>Ga0302299_10000049_pt1 | contig 44590 bp, 45 predicted proteins | sample III_Fen_N3_4_FD_198795 | JGI IMG/M metagenome (GOLD analysis project Ga0302299, IMG submission 198795) | Peat permafrost microbial communities from Stordalen Mire near Abisko, Sweden - III_Fen_N3_4 | ecosystem: Environmental > Terrestrial > Soil > Wetlands > Permafrost | place: Sweden: Abisko...
ACACTGCCGGACGATGCGCAGTGACTCGTGCATCTCGTCGAGCCGCACCCGGAACCGTCCGTAGGCGTCACACGTGTCCCACGTGGGAACGTCGAACTCGAGCTCGTCATAGACGAGGTAGGGCTGGTTCTTGCGCAGGTCCCACGGCAGACCGGCTGAGCGCAGGATCGGCCCGGTCATGCCCAGAGCCATGCACCCGGTGAGGTCGAGATAGCCGACGTCCTGCAGCCGGGCCTTGAAGATCGCGTTCTCGTTGCACAGGTCGGCGTAGTCACGCAGACGTCGCTCCATGACCGAGGAGAAGTCGCGGATGGTCTCGACGGCGTTGTCGGGCAGGTCCTGGGCGATCCCGCCCGGTCGGACGAACGCCGGGTTCATGCGCAGCCCGGTGATCATCTCGAACAGGTCGAGCACCATCTCGCGCTCGCGGAACCCGATCGTCATGACGGTGAGGGCACCGATCTCCATGCCCCCGGTGGCGATGGCCACCAGGTGCGACGAGATCCGATTCAGCTCCATGAGCATGACCCGGATCAGGTTGGCGCGACGCGGGACGTCGTCGGTGATGTCGAGCAGCCGCTCGACAGCCATGCAGTAGGCCGTCTCGTTGTAGAACGGGGCCAGGTAGTCCATGCGGGTCACGAACGTGCTGCCCTGGGCCCACGTCCGGAACTCCATGTTCTTCTCGATGCCCGTGTGCAGGTATCCGATGCCGCACCGGGCGTCGACGACCGTCTCGCCCTCGAGCTCGAGGATCAGCCGCAGCACGCCGTGCGTCGAGGGGTGCTGGGGACCCATGTTGACCACGAGGTGGGCCTCGTTGAACTCGGTGGCGGCCAGCGCCACCTGGTCCCAGTCCCCGCCGGTGACGGTGAAGACCGGGCCCTCGGTCGTGTCACGGACGCCGGCGTACGGGTCCGGACCGGCTTCGTCCTCGACCGCCGTGGTGCCGTACGGGTCGCTCGGAGTACTCATCGGAAGTAGCGCCTCCGCTCGTCCGGTGGCGGAATGACCGCGCCCTTGTACTGCACGGGGACGCCGCCCAGCGGGTAGTCCTTGCGTTGCGGGTGCCCCGGCCAGTCGTCGGGCATCTCGATCCGGGTCAGTGACGGGTGCCCGTCGAAGACGATCCCGAAGAAGTCGTAAGTCTCGCGCTCGTGCCAGTCGTTCGACGGGTACACCGAGAAGAGCGACGGAATGTGCGGGTCCGCGTCGGGGCAGGCGACCTCCAGCCGGATCCGACGGTTGTGCGTGATCGACAACAGCGGGTAGAGGGCATGCAGCTCACGGCCGGCATCCTGCGGCCAGTGGAGGCCACTGACTCCCAAGCACATCTCGAAGCGCAGCTCCGGTCGGTCCCGCAGCGCCTGGGCCACCTCGACCAGTCGTTCGCGACGCACCACGAGCGTGAGCTCACCCCGATGGACGACCACGGACTCGATCGCGTCGTCGAAGTCGGGCAGGAAGCGGGTGAGTGCGTCGGTGACGTCGTCGAACCACCCGCCGTACGGCTTGGTGGCCGGCGCCGGCAGCACGACCGGGTCGACCAAGCCTCCGAAGCCCGAGGTGTCGCCGGCGTCGTCGGTGCCGAACATGCCCGACCGGGTCTCCACCACGTGCAGCTGCGTGGCGGACTCACCGGCGACCACCGGCAGGTCGACGCCCTCGCGGGGTTCGTCGCTCACCGCAGCAGGCCCGACATGTCGCCAGCCGGGATCGCGGTCAGCGCCGCAGACTCGACCTCGCGTTGCCAGGCCTCGCGCTGCGCCCCCAGCTTCTCGTGCTTGATCTGGTCGTGCAGCTTCAGGATCGCATCCATGAGCTGCTCAGGGCGGGGCGGGCAGCCCGGCAGGTAGATGTCGACGGGCACCACGTGGTCGGCGCCCTGCACGATCGCGTAGTTGTTGAACATGCCGCCGCTGGAGGCACAGGCACCCATCGAGATGACCCACTTCGGGTTGGGCATCTGGTCGTAGATCTGGCGCAGGACGGGAGCCATCTTCTGGCTCAGCCGCCCGGCGATGATCATCAGGTCAGCCTGCCGCGGGGACGCGCGGAACACCTCCATGCCGAAGCGGGCGAGGTCGTAGCGCCCCGCCCCGGTACCCATCATCTCGATCGCGCAGCAAGCCAGCCCGAACGTGGCCGGCCACAACGAGTCCTTGCGCGCCCAGCCGGCGAACTTCTCGACGGTCGTCAGCATGAATCCGCTGGGCAGGCTCTCCTCAAGACCCATGACGATGACTCCCGTTCAAGCGACTCGATGGCACGCGCGTCGTCAGTCCCACTCGAGACCGCCGCGTCGCCAGATGTACGCATAGGCGACCGCCAACGTGGCGATGAACAGCACCATCTCGACCAAGCCGAACAACCCCAGCGGGTCGAAGCTGACCGCCCACGGGTAGAGGAACACGATCTCGATGTCGAAGATGATGAACAGCATCGCCGTCAGGTAGTACTTGACGGGGAAGCGCCCACCGCCGACCGGCTGCGGAGTGGGCTCGATGCCACACTCGTACGCGTCGAGCTTGGCGCGGTTGTACGACCGCGGACCGGACAGGTAGCCGGCCACGATCGAGAACACCGCGAAGAGCGCAGCGATGGCCGCGAGGATCAGGATCGGGACGATGGTGTTCACCGCGCGGCCTCCTTCCTCGTCCGGGACCGGTGGGCCGGCTGTCGTGCCGGACCCAGACCGGGCCACATCCTAAGGGGGGTCGGACGACCCCCCCGAACGGGGTTGGCCGACCCTCCCGGACCGGTCCAGCCCCGCAGCTTCAGGCCGCCGGAACGACCTTCGTGAGTGCGTTGATGATGCGATCCGAGGCGTCGCCGCCACGGGGGTCGGTGAGGTTGGCCAGCAGCTTCAAGGTGAAGGCCATGAGGGTCGGCCGGGACAGACCGTGCCGGGTGGCGAACCCCATGACCTCGGGGTGGCCGATGAGCTTCACGAACTGACGGCCCAGCGTGTAGTAGCCGCCGTAGGCCTGCTTCAGCGCCAGCGGGTACCCCGCGAGCGCCTGTTCGCGTCCCTGCGCCGTGGTCCGCCCCAGGGCCTGCACGATCGTCTCCGCGGCCATCGTGCCGGACTCCATGGCATACGGGATGCCCTCGCCGTTGAACGGGTTGACCATGCCGCCGGCGTCGCCGACGAGCAGGAGCCCACGGGTGTAGTGCGGGGTTCGGTTGAAGCCCATGGGCAGTGCCGCACCGCGTACGGGTTGGGTCCGGAACTCCTCGCGGAACTGCCACTGCGGCGGGGTCTCGTCGAGCCAGCGCCTGAGCAGGTCGCGGTAGTCCACCGTGCCGAAGGCGCCCGAGGAGTTCAGGATCCCCAGGCCCACGTTGACGGTCCCGTCGCCGACGCCGAAGATCCACCCGTACCCGGGCAGCAGACTGCGGGTGCCGTCGTCATCGGTCTGCCACAGCTCCAGCCACGACTCGAGCCAGTCGTCGTTCGTTCGCGGGCTCGTGTAGTAAGTGCGCACCGCCACACCCATGGGCCGGTCGTCACGCTTGGGCAGGCCCATGGACAGAGCCAGCCGCGTGGAGTTCCCGTCGGCCGCGACCACCAGCGGTGCGCGGAAGCGCTGGACCTCGCCCTTGTGCCCGGCCTCGTCGACCACACGTGCCGTGACGCCGACGATCCGACCGCTCGGGTTCGTGATCGGGCCGGTGACGTTGGTGCGCTCGTGCAGTCGGACGCCGGCCTTCTCGGCCTGACGGACGAGGATCTCGTCGAAGTCCTCGCGGGTACGGACCAAGCCGTAGTCGGGGAACGAAGCCAGCTGGGGCCAGGGAAGCTCCAACGTCAAGCCGCCACCCAGGATGCGCAGGCCCCGGTTGCGGATCCAGCCATCGGACTCCTTCGGCTCGATGCCCATGGCCAGCACCTGCTTGACCCCGCGCGGCGTGAGGCCGTCGCCACAGACCTTCTCGCGCGGGAAGGCGGTCTTCTCCAGCAGCAGCACGTCGAGCCCGGACTGCGCCAGGTGGTACGAGGTCGCCGAACCGGCTGGCCCCGCACCGACGACGATGACGTCGGCGCTGCCGTCGTACGTCAGCCGGGTCACGGGACCTCACTGCGGGGCGTCGGAGGCGGGCGGGTCGGAGCGACCCTGGGGGCGCTTGTGAAGGAGTTCACGAGCGCCGCGAGCCAGTGTATGACGCCCTGCGGCCGGACGCTCGATCGCCGGAGCCGCGGCGACCGCGCGTCAGGCGGCGACGGCCCGGTGCAGGGCGACGATCCCGCCGGACAGGTTGCGCCAGGCCACCTGTTCCCAGCCGGCGGACGCGATCCGCTGAGCCAGACCGGGCTGGTCCGGCCACGCCCGGATCGACTCCGCCAGGTACACGTACGCCTCGGGATTGCTCGACACCCGACGGGCCACGCCGGGCAGAGCCCGCATGAGGTACTCCACGTAGGCCGTCCGCCAGGGGGACCAGGTGGGGTGGCTGAACTCACAGACCACCAGGCGCCCCCCCGGCCGGGTGACTCGCGCCAGCTCGGCCAGCCCCGCGTCCGGGTCGTGCAGGTTGCGCAGGCCGAACGAGATGGTCACCGCGTCGAAGGCGTCGGCGGTGAAGGGCAGCCGCAGGCCGTCGCCGGCGACGAACGGCAGGTCGGGCCAGCGGTGCTTGCCCACCCCCAACATGCCGAGGGAGAAGTCGCACGGCACCACGTGGGCACCAACCTGAGTGAACGGTCGAGAGGAGGTTCCGGTGCCCGCCGCGAGGTCGAGGACCCGCTCACCGGGCCGGGGCGCGACCGACCGAACCACCGCGGCTCGCCAGCGCCGGTCCTGGCCCATGGACAAGACGTCGTTGGTGAGGTCGTAGCGCTGCGCCACCTGGTCGAACATGGCCGCCACGTCGGTGGGCTGTTTGCCCAGGTCGGCGCGCGTCACGGCGCCCAGGGTGCCACGGCGGCGCGCGGCGACCGACCGCCCCCCGGCGAGATCGGCCAGACGGTCGTACCCTGGCGGGCGTGAGTCTGGCGCCAGCGGTGACCCCCACCCGGGTCCGCAGCGTTCCGGTGGCCGACCCCGGCCCCCTGCTCGACCGGCTCCCCCGCAGCGGGTCCCTGTGCTGGCTGCGCGGCGGTGACGGGCTGGTCGCCTGGGGTGAAGCTGCGCGGATCGAGGTCAGGGGTCCGGAGCGGTTCGAGGCCGCGGCCGCGTGGTGGGCCGACCTGCTGGCCGGCGCCGAGGTCGACGACCTGGTGGGGGTGGCGGGGTCCGGCCCCGTGGCCTTCGGCTCGTTCACCTTCGACGACGGCCCGCAAGGCAGCGTGATGATCATGCCCCGGGTCGTGGTGGGCCGCCGCGGTGGAGCCGCCTGGGTGACCACCGTGGGTCCGGACGTCGTGGACGTGCTCACCGCCGGCGTCGAGCCGGTCGAGCCCGTGGGCGCGGTCCGCTACGCCGACGGATCGCGCTCGGTCCGCTCCTGGGAGTCGGCCGTGACCCGTGCTGTGGGCCGGATCCGCGCTGGAGACCTCGACAAGGTGGTGCTCGCGCGCGACCTGCTGGCGCTCACCGACCAGGCGGTCGATCCCCGCGCCCTGTTGCAGCGTCTGTCCCAGCGATACCCCGGATGCTGGACGTTCGCCGTCGACGGCCTCGTCGGGTCGACCCCGGAGCTGCTCGTGCGGCGCACTGGCGACCACCTCGAGTCCCGCGTCCTCGCCGGCACGATCGACCGCGGTGTCGACGCGGTGACCGACGCCGAGCACGCCGCCGAGCTGCTCGGCTCGGCCAAGGACCGCAGCGAGCACGAGATGGCCGTGCAGTCCGTCGCCGAGGCGTTGGCGCCCTTCTGCTCCGACCTGGTCGTGCCACGCACGCCGGAGATCGTGCGGTTGGCCAACGTGCAGCACCTGGCCACCGACGTCACCGGTCGGCTCGGCAACGGTGAGACCGCGCTCGACCTGGCCGCTGCGCTGCACCCGACAGCTGCGGTGTGCGGCACGCCCACGCAAGCGGCCCGCACGGTGATCCGCGAGCTCGAGGGCATGGACCGGGGCCGTTATGCCGGACCGGTCGGCTGGGTCGATGGTCGTGGCGACGGCGCGTTCGGGATCGCGCTGCGGTGCGCCGAGGTCGACGCCGACCGGGTACGGATGTTCGCCGGCTGCGGGCTGGTCGCCGGATCAGACCCCGGTGCCGAGCTCGCCGAGTCGCAGACGAAGCTGCTCGCGATGCGCGACGCACTCGAGGGTCGCGACGCGTGAATCGTCCACGCGGACGAGGGGTGACACCACTCGTCACGATCCTCGCGACGCTGCTCGCGGTCGCCCTGCTGGGTGCCGAGCCGGTGGGAGCGGCGCCCTCGGCCCCTCCGGCACCGCAGGGCGCCCGGGCGACCGCGACACACGTCGCTGCGGCCCGGGCAGCCGCCTTGCGCCCGAAGATCGTCTGGCGCCCGATCGCGTTCGGCGCCAAACGCAAGCGGGAGATGGCTGGCTACTCCAAGCGGCACTACGGCCACCGGATCTGGCGGTTGAGCCACCCCCGGGCGATCGTCGAGCACTACACCGACGGCGGCACGTTCGCCGGCGCCTGGGCCACGATGGCGTCGAATGCGCGGAACCTGGGTGAGCTGCCGGGCGTTTGTGCGCACTTCGTCGTCGACACCGACGGCACCATCTACCAGGTGGTGCCGCTGAGGATCCGATGCCGACACACCATCGGTCTGAACCAGACGGCGATCGGCATCGAGCACGTGGGCACCAGCGACCACGGCGTCATGAGCAACCACAGGCAGCGACGCGCGTCGATTCGCCTCACGCTCTGGCTCGTCGCCAGGTTCGGGATCCAGGTGCGCAACGTGATCGGCCACGGTGAGAGCCTCATGAGCCCGCTGCGTCACGAGCTCTACCCGACGTGGAAGTGCAACACGCACACCGACTTCTCGCCCGCTGCGATGCACCGGTACCGGAAGTTGCTCAGAGTCCGGGCGATCGCCCGTCACGTCCCGATCGGCCCCAAGCCACGATGGGTCGACATCGGTTGCTGAAGCCTGATCGGGGCTTGTCATCGATCTTCGTTCGGGCAAGGCTGAGCCGACTCGACGGAAACCGGCCAGCGCAGCACCGCGCTGGCGTCCGTCCCTACCGCTGGGATCCCGATGGGCTCGAGAGAAGAAACCCTCGTCAAAGCGATCCGCGCGTGCCTCACCGGCGACGTGCAACTGTGTGAGGAGGTGTTCACCCGCGACGTCATCTGCACCTCGCCGGTGCTGTCGACATCGACTCGTGACGAGCTGGAGACGGTGCTGTCGAGCCGCAGGGACGCACTGGCGAACATCGACCTCACGATCGATCGCGTCGTCGACGTGGACGTGGACGTGGACGCCGTGACGATCGCCGAGTGGACAGCGGCCGCCGACCATGCGCAGCCGTTCGTGGTGCCGCAGGACACCCGTCTCGACCCGTCCGGGAAGCGGCTGTCTCTGACCGGCGCGACATTCGCCGAGTTCACCGGAACCCGCATCTCGACGATCAGGCACTACTTCGACGAGGCCGGGCTGCTGGAACAGCTCGCCGCCGGCTGACGCCTCCGGTCAACCCGCCTCGGTGGTCAGCCGACGATGATCTGCCTCTGGGTGCGCAACGACATGACCAGCGCAACGATCCACCCGATGATCGTCCACCCCAGCAGCAGGTTGACCCAGAACACCGACCAGTGAGGGACGTCGCGCACGGCGGCGATCGCCCACGGCAGCAGGTAACCCGCAGTGAGGATCGCGGCGACCACGGCGACAACCTTCGTGACGGTCCACGACCGGTCCGCCGGCTCGATGCTGACGTTGCTCATGACGCGGATGCTAGCAATCGCCATGACTGTGACCTTTCCCTCACCGGCTGAAGGCCGAGCCCCAAGCGGCCGATGACCTCGAAGGGGCCTGGCCGTCAGGCTCGTTGGTGGCCGGATATCGGCCACGTGAGGGGAACTGAACGCCGTGAAGATCACCCGTACGCTGTCGTTGGCCGTCGTCGGTGCGCTCGCCACCGGGGTACTCCCATTGCTGGCCGCCGCTCCGGCTCAGGCGGCACCTCCGCCACCAGTCACCGTCGTGACCGGCGGCGACGTGTCCGTCGACGGGTCGAGCGGGTGGGCGGTCGAGAGTCGGAACACCGGCACGGGAGCCTTCGTCAACGGCACCGGCACTCCGCCGTTGGGCACCGGCAGCTACTACCTCAAGAGCAACGCGATCGGCGACAAGCAGTTCCTGCACCTGACCAAGGTGGACGGCGTCCCCCTCCTTGGACGCCCCCTGACCGACCTCACCGCACTGTCCTTCGACAGCTACGCGGCCAACGGCGGGTACTCGCCCTACGTGAACATCCCCTTCCACAGCGACCTCGTGGACGCCAACAACGACGGGATCGCCGACGGCAGCCAGCCAGGCGTCTCCGGGGCGACCGGCAACGCGATCCTGGTCTACGAACCGACCGTCGCCGGCGGGGCCTGGGCCACCAGCGACACCATCGCGCCGGCGGCCACCTGGCGGGTGACCAGGCCGGTGATCAGCGGCGGCATCATCCCGCTGTGGACCTACAAGACCTGGGCGCAGTGGACCGGCATCCTGACCGACGGTGAGATCAACCCGGTCTACGGCGACATCCAGTGGGTGATCGGCGACACGAGCTCGGCCTCGTGGGCGGGCAAGGACGGCTGGGTCGACGACATCCAGGTGACCACGACCACCGAGGCCGCGGTCTACGACCTCGAGGAGGGGCTGGGCTCGTGCCCCGTGGCGATCGACCCGCCGACCAAGACCCTCACCCTCACCGCTGACTGCACGACCAACACGACCCTCACCTTGCACGACGGCTGGACCCTGGACGGCGCGGGTCACACGATCACGGCGGTCGACCCGTCGCCGTCGGTCGACTTCACCGGGGCCGTGCTGACCAACGAGATCGTGGGCGGTGGCGCGACCATGGACGTGACGAACGTCCACATCGTCGGCAGCCTCGACTCCGGCTGCAGCAACAACCTCTACGGCGTCCGGTTCAACGGCTCCGCGGGATCGCTGCGCCACTCGACCGTGTCGAACATCAAGTACGGGGCCGGCAGCGGGTGCCAGGGCGGCAACTCCGTGGACATCACGAACCTCGGCGGCGCGACCCGGCTCCCGGTGAATGTTGACGACGTTCAGGTCACGGGGTTCCAGAAGACCGGTATCCGAGCCAACGGCAACGTCGCCTTGCACCTCACCGGATCAACGGTCGACTCCTCCGAGCTCGACCTGATCACGGCGAGCAACTCGCTGCAGATCAGCCGCGGCGCCCGCGCCTACGTCGCGCACAACACCTTCGGCGGCAACGACTGGGACGGCAACGACCTCTGGAGCGCCACCGGCGTGCTGCTGTACGGAGCCGAGGACGTGACGTTCACCCGCAACGTGGTCACCGGTACCGACACCGACTTCGGCCTCTACGTCTCGCAGGACTCGACGTACCAGGCGGGACGGACCACGCTCACCTGCAACCTCTTCGAACGTGACCCGGCACCCGACGCTGGCGGGTTGGACGTCTGGAACACCGGTGTGGCCGCCGATGCCGACCTGCTGGCGAAGGTCGACGCCACGGGCAACACCGTGACCGGGTTCGCCACGTCGTACGACAACGTGGTCGACGAGAACGGCGGACCGTGTGCCTCCGGGCCGGTGGGTGCTCTCGCCGTCGACGGCGCAACGACGGCGCTCACCGCGACCTGGGCGGCGCCGGACGCGCTGCCCTTCGCACCGGTCGGCTCGTACCAGGTGACGCTGACCCCGGGCGGGGCGACCCAGACGGTGACCGGAACCACGGCGATCTTCACCGGGCTCTCGCCGGCCAAGGAGTACACCGTGACCGTCGTGCCGGTGAACGCCGCCGGATCGGGTACTCCTGCGTCCGCCTCGGGCACCACCGGACCTGGCGCGGCCACCATCACCTCCACCGACACCACCGACACCACCGCCAGTCTCAGCTGGACGGTCCCGGGCGACTCCTACACCGGCTTCGACGTGGTGATCGCGGACAGCAACGGCGTGGTGGACACGCACCCGGCGAGCGGGGACGCGCGCTCCTGGACCTTCGCCGGGCTCGACCCCGAGACCGACTACACCGTCACGGTCACCCCGCTGATCGGCGCCAAGACCGGCACGACGGACTCAGCCGACGTCACGACGGCCCCGGCAAGCACGCCTCCGGTCGTACCCGGCCCGGTCTCCGGGCTGAGCCTGACCGGCTCGGGCACGACCCTCACCGCCACGTGGACGGCAGCGTCCGGAGCCACGGACTACGAGGCGACGTTGATCCCGGGTGGCCAGGTGGACAGCGTCTCCGGGACCACAGCGACCTTCACGATCGTGCCCGGACGGGAGTTCACCGTCACCGTCGTGGCACACAACGTCAGCGGTTGGGGACCGGGTCGCAGTGCGAGCCTCGACACGGCCCTACCGACACGGCCCGGGCACCTGTCGGTCAACGGGTCGACGACCTCCGCCGACCTGACCTGGTCGCCCTCCACGTCTGCGAATCCCGTCACGGGTTACACCGTCACCGCGTCCCCGGCGATGGGAAGTCCGGTCGTCGCGACGGTGGCGGCCGGCGGACTCACCTTCCCGGTCCACATGACCGGTCTGGGCGCCAGCACGACGTACACCTTCACGGTCACCGCCACCAACGACTTCGGCGCCGGCCCGGCCGCGTCGAAGACGTTGCGGGGCTCGGTGACCACGCTCAAGGTGGCGCCGACCAAGATCGCCTACGGACGAGCCCTCACGATGACCGGGAAGGTCACCGACTCCGACTCCGGCAAGCGCGTGGCGGGACAGAAGGTGTACCTGTTCAGCAAGACCAAGGGCAGCAGCGGCTACGTCAACCGCGGGGCGCGAGCCACCACCGCGGCGAACGGCACGTTCTCCTTCACCTACAAGCCGAAGGCGACCAGCCGGTACTTCGTGACGTCGCGCGGTTCCGGCCGCATGGGCGCGAAGTCGGCGACCAGGAAGTCGACGGTCAAGGGAACGGCAACCCTGAAGCTCGATGACCCGTCGGTGAAGGTCGGGACGGTCGTCACCTTCTCGGGGAAGGTGCGGCCCAAGACCGCAACGCTCGTCGCGCTCCAACGCAAGCAGGGCTCCCACTGGGTGTCGAAGAAGACCGCCGCCCCGACTCCGTCGGGCAGGTACTCGTTCGCCTGGAAGGCGTCGTCGAAGAAGGACTACGCCTGGCGGGTGCGGGTGTCCGGCCCGACCTTCGCGGCGGGAGTGAGCGCCAGGCGGGTACTCGTCGTCACCTGACCACGCACCGCCCGTGCCGGGCCACAGCGAAGGGGTACCGGTCAGTCCGAGGTCTCGGGAACGGTCGCCAGCTGGGCGGCGATGAGCTCGCGGTCGTCGGCGTCCGGGATCGTCGACACCAGGTCGCCGGCGAGGGCGACATACCGCGATCGCTCGTCGCGGTTCCCGGCCGCCGCATGGGCCCGAGCCAACCCCTCGAGGACCGACGCCCGCAGCCAGACCGGTTCCTCGTCGTCGATGAGGTCGGCGGCGGATTGTGCGAACGACACGGCCAGGTCGCCAGCGCCGACGGCTGACAGCGCCCGGGCAACCATCCAGTCCCCCACGGCGATGTTCTGTGCGTCGCCGATCCCCTCCCACAGCATGCGCGAGCCACAGGCGGCCAGCACCAGGCGGCGGTCACCGGCGGCGTCACGGTCGGGCTGGTCCAGCAGGTCCCAGGTCTGGTTGTAGAGAGCGGCAGCGCGCTGCCGCATCGGGTCGTCGGTCATGACCGCCAACCTAAGCGGACTCACCGTCCAGGACGGCCCGAACGGCAGAACGCAGAGCCGCCTGCACCTTCGGCACCTCGGACCGGTCGGTGCGGACCTCGACCACCTGCAGTCCGGGGCGCGGATCCAGCGCGGCCGAGAGCGCCTCGGTCACCGTTGCGGCCCGCGTGAACGCAGTTCCGGTCGCGCCGCACAGCGCAGCGAGGTCGACCCCGTGCGGCGTGGCGAAGACCCGCTCGAAGGCCACCTCGTGGGCCGGGTCGCCGGGCTCGAGCAGGCTGAAGATCGCGCCACCGTCGTTGTTGACCACCACGAACGTGAGGTCGGGTCGCGCGTCGTCGGGTCCCATGACGAGCCCGTTGCTGTCGTGCAGGAACGTCAGATCGCCCAGGAGCACGAATGAGCGGCCGCCTCCGGCACGTTGCCAGGCCAGCGCGGCACCGACCGCGCTCGACACCGTGCCGTCGATCCCGGCCACCCCGCGGTTGGCCAGCACCGTCACGCCGTCGCGGGCCGCTGCGGTCACGAAGACGTCGCGCACCGGCATGGACGAACCCAGGTAGAGCAGCGCGTCGGTCGGCAGGGCGGCGAAGAGGTCGCGGGCCAGGCGCACCTCGGACGACCCGTGGTCGGTCACAACGTCGTCGACGGCCGCACGGACCGCGGCCTCGGCGTCGTGCCACGACGCCAGCCAGCCAGCATCCGGCTCGTGATGACCGTCCGGTGCGGGCAGCGCCGGAAGCACACGTCCCGCCGTGCGGGTGGGATCGGGCCAGCGCGCTCCGCCGGCCACCACGTCCACGGCCACCCGGGCGTCGCGCAGCAGGGCGAGCACGCTGCGGCTCAGCGTGGGACGACCGACCACGAGCACCAGGTCGGGCAGCGCGCGGGTGACGAAGTCGGGGTCGTCGAGCAGCCAGGGGCCGGTGGTGATGACGTTCGCGCCGCTGCGCGCGTTGCCGCTCGGCTCGCTGATCACCGGCCAACCGCGTTCCTGCGCCAGACGCAGAGCGGCGCGTCCGAGGGCCGGGTCCACGTCGCCGACCAGCACCAGGGTGCGTGCGGGCAGGTGCACGTTGGGCGCCACGGTGACGGCGGCGTCGACGCGGGTCCAGGGCCCGCCATCGGGGCGCCCGCCCAGCGGCTCGGGCCAGGTGCGGTCGCCGTCGGGCACCAGCGGGTCGCGCAGGGCGATGTTGAGGTGGACCGGGCCGGCATCACGGGTCAACGTGCCGCGGGCATCGGCCAGCGCCCGGGCCACCAACGACCGCCAGTAGCCGGTCTGCCCCATACGCTCCTCGGGCGTCCCGACCTCGACGAACGCCCGGACAGCACCGCCGAACATCTTCACCTGGTCGACCGTCTGGTTGGCGCCGGTCGCGCGCAGCTCCGGTGGTCGGTCGGCGGTCACGAGCAGCAGCGGGATGCCGCTGGCGTCGGCCTCGAGCGTGGCCGGCAGCAGGTTGGCGGCTGCGGTCCCCGACGTGGTCAGCACGGGCACCGGGAGGCCCGAGGCCTTCGCCAGGCCGAGGGCCAGGAACCCGGCACTGCGCTCGTCGGTGCGCACGTGCAGGCGGAGCCGTCCCCCTGCATCGGCATCGTGCAGCGCCAACGCCAGCGGGGTCGATCGCGAGCCCGGGGCGAGGACAGCATCGGCCACCCCGCCGCGCAGCAACTCGTCGACGAGCACCGACGCCAGAGCCGTGGACGGGTTCATGCAGTGCCTCCTACGGCGGCGAGGTGGTCGTAGCTCGCCGCCAGCCGGTCCAGCCAGGCTGCCATCTGCATCGGATCCATGGCCACCGCCGACAAGTGGTCGGGGTCGGGTTCCACCGAGCGGACCATCAGGACCCCCCCATCTGGGTGCACCCGATCGGCCGCGACGTCGCTGGAGAGCAGCGACGCCGTGCCCAGGCCGCAGGCGTACGGCAGGGTCGGGAGGGCGGCGGCCAGCGCAAGGCCGGCGGCCAGCCCGACCGAGGTGTCGAGCGCGCTGGAGACGACCGCCGGCAGGCCGGACGCCTTCGCCAGGGCGAGGGCCGGGGCCACCCCGCCGAGCGGAGCCGCCTTGAGGACGACCACGTCGGCCGCCGCCCGGAGTCCTTCGACGTGGGACGGGTCGGGGGCGCGACGCACGCCCTCGTCCACCGCCACGAGGACGTCGGTCCGCCGGCGCAGCCGCGCCAGCTCGGCCAACGAGGCGCACGGTTGCTCGACGTACTGCAGTCGAAACGGTGCCAGGGCGGCGAGCGCGTCGACCGCCTCGTCGACCGTCCAGGCACCGTTGGCGTCGATCCGGATCGCGCCGTCCGGGCCGAGCGCTTCGCGCACGGCTCGCAGACGGGCCACGTCGTCGTCCAGCCGCTGCCCGTGCTGGGCCACCTTCACCTTGACCGTGGCACACCCGGCCGCCGCCACGAGCTCAGCGGCGACGGCCGGCGGGACCGCGGGGACGATCGCGTTCACCGGCACGGTGGTCCGCACCGGTGCCGGCCACCCGACCCAAGCGGCCTCGACGGCGCAGGCGAGCCAGCGCGACGACTCGGCGGGTGCGTACTCGGGGAACGGGGCGAACTCACCCCATCCGGCCGGACCGCGAATCAGCAGCCCTTCGCGCACCGACGTGTCCCTGAACCGCAGCCGCATCGGGATGGCGAATCCGACCGCTGCATCGACGAGTGCGTCCAGCGACGGGAGCGTCGTCGTCACGATCAGGGACGCTTGGGGAACTGCGCAAAGTCGGGGCGCCGCTTCTCGCGGTAGGCATCACGGCCCTCCTGGGCCTCCTGCGTCATGTAGAACAGCAACGTGGCGTCGCCGGCCAGCTGCTGCACCCCGGCAAGTCCGTCGTCGGCCGCGTTGAGGCTCGCCTTCAGCAGGCGCAACGACAGCGGCGACATCTCCAACATCTGTCGGCACCAGGCGACGGTCTCGACCTCGAGCTCGGCCAACGGCACGACCGCGTTGACCAGCCCCCAGTCCAGTGCAGTCTGCGCGTCGTACTGACGACACATGAACCAGACCTCGCGCGCGCGCTTCTGGCCGATCTGGGCCGCGAGCAGCCCCGAGCCGTAGCCACCGTCGAAGGAACCCACCTTCGGACCGGTCTGGCCGAACCGCGCGTTGTCCGCCGCGATCGTCAAGTCGCACACCACGTGCAGCACATGGCCACCACCGATCGCATAGCCGGCGACCATCGCCACCACCGGTTTGGGGGTGCGTCGGATCTGGACCTGCAGGTCGAGCACGTTGAGCCGGCCGATCCCCTTGTGCGCCACCTCGTCGTCACCGAGGTACCCGTCGTCGCCACGGATGCGCTGGTCACCACCGGAGCAGAAGGCGAGGTCGCCCTTTCCGGTCAGGACGATGACGCCCACCGTGTCGTCGTCGCGGGCGACGTTGAAGGCGTGCTGCAGCTCGAACAGGGTCTGCGGCCGGAAGGCGTTGCGCACCTCGGGTCGGTTGATCGTGATCTTCGCGATGCCGCCGCCGGTGTGGTACTCGATGTCGAGGTACTCACCGCGGCTGGTCCACCGAGCCCCCGGACGGATCGAGGATCGAGCCGGGTCGAGTGCCGCGTCTGACGTCACATCGGTCATGGCTGTTTACCCTAGGTCCGATGCCCAGCCGCCCGCTCGTCGCCCTCGACGCACCCGAGACACCCGACGAGCTCCCCGACTTCCTGCGCCGGCTCGACGTCGCTCTGCTCGGCAACGGCCCAGCCCTGCTGCCGCTCCCGGCTCGTCCGGGGAACGACCTCGACCGGCTCCGGACGTTCGTCACCGACGGCTCGCCGCGGGTCGAGGGCTCGGTGGCCCTGGTCGTGCCGACTTCCGGCTCGACCGGCGACCCCAGACTGGTCAAGCTGACCGCATCGGCGCTGCTGACCAGCGCCCGCACGACCCACGAGGCGCTCAGCGGCCCCGGCCACTGGCTCCTCGCTCTGCCGGCCACGCACGTCGCTGGGCTGCAGGTGCTCGTGCGCTCGCTGGTCGCCGGCACCGAGCCGGTGGTCGTCGACCGCCGCGACGGGTTCTCCGTCGAGGCGTTCACCGCAGCGGCCGCGACGCTCTCCGACCTCGGGCCCCGCTACACCGCGCTCGTCCCCACCCAGCTGGCCCGCCTGCTCGACGCCGACCCCGCGCCGTTGCGCCAGTTCGCGGCCGTGCTGGTTGGTGGCGGGCCGTTGCCCGACCACCTCCTCGCCCGGGCGCGCGCGGCGGAGGTCGAGGTGGTCGGTACCTACGGGATGACCGAGACCTGCGGCGGGGTCGTCTACGACGGACACCCGCTCCCCGGGACGCAGGTCGAGCTCGACGGCTGGGGGCGGATCCGGCTGCGCGGGCCGACCCTGTTCAGCGGCTACCTGGCCGGGCCGAGCGGTTCGGCCGACTCCGCGCTCCGGTTGGCCGACACCTGGTTCACCACCGCCGACCTGGGCCGGTTCGACAACGACGGACGGCTCGAGGTCGTGGGACGCACCGACGACGTGCTGATCACCGGCGGGGTCAACGTGGCCCCGGCGGCGGTCGAGGCGGTGCTCGCCGACCACCCACGGGTGCAGGAGGTGTGCGTGGTCGGTGTCGACGACTCGCAGTGGGGCCAGCGGGTGACTGCCGTGGTGCAGGGAACAGCCGGCGGGCCGGCCCCGACCCTGGAGGAGCTCCAGCAGTTCGCGGGTGACCGGCTGCCCGTGACCGCCCTGCCACGGGCGCTGGTCGTCGTCCCCGAGATCCCGATGCTGCCCTCGGGCAAACCCGACCGGGTCGCCCTGCGTAGCCTGCTGGCCGCCGACCCGTCGAGTCAGTGACCCGCCCGACCAGGAGTTGACGACCGTGGCCAGCCGGACGCAGTGGGTACAGGGTGCCCGGCCGCGCACGCTGCCGGCCGCCGTCGCGCCGGTGGCCGCGGGCACCGGGGTGGCCGCTTTCGAGGCGGCGGCTTCCTGGCCGCGTGCGCTTCTGGCGCTCGGCGTGGCGCTTGCCCTGCAGATCGGTGTGAACTACGCCAACGACTACAGCGACGGCGTCCGCGGCACCGACGATCAGCGGGTCGGCCCGCTGCGGCTCACGGCCTCCGGACTGGCGCGACCGGAGGCGGTGAAGCGCGCCGCCCACCTCGCGTTCGGCGTTGCGGCCCTGCTCGGGCTCGCCCTGGTGGTGCTGTCCGGAGCCTGGTGGCTGCTCCTCGTCGGCGCGGCGGCGATCGTCTCGGCGTGGTTCTACACCGGGGGATCCCACCCGTACGGCTACCACGGACTGGGCGAGGCGTTCGTCTTCGTGTTCTTCGGCGTCGTCGCGGTCATGGGCACAGCTTTCGTGCAGACCGAGACACTCACCTGGCTGGCGTTCGTCGCCTCGGTCCCCGTGGGCCTGCTGGCCACGGCCCTGCTCGTGGTCAACAACCTGCGAGACATCCCGGGCGACGCCCAGGCCGGGAAGCGCACCCTGGCCGTCCGGCTCGGAGCCCGTGGCACCAGGTGGCTGTACGCGGCCATGGTCGCCGCCGCCTTCGTGCTGGCCCTGGCGATGGCGCTCGTGTGGACCGAGTGGATCTTCCTGACGATGGCCGCGGTCGTGGTTGCGGTGCCCCCGATGGGCGTGGTGCTCGGTGGGGCGACCGGTCGCGACCTGATTCCCGCGCTGCGCGACACCGGCCGCACGCAGCTGGCCTTCGGTCTACTGCTCGGGATCGCGCTCGCCGTCGGCTGAACCGGTGCCGCCGTCGGCCGCCTCGCGACCGGAGCCCGAGCGCTGCGCGTCGTCCCAGGCGTCCTCGGCAGCTGTGCGTTCGGCCATCCGGTGCCGGGCGCGCTCGCTGCGCGCCACGACACTGGCCGAGATCGCATCGCGCTGGCCGGAGAGCAGGAAGTAGCTGGCCACCATCGAAACCACGATCCCGATCACCAGCGACCAGAAGGTGTTCGCACCAGCCAGCACCGCCACGCCGAAGACGAGCAGGAACAAGGCGATTCGGGCAACCGAGTACGACACCACCGGGTGCCGCTGCCAGATCGCAGTGAGCGTCTTCATCGGCGCCATTCTCACTGATCGCTGCCGGCGTCGGACGACATGCGCCCTTCCCATCGGGTCGACAAGACCACGGTCGTCCGCGTCCGGGCGATCCCGCGGATCTTGCGCAGGCGGCCGAGCGAGTTCTCGAGGGCATCCACGTCGGCCACCCGCACCTTGATCACGAACGACTCGTCGCCGGCGACGAACCAGCAGTCCTCGACCTCGGAGACCCCGGCGAGCGCCTCGGCGATCTGGTCCTGATCGGCGTCGTCGGCCTGCTCGATGCCCACCAGGGCGACCACGCCGAGACCGAGCGCGGCGGGAGCCACAGCGGCGTGGTAGCCGGTGATCACGCCGAGCTGCTCCAACCGCTTCACGCGGTCGGCCACGCTGGGAGCGGACAGCCCGACCGCTCGGGCCAGGTCGGCGTAGGGAATCCGGGCATTCGCCCGGAGCGCCTGCAGGATGACCGCGTCGACCGCGTCCAGCTGCTGCGGGCCACGACGACGACCGCCGCTGCCTTCCGTTGCCAAGGCTCTCACCCGTCTTCAGGATTCGATCAAGTGGACAAATCCGGCTCTAGACCTTATAGTCAAAGGTAACGGGACCCACAAGGCCCCACAATCGAAACATCGGGAGATGAGATCCATGCTTCCCTCGCTCGGGGTAGCCCACGCGTATATGCGTGCCTTCGACCACACCTACGACCACGGGACCTCGCGGGTCCGCTGCCCCGAACGGCGCCCCACGCTGGAGCGGGTCCGGATTCGCCTGCACCGACGTCACCGCTGACCCAACGCCCCAGCAGCACCCTCGCGCCCGTTGGCCGCGGCCCTCATGCCGCTGCCGACGGGCGCAGTTACGCTTGCCCGGTGTCCGCGCTCCACCGGCCGGACCAGGACCAAGGGGGTGGATCGATGCTGAAGGCACTTGCGGCGCTGGCGCTGCTCGGCGCGGCGATCTACCTGCTCGTCCGGACCTTCCAGCACGGACGCGGAACCGACCTCCCCACCCCGCGACTTCCCCGACGGTTGGGTCGACCGGTCGCCCCCGACGACGACCCGCGGTTCCTTCGCGAGCTCGACGAGCAGGTGTGGCGGGAGAAGCGCCAACGGCAACGGGCTGCCGCGTCGGACTCGGCACCGGCCGCGGACTCGTCGGCGCCGCCGCCGTCACCGAACCCGGCAGCCGAGTCGCCGCCGGTCGAACCACACGTTGAGCCGAACCAAGCCGGCGACGAGGCGCCTGACTCACCGGCAACCGGTTAGTCACCACGGTTCCCCCAGGCCCGGCTCACACTCCCGAGTAGGAGTGGAAGCCGAAGAACCAGATGTTCACCGCGAAGTAGTTGAACAAGAAAGCCGAGTACCCCAGCAGGGCGATGTAGGCGGCCTTGCGGCCCTTCCAACCAGCCGTGGCCCGCGCGTGCAGATAGGCCGCGAAGAACACCCATGTGATGAATGCCCACGTCTCCTTCGGGTCCCACCCCCAGTAACGACCCCAGGCGTTCTCGGCCCAGATCGCACCGGCGATGACGGCGAACGTCCACAACGGGAACGCGAAGGCGTACGTGCGGTAGGCGTTGCGGTCCAGCGACGCCGCGTCGGGCAGACGGGCAGCGATCGGTGCGAGCCGGCCGGGCTCACGGTCGGCCGCCACCCGTCGGTCCACGTGGTCGACGACGAGGTAGAGCGCCGTGATCGCGGTACCCACGGTGAAGACGCCACTGGAGATGATCGCCGCCGTCACGTGGATCCCGAGCCAGTACGACTTCAACGCGGGCACGAGCTGCGCCGACTCGGTGTACAGCAGCGTGACGGCCACGCCGAGCGTCATGAGCACGGGGAACGTGATGAACAGGCCGAGGTACTGCAGCTGGCGGCCGCGGGCGAGCAGGAACAGCCACACACCGAGCACCGCAGTGGCCGCCATCACCGAGAACTCGTACATGTTTCCCCAGGGCAGCCGCCCGGCGGACAGGCCCCGGCTGACGACGGCCGCCACCAGGAGCGCGAACGTCAAGGTGGCGAGCGAGACCCCCACGCGTCCCCAGCGTCCGACGAAGGCCGGCTCGTCCGGCGCCTCGCCACCTGCCCCCGGCTCGTCCGGCGCCGTGGGATCGGACGAGCCCGCGGACCCGACGGTGACGGTGGCCGGCGCCCGCAGTGCCCGCGCCCGGTTGGTGGCTGCGCGGGCGCGCTCGGCGCCAGTGCCGAAGGCGAAGTCCACGCCGAAGGCCACCATGGCCATCGAGAGCACCACCATCGCGGAGTACACGAAGTTGTTGCTCAGGTGCGCCAGCGACTCGTTCACGACTGCTGCTCCTCCGGTTGACGGTGCTCGGACGGCCCGGTCAGGGCCACGACGAGCGGATCGACGTCGGCCTCGAGGTCGCTGCCCTCGGTCCGCGCCAGGGCGGCGACCTCCACGAGGGTACGACCCGACGGCGAGCCCGTCGCGCGCACCCAGACCCGGCGCCGCCGAACCGTGAGCGAGACGATCAACCCGGTCAACGCCAGCACGGCCCCCCAGAACGCCACCTGACGACCGGGATCGCTGGACACCTGGAAGTTGGCGAACCGGCGGTAGCCGTCGAACCGGATCGAACCCCGCTCTCCGGGCAGGTGCCACGTCTGCCCGACGCCGAGGTCCTGACGGCCGATCCGCTGCATCTGGTCGGTGGTCAGCAGGTAGATCGACTGCGGCTGGCCGGAGTCGAGTCCGAGGTCGCCGGCGTAGGCGCCGAGGAAGACGCGTGGGTCCTTGGGCTCCGGCGACACCGAAATCGGCCCGAGCTGGGGGTCGATCACCGCAGTCGGCAGGAAGATCGCCTGGAAGCCCAGCTGGTCAGGCTGTGCATCGGGCACCTTCACGACTCCGCTGGACGTGAAGTTGGCGTCCTGCGGCAGGAACGGGACCGAGCCGGAGAAGACCACGTTGCCGTCACCGTCGCGCACGGTGAACGTTGGTGCGAACCCGTGGGACAGCAGGTAGACCTTCGTGCCGTCGATGAGCAGCGGGTAGTTGACGCGGATGTCGGCCTTCTGTGATGTCGCCCCAGGTTCGGTCTGGTAGGTGACGTAGGCATCGAATCCAGCCGGTTGTCCCGCCTTGGGGCCGTCAGTGACGAAGGACGCCTTGAACGTGTCGAGGGTGAACGAGAAGGGTGGCAGCCGGTCGGCGTGGAACGCGCGACCGAGCGTCAGGTCGTCGTACTGCGTCGGCGTGTTCGCGAAGCCATCGCCCTCGACCACGACCACGGTGCCCTTGTAGCCGAACAGCGAGCCGAGTGCGACGCCCACGAGAAGAACCAACAGGGCGAGGTGGAACAACAAGTTGCCGACTTCGCGCAGGTAGCCCTTCTCGGCCGCCACGCTGAGACCGTCGTCGGAGACCAGCACCCGGAACCGACGCTCCCGCAGCTGCCCGGCGGCGGCGGTGACGACGTCTCGCGGCGAGTCGCCGGAGTCGAGAGTCGAGTACTCCGGCATTCGTGCGAGGTTGCGAGGCGCAGCCGGGGGGAGGGCCCGGATGGTGCGCCACTGCTTGACCGTGCGGGGGAGCACGCAGCCGGTGAGCGAGATGAGCAACAGCAGGTAGATGGCGGCGAACCATGCCGACGCGTACACGTCGAACAGTCCGAACCGATCCATGACCGGTGCCGCGGACGGGTGGGCGAGGAAGTAGTCCCGCACGCGTAGCGGCGCGACGCCGCGTTGCGGGAAGACCGAGCCAGGCACCGCCGCGAGCGCGAGCAAGAACAGCAACACCAAGGCGGTGCGCATCGAGGTGAGCAACCGCCACAGGTAGCGCAGCGTGCCGCCGACACCCAGTGCCGGTGGAGTGGGACCAGCCGGAGCAGCGGGACGCTCGTCCACGTCGAAGGCCACTACAGCACCGTCCCTGAGTTCCCGACCCACACCCGCAGATGCACCGTGAGGGCGTCCCACCAGCCGGTGACCATGAGGACGCCGACGGCCACCAGCATGACTCCGCCGAGTCGCATGATGAAGAGGTAGTGGCGCTTGACGAACGCCAGGGCTCCGGCGACGCGTCGAAAGGCGACGGCCATCAGGACGAACGGGAGCCCGAGTCCGAGGCAGTAGACCGCAGTCAGGAACGCACCACGCAGCGCGCTGGCCTGGTCGACGGCCAGGGTCTGCACGGCAGCGAGCGTCGGACCGAGACAGGGCGTCCAGCCGAGGCCGAACAACACACCGAGCGGGAACGCCCCAGCCAGGCCGAAGGCCGGGCGGCTCGTCAGGTGCCACGTGCGGTTCAACCAGGGAATCACCCCCATGAATGCCAGGCCGAAGACGATGACGAAGACGCCGAGTACCCGCGTGATCCAGTCCGAGTACTGGACCAGCAGACTGCCAAGGCCACCGAACAGGGCACCGAAGCAGACGAAGACGGTCGTGAAGCCCAGCACGAACAGGAGCGCACCGGCAACCATTCGGCCACGCCGGGCATCGGCCAGGTCGACACCGATCAGCCCGGTGACATAGGACAGGTACCCAGGGACGAGCGGCAGGATGCACGGCGACAGGAACGACAGCAGACCGGCGGCGAACGCGATGGGGACCGCCAGCAGCAGCGATCCATCGAGCACCGTCTGTGCGGCATCGCCACCGACCGACGTGAACAGCACTGCCGTCACGAGGCCTCCGCCGCCACCTGCTCGGCCAGGCGGCGCAGGCCGGCGTAGGTGACCTCCCCGGCGACCGTGGCCGCCACGCGACCCTGGCGGTCGATCACCAACGTCGACGGAATGGCCTGCGGCGCGGTGCCGCGGAACTCCAGCAGGAGCGCACCGTCGGGGTCGGCGATACTCGGGTAGCCGACGCCGAACCGCTCCTGGAACGCCCGGGCCGCGGCGTCCTGGTCGCGCGTGTTGATGCCCACGAAGCTCACGCCCTTGTCCGCCAGGTCCTTGGACATCTGCGCCAACGTCGGAGCCTCGGCACGGCAGGGCGCGCACCACGAGCCCCACACGTTCAGCACCACGACGTCGCCCAAGTGGTCGGCCAACGAGTACGTGCCCCCGTCGAGCGTCGTCCCCGTGACGTGGGGTGCTGCTACGCGTTGGTCGACCGGGATCACCGTGACGGTGCCGTCCCCCTCGACGAATGCCTGACCGTTGCCGCCCGGGTGGTCGTTGACCTCGCCGGAGGAACAGGCTGCCGTTGCCAGGGTCAGGAGGCTGACGAGCCCGATGGCCACGGCTCGTGCCACCCGCGGAGTGTTCATGCGCCGGGCTTGCTGCGCTTGCCCGACGGCAGCAGGTCGGCCGCCGGCTCGCGGTACTCCACGGCGACGATCTCGTCATCCTCGAAGGTGAACGACGTGAGGCTGGCCACGCTGCACTGGCGCTTGCGTGGGTCGTGCCAGAGACGACGACCCTCGACCGCGCAGCGGGCGACCCAGATCGGCAGCTGGTGGCTGACCAACAGCGCTTCGTGCCCGGCGGCCTCGCGCCGCGCCGCGTGGATCGCCGCCAACATGCGTTGGGCCTGATCCCGGTACGGCTCACCCCAGGACGGACGCAGCGGGTTGTACAAGTACTTCCAGTGCGACGGATTGCGCAACGAACCATCACCCACCCCGAAGGTGAGCCCCTCGAACACGTTGGCCGCCTCGATCAGCCGCTGATCGGAACCGATCGGCACGTCGTGCTGCTCGGCCACGGGCACCGCAGTCTGTTGTGCACGCTCCAACGGAGAAGCCGTCACCACGGTGATGTCTCGGTGGGCGGTCGCCTCGGCAATCCGTTGTGCCATGGCCTCGCCGCGGTCGGAGAGCAGATAACCGGGGAGCCGACCGTACAAGACGCCTGCAGGATTGTTCACCTCACCGTGCCGCAGCAGATGAACGACGGTCAGCTGAGTCACGGTCAGGACTCCCGGTCGGGCTCGACTGCCCGCGCAGCGGCGCGAGCCGCAGCCGGCAGAGCCTCGGCGATCCGCTGCAGGGCCGTGTCGTCGTGGGACGCGGACACGAACCACGCCTCGAATGCCGAGGGAGGAAGGTAGACACCTTGCTTGAGCATCGCGTGGAAGAACGGTCCGAAACGCCACGCCTGCTGCCGACGCGCCGCGGCGTAGTCGTGGACCACGTCGTCCGCGAAGAAGACGCTGAACAACGATCCGGCGTTCTGCACCACGTGCGCCACACCGGCCTCGGTCAGCGCCTGACTGGTCATGGTCGCCACCTGCTCCGCCGCCCGGTCGACGTGCGCGTAGACCGCCTCGTCGCACAGCTGCAACGTGGCGAGTCCCGCTGCGGTGGCGATCGGGTTTCCCGACAACGTGCCCGCCTGGTACACCGGACCGGCCGGAGCCAGGTACGCCATCACGTCCGCGCGGCCACCGAAGGCTGCGGCGGGCAGGCCGCCGCCCATGACCTTGCCGAACGTCATCAGGTCGGCATCGACACCCTCGAGTCCGTGCCAGCCCGAACGACTGACCCGGAAGCCGGTCATCACCTCGTCGCTGACGAACAAAGCTCCGTTGGCGTGTGCGACGGCAGCGAGCCCTTCGTTGAAGCCGGCGTCGGGCGGCACGACACCCATGTTGGCGGCCGCGGCCTCGGTGATCACCGCGGCGATCTCGGCACCGTGCTCGTCGAACGCCGCCCGCACCGCATCGAGGTCGTTGTAGGGCACGACGATCGTGTCTGCGGCTTGCGCCCCGGTGACACCCGGACTGTCCGGGAGCGCGAACGTCGCGACCCCGGAACCGGCCGCGGCTAGCAGCGAGTCGACGTGACCGTGGTAGCAGCCGGAGAACTTCATGACCTTGGCGCGACCGGTGAACCCGCGGGCCAGCCGGATGGCCGACATCGTGGCCTCGGTACCGCTGGACACCAGGCGGACCTGGTCCACCGGCGCCCGCGCGACGATCTCCTCGGCGAGCGCCACCTCACCCTCGCCGGGTGTGCCGAACGACATGCCGCGGGTGGCAGCCGACTGAACGGCGTCGACCACAGCCGGGTGGGCGTGCCCGAGGATCATCGGCCCCCACGAACAGACCAGGTCCACGTACTCACGGCCGTCGACGTCTACCAGGTAAGGGCCGTGCCCGCTGCGCATGAAGCGCGGCGTTCCCCCGACCGCCCGGAAGGCCCGCACGGGTGAGTTCACGCCCCCCGGGGTCACGGCCCGCGCGCGGTCGAACAGCGCCTCCGACACCGGGGCCTCAGGGGGGTAGGACACCGGAGGATTCTCGCAGCCGATCGGCACCGGCACCGAATCGGGCGGGCAGCGACGCAACGAAGGGACGCAACCGTCGGCCCGGGTCAGCCACTGGCGGGCGCAGATGTTCCCAGGGTCAGCCGGTCGGCGACCTCGGTGGCCCAATAGGTCACGACGATGTCGGCACCGGCCCGTCGGATCGCGACCAGCGACTCCTCGATGGCCCGGTCGCGGTCGATCCCGCCGGTGGCCGCCGCGGCCTCGATCATCGCCATCTCCCCCGACACCTGGTAGGCCGCCACCGGCACGTCCACCGCGTCGGCGACGCGTCGAACGATGTCGAGGTAGGGACCCGCCGGTTTGACCATGACGAGGTCGGCTCCCTGCTCGAGGTCGGCCCGCACCTCACGCAGTGCCTCGTCGGAGTTGGCGGGGTCCATCTGGTAGGTCCGCCGGTCCCCGAACGCGGGCGCGCTCTCGGCGGCGTCACGGAACGGGCCGTAGAAGGCCGAGGCGTACTTGGCGGAGTAGGCGAGGATCGCGCGGTCGGCGAACCCGGCTGCGTCGAGCGCGGCGCGGATCGCGCCCACCTGACCGTCCATCATCCCGCTCGGGGCGATCACGGCCGCCCCGGCCGCGACCTGCGCGACCGCGACCTGGGCGTAGCGGACCAGCGTGGCGTCGTTGTCGACGGTGGCCGTTGCTCCTTCCCCGCCGAGCGGGCCACAGTGGCCGTGGTCGGTGTACTCGCACAAGCACAGGTCGGCCATCAGGACGAGCTCGGACCCGACCTCGGCATCGAGCACGCGCAGCGCTTGTTGCACGATGCCGTCCTCGGCGTCGGCCCCGCTGCCGGTGGCGTCCTTTTGCGCTGGGATTCCGAAGACCATGAGTCCCCCGACCCCGACGCTGACTGCTTCGAGCGCAGCCTTGCGCAGCGACTCGAGACTGTGCTGCTGCACGCCGGGCATCGACGGCACGGCGACCGGTTCGGTCAAGCCCGCCTTGACGAACACGGGCAGCACCAGGTCGGCCGCAGCCAACCTGGTCTGAGCCACCAGGCGTCGAAGTGGCGGGCTGGCGCGCAGCCGTCGTGGCCGGTCGTTGGGGAACGACATGGTGGCGCGTCCTTTCCCGAGGCTCTACTTCGCCTTGCGGCGGGCCGCGCCCTTGCGCAGGCTCGGGCGCCACACCGACTCACCAGCTTCGAGGGCCACGGCCCGCTGCTGCGCGCCGAACTGGGCCAACGCGTCGGTGAGCTCGTGCACCGAGGGTGCCGGCGCCAGGACGTCGACCCGCAGGCCGTGCTCCTCGGCGGTCTTCGCGGTCTGCGGGCCGATCACGGCGACCACGGTCGAGGCGTGCGGCTTGCCGGCGATCCCGATCAGGTTGCGCACGGTGCTCGACGACGTGAACAGCACGGCATCGAACCCACCGGTCTTGATCGCCTCACGCGTCTGCGCCGGCGGCGGAGCGGCTCGCACCGTGCGGTAGGCGGTGACGTCCTCGACCTCCCAGCCGAGGGCGACCAGACCGGCGGCCAGGGTCTCGGTGGCGATGTCGGCCCGGGGCAGGAACACCCGGTTGATCGGGTCGAACACGTCGTCATAGGCCGGCCAGTCCTCGAGCAGACCGGCAGCGGACTGCTCGCCAGAAGGAACGAGATCGGGCTTCACGCCGAACGCCACCAGCGAGCTGGCCGTCTGCTCCCCGACCGCGGCCACCTTGATCCCGGCGAACGCGCGAGCGTCCAGGCCGTACTCCTCGAACTTCTCGCGGACGGCCCGTACCGCGTTCGTCGACGTGAAGGCGATCCACTGGAACCGACCCGACACCAGCCCGTGGACCGCGCGGTCCATCTGCTGCGGGGTGCGCGGCGGCTCCACCGAGATCGTCGGCACCTCCACCGGGACGGCACCGTGGCGGCGCAGCTCCTCGGACAAGGAGCCGGCCTGTTCCTTGGTCCGGGGCACCAGGACCCGCCAACCGAAGAGTGGCTTGGACTCGAACCACGACAGCTTTTCGCGCTGGTCCACTCCTTCGCCCACCACGGCCAGCAGCGGGTCGGGGAGTGCGGCCGCCTTGAGGTCTCGTGCCACGGTGGCCAGGGTCGAGACGACCGTCCGCTGGCCGGTGGTGGACCCCTGGGCCGTGACGGCGATCGACGTGGTGCCCTCGCGACCGGCCCCGACCAGGCTCAGCGACGTGTCGGCGATGTGGTCGGCGTCACCGAGAATCACCACCGTCGTGGTGAGGTCGGCGCGCGGGGTCCAGTCCGAGGCTCCGTCGTGGGGACCCACGATGACGACGCGGCGGGTGCGCGACGTCGTGAGCGGGATACCGGCGTACCCGGGTACGGCTGTGACCGCCGACGCACCAGGCACCACCTCGAACGCGATGCCCGCCTTGCTGCAGGCGAGTGCCTCTTCGGCGAATCCGTGGAACAGGGTCGGATCGCCGTCCATCAGCCGCACGACGTGCTGCGCCCGCTTGGCCGCCGCGGTCACGAGCTTCGCTCGCGAGGCCATGGTGAGCGGCGCACCGTCGGAGCCGCACGATGCGTCGACGATCTCGGCCCGGGCGGGCGCGAAGGTCTCGGCCGCAGCCCGGGACGCATGTTGGTCGACGACCACCAGGTCGGCAGCACGCAGCAGCTCCACGGCACGCAGCGTCAACAGCTGCGGGTCGCCGGGACCGGCTCCGACGAACGCGACGGAACCCAGCGGGGTCTTCTTCTTGGGTGTACGGGTGCTCACGTGGCACGTTCCCCTAGGACATCGGCGCCGATCCGATCCAACAACCGGGTGGCGAGCTGGCGGCCCGCTGCTTCGGCCTGGTCGGACGGAACCGTGATGGACAGGCGCGACGCCGCCGCCCCCTCGCCGTCGGCGAGGAAGGCGTGCAACGTCAGTTCGGGTTGGCCGGACCCGGTTTCGTCGACGACCGCAAGGGCGCCGACCGGCGCAGCACAGCCGGCCTGCAAGGCCGCCAGCACCGCCCGCTCCGCAGTGACGGCCGCGCGGGTGGCGGCGTGGTCCAGGCTGCGAAGAGCAGTTTCGAGCGCCGCCGACCGAGAGTCGGCGGCGTCCAGACCCAAGTCACGGATCTCGACGGCGAGCGCCCCCTGCCCGGGGGCCGGGAGCATCACGGCCGGGTCGAGGATCTCGTCGATCACGTCGGCCCGGTCGAGCCGTTTGAGCCCGGCGACGGCCAGAACCACGGCCTCGAGGTCCCCGTCGGCCACCCGGCCCAGCCGGGTGCCCACATTCCCCCGCAGGTCCACCACGCGCAGGTCGGGTCGGGCCAGCCGAAGCTGCGCGGCGCGGCGGGGCGAGCCGGTGCCGACGCGCGCCCCCGACTCCAACGTGGCCAACGTGGCCCCCCGGGCGACCAGGGCGTCGCGGGCGTCCTCGCGCACCGGCACGGCGGCGAGTCGAAGGCCCGTTGCCGGCTGCGTCGGCAGATCCTTCAGCGAGTGAACGGCGACGTCGATCGTGCCAGCGAGCAGGGCGTCACGCAGCGCGCTGACGAACACGCCGGTTCCACCCAACGTGGTCAGCGGGGCCCGGTTGACGTCGCCCTCGGTGGTGACCTCGACCAGTTCCACGGCGAGGCCGCCGGCGCGGCGCAGCCGTTCGGCCACCCACTCGCTCTGCGCCTTGGCCAGCGCGCTGCGCCGGGTGCCCAACCGGATCGGCTGGCGGGCCTGCGTGGTCACGGTCGGCCCCCAGCTTCGGGGTCGGGAAGCGACGGAGTCTCGACCGCCGCGATCGTGCGCGGGTCCAGGTCGAAGAGTCGGCGCAGGGCTTGGGCGTACGCGTCGCCCTCCGGTCCCCCCGCAAGCTCCTTCACCCGGACCGTCGGCGCGTGCAGCAGCTTGTCGACGACCCGACGGACGGTCCGCTCCAAGTCGGCCCGGACCCTCGGGTCCAGCTCCGGCTGCCGGCCGTCGAGCCGAGCCAGCTCGGCCTCGACGATGTCGGCCGCGCGGCTGCGCAAGGCCACCACCGTGGGTTCGACGCGGGCCGAATGGCGCTCGTCGAGGAAGGTCTCGACCTCGTGCGCGACGATCTGCCGGACGGCTTCCACGTCGAGGTCGACCTCGGCATCGGCCAGCAACGACCCGAGGTCCTCCAGGTCGACCAACGTGACTCCATGGATGCCGAGGACCGCCGGGTCGATGTCGCGCGGCAGCGCGAGGTCGAGCAAGACCATGGGCCGGCCGTCGCGCGCGGCCTGCGCCTGCGCGACCGTCTCGGCAGGAACGACGTGCCCGAGCGCGCCGGTGCAGGCGACCACCACGTCGGCCTCGACCATCGACCGACCGAGGTCGGCCAGCCCACCGGAGCGACCGTCGACGTGTGCGGCCAGGCGCTCGGCACGTTCCTGGGTGCGGTTCAGCACGACCACGGCGGCGCCGAGGCGTTGCAACGACGCGGCAGCCAACGACGCCATGGAACCGGCGCCCACGACCACGGCCGTTCGTCCGGCAAGACCGCCGAGCGAGCCGGCCGCGAGGTCGAGCCCGACGGCCACGAGCGACGCACCTGCCGCGTCGATCCCCGTCTCGGAGTGCACCCGCTTGCCGACCCGAAGCGCGGTCTGGACGAGGTCGTTCAGCGCGCGGCCGGCACTTCCGTGCTCCTGTGCCAGGCGCAGCGCCTGCCGGACCTGGCCCAGGATCTGGGACTCGCCCACGACCATGGAGTCGAGGCCGCTGGCGACGCTGAACAGATGTTGGACCGCACGGTCCTCGAAGTGCACGTACAGGTGGGGAATGAGGTCGTCGTGCCCCACGCCGGTGGTCCGCGACAGAAGCTCGGTGACGGCGTCGACGGCGGCGTGGAACCGCCCCGCCTCGACGTAGACCTCGATCCGGTTGCAGGTGCTCAGCACCATCGACTCGGCGATCTGCGGTGAGTCCTCGAGGTCGGCGAGCAGCTTCGGCAGCGCGTCCGAGGCCAGAGCCACCCGCTCCAACATCGAGACGGGGGCCGTCCGGTGTGACACCCCGAGGGCGACCAGACTCATGCGCCCACACCCGCAGTCGACGACGTGAGCGGATCGAGCGTCGACGCCTTGCGCTGCTCGTGGTAGGCCAGGATCTGCAGCTCGCTGGCGAGGTCGACCTTGCGTACGTCGACGCCTTCGGGCACCGAGAGCACGGTGGGCGCGAAGTTCAGGATCGATGTCACCCCGACGGCCACGAGCTGGTCGACCACGCGCTGCGCGCTGCCAGCCGGGGTGGCGATGACGCCGATGGTCGCGCCCGCGTCGTCGACCCGGACCTGGAGGTCTTCCATCGGGGCGATCACCAGCTCGCCGACCTGCTCGCCCACCCGCTGCGGATCGGCGTCGAGCAGCGCGGCGATCCGGAAGCCGCGCGAGGAGAAGCCGGCGTAGTGGGCGAGGGCACGGCCCAGGTTCCCCACGCCGACGATGACCACCGACCAGTCCTGCGTCAGCCCCAGCGACCGGCCCAGCTGGTCGAGCAGGGGCGCAACCTGGTAGCCGACGCCGCGCGTGCCGTACGACCCCAGCATCGAGAGGTCCTTGCGCAGCTTGACCGACGTGACCCCAGCGACCGCGGCGAGCTCCTCGCTGGAGACCGTGGTGACCCCACGGTCGGCCAGGGTCTGCAGCACCCGGTGGTAGATCGTCAAGCGGGCGAGCGTGGCCTCGGGCAGCGACCGGCGCCCTCGGCCCGAGCGACGGGTGACCCCGGCTCGGGCGTCGGTTGGCTCGGGCGGGCTGGCGACCACCGCGCACCCCTTCGACGACCGACGCCGCTTGCGCGGCACGGGCCCGGACCCCGGTCCCTGGGGCCGGGCTGGCCTTCAGGCGTCGGAGGACGGGCTTGACGGGGTCAGGGTAGGCGCTTGTGAACGCTGGAACAAAGTCGAGCGGCGGGCGGTCCAGTCGGCGAGACGGTCCGCTGGACCCCCGGATCACGCATCGGTGGGCGAGGGTCGCCCGTGGTGGTCAGGCCGTCGACGGCGGTCCGTAGTTGTTGTCGCCGGGAGTTCCCTCCTGGACCATGAAGATGATCCAGATGATGATCCCGGCGCACGGGATGAGGAACAGCAGGAACATCCAGCCCGACTTGTTCGTGTCGTGCAGGCGGCGGATGCTGACCGCGATGTTCGGTACGAGGAGCGCCAAGCCGACCACCAGGCCGAACACGCCGTAGTAGCCGGAGCTGCCGATGCCCGTGCCGACGATGCCGTCGAGGATCGAGGCCACGACGTCGACCAACCACACGAACAAGACCCACCACCAGTACTCGGGCCGGTTGGCCCGGCCGGAGAAGGTGGCGTACTGCTGGAAGCCGCGGCGTACGGCATCGGGAAACGAGATCACGACGAACTCCCTCCGGGGTCGGTCACGACGGTCGACCGCCGCACACCGTCGGCCGCAGGCTAGTGGCCATCACCCGGCCGCGTGATGGCGCCACACCGGTCCAAACCGCCTCGTGGCCTACTGCGTCCGGGATGCCCGGAATGACACCATTTCGCCCCGGATGAACGCCGCGAAACCTCCACACTTACCGAAGCAACGCTTCGACGCTTCGGTACTTGTTGAAGCAACGCTTCGACGCTTCAGTTTCCCCCTGGGAGCGCGGCCCGGAGGACGTCCGCGCCGACTCGGTGGATCGCCACGACCTCGCCGTCGACGAGCACGACCGGGATGTCGGTCCAGTGCGCGGCGTATAAGGCGTCGTCAGTGGTGATGTCCACCTCGTCGAACTCCAGCCCCAATGGGGTCAGCACCTCCACCAGCACCGGCCGGGCGTCGTCGCAGAGGTGGCATCCGGGCTTGGTCAGCAAGGTCACCTGCGGGACCCACGCGCCATCCACGCTCACAGCGACCCGGCTCCACCGGGCGACTCGGCTCCACCGGGCGACCCGACTCCGGCCTCGGCCTCGGCGTCCCTGCGCAGCCGGCCCTTCGCCACCTTGCCCGTGACCGAGTGGGGAAGCTCCGACACCAGCTCGATCACCGTGGGTCGCTTGAACCGGGCCAACGACAGCGCGGCCTGCTCGGCGATCTGCTGGGGCGTCAGACTCGGATCGCTGGCGACGACGAAGGCCTTCACCGCCTCCCCGGTGCGGTCGTCGGGGATGCCGACGACCGCCGCCTCCGCGATGCCCGGCACCGTCTGCAGCACCTCCTCGACCTCACGTGGATACACGTTGAAGCCGTTGACCAGCACCAGTTCCTTGCGCCGGTCGACGAGGACGAGGTCGCCGTCGTCGTCGGCATAGGCCACGTCTCCGGTCGCGAACCAGCCGTCGGCGTCGGTTCCTCCGGAGCCATCGGGCCAGTAGCCGGAGAACAGGTTCTGGCCGCGCACCCAGATCTCGCCGGGGTCGCCCGGCTCGACCTCGTCGCCGTCCTCGTCGAGCAGCCGCAGCTCCACGCCGGGGAACGGCCGCCCGATCGACCCGGCCTTGGGCCGACCGCTGACGATCGTCGAGGTGACTCCCGGTGCCGCCTCGGTCAACCCGTAACCCTCGTACAGCGCGACACCTGACGACTTCTTGATCCGCTCCAGGACCGTGGCCGGCAGCGGAGCGGCACCGCTGAACAGCAGCCGCACACCGATCAGGCGACGGGCCAGATCGTCGCGATCGGCCCAGGCCCGCCACACCGGTGGAGCCGCGGGGATGTTGGTGATGCCGTGCGCCGCCACCAACGCCAGCGTCTGGTCGGCGTCGAACCGGTCCGCCAACAGCGCGGTCGCACCCTCCCTCGCCCAGGCACCCATCGTCCCGTTGAGTGTGTAGACGTGGAAGAGCGGCAAGACGATGAGCACGACGTCGTCCGCAGCCACCACTGCCGGGTCGACCTGTGCCACCTGCTCGATGCTCGCCCGCAGGGCGCGGTGGGTCAGCATGGCGCCCTTGGGTCGCCCGCCCGTGCCGCTCGTGTACAGCACCACGGCCAGCTGTTCGGGGTCGGTCTCCTCGGCGACGACGCCGGCGGCCCGCCCGGTCATCGCGACGTCGGCCAGCGCGTGTTCACCGGGTCCGGCGCGACCGTTGGTCACCACGAGCACGGCAGACGCAGCGGCCACGAACGGACGCACTGTGTCGAGCACCGACTCCTCGGCGATCACAGCCGTCGCCCCGGCATCGTGCAGGGCATGGTCGAGCTCGGTCCGCGTGTATCCAGGATTGAGCGGGACCACGACCAGCCCCGCCCGCAGCGCGCCGAAGTAGGCGGTGACGAACTCCACGTGGTTCCCGACGATCAGACCCACCCGCTCACCGATGCTCAAGCCCAGGCTGCGCAGGCCGGACGCGATCGCGTCGACACTGCGGTCGACGTCGAGCCAGGTGAGAGACCGGTCCCCTTCGATGAGCGCGGGGTGGGCCGGCCGGGACTCGGCGCTGTCGCGCACATAGTCAGCCAGGTTCGCGCCCATGCTCCCGAGTTTGGCATGCCCGCTCGGTCGCTGTGCGCCCGTACCCTGGGCGGGTGACCGCCGACCCGCCGCGCCGCCGCCACCTGCTCGGCGCTCCAGCGGTGCTGGCCGGCGAGGCCGCCGCCGCTGCCGCCGAGGTCGAGGCCGCGCTGACCGTGAGCGACCCGCGGGTTGCGGCCTTCTTCGACATCGACAACACGGTGGTCCGAGGTGCGTCGATCTTCTACCTGGCGCGGGGATTGGCCCGTCGCGGGTTCTTCACCACCCGAGACGTCGTGCGCTTCCTCGAGCAGCAGGTCCGCTTCCGCATCGGCGGGACCGAGGACCTCGCGGACATGGCCTCCGCCACCGACGCGGCGCTTGGCTTCGTCGCTGGCCACGAGGTCGACGAAGTCGTCCGGCTGGGCGAGGAGATCTTCCAGGAGACGATCATCAACAAGCTGTACCCGGGCACGCTCGCGCTGGCCCAGCAGCACCTGGACAGCGGCCAGCGGGTCTACCTCGTCTCGGCGGCACCGGTCGAGCTGGCGCGGATCATCGCCCGGAACGTGGGTCTCACCGGGGCCCTTGGCACCGTCTCGGAGATCGAGAACGGCCGCTACACCGGCAAGCTCGTGGGCAGCCCGCTGCACGGTCCCGCGAAGGCCGAGGCAGTGCGCGCCCTGGCCGCGCGCGAGGACCTCGACCTGGCCCGCTGCTCGGCGTACAGCGACTCGGCCAACGACATCCCGATGCTCAGCCTGGTCGGCCATCCGGTCGCGGTGAACCCCGACGGCGGACTGCGCTCACACGCCCGTGCGATGGGCTGGGAGGTTCGCGACTTCCGACGCGGAAGACGCGCCGTGAAGGTCGGTGTCCCCACCGCGATCGGGCTGGGGATCCTGGTCGGTGTCGCGGTGGGAGTGGCCGCCGAGCGCAACCGCCGCGCCGGGGCCTAGAAGAACACCGAGCGACGCTGCATGAGCAGCTTGTACAGGGTGTGCTGGATGGTCTCGCGTACCTGGTCGGTGAGGTTGAAGACCAGCATCGGATCGTCGGCCGCGCCATCGGGGTACTGGTCGGTCAGGATCGGTTCACCGAACTCGATGTGCCACTTGCTCGGCAGCGGGACCATGCCGAGCGGACCGAGCCAAGGGAATGTCGGGGTCAACGGGAAGTACGGCAGACCCAGCACCCGCGCCAGGAACTTCGCGTCGCCGAGGATCGGATAGATCTCCTCGGCGCCCACGATCGCGCACGGGATGATCGGTGCCTTCGTCCGCAGCGCTGCCGAGACGAATCCGCCGCGGCCGAACCGCTGCAACTTGTAGCGGTCGCGGTACGGCTTGCCGATCCCCTTGAACCCCTCCGGCCACACCCCGACGATCTCGCCGGAGCGCAGGAGCCGCTCGGCATCGGGGTTGCACGCGACCGTGTGCCCCGAACGGCGGGCCATCTCTCCGACGAACGGAAGGGTGAAGACCAGGTCCGCACCGAGCATCCGCAGGTTCCGGTGCCCAGGGTGGTGGTCGTGCAGGGCCAGCTGCGTCATCACGGCATCGAGGGCGACGGTGCCCGAGTGGTTCGCGACGAGCAGCGCCGGAGACTCGCTGGGGACGTTCTCGATGCCGTGCACCTCGACGCGGAACCACTTCTCGTACAGGGGCCGCACCACAGGCATGAGGACGGTGTCGTTGAACTGCTGGTCGAAGCCGAAGTCGTCGACCTCGAAGTCGCCGTTCAGCCGACGACGCAGGAACGCCAGACTGCCCGCCACCATGCGTTCGACGTCGCCGACCAGAGAGCCCGGCGGCGCAGTCTCGGCGTCGACCGTCGCCTGAAGGTCGGGCGTCTCAGGCGGTGGGTTCTTCGCGGTCCTCGATCGGGACGAGGCTGCCTTCTTGGTGGCCGGCTTGCGGCGCGGAGGCGTGGAGTCCGCGCCGTCGATCGGGATGATCTTGGCTCCGCTCATCGCGATTCACCTCGTTGCGCGGCCACGAGATCGTCGTCGACCTCGCCAGGCACCTCACCGAACGTCGGCGGACGAAGGTGGTGGGCGCGGACGAAGTCGTCGAACGTCTCGAGCGTGGAGTACTTCGGTGAGAACCCGAGAATGCTCCGCATCGCCGTGGTGTCCAACCCGCGGCCGTACTTGAGGTACTCGACCTGCTCCGGGCTGAAGTCGATCAGCCCGAGTCGGCGAACCATGTCGCGCGCCAATGATGCCAACGGCGTCGGCAGCGGCGTGCTGAACCGACCCGCGCGGGCGATGGCCTGACTCAGCATGAGCACGCCGTCTCCGGCCACGTTGAACGTGCCGGGGCAGTCTTGGGCCACGCACTGCTGCAGCACGGCGAGTCCGTCGTCCTCGTGGACGAACTGGAGCCGCGCGTCGAAGCCGAGCACCGTGGGGACCACGGGGAGCAGGAAGTAGCGGGTCAGTGGGGTGTCCATGCCCGGACCGAAGAAGTTCGCGAAGCGCAGTGTGCTGACTGCGACATCGGGCCGCCGGCGCGAGAACCCGCGCACGTACCCTTCGACCTCGACCGAGTCCTTCGCGAACCCCGACCGCGGCAGCTTCTTCGGCTCCATGTCCTCCGTGAACATGGCGGGGTCCTTCGCGCTCACGCCATAGACGGTGGAGGACGACTTCACGACGAACTTCTTGACCGTCGGAGCCTTCTGGCACGCCGCCAGAAGCTGCATGGTGCCAATGACGTTGATCTCCTTCATCGACGTCCGGCCCCCGGCGCCCACGGGCGTCGCGATCACGTTCATGTGCACGACCGTGTCGATCTCGGCCGCATTGATCACCTTGGCGATGACCGGGTTGCGGATGTCGGCCCGCACGAACTCGGTGCGCCCGAGATCGGACTTGGGCGGAACGACGTCGACCCCGATGATGCGCTCGACCGACGGGTCGTCGCTGAGCAACCGAGCCAGGCGTCCGCCGAGGTACCGGGAAACCCCGGTGACCAGGACTACGCGCGTCATCGGTTACCCCTTAGCGGTGGGGAGGCCTACTTCTTGTTGCGCCGCTGCACACGGGTCTTGCGCAGGAGCTTGCGATGCTTCTTCTTGGCCATCCGCTTGCGACGCTTCTTGACGACAGAGCCCACAGTGGTCCTCTTCGATCGGGATTGACTCCCGGAGCCTACCTGCCTGGGTCAGCCGGCTTCGACGAAGGAGTCCCGCAGGTAGTCGTGAACGGCTTGCGCCGGGACGCGGAACGAGCGCCCCACGCGGATCGCCGGGAGCTCACCGGAGTGCACCAGCCGGTACACGGTCATCTTGGAGACGCGCATGATCGCGGCCACCTCAGCGACGGTGAGGAACTCGACGCCCGTCAAGCGGGAGTCGTCAGAGGAGGTCATGGCCACCGATCCCTTGCGCCGACCGGCTCCGGCTTCCCCTCCGGAGCACCGTGGATCGGCGCCATCGGGATCAGGGTAGTGACGGATGGGGCATGTGGGATAGCCAACCTCAGGGTTCACCCGGGCAGGGGTCCCTCGACCGGCCCAACGGTGGGGCCGGACAACGGCTGAGATTCAGTCCCGGTCGGGGTCCAGGCCGTGCCACGGGAAGACCGCCCGCCGGGTCGCGAGTACCGCCTGGTCGAGGCGGTCTCCGGGGTTGTACCCCGTGCTCCAGTCGGTCACGACGGGGTCGCGCCCATCGGTCAGGTGGAACGGCGCGACGGCGCTGAGCCGCTCCAGGACGTACTCGCGCCAGCCTTGCGGCACCTCGGTCGACGGTGCCAGGGGCCACCCGGCCGCCTCGGCCATGAGGTGGGTCCACGCGCGGGGCACGACGTCGACCACGGCATAGCCGCCCCCACCGGTGGCCACCCACCGACCACCGGCGAACTCGTGGGCCCACACGTGCACGGCCTGGGCAGCCATCCGCTGGCCGTCCAGGCTGACGCTGAGGTGGGCCAACGGGTCGAGGAAGTGGGTGTCGCAGCCGTGCTGGCTGACCAGGACGTCCGGCCGGAACGCGGCCAGCAGGTGGGGGACGGTCGAGTGAAGGGCCCGCAGCCAACCCTCGTCGCCGGTTCCGGGAGGCACCGCAACGTTCACCGCCGTGCCCTCCGCGCCGGGGCCGCCGACCTCCGTGGGAAACCCGGTCCCCGGGAAGAGCCACTGCGGTCCCTCATGGATCGAGAGGGTCAGGACGCGTGGGTCGTCCCAGAACACGGCCTGCACGCCGTCGCCGTGGTGCACGTCGACGTCGACGTAGGCCACTCGTTCGGCCCCTTGGTCGAGCAGCCACCGGATGGCCACGGCCACGTCGTTGTAGACGCAGAAGCCCGAGGCGTGGTCGGGCATCGCGTGATGCAACCCGCCGGACGGACTGACGGCGTGGTCGGCCGTACCGGTCCACACGGACCGGGCCGCCTCGACTGTGGCCGTGACGACCCGGGACGATGCGTGGTGCATGTCGCGGAACGCGGGGACGTCGGGGGTGCCCAGCCCGTGGGGCCCGTTGACCGCGTCGGGGCGCTCGGCGGCGGCCTGCACCGCAGCGACGTACTCACCCGTGTGCACCAGGGACAGCAGGTCGTCGTCGGCCGGCGGAACGGGCAGCAGCCCGACGTGGTCGAAGACGCCGAGCGCCCGAGCCAGCCGGATCGTCAGGTCGAGCCGCACCGGTGCCATCGGATGCATCGGCCCGAAGTCGTAGTCCAGCAGCGAGTCGTCCCAGACGACCCTTCCGGCGCCCACCGACTCGACCACGAGCCGAACCTATCCGCCGGACGTCATTCGGTCCGCAGCGCCTCGACCGGTTCCAACCGACCGGCACGACGCGCGGGCAGCACCCCGAAGACCAGCCCGACCCCGATCGAGACCAGCAGCGCGAGCACGATCGACCACCACGCGACCGCGGCCGGCAGCGGGGTGAAGGTGTTGGCCAGGAAGGCAACGCAGATGCCGAGAACCGTTCCGATGATTCCCCCGACCGTGGTCAGCAGGATCGCCTCGACGAGGAACTGAGCCGTGATGTCACGTTGCCGCGCCCCGAGTGCCTTGCGCAGACCCACCTCACGGGTCCGCTCGCGCACGCTCACCAACATGATGTTCGAGACGCCGACGCCGCCGACCAGAAGCGAGATGGCCGCGATGGCGGCCAGCACCAGGGTCAGCAGACCCAGGATCTTGCCCAGAGTCCCGAGGATCTGGGTCTGGGTGACGGCGGAGAACTCCTGGTCGGGGTACTCGTTGCGCAAGGCTGCGAGAACCTCCGCCTTGACGACTGGAACGTCGTCGGCGGTCGGCGCCTTCACGGCCAGGGCGTCCAACCGGTCGACGCCGAACAGCTGTTGGGCGGTCGTGACCGGGATGTGGATCTCCTCGTCGCGGCTGACGCCGAACGTCGAACCCACCTCGGCGAAGACACCGACGACCCGGAACCGGACTCCGGCGATCGTGATCTGCCGTCCGAGCGGATCGACGTCGCCGAACAACTCGTCAGCCACCTTGGCGCCGAGCACCGCCACCCGGGCGCGGGCGTCGACGTCGCCGCGGGAGAAGTACTCGCCGCGGGCGATCGGCCGGTTGAAGACCAGCGGGACCGTCTCGTTCGTCCCGTTGACGGTGACGAAGACGCTCACGCTGCCCACGCGTACTTCCTCGCCGCTGCTCACGGTGGTGGCGACTGCGTCGGGATTGCCCACGACGCGGGCAACCAGGTCGACGTCACTGAGGCTGAGCTGACTCACCGACGGCGCGGAGTTCAGATCGAACTTTCCCGGCACGAACAGCACGAGGTTGGACCCCAGCCCCTCGACCTGCTGCTCCACCTCCTGCTTGGCGCCGCTGCCGATGGCCACGAGCACCACGACGGCCGCCACGCCGATGATCACACCGAGCATGGTGAGCAGGCTGCGCAGCCGGTTGGCCACCAAGGCATCGAGCGCCACCCGGAAGCCCTCACCGATCCTCACCGGTCACCACCGCTGGCCGCGGCGGAGTCGGTTTCGATGAGCCCGTCTCGCATGTGGATCTGACGGCGTGCGCGCTCAGCGATCTCGCGGTCGTGCGTGACGATTGCGACCGCAACTCCCTGTTCCCGGTTCAGCCGCTCGAGGGTGGCCATGATCTCGTCGCCCGTCCTGGTGTCCAGGTTCCCCGTGGGCTCGTCGGCCAGCAGCAGGGTGGGCTGGGCAACCAAGGCGCGAGCAATGGCCACGCGCTGCTGCTCACCCCCCGACATCTGGGCCGGCTTGTGCTGGAGCCGATGCTCGAGTCCGACCGAGCCCAGTGCCGCCGCGGCGCGTTGGCGTCGCTCGGACTTCCGCACCCCGCGGTAGAGCAGCGGCAACGCCACGTTGTCGACTGCGGTCGTCCGCGGCAGCAACTGGAACGACTGGAAAACGAATCCGATCGTGGCGTTGCGCAGCTGTGCGAGGTCCCCGTCGTCGAGCGTGGTGGCGTCGACACCACCGACCCGCACGACTCCGGTCGACGGCCGGTCGAGCAGGCCCAGCAAGTGCATCAGCGTGGACTTCCCCGACCCACTCGGACCGACGATCGCTGCGTATTCACCCGGGTCGAGACGCAGACTCACGCCCCGCAGCGCGTCGACGTGAACCCCCTCGAGCGCATAAGTGCGGGTGACGTCGAGTGCTTCGAGGGCCGGACCGACGCCGTCGGTCACGGCACGGACTGACCTTCGTGCACCTGGTCCGCGCCGTGCACCACGACCTGGTCACCCTCGGACAAGCCGGCCAAGACCTGCACCTCGGCTTCGCCCTGCGCGCCGAGCGTGACGGCATGCTTGTGCGCGGTGCCCCCCGTGACCAACCACACGTCGTCCTGGGCGCCGTCGCGGAAGACTGCCGACGCCGGAACCGCGACCGCGTCGACCGCGGTCCGAACCCGCAGCGCGGCAACCGCGGACATCCCCGGGAGCGGACGCGGCGCCACGCGGCCGTCGGAGTACGTGCCGACGTCCAAGGTCAGCCGTACGGGGTAGGCAACCCCTCCGCGGCTCGACGTCGTCGGGTTCACGTCGGTGCTGAGCACCCGGGCGTGGTACGTGGCCCCCGGCACAGCGTCGAACTGCACGTCGGCCTTGACGCCGGAGTGCACGAGCAGGACGTCGGTCTCGTCCACCTGCGCCTGCAAGGTGAGCTGCGACGTGTCGGTCACCGTCAGCAGCGGGCTGCCCGAGGTCACGGGGCTCCCGGCCTGCAGGGTCCCCGTCGTGGACGTCGTCGAGCCAGGGCTGCCGAGCAGCGACTGGGCCTGGCCCTGCAGGCTGCTGGGCAGGGAGTCGAGCAGCGAGGAGCTCGACGAGGACGAAGAACCGCCCCCAGTACCCAAGGCGACCAGTCCGGAGATCGGCGCCTTGACCCGCAGCCCCGCCACCACCCGCTGGGCGACCCGGACGGCCAGGTTCGCCTGGGTCTGCTGGGCCGAGCTCAGCGAGTTGATCGCAGCCGCGACGCTGCTGGCTCCGGAGTTGATCTGCTCCAGTGCCGTCGCCGCCTGCTGGCTGGCCGCCGTGAACTGAGCCTGCGCGCGAGCCACCTGCGCCAAGGCCTGGGCGCGTGCCGCCGGGGTCGGAATCGCCCGAGCAGCCTGCCGCGCCACGTCGAAGGCGCGGGCGGCAGCCGAGTCGGCCCGTTGCTGCTGGGCCGCGACGTCGATCGGGTTGAAGGAGACCACCGACGACGCCGACGCCTGTGCCTGCTCCGCCTGCTTCAGCGCCTCCTGGGCCTGCGGTGAGTCGATCACCATGATCAGGTGACCGGCGCGCACCCGCTGCCCGTCGCGCACCTTGAGCACCGCCACCGTGCCGCTGGCCGGGGACGAAACGGTTGCGGTGCCCTTGGCCACCGCGCTGGCCGGCGCCTCCACGACCTCCACCACCGTGGCCCGGCCCACCGCGGCGACGACGATGTCCGGTGATCCATTGCTCCGACAACCGGCCACCGTGGCTCCGGCGAGTCCGATTGCCACCACCGTTGCGAACGTCCGAACGCACCTTCTCGGGGACGATTGTGGTGACACCACGTCATCGTAAGCGCGCCCGCGAGGTGCTTCGACCGCGGCCGGCCCCGACGTCACCAACCGCAGATCGTCACAGGGAGAGGGCCACCCCGGACTTCGGATCGAAGTAGTGGAGCCGGTCGAGGTCGACGGCCAGACGGACGTGGTCCCCTGGGCGCACCCTCGTGCGTGGGTCCAACGTCGCCGTCATGATCGCCCCTTCCTCAGCCAGTGGGGCCAGGTGCTCGTCGGAGTCACCCGCCAGGCCGGTTGCGGCTCTGGTGTCTGCGGTGTCCACCGGCGTCGCGTCCATCGTGAAGAGCACGTTCAGCTCCGTGCCGAGGTCTTCGACCACGTCGGCGACGACCTCGACGGCGGCCGGCTCGTTCGCGTCGGCGGCGGAGAAGTCCGACGGGCGGATCCCGACGTCGATCGTCTGACCGACGAAGGCGCCGAGGTCCACTCTGGCGCCCAGCGGCAAGGTCCAGGAACCCATGCTCAGCTGGTATCCCGAGACGTCTCGTCCGACCTGGGCCTGAACGAGATTCATCGCCGGCGACCCGATGAACGCCGCCACGAACACGTTGACCGGATGGCTGAAGAGTCGTTGCGGCGTGTCGAGCTGTTGCAAGGTCCCGTCCTTGAGCACGGCGACGCGGTCGCCAAGAGTCATGGCCTCGACCTGGTCGTGCGTCACGTACAACGTGGTCGTACTGAGCCTGGCGTGCATGCGGGCGAGCTCGCCGCGCATCTGCACGCGAAGCTTGGCGTCGAGGTTGGACAGCGGTTCGTCCATGAGGAACGCCTGCGGCTCGCGCACCATGGCGCGCCCCATGGCGACCCGCTGGCGTTGTCCGCCCGAGAGCTGGCCCGGCTTGCGGGTCAGGAGCGGGTCGAGGGCCAAGAGCCGGGCGACCTCGTGGACCTTCGCGTCGATTTCGCTCTTGGCGAGGTGGCGCAGCTTCAGGCCGAACCCGATGTTCTGGGCCACGGTCATGTGCGGGTACAGGGCGTAGTTCTGGAACACCATCGAGATGTCTCGGTCCTTCGGCGGCAGATCCGTGACGTTGCGTTCGCCGATGAAGACCTCACCGGTCGTCACCTCTTCCAGCCCTGCCACGACCCGCATGATCGTCGACTTGCCGCATCCGGACGGTCCCACGAGGACGAGGAACTCGCCGTCCGCGACGTCGAGCGTCACGTCGTCGACGGCGACGACGTCCTCACCGAAGACCTTTCCGACGCGCTCCAACCGGATCCCAGCCACGATGTCAGCCTCGATTCCCAGCCGGTGCAACCTTGACGAGCTCATCGACGCCGACGAATTGCGCGCCGTCGCGGGCCAGGCGTTCGATGAGCAAGGGAACAGCATCAGGAGTCGCCGACGGCCAGGTGTGCATCAACACAATTGCCCCGTCACCCACCTCGTGAACGCCCTCCACCACCGCATCGACGATCTCGTCGACGGTTCGCCCCGCCTCCCAGTCCGATGGGTCGACGTTCCAGTGCACGTTCCGGTAACCCGCCTCGTCCAGGAGGGACAGGACACGAGCATCGTCGTGGCCGGCGCCGAACGGACACCTGAACCACGGCCTCGGATCCGCGCCCATGACCTGCTGGACCGCTTCTGTGGAGGACGCGAGGTCGGCGCGGATGCCGTCGTCGGTCAGATACGGGAGCGGGGCGTGGAAGTGCGAGTGGTTCGCCACGAGGTGGCCCTCGTCGGCGACGCGACGGGCGAGCTCTGGGTGACTTCGCGCCCAACGTCCTTGGACGAAGAACGTCGCACGGGTAGTCGTCCCCGCCAGTGTGTCCAGCAGCCGGGCTGGCCCGTCTGCGCGCTGGCTGCTGCGCGACGGATGCTCCATGTCGAAGGTCAAGGCGACCCGCGACCCCTCGCCGTGACCCGACATGCGGCCTCCTGACGGTGCCAGGTCTTGACCCCGGCTTGGCGCGACACTAGCGTCCAAGCATCGAATAGGAAAGTTTCCGAACTGTTCTCTTCAACCGGGTGGCCGCCATCAACAGCTCACCGTCGACCGGGACGCCGAGCCTTCTGCGCTCGATGAACGGTCGAACCGTGTTGGAGCTGATCGCGGCCGATGGCCCGATCTCGCGAGCGCAGATCGCGCGCATCACGGGCATGTCGAAGCCGACCGCTTCCGTCACCCTCTCGCGGCTCCTTCAGTCGGGGATCGTCCACGAGGCCGGACACACGAGCGGACGCAAGGGGCCGGCGGCCGTCCTCTACGCCCTCAACACGCGGGCGGGTGGCGTCGTCGCGGTCGACCTGGCCCGCAACCGGATCCGGTTGGCGGTCGCAGATCTCGCGGGTGACGTCCGGGCCCGGGCCGAGGAGCCGACCCGAGTGCGTTCGGCAGCCGGGCTGATCGACCACGTCGGCCGGCTCGCCCGGACGACGGCCCGTCGGGCCGGAACCCCGTGGCGTTCGATCACCTGCTGCGTCGTGGGCACCCCGGGCGTGGTCAGCCAGGAGACGCACTCGTTGCTGCTCGCCGACTCGCTCCCAGGGTGGAGCCGACCAGGTGTCGTCGACGCCTTGCGTCGCAACCTGGGCACCATGGTGATCGTCGACAACGACGTCGACCTGGCCGCCATCGGCGAGCAGCGTGTGGGCGGCGCCCGCGACGTCGACGACTTCGTCTTCGTGTCCGTGGGTACGGGAATCGGGATGGGCCTCGTCCTGGGTGGGCGGCTCTACCGCGGGGCGCACGGGGCGGCCGGCGAGATCGGCTACCTGGCGCTCGGTGATCCGGCGCAGACGACTGGTCGCCGAGGTTCCGGTGGGCTCGAGGCCGCTGCCGGAACCGAGGCCATGCTGCGCAGCGCCCGGGGACTCGGCTTGGCCGGCCGGATGTCGGTCCGAAGGATCTTCGAAGCCGCTCGCGACGGCGACGCCCGCGCCCAGAAGGTGGTGGCCGACGAAGCGGTGCGCGTGGCCGACGCGGTGGCCGCCGTCGTTCCGGTCATCGATCCGGCACTCGTGGTGCTCGGTGGCGAGATCGGTCTGGAAGCCGATCTCCTGCTCACTGCCATCGAACGTCGGCTCAAGGAGATCTCGCCGCTGCAGCCACCGGTGGTCGTGTCCTCCCTGGGAACCGACGCGGTTCTCCAGGGCGCCTTGGTCACCGCAGTCGATGCGGCCCAGGACTCCGTCTTCACCCAGGCCACCG
>Ga0302299_10000051_pt1 | contig 43899 bp, 23 predicted proteins | sample III_Fen_N3_4_FD_198795 | JGI IMG/M metagenome (GOLD analysis project Ga0302299, IMG submission 198795) | Peat permafrost microbial communities from Stordalen Mire near Abisko, Sweden - III_Fen_N3_4 | ecosystem: Environmental > Terrestrial > Soil > Wetlands > Permafrost | place: Sweden: Abisko...
CCGGTCCACGCCGCAACCAGCGCGGCGGCGACCGCTCGTGCGGTCTCGCAGCCGACCAGGCACCATGGACCGGACGGGGTGCCGGCGGCACGTGCTGCGGCCCCGATGGCCACGACCACGCCCGAACCGCCGGTCCAGGCACACCGCGCCCGCCCGACGGGGCCGAGCACGCCCGAAGCGCCGATCCTGGCACACCGCGCCCGGTCGACGGGGCCGAGTGCGCCCGACGCGCCGCTGGACCCGCCCCACCGCGCGAGCGCCACGGGGCGGAGCGCGCCCGTCGCGCCGCCGCGCCGAGACCTCGGCGGTGACGGGGCCACGCCAGACGGACCACCCGCGCCGCCGGTGTCGGCGAGCGTGGCGCCGGCGCCGCTCCGGTCTGACGCGTCGCCCACCGCGCGGCAGCGGATCGCGCCGTCGCATGACGCGCCGGGCGATCCACGCGCGCTGCCGTCGCCGAACGACACACCCGCGGGTCCCCGTGCGCGGCCGTCGCCGTCACCGTCGTCCGGCGATGCGCTGCAGGTCCCGGCGGTCGATCCGAGGGTCACCGCGCCGAGCGCGCGTGTCGCGCAGCACGCAGCGCCCGGCCGTGCGTCCCTGGCGCCGAGCACCGCGCTCGTGCCCCGGTCGCAGGCGGCGGCCGACGCGTCGCTGATCGCGCCGCCCGCTTCGGCGGTCACCGGCGAGCCCGGGGCACCGCACGGATCGCCTCGCAGCGCCCGCCTCGAGCCCGCCGCCCCGGCGGCCTCGCCCGCGCCGCGCCCGGTCTCCGCCGCCCGGCGCACCCTCGACGATCTGCCGGCGCCGCCGGGCGTTGCGTCGGCGTCCTCCCACGCGCCGTCGGCGTTCTCGTCAGCGCCTTCAGCGCCTGGGCGGGCCGGCACCGATGCCACGCCTGCGGGCGCGCCGCCGCCACGAGCTTCCGTCGAGCCGGCGGCCCGCGCGCAGCATCGCGCGGTCGAACCCGCTCGGGTCGATCTGCTCGCAGGTGCAGCGACCGCCGCGCGCGCGGCGATGCCGGCGACGCGCGATCTGGCTTCGCCGCTGCCGCCCGCACAGGCCTGGGCTCCGCACGCTGCGGCGACCGAACCGGCGCGCCCGCGGCCGGTCAGCGCACGCCGATCCCGGGACGACGTTCCCCAGGTCCCCGCCGCGGCGACGCCGACGCACGCGAACCTCGCCGCGTCGGCGATCCCGGCATCGGCGCCCGCGCCGAGCTCGGCCGATCCGCGGCCGGTCGCTGCCCGAACGCCGGCGCCGGCCGACGCCCCGGAGCGCCCGAGCTCGGCACCGGCGCGCGGCGCAGCACCGGCGGTGATGTCTCGCGCCCCCATCGCGACTGGCGTCGGCGCGCCTGCCATGGCCGCCGGCGCACCCGCACCCCGCACCCTCGGACCAGCTCCGGGGGTCCGCGAGGCGCGTCGTCCTGCCGCGGAGGCGCCGCTTCCCGGCACGCCGGTGGTCGTGGGCACGAGCGCTGCGACCGCCGCGCGAGGCGCCCAGGCGCCGGTCGTTCCGCCCACCCGCGGCGCCGCCAGCGCGATCAACCGCGAGATCCGCATCGCCGACGTCGCGGTCGAGCTCGGAGAGCCGCTCCCGACGCGTCCCACGGCCGAGCGCGCTGGCTCGCTGCTGGCCTCGCTGCAGCGCCCGATCGCAGGGCCCCGGTGGCGGCTATGAACCACCCGCTCGACCTCGGCGTCACGATCGAGCGCGTCCGTGTCCGGTGCGGCGCGCCGGTCGACCGCAGCCGTTCGCCGCTGTCGATCACCGGCTACCTCGATGGCCGCCACGGTGCGCCGCTCCACGACCACCGCATCGTGGTCCGCGAGCTGCGGATCGACGTCGAGGCGGCGCTCGACGCGCCCCGCGCGCGCAGCCTCGGCGAGGCGGTCGCCCGCGAGCTCTCCGACCGGCTCGCCGCCCTGCAGACCGAGCGCGAGCCGAGCATCGCGCGCGCTCGAACCACCGGCGGGCCGATCCACGTCGCGCGGCTGCGCGTCCACCTGTGGGGCGAGCCGGCACGCCATCCGGCGAGCCGCGAGATCTGCGCCGCCCTGATGGTTCCACTCGAAGAAAGGCTTCGCCATGGCTGACGGTCAGAGTGCATTGACCCCCGACAACACACCATTCGTGGCGGGGGAACGCCGCACGTCGAGCGCCGAGATCCAGCGCGGGCTGAACTCCGACGTGACGCTCACGATGGGCCAGCTGTTCTACCGCGACGCCAAGCGCCGTCCGCAGCACTGCGTGTTCCAGTTCAACCCCACCGAGATCGAGCGGTCTCGCAATATCTCCTTCACGCGGTCGCGGACCGGCAATACGCTCGAGGAGCCGCGCGCGGGCGGGCGCAACGCCGCCAAGCGCAAGCAGACCCGCAAGCCCGACCCCTGGGAGATGTCGGTGACCCTGCGGTTCGACGCCGGCTACGGCCTGATCTCGTGGACCCAGCAGTCGCCCCTGCCGAAGATCCCGCAGACCGCCGAGCTGCCGGAGGACTTCACCGACACCGAGATGACGTTCAATCCGGCCTCCGCGAGCTTCAAGGACGAGATCGAGCGCATCGATCGGACGATCCAGTTCTTCGAGCAGATCGCCGAGCCCCAGCCGTTCGTCTCCGAGAACGAGAAGCTGGCCAACGCCGACGAGACCCCGCCGCCGCCGTACGTCATCCTGGCGTTCGGTCAGCGCGCCTTCCAGTGCGCGGTGAAGAGCGTCCGGATCAAGGAGGAGGACTACACCTACGATCTCTCTCCGCGGCGGTTCGAGGTCACGCTCAGCCTCGAGATCATCGAGACCACGCGCCAGAACGAGCAGGGCAAGGGGCCCAAGCAATGATCGTCCGTGGCAGCCGCTACCGCCTCGAGGACGTCTACGAGTCCCGCGATCGGTCCCGCGCCGACTATCCGATCGCCGGCGTGCGTCCTCACGTCGCCGCGCCGCTGACGTCGCGGCGCGATCATCGCGTCGCGGGCCACGAGCGACTCGACCTGATCGCGCAACGCTACTACGCCGATCCGCTGCTGTACTGGCTGATCTGCGACGCCAACGAGACGATCTTCCCCGATGATCTGCTGATCCCGGGGCGGGTGCTGCGCATCCCGAGGAATCAACAGTAGATGCCGGCCGAGCCGTCACGTAAGTGCGTCATCCGGATCGACGGTCACACGTTCGACGATCTGCACGATGATCTGATCGCGGTCGAGGTCGCCGACCGCGCGGACGAGCCATCGTCGTTCGCGATCAAGCTCCAGCTGTACCAGACCCGGAGCACCACGTGGAGCCGGGTCGACGACAGCCACGGCGAGGCCAACGGCGGGTTCCTGCCGTGGCAGCGGGTCACGATCCTCGGCGGCTACGACGCCGAACCCGACGTGCTGATCGACGGCTACATCGCCGGGGTGGTCCCGCGCTACGAGCCGACCGCCTCGGACAGCTCGCTCGTGATCTGGGGCTACGACGCCAGCCACGCGATGGACCTCGAGGACAAGGTCGTCGCGTGGCCGGACAAGAAGTACAGCGAGGTCGCCGAGGCGATGTTCCGCGCGTACGGCCTCACGCCGCAGGTGACCGACACCCAGGTGATCCACCGGGCCGCCGACAGCTTGCTGATCCAGCGCGGCACCGACTGGCAGTTCCTGCGCCGGCTCGGCCAGCGCATCGGCTTCGAGGTCCGGATCCGCGGCGCGACCGGGATCTTCGCCCCGCCCGATCTCGCCAGCACGCCGCAGAAGGATCTCGCGATCGCGTTCGGCGACGACACCAACCTGGTGTGGTTCGAGCCCCGGCTCGTCGCCGATCTACCGAGCAAGCACACGATGGCCCGGGCCAACGCGGTCGACAAGATCGTCGAGACGGCGGCGGTCGACCGCTCGCCGCTCACCGCGCTCGGCAAGCGCAACGGCGACGCGCTGCGAGCCGGCCGCGACCTCGCCGACCACAAGGCGACCGCGATCGCCCCGGCCGATCCGACCTACGACCTCGGCCACATGACCGCGGTGCTCACCGGCGCCCGCCGGCGCAGCGACTGGATCATCACCGCCGAGGGGGAGCTCGACGGCATCCTGTACGCCAGCCCGCTGCGCGCTGGTCGCACCGCGCTGGTCAAGGGCGTCGGCCCGACGTTCGCCGGGCTGTACTACGTCACCGAGGTGATCCACCGGTTCACCCCGGAGGAGTACACGCAGCGGTTCAAGGCGGTGCGCAACGCCGTCGATCTCACGAACTCGGAACAGCCCAAGGCCGAGAGCGCGGCGCCCGTCAGGGTCGCCAGCGCCGGCAGGACGGTGGCGCCACCATGACCGCCATGACCGACGACGATCTCGGCCGCCGGCTGTGCGACCGGCTCGACCGGCTCGAAGCGCGCTACTACGGCAAGTACCAGGGGTTCTTGGTCGACAACGCCGATCCGCAGCGCCGCGGCCGGCTGCGCCTCCAGATCCCCGAGGTGCTCGGACCCGACGTGGTGTCCGGCTGGGCGGAGCCGTGCTTCGCCTACGGCGGGGGGCCCGACTACGGCCACTTCTCGATCCCGCCGCGGTGCGTCGCCGCGGATGGCAAGTCCTACACCACGGGCGTGTGGGTCGAGTTCCGGGGCGGCGATCCGCAGTACCCGATCTGGACCGGCACGTTCTTCGGCGCGCCGGGCGGCACGCCCGAGGCGCCCGGCGACGACGCGGCGCCCGACGTCGCGGTCCACGTCATGCGCAGCCACGCCGGCCACGGCATGGTCATGGTCGATACGACCGGCAGCGAGCGGCTCGAGCTGCGCGACGCCGCGGGCCAGAAGCTCACGTTCTCTGCGCCGCTGCAGGACGGGGCCAAGCGCGACGCGCAGGGCCAAAAGACCACCGCGACGCTCGACATCGATTATCCCAGCACGGCGGGCAACACCGCGACGGTCTCGCTCACCGATCTCGCTGGCAACCAGCTCGAGCTCGACGCCACGCAGGGCGCGCCGACCGTCACGATCCGCAACCGGTCGCGCGACGGCAGCGTGGTCCAGACCCTCGTGATGAGCGGCGCGGGCGCGGGCGCCAAGATCACGATCACCGACAACAACCAGAACGTGATCACGATGTCGAGCACGGGGATCGAGATCGCCGCGCTGTCGGGCACGGACACGATCAAGTTGACCGCCAGCGGCACCAACCACAACGCGCCGATCATCCACCTCAACGACGGTACCCAGGGCGCGGCGCGCCGGCTCGATCAGATCCAGTCGAGCGCGGCCGACGACCCGGCGTACTGGCTGTGGGTCTCCACGCTGATGACCTGGCTCGCGACGCACGTCCATGGCACCGCGCTCGGCCCCTCCACGCCGCCCGTCGTCCCGTACCCGGGCTCGGTGCCCAGCACGCTGACCGGCAAGATCATCGGCGCCAGCGGCACCGTGATCATCGGAGATTGACGTGGAGCTCTCTGCCCAAGGCCTCGCATTCCCGCTCCGGCTCGGCCCCGGCAAGGCGCTCGCCGTGACCGACCTCGAGGACGACGTGCGCGCGATGATCGAGCAGATCCTGCTCACCGCGCCCGGTGAACGGGTCAACCGGCCGACGTTCGGCGTCGGGATCTACGCGTACGTGTTCGAGGCCAACTCGCCGTTCCTCGCCAGCCAGCTGCGGATCGCGCTCGACGAGAACGTCTACGAGTTCCTCGGCCGCAACGTCCGCATCGTGGCGCTCGACGTCACCTGGGACGACGCGCAGCTGCACGTCGACATCCAGTTCACGCTGGTCGGCGCGGTCACCGGGCCGCAGGCGATGACGGTCAGCGTGCCGCGGTTGGGGACGCCGTGACCCAGCTCGTCCATCTCGACTACGCGACCCGCGACTACGACGGCTTTGTCCAGCTGCTCGTCTCGGTGATCGATCGCCAGGACACCGCGTGGACCGAGCGCGCCGCGGCCGACGTCGGCGTCATGGTCGTCGAGCTGCTCGCCTACGAGCTCGACCGGCTCGCCTACGCGGGGGATCGCGTCGCGGAGGAGAGCTTCCTTGGCACCGCGCGCCGCCGCGAGTCGGCCCGCCGCCACGCCGCGCTCGCCGACTACGCCCTCGGCCGCGGCAACTCGACCCGCGGCTTCCAGTGGTTCCAGCTCGCCGACGGACGCCAGCTCGAGGTGCCGGCGCGCGCCCGGGTCGCGGCGCCCGCCGATCCGGCGCACCCCGACGCGCTGCGGCTGGTCGCCGAGACGATGGACCCGGTAAAGCTCGACGCGCGGCGCAACTGGTTCGTGCTCGCGCAGTCGGTCGCCGCCGGGGCGCGGGCGCTGCGGCTCGCCACGGCCGATGGCAGCTTGCCCGATCTCCGCGCGCTCGGGCTGTCGGCCGGCATGCGGCTCATCGTCGGCAGGCCGCCCGCGCCGGGGCTGCCTCCGACGCCCGTGGAGGGACCGTTGCAGCTGGCGGCCGGCGAGATCGTCACGGTGGCCCGGGTCCTGCGCCACGGGGTCGAGCTCGCGCAGCCGCTGCAGTCGACCTGGCCGGGCGGCCCCGATGGCGCGTGGGTCCTGGGCAACGTGGTCGAGGTCCGGCGCGGGGCGACGTCGGCGTGGACCCAGATCGGTCGCGGGGGCGCGGCGCTCGGAGACATCGCCAACGAGCGGTTCCTGCGCGCTCGGTTCGACGTCGTCCGCCGGCTGCGCAGCGAGGTCGAGGACGCGCGCCCGGCGTGGATCGGCTGGCCCGCGCTGGTCGCGCGGTGGACCGCGGCGTGCCAGGCGGTCACCGACGTCCACGCGCTGCTGCAGCGGATCGATCCGGCCGCCTACGACGCCGAGGTTCCGGCGCAGCGCGCGCAGCTCGAGCTGCTCGACGCGCCGCTGGTCGCCGCGGCCGAGGCGTTCCGCCAGCTGCTCGCCGCGGTCGGCCGCGATCACCCCGACGAGCTCGCCGCGTCCGATCGCGTGGCGGTCGCGGGCCAGACGATCGAGCTCGACACCGGCGCCGAGCAGCCGGTGCTGTGGATGCGTCCGGACGGCGGACCGCCCGCGCGCACCGAGACCCTGGCGGTGGCGGTCGGGAGCGCGGGGGCGTGGACCCGGTGGATCGAGCGGCCGGACCTGCTGCGCTCGGCGCCGGACGATCCGCACTACGTGGTCGAGCTCGACGGCAACTCCGGCATCACCCTGCGGTTCGGCGACGGCGTGTCCGGGGCGGCGCTGCCGGCGAACTGCCAGGTGATGGCGCGCTGGGTGACCGGCGACGACGGCGGCGACGACCTGCGGGCCGGGGCGCTGGCCGCGAGCGAGACCGCGGGGGCCCAGCCGTTCCCGATCCTGGCCACCAGCAACCCGCTGACCACCGCCGGCGGCGCGGCTCCCGAGCCGCTCGAGGGTCTCGCTGCGCGGGTCGCGCAGAACCTCGCGGTGCCCGCCGTCCCGGTGACCCGCCAGGACTACCAGAACCTGCTGGCCGAGCTGGGCGGCATCGCCGAATCCGCCGTCGCGGTCAGGCGCGGCGCGATCGACATCGTGATCCGCCCCGCCGGCGGCGTCGCCGCCGCGCAGCTGCTCGCCGGGGTGCGGGGGTGGCTCGACGCCAACCGGCTCGCGGCGACCACGGTGCACGCGCGGCTGGCGCGCGAGCTCGCCGTCGATATCGCCGTGGTCGTCGACGTCCATCCCGACGTCAGCGCCGACGATCTGTTCTACCGCGTGCAGCGCGCGCTGGTCGCCGCGTTCGACGACTCCGATCCCCAGGCGCGGCTGCTCGGCGTGGTGCGCGAGCGCGCCGAGCTCTACCGCATCATCGAGGAGGTCCCGGGCGTCCTGTGGAGCCAGATCGTCGGCTTCGACCTCGCCGGCGCGGCGCCACCGGGCGTGCGCGACGCGGTCGCGCCGGCCGCGGACCAGGTCGTGCGCTGCGCCGGCGTCGAGGACCAGCCGGCCGCCGGCCAGATCACGGTGTGGGCCGCGCGCCGGTTCTCGCTCCAGGTCACGGTGACCTACGCCTCGCTCGACGCGCGCCCGGACTTCCCCGCGATCGAGCGCCGGCTCCCGGTCCTTCTGTCCGGGCCCGCGTCGCTGCCGGCGCAGCGCGGCTGGACCGAGCTGACCCCAGCGATCGTCGAGCACGCGCTCGCCACCGCGCTGGCCGGCGTCGGGGTCACGGCGAAGGTGACCCGGTTGATCGCCGGGCGCCGCGCGGTCGCCGAGATCGTGCTCGGGCCGCGCGAGCTGCCCATCCTGGACTCGGCGATCGTCATCGACGGCGGCGTGGAGGTCTCGCGATGAGCGTGCGGTGGCCCGATCTCGACCTGCTGCGGCCGCGCGACAGCGACCTCCTGCCGCTGAGCCCGCTGTCGCGCGCGCGGGCCCGCGATCAGATGATCGCGGCGCTGCGCAGCCTCCAGCCCCCGCTGGCCCACCTCGACGACAACGGGCCGGACGCCGCGATCATCGACGCGCTGGCCTCCTGCATCGAGGTCATGGGCTTCTACCACGACCGGTTCGCCACCGAGTCCAAGCTGGGCTCGGCCCAGCTGATCGAGGACCTCGGCAAGATCGTCGCGCTGATCGGCTATCGCCCGCTGCCCGCGGTCGCCGCCGCCGCGATCCAGTTCTTCGAGGCGGCCGCCGCCGGCATCGTCGAGAGCCACACCCAGGTCGCGGGCGTGCTCGCCGGCGCGCCGCTGCCGGTCGTGTTCGAGACCGCCGCGCGGATCGAGATCTCGCCCGATCACAACCGGATGGCGCTGTCGCCGCTGGTCACCCGGAGCCCGGGTGCGCTGCGCGCGATCATCACGCAGCCCGACGGCTCGGTGCTGCCGACCGACGACTTCCGCCCCGCGACCGTGGCGATGATCGCCGACCGCCAGGGCCTCGAGCTCGCGGCGGTCAGCGGCAGCCGCAGCCGCGGCATCGCGTTCGGCGGCGCGCTCACCCGGAGCTACGAACAGGGCTTTGCGGCGATCGCGCGCACCACCGTGCTGCGGCACCTGCGGTTCCCGCGCCCGCTCGCCTCCGATCGGGTCGCGTTCGAGGTGAGCGAGGCGCCGATCCTGCACCTGCCGAGCGCCGCGGCGCCCGAGCTCCTGACCTCGACGCTCGAGATCTTCGTGCTCCGGCCCGGCGACGACGCGCGCGATCCATCGGAGTGGGATCTGGCCCTGCGCTACCGCGAGGTCGCCGACTTCAGCGCGAGCGAGGCGTCCGATCTGCACTACCGGACGTTCGTCGACGACGCGCTTCACACTTGGATCGTGCTGCGCACGGCGCTCGGCGCGCAGCCGCTGCTGACCGCGGACCAGCAGACCCGGGTCTACGCGCGGTTCCTGCCCGCGGTCGGCTCGGTGCTGCCGCTGGCCCCGCCCGCCGCCGCCGCGGTCCCGCCGATCGCGGGCCCGTCGCCGCTGCCCGACCTGTCCGCGGCGACGCTCGGCCTCGAGCCCAGCTACTTCACGTCCACGCTCGTGCTGCCGGCGGTCGCCGACCACGCGGTGGTGGCGAGCGCCACGTGGGCGATGGCCGACCGCGATCTCGGCCTGGTCGCCGGCGACTCGATCGTGATCCAGGACCCGACCGGCTCGTCGGTGCGCACGCTGATCGAGCGCCCGCCGGGCGCCTCGCCGCGGCTCCTGCGCTGGGCGCCGGACGGCGCCGCGGCGACCTCGGCCACCGCGAGCCCCGGCCTGCCGCACGCCCACGATCCGATCGCCACCGCGCTCGATCCGAGCAGCGCCCGGATCGGCTCGCTCGGCGATGCCGCCGCCGGCGACCCGCTGCCGGCGTGGAGCGAGTTCTATGCCCAGCTGCCGGCGCGCACGGAGGTGGTGCGCCCCAGCGACCTGCCGATCCGCCCGGCGCGCCCTACCGCCACGATCGAGCAGCAGCGGGTGATCGCGGCCGGCACGACGTACCTGGTCGTCGCCGACGCCTCGCACATCGCGCCGGGCGACTTCCTGGTGCTCGGGCGGCGGCTCACCGAGGCGCTGCGCGCGCCGTCGCCTTCGGGAGACTGGCGCTGGACCTCGAGCGAGCCCGCGTTCGATCCACGCACGCCCTGGCTCAACGCCGAGGTGGTGCAGGCGATCGAGATCCGCGGCAACGTGGTTCGTCTCGCCACGCCGGTGAGCCAGGACTACTTCGTCGATCGCGGCCGCACCGCGGCGACCAGCGTGGCGCTGTCCGAGCTGGTGGTGCTGCCCGGGGTGGGCTCGGCCGCGTCCGGCGACCAGCTGCGCCAGCTGCTCGCGCTCTCGACCCAGTCGGTGTTCAAGAGCAATCACGACGGCGCGCTGCTCGAGACCCGCTACCGGGTCGCGACGCTCGATCGCACGCCGACGGTGGACGCGCTGCGCCGCCCCCTGATCGACGCCGGCGCGTCCGGACCGCAGGCGCTGTGGGACACGATGTTCCTCGCGGTCGCCGGCGCCGCCGAGGCCCAGCGCGACGCGCGCTGGGAGTTCGGCGTCGTCGTGCGCGGCGACCAGCTGCGCGCGCCCGCCGACCAGATCACGGGCCTCGAGGACGGCGACGGCACCGCGCTGACCACCGGCCCGATCGCCGATGCGCTCGCCTCCGAGCTCGTGGTCCGCCTGGTGTCGGCCGACGCGGCGCACCGGGTCGCCAGCGCGCCCGATCACGGCGTCGTCGCGGTGCTCGCCGCAGGTCCGGTGTGGACCCAGGTCACGGGTGCTCCTCCCGACGCGACCCAGTTCCGGATCCTCGATCAGACCAGCTTCGATCTGGTGGTGAGCTCGCCAGCACCGGATCGTCAGCTGGTCGGTCTGGCCGCGACGCTGATCCTGGTCCCGGCGTCCGGCGATCCGCCCGTGGTGTCGGCCGGCTGGGACGGCGCCGGCCACGCCCCCCGGGTCCAGGGCCAGGTCCCGGCGGTGGCCACGCCTTTCGAGGCGATCCTGGTGTCCAGCCAGGGCGCCGATCTCGCGGGGCTCACCGCGGACGACGCGGTCGCGGACTGGACGATCCCGGCGGCGCGGTTCCACGATCCGGCGTTCGCCGCGCTGCCCGCGGGCACGCTCGTCGCCGCCAGCGCCGCCGGCACCATCGTCGCCGACTGCCGGTTCGAGCCGGCCGGCGCCGAGATCGCGCTCCACGACGTGCGCGTCACCTCGCCGCTGGACCCACTGTCGGACGCAGCTTCGGCGTGGGTGGTCGTGACGCGGCCGTTCGCCCAGCTGACCGCGCGCGCGCGCTGGGTGTTTGCGGTCGACGGCCCGCCGCTGACGCCGTCGCAGCCCATGCGCCTGGCGCTGCTCGGTGACCGCGACGCGATCGTCCGGGCCGAGACCAGCGCCGACGGTCGCACCGCGACCATCGAGCCCGCGCCCGGCGTCCGCGATCGCGATCTGGGGTTCGATCTCGACGCGGTCTGCGTGCTCGACGGCGAGCCGCTCGCCGGCGCGCGGATCGCGGAGTCGACGATCTGGACCTGGCGCGGCGTCGAGCCGCCGCTCGCCGAGCTGCCCGAGGCGGCGGACTCGCGGTTCGTCGCCGTGCTGGCATCCCCGCACGGCGGGCCGCGCGTCGTGCAGTGGCGGCGCGACGAGGTGTGGTGGGATCCCGAGCGCCGCACGCTGCGGCTGCCGACCCCGCCACCCAGGCCGCGGGACGCGCAGCCATCGGACGTCGTGCGCCTGCTCCACCTGCTGGCGCCGAGCATCGACCGCCGCGAGCTCGCGATCCACTACGACCTGACCACCGATCGCACGATCGTGACGCTGGCCATGCCGCGCGGCTGGCCGAGCGCGGCCCTGGTGCCAGCGCCCGTGGTGGTCACGACCGCGCTCGACGCCAGCGCCCCCCAGGTCCACGACCTCGCCGCGCCCGTCGAGGTCACGGCGCTGCCGGGCGGAGGCGCGCGATGGACCCTGCAGCTCGCGGGCGACCTGCGGGATCGCTGGGCCGAGCTCGCCATCGCGCTGCGCGACTGGTCGGCGCCCGCCGAGCGCGGCCTGGCCGTGGCGCCGCTGTGGCAGGTCGACGAGCCCGCGTGGCGCGCGCGGGGGGCCGCCGGCCCGGTCGTGCTGATCGCGGCGCTCCGCGATGGCAGCTTGCTCGCGCTCGCCGCGATGCCGCGGATCCACGGCGACCACCTCGCGCTGGCACCGATTGGCGTCGACGACGAGTTCCCCCCCGCCGCGTCGGTCGCCGGGCTCGACCTCGCGATCCGCACCACGACGGCCCCGGCCGGCGCGGCGCTCGCCCTGCGCGGCTCGACCCAGCTCGACATCACGGATCCCGGCGATCCGCCGCCCGAGGCGATCGCGGTCGTGTTCGAGGACGGCGCGCGGTGGCAGCCGATCGACGTGCTCGGATCCCAGACGATCCCCGGCGGCGGGCGGCGCTACGAGCTCGCCCGCGCCTTCGTGTCGCTGCTCCCCGAGGGCTTGCCCGCCGGGCAGCGCGTGCGGCTGTGCACGGCGACCACCACGCTCGCCGCGCCCCCCGAGCGCGCGGCGGGCGCGGCGACCGCGCGCGGCCTGCGGCTCCGGCTGCCCGGCACCGGCTGGGCCGGCGAGCCCGCCACCATGGCGGCCGTGTTCCATACCGCGGGGTTCGCCACGCGCGCCGTGCTCGACGCCGCGTCGCCGCCCCGGCGGACCAGCGACGCGCTGGTCGTCGAGCTCGCGGTCGGGGCCGGCGGCCTCGCCGAGGTGTACGACGCCAGCGGTGCGCTGCGCTGGCGCCGGCTCGACCTGGCGCAGCGCTGGCGGGGCCTGGACCGCGGCGCCCTGGTCGCGCAGCCGCTGCGCGTCGAGCTCGGCGCGACGCCGTACCCGCTCGCCCCGGGCGACATCGTCACCCTCGAGTTCGCCGATCAGCCCCAGGGCCGCGTCCGCGTGATCAGCGCCGGCGACGACGGCGTCCGGATCGACACGCTCGCGACGGTGCCGCCCACGGCGATCCGGCTGTCCGGATTGCGGACGCTCGTCGCGCCGGTCGACTACGCGGCGGCGCTCGATCTGGCGCCGAGCTCGACGCAGCCGCCGTGGCTGCTCACGTTCGCGACCGCCGCCAGCCCGCCGTCGCTGCTCGACACCCTGCTGCCGTACGACGCCGCGCCCACCCCATCGCCCGACGGTGCGCGGCTGCGGTTCCAGTTCTCGCGCGGCCGCGAGCTGGTCGACATCTTCCTGGGCGCGGGAGATCCCGACCAGCCGCTCTACCTGCTCACCAACCAGCGCGACGAGCTGCGCGGCGACTTCTACCGGGACGCGGCCGGCGAGCTCGCCGACGATCTCGCCCAGGGCCCAGCGCCGGCGCCGGTCAATTTCCTCGCCCAGGCCGGCGGCGCGCCGGTCCAGCAGCTGGTCCTCACCGCGTCCGCCTGGGCGGTGCGGCAGGTCGATCCGGCGAGCGGCGCCACCGCGCTCGATCCGCCGCGCGCGGCGCTGGTGTGCTCGACGCGCTGGAAGCCGGCGGTGGGCGGCCCCAGGATGCCGGCGGACCAGTTCCCCGAGCTGCGGATCGCCGCGGCTGACACCCGCCGGGTGCCGACCGGCGTCGTGGTCCAGTCCTCGCGGTTCAACAGCGGCAACTTCATCGCCGGGGTCAGCCAGGCCGCGTCGCCGGCGACCGCCGCGGCGATCATCGCCAGCGCGCTGCGGGTCTCGGCGCAGCCGCTCGATCGCAGCGGCCAGCCGATCAGCCCGAGCTGGATCCCGGTCGGCTATGCGTCGCTCGATGAGCTGGGCCGCACCAGCAAGACGGCGACCGGCCCGCTGACCGCGTTCGAGAAAATCACGTACGACGGCGCGGTCGCCGGCGGCCTGCTCGACGGCGACAGCCGGTACGCGTTCTCGACGTCGTTCTCGCCGACCGGGACCTGCACGCTGCACTTCCTGTTCCTCGCCAAGGCGATCGTCGGCAGCGTCCGGGTGCGGATCGAGGCGCAGTACGACGTCGACCCGGGCCGCACCGGCAGCGGGCTCGCCGATCCGATCTACCCGCTCGAGACCACGGTGGTGCCATTCGATCCGGCGCGCCAGCTCGCGCTGCTCGCGCCGGGCCCGCTCGCGCCCGGCGCGCTGCTGTTCGTGCGCGTGCAGCCGCGCGCCGGCGCGGTCGAGCTGCAAGGCCCGATCGCGGGCGGTGGGGACCCCGGCGGCGCGGGAGGCAAGACCCAGCTGCAGTGGACCAGCGTCGCGGGGGTGACCGGGCCGATCGTCGATCTCGCGTCGCCGATCGCGTACGGCGATGGCGCGGCGACCGAACCCGTCGCGGTCACCGGCATCGGCAAGCTGACGCGCGCCGCGCAGCTCGACGCCGACTACTACGCCACGCTCGCCAGGGCCAAGCTGACGCTGCCCCCGGCATCGCAGCCGGCGGCGCTGCCGCTGCCGCTCCGCGATCGCCTGCCGCTCCGCGTGCTGCGCAGCGCCGCCGACGAGCCGTCGCTGGTCAGCGCGCTGGTCCCCGGCGACGTCCTGCTGGTGTTCGACGAGCGCTGGCGCAGCGCGTGGGCGGCGCGCCGCGGCACCACCACCGGCGCGCCGACCGCCGAGGACTGGCATGACTGGCCCGATCGCCAGCACGAGGCCGTCGTCAAGCAGGTCGATCCCGGCACCGGCCTGGTCGTCCTCACCACGCCGCTGCCCGACACCGTGCAGATCCGCTGGACCTACGATGCGTCCAGCCAGCGGCTGACGCCGATCGCCGAGGACGTCGCCGCGCTGCGCGTGCTCCCGCACTACCGCGCGCCGGTCCAGGGCCCGAAGCTGCTCGCCGCGCTGGGCAGCGGCAGCGCCCAGAAGTTCGCGCGGTTCACGTCGGCGCTCGAGACCGCCACCGGCAACGCCACCCTGCCGGTGTTCGCCGCGACCTCGGCGTCGATCCCGGCGTTCGCCGATGGCATCACGACTGGAAACCTCGAGGTGCTCGCGTTCGACCCGGTCAAGGCTTCCTGGAGCCGATGGCTGCGCTACGATCGGCTGTCGCGCGCCGGCAAGAAGGACGCGGCGGTTCTGCTCGGCTTTCGCCCGGCGGTCGCCGGCCAGGTCCCGGTCAGCGTCACGTTCGGTGACGGCATCACCGGCCAGCTGCCACCCGCCGGCCTCGGCAACCTCTACCTGCGCGCGACCCGGATCGGCGCGGCGGCCCCGTGGCTCGCCGTGGCGCGCGCGGTGCGCATCGTCGCGGTCCCGGCGCCGGGCGCGACCCCGCCGACGGCGCGCACGCCGAGCCTGAGCCTTCGGCTCGAGGCGGCCGCGCCCGAGGTCCTGTCCGGAGGCACCGACCTCGGCAGCGCCCAGTGGCGATCGTCGCTCGCGATCACGGTCACCGCGTCCGGCGGCGGCGCGCTCGCGCTGCGCGAGATCACGCCGGCCCAGGCCGCCGGCGGCGTCTCGGGCTTCGTGCTCGTGGCGCCGGACGACGCGCCGTTCGGCGCGCTCGACGCCTACCTCTACGCGCCGGGCGCGCTCGCCGCGTCGCTGCCCGCTGCGCAGCAGGCGCCGGGCACGCAGATCTGGACGCTCGATCCCGCGTTCTACGACGCGCTGTCCGACGCCCACGATCTGACGTCCGCCCGAGGCGCCACGGCGCTCCAGCTGCTGTCGACCACCGGCCTGCGCACCGGCTCGCAGCTGGCGATCTTCCGCGACGACGCGAGCCCGCCCGATCTGGTGCGCATCGCGTCGGTCGATCCGCCGACCTGGAGCGCCGCGCTGGTCGATCCGCTACCGCAGGTCTACGACCTGGCGCGATCGACCATCCGCGGCAACCTGGTCGAGGTCATCCAGGGCGTGGTCGAGACCACCACGCTGGGCAGCAGCGACGGCACCACGCCCTCGCTGCGGCTGCCGCTGCAGAACCGCCAGCCGCTGCTCCACCGGGTCGATCCGGACGGCGCGCCCACGCCCGACATCACCGTGTGGGTCGGCGGCCAGCGCTGGAACCGCGTGCTCGACTTCACCGGCCAGGCGCCGACCAGCCGGGTGTGGCGGCTCGACATCGACGCCGACGGTCGCGCGTCGGTCGTGTTCGGCGACGGCATGCACGGCGCGATCCCTCCGGCGGGCCGCGACACGATCACCGCCGCCGCGCGGCTGGGCGACGGCTCCGCCGGCAACCTCGCCGCCGGCGCGATCACCAAGCTCGTGTCTGGCAACCTGGCCGTCAAGGCGACCACCAACATCACGCCGTCCGCCGGCGGCAGCGCGGGCGACGACCCGCCGGCCGCGCGCGACAAGGCGTTCGCGCACACCCTGCCCAGCGAGCGCGTGGTGTCGGCCGGCGACTGCGTGCGCGCCGCGATCGGCGAGAGCGGCGTGATCAACGCGGCGCTCGATCCCACCGCGCCGGACGGCACGGTGCGGCTCGTGGTCGCGATGGCGGACCGCCGGGTCCCGAGCCCGGCCGATCTCGCCGCGATCGCGCAGCAGGTTGGCGACGCGATGCCGGCGGCCGCCCGGGTTTCGCTCGAGGTCGTCCCCGCGATCCAGACGCCGGTCTACCTCGTGATCGAGCTCGACATCGGCCCGGGCCCCGAGCCGGGCGACGTGTTCGCCGCGGTGACCGCCGCGCTCGGCACCGGCGAGGGCGCCCTGTTCGCCGCCGACGGCTGGGAGGTCGGCGAGCCGCTCCGGCTCGGCGCGCTGTACGACGCGGTGCTCCAGATCGGCGGGGTCGCGCACGCGCGCGTGCAGTGGATGGCGGGGACGCCGCTGCCCGATGGCGCCGCGCCGCCCGACGCCGTCCCCGACATCTTCGATCCCGGCCCGATCGGCGTCGTGCGCTGCGACAACGATCCGGCCGGCGACCCGTTCGGTCGGGCCGGCACCTTCCGGCTCGTGCAGCGCCCACCCAAGGAGTCGTCATGACCGCCAAGCCGTCGTCCCGTCCCTACGCCGCGCGGCTGTGGGACCGCGTGCCGGTGTGGACCCGCGTGCGCGATCAGCAGGCCGATGGCCTGCTGCAGGCGCTGGTGTCGGCGCTCGGCGTCGGCCTCGACGCCGTCCAGGCCGACGTGCTGCGCCTGCTCGACGACATGTTCGTCGACACCTGCGATCCGCGGCTGATCCCTTTGATCGGCGACCTGGTCGGCGTGCAGGTCGATCGCGAGATCCCGCTGGCGCGCCAGCGCCATCAGGTGAAGTACGCGGTGCACCTGCGGCGCCGGCGCGGGACGATCGAGGCGATCGAGACCCTGTGCTGGCAGCGCACCGGGTTCCGCGCCACCGTCACCGAGCCGCGCCGCACCCCGGCGTCGCCCGGCCGCGCGCGCACCGCGGCGATCACCGGCGCCGCGCCCGCGGCGCAGCTGGCGACCGCCGCGGTCAGTGCGCGCGGCGCCGCCGATCTGCAGGTCGCGCTCGACGTCGCCCGGCCGGTCCAGCGCCGGCAGGTCCAGCTCGCGCTGCTCCACGCCGGCAGCGACGTCCACGCGATCGCCCCCGGCAGCGCGGTCGCGATGCGGCGATCCGACGGCACGCCGATCTTCCGCACCGACGATCCGGCCGCGCTGGTCGGCCCCGGCCTGCCGATCGAGCTCCTGCTCGACGGCGGTGACTTCCCGGTGCTCGGCGATCTGGTGCCGCGGTTCATGAACCTCGCCGGCGACACCGCGACCTACGTCGCGGGCCGAACGATCGCGATCGATCCCGAGCTCGGCCGCGCGGTCGGCCCGACCCCACCGCAATCGGGCCTGCGCGCCCGGCGTCGCTACCGGCTCCGGTTCTGGCAGGCGCGCGGCGGCGCGGCGTTCTACAACCAGCCCGCCGCCAAGGCGGCGACCGGCACAGGCAGCATCTACACGTTCGCCGCCGACGGCTCGACCGCCGGGCTGACCGACGACGACGGCAACCTGCTGCGGCTGGCGATCGAGGGCCAGAGCGAGCGCCGGAGCGCGCCGCGCCCGGACGAGCGGCTGATCATCGCGCTCCAGGTGGCTCGGTCGCGCGGCCGGACCCCGGGCCCGGCGTTCGTGCTGCTGCCGCCCGGTCAACCCTACGCACCGGCGCTGCCCGCGCTCGACCACCCGGGCGCGCTCGCGCTCGACACATGGGGCCTGGCCCGGCTGTTCTCGGTCGAGGACCCCTGGGGCTGGGATCGCTACCCGACGGTGCGGCTTGTGCGCAGCTTCGCCCCCGAGCCGCCGCCCGACGCGACCGTCGAGATCGACGTCGAGCGCGGGCGGTTGCGGATCGGCCCGCAGCTCGCGCCGCCCGCGCTGTGGGTCCGCTACTTCCGCCGCTACGACCTCGCGGCGGCCAAGCGCACCAGCGAGCTCACCGTCACCGCCAACACGCCGCTGGGCCGCACGGCCCGCGTGACGTTCAAGGACACCGATTCGCAGCCCGGGAGACCCTGACGATGCGACAGCCCGTTTCGCGTATCTCGTTCGACCGCCGGCGCGGCTTTCTCGGCGCGTACCTCCAGGAGGGCGCGCTGTTCGTCGACGCCGTGTGGAACGAGGCCGCCGATATCGCGTGGTCGCAGCTGCGCGACGCGATCATCGCGGCCGGCATCACGGGCAGCGCCGGGCATGAGCTCCGGATCGACCCGGTGATCCGCGATCAGCGGCTGGTCAACCTGGTCGTGCGCGGCACCGGCGCGCTGCCACCGCGGCCGTTCTACGGCAACGGCCTGCCGGTGCTGTGGCCCAGCGACGTGCTGATCGACGCCCAGGCGATCGGCGATGGGTTCCGCGCCGAGGCCACCGGTCCCGCCGCGGTGCCGGCGGGCCGGACGTGGATCGATCTGCTGCAGGACGTCGGCTACGAGATCTACCTGCGGGCCCGGGTCGAGACGCTCGATCGACTCGATGATCCGGACCTCGACGATCCCGGGCTCGATGCGACGCGCGGCAGCTTCCGCAAGCGGGTGGTGGGCGAGGTCCGGATCGCCCGGGCGCGCGACCACCGGCCGCCGCTCGCCACCAACATCCAGCTCAGCGTCGACGGCTCGTATCGCTCCGATCTCAACGCGCTGTACCGGGTCGAGCTCGATGCGCTGACCGGGACCCGCAGCGCCCCGGCGGCCTCCGTGCTGTGGGATCCGGACGCCGCTGCCACCGTCGCGCGCGTGGTCGACCCCGCGCCGATCGGTGCCCGCAAGGTCGTGCTCGACACCACCGAGGGGTTCGACGGCGGCTTCGTGCGGTTCGAGGGCCCGGGCGCCGGCCCGGAGCTGTACCGGGTGACCCGAGCGCCGGGCGCCGAGACCACCGCGATCCAGCTCACCCGCCACCGCTGCAACCGGCCCGAGCTGTCGCTCGCCGCCTGGCAGACCTCGGGCGCCGTCGACGACCTCCAGCCCGGGCAGTTCGCGATCGCGTTCGTCACCCCCGCCCCGGCGCCGGTGCAGGTCGGCGATCTGCTCACCGATCTGCCGGACGCGCTGTATCCGCCGTGGCCCGACGCCAAGGTCGTCGCGGTCAGCGCGTTCGACGCCAGCCGCAACGCCGTGACCCTGGTGCTCGCGAAGCCCGCCCCCGACGAGCTCAGCCCGCGCGCGCTGTCCGTCGCCGCCTGGCGCGCGGACGGCCCCGCGACCGGCAACACCGACGCCACGTTCACCGCCGTGCTGATCGCCCCACCGGCGATCGAGCCCGGCGACGTCGTCGTCTCGCTCCCGCCGGTGCGCGGCGCGCCGGACACCGGTCCCTGGGTCGTGCTGCGCGTCGAGCCGGTCGCGCCACCGTCGCTCGCGTCGACCGCCGCGGTCGCGCGCACCGCCCCGGCCCCCGTGGCGAGCTCGTCCGGCGGTCGGACGCGCTCGCCGTCGAACGCGGCCGCGCTGGCCCGCGCGACCCCCGCGACGACCGCACCGGCGCCGCCGCGCGCGACCGCCGCCGCACCGCTTCCTGCCCCGGCGCCCGCACCGGCGTCCACGCCCGCACCGGCCCACGCGCAGCCGCTGGTGCGCGTGACGTTCGGCCCGGCCGGCCTCGCCCGGCCGCTGTCGCGGCTCGACGCCGCGCGCGGGGCCCCCCTGGTCGCGCCGGCGCACCCCAACGACACCACGATCGTCGTCGCGTGGCGCGACGACTGGCGGCCCGGCATGCGGATCTGCATCGCGCCGGCCGCGGACCGCGCGGCGTCACCAGGGGCGGGCATCGCCCCGCGCGAGGAGCGGATCGTGGTCCGCGTCGAGCCGCTGCCTTCCACGGAGCCCGGCGGCACGCCCGCGCGAATGGCAGTCCGGCTCGATCAGCCGCTGTCCTACGACCACGCCAGCGGCGACCACGCGGTGCCCGAGCGGCTGATCCGCGCGCGGCGTTACGCCGGCCACAAGTGCCGGCAGCCGATCGATCGGGTCGACCCGGCGCGCGACGGCGTCGCCAGCATCGCCAACTTCGCGTCGGGCCTCGCCCTGCCGCACGGCCTGGCGCTCCACCTCACGATCGAGCAGGCCGCCGGCGCGCCGCGCCTGACCCGGGGCGATGGCTGGAACTTCGCCGCGCGCAGCGACGGCTTCGTCGAGACCCGGCTGTTCGCCGCGGTCGACGACGAGCCGGCCAGCGAGGTGCCGCTCGCGCTGCTCACGCTGTCGGCGCATGGCCACGAGCTGATCGACCTTCGCCCGATGCCCGCAGGGCTCGCTGCCGACGAGCCGCTCGCGCGGATCCAGGCGGCCGCCGGCGCGCTCGCCGGCGCGCTCGGCGACGACCCGGCGCTACCGGTGATCGAGCACGCCGCGGCGCTCGCCGGCTACCCGCGCGCGCAGCGCGGCTTGCTGGTCCGGCTCGGCGAGCTCGCGCACACCCATCCCACCAAGCTGCACGTGAGCGCCGCGTGCCGCTACTGGCTCGACCGGCTGCGCGAGGCGGTCGCCGGCGTCGGCGACCACGAGCCGACCCTCCGCCAGCTGACCGCGATCAGCGGCGCGCTCGACGGCCTGACCTTCGCGTTCACCAGCGCGCAGCCGCCGCACCGCCGCGCGCCGTCCACCCAGCCGCCGCCGAGGAAGCCATGACCGACCTGCCTGTCACGCGGTTCTTGCTCGACCTCCGGCTCGACACCGTGCCGGCGCGCGCCGTGCTGTCGGATCCGACCGACCCGGGGGCGATCGCCGCCGTCGAGCTCGGCGCGGCGCCGTACCAGCTCGGCATGACGTTCACCGCGGGCGGCGCCGACGGCAGGCTGGTCCCCCAGCTCGGCAGCTTGACCGCCATCCCGCCGCCGGCGCCGCCGCCGTTCGATCCCGCGCTCGACGGCGATGACGGGGTGCTGTCGATCGACTGGGACCTCGTCCACAAGCAGCGGCTCGAGACCCAGGACACCGCGCGGCTCCAGATCCGGCTCACCAACCGCTCCAACTACTACGAGGCCGATCACCTGAAGGTCGTGGTGCGCGCGCGGTCGCCCGATGGCAGCGAGCTGGTCGCGACCCGCGGCGACGGCAGCGCGCTGCTCTCGCTGTGGCCGGCCGAGCAGGAGCTCGGCTGCCTGCGCGCCCACCAGACCGCGCGGCTGGACTACCTCGTCGTCGCCCGCGGCCCGCGCCCCGACCTCTACACCCTCGCTGTCGACGTCCACTACGAGCTGGTCTACGTCTATCGCGAGTTCTGCCGCGCGATCGGCGCGATCGCGCATCTCCCGCTCCGCATCCACGGAGCCGGCACACCCGCTCTTCCGGGCCCGCTCATTCCGGCGCCGCCCGCATCAGCCATCGAACGGATCGCGATTTCACACAGGAGGCTTCACATGTCAGACAATGAAAAGACCGAGTACGGCCAACCCCGGCGCCACGAGCTGCACGCCATCGAGCGCAAGGTCATCCTGCCGGGCGGCGGCGAGCTGGTCGTCCGCTACCGGCTGGTCAAGGGCTCCCACGCCCGCCCCGACGACAGCCGCGGCAGCTTCGGGATCAACCCGGCGACCCGCGAGGTCGAGTCGTACTTCTCCACGTCCGATGAGGCGGCGATGGAGATCGCGCTGATCAACAAGAGCGAGCTGCACCTCAAGCACGTCCGGCTCGCCAACGTGCGGCTGTTCGCGATGAACGACGACGACAGCGTCGGCCCGGCCGCCGACTGCGAGAAGCTGCCCGACGGCAACCTGTTGTTCGAGGTGCTGCCCAACGAGGTGTACTTCGGCCAGATCTTCCAGGACGACGCCAGGATCAAGTACCTGGGCCTGGTCACGCGCGGCGTGCACAGCGGCCGGTTCTTCGTCCGCTTCGATCTGCAGTACGAGATCGTCGACGGCTGCGCCATCGTCCACCTGCCGCTCACCGTCAACCCCGACTGATCGCCCGATGAGCGACGCCAGCGTGATCAAGGATGTGAGCGATACCCTTCGCTCGATCCTCGACAATCATTTCAATCCCACGGGATCGGCTGGCGGCGGAAACCCGGCGGGCGTTGGCGCTCCGGTCACGGTCACGGTCGACAGCCCCCAGCGATCCGCGGCGGGCGACGACCTGCGTGTCAATCTGTACCTTTATCACATTCTGCAGGACGAGAGCCGGCGCAACACCGGCCCTCGCGTCCCGCTGCCGGCGCCGCCGGGGACGGGCCCCCTGCTCACCACCAGCTTCATCGCGGAGCCCTTGCCGCTCAAGCTGTATTACATGGTCACCGCGTTCGCCCCGGATGGCGGCACCGAGCACCGGCTGATCGGCGAGGCGATCCAGGCGTTCTACAGCAACCGCGTGCTCGGGCCTTCCGTGCTGCAGGGCAACCTGCGCGCCAGCAACATCAAGGCCGGCCAGATCCAGCTCGTCCTGCTGAATCAAGATCTGGAGACCTTGCACCGCATCTGGGGCAACTTCCAGGAGGCGCTGCGGCCCTCGGCGACCTACGAGGTCGAGGGCCTCTACCTCGACGCGTTCCCCGAGCTGCCGCCCGGCGATCGGACGCGCCGCAACGTGCAGACCCGCGCGATCGACATGGTCGCCATCCCGTATCTGGTCGACGTCGCGCCGCGGGCCGCGCGCCGCGGCGACACCGTGCGGCTGTACGGCGCCAATCTCGATCTGCGGTCACCCGACGGCGCGACGAGCCTGGTGCAGATCCTGCTCGGTGGCGCGCCGGTCGCCCCGCTCGCGGCGAAGCGCACCAACCGCGCGCTCAGCATCGCCATTCCGGCCGACGCTCCCCTGGGCTCGACCACGCTGCAGGTCCAGATCGGCGAGTTCGCGAGCCGGACCGTGGACTTCGAGGTGCTGGGATGAGCGGGCTCGGCGAGTCAGCGGCGGCGATCGCCTCGCACGCGACCGGCTCGGTGGCCCGGGGCGATGCGCCGCGCGCCCCACCGACGCCGACCGAGCGGGGCGGTCACGGCGAGGCCGCACCGGCGCAAGGCGCACCGGCGTTCGGCCCGATCGAGCACCTGCTCGCGGAGCTCCGGCGCCTCGACCTGCTGCTGCTGCACGCGCTGCCCCGGCTGCGCCGCGCAACCGGCGACCCCACTCCAGTGCTGGCGATCGCCTCCGACGACGACCCGGAGACGGCGCTCGCCGCGCACGCCGCCGCCACCCGCGCATCGCTGGTCGCCGCCCAGGCGGCTGGCGTCCGGCTGCCGCTCGTCGAGCTGTGCCGCAATCTCGGGCTCGACGATCTCGCGCTCGGCGTGCTCATGCTCGCGATCGCGCCCCACGTCTCGCGCCACTACGAGGACGTGTTCGCCGGGATCCAGGGCGACGCCGCGCTCCGTGCCCCGCAGCTCGACCTCGCGCTGTCGCTGTTCGCCGGCTCGACCGCCGACCTGCTGCGGCTGCGCCCGCGCCTCACCGCCGGCCCGCTGTTCACCAGCGGCTTCGTCTGGCTGGCCGACCCACCCGACGGGTGCACCGCCGAGCCCGCGCGGCTGATCATCGCGTCGCCCCGCCTGCTTCGGTTCCTCTGCGATCACGCCGGCGCCGATCCCGGCGTCGAGGCCGTGCGTGCCCGCGAGCCGCTACCGCCGGTCACCGCCGCGCTCGCGCGCGAGCTCGCGGCCCTGCGCGGCCTGCCGGTCTCCGCGGCGCCGATCGCGGTGGTCCAGACCGAGGATGGCCTGTCGGCGCTCGCCGCCGCCGCTCAGCTCGCCGCCGATCTGGCGCTGCCCGCCGTGCTCGTCGATCTGTCGCGGCCGCACGCCGAACGCGCGCCGATCGACGCCACGCTGAAGGCGGTGTTCGACGAGGCGCGCCTGCAGGGCGCCGTGCTCGCGATCGCCGGCTACGACGACCTGGCCCCCGCCGTGCGCGACGCGGCGCTCGCCGCCACCGCGGCCCAGCTCGAGACGTTCGGCGGCGCGTTCCTCGCGATCGTCACGGCGCCGTTCGATCTGCGCCACGAGCTGCGCCATCGACCCGTGCTGACCCTGGCGGTGCCACCCCCCGACACCGACGAGCGCACCGCGCTGTGGCGGGCCCAGCTCGGCGAGCGCGCCCCCGACGCCGGCGTCGTGCTCGAGGTCGCGCGCGGCTTCCGGCTCGGCGCCGGCCAGATCCGCGACGCCGCCCGCATGGTCGCCACGCTCGACGCGGCCGCCGGCCCCCGGGCCGAGCACCTGCGGATCGCCAGCCGCGCCCAGAGCCGCCACGACCTCGGCGACCTCGCTCAGCGCGTCGCGCCGTGGGGCCGCTGGGAGGACCTGGTCATCCCCAGGTCCAGCGTCGACCGGCTCCACGAGCTGACCGACAGCCTCCACCACCGCGAGGCGGTGTTCGTCGACTGGGGCCTCGCGCGCAACGTCGCCGTGTGGCGCCGCGTCACGGCGCTGTTCGCCGGCCCACCCGGCACCGGCAAGACCCTCTCCGCCTCGCTCGTCGCGCAGGCCCTCGGCCTCGACCTGTTCCGCATCGACCTCGCGGGCGTGGTCAGCAAGTACATCGGCGAGACCGAGAAGAACCTCGACCGCGTGTTCCGCGCCGCCCACCGCAGCAACGCCATCCTGTTGTTCGACGAGGCCGACTCGCTCTTCGGCAAGCGCACCGAGGTCAAGGACGCCCACGATCGCTACGCCAACGTCGAGACCAGCTACCTGCTCCAGAAGCTCGAGTCGTTCGAGGGCCTGGCGATCCTCGCGACCAACTACCGAAAGAACATCGACCCGGCGTTTCTCCGCCGGATCGACGTCGTGGTCGACTTCCCGATGCCGGGCAAGGACGAGCGCCGCCGGCTGTGGCGCAGCCTCATCCCGGACGCGATGCCGCTCGCGCCCGACGTCGACCTCGACTTCCTCGCCGATCGCTTCGAGCTGTCCGGCGGCTCGATCCTCAACGCGGTGCGGTCCGCCGCCACCCGCGCGGCCGCCGATCGCCAGCCGGTCGGCATGGCCCCGCTCCTGCGCGGCGTCCGCGACGAGCTCCACAAGCACGGCAAGCTGATCAGCGCCCACGACCTCGGCCGGTATGCCCCGCTGCTCGACCCGGCAACCGGCGCACTGGCGAGGGATCTCTCCGTCGACCCTGCGACCGGCGCATCGGCGAGGGATCGCTCATGACCGGCAGCACCCACGCGGCTCCGATCCCGAAGCCAGCGCCGCCACAGAAGCGCCCCGACGCTGCTTCGCAAGCACCGACGCTGGGTTCCCCGGACAACCAGCGCGCGCAGGATCGCCCTGCACCCGACGCCGCCGCGGTCCGTCGACTCGTGGGCGCAGCTGACGCCGGGCAGCCGGTGCAGCCCAAGCCCATCGACGCCGGCTATGGCGACATCGTCGCGGCGGCCAGCGCCTCCAGGATCCCCCCGGCGAGCAATCCCGCTGCCGTCGCCGGAACATCGACCGGCGGTCGTGCGCCGGCCAAGCCTGGGGTGAGCTCACCGTATGGGCGGAGATGTGACGTGCCGAGTCCCGGCGTAACTCCGAGTCGCTACTCCAGGACGTCCGCGGCGCTGCTCGCGGTGATGGCTCGATCGAGCCAGCGCTCCAAGGTCGCGAGGTCGGTGCATGCTTCGACGCGCGCGTCGTCGTCCTTGCGCAGCGTGAGCTGCCGGCGCGCGAGCACGCGGCGCAGCGAGGCGCGTGTACCGGTCAGCCGACCTTCTGACCGACCTTCTGACCGACCTTCTGACCGACCCTGCGACAGCCCCTTGTCGATGAGCTGCTGCTGCATCTTGGGGTCTTGGTCCAGCAGGACCTTGAGGATGTACTGCCGCCGGGCTTCGATCTCGGGATCGTCGACCGGGCCGAACCTCTGAAGCAACTCGTCGCGTGTCGGCATCGACATCGGTAGGTACTCTAGCATGGTCAGCGCCCACTCGGGCGGCCGGCGTGGCGCCACCCATCGGCAGAAGTCATCCAGCGAGTGACCTGACCGGGCTAGCAGGAAAGGAATGAGCTCGTCGCGCAGCGGAAGGTCATTGGCCGCCACCCACAGGAAATCCTGCCGCGGTGGGTCGATCCAGTAGCAGCCCGGTGCGAAGCGCACGGGCCGGCGCAGCTCCCCCAGCCAGTGGGGCACGTGCGGGGCCAAGAGCCAGAGCGGCACCTCGCCGCGCCAGGACGGATCGACCGCGCGCTCGAACCACAGGCGACTCGCCGCTGAACTGGACGCCCGCATGGCCAGTGGCGACAGCGGCAAACGACGCCGGCGATAAAGGCGTTGCGTTCATGAAATCGGCTCGTTCTATTCCTTGGAGGAATTAGTCTTATCCGATATTACGCCATTATCGTCGCCTTTGACATGACCTATCTTCGCAACGCCAGCACCTCCCGGGGACGAACCGGGGAGGCACACCAAGGGAAGATGTTGAATTGGAAGACAAGGTCCCCGTCGTCGGTCTTCCTCGCCGAACGTGGGCAACCCGTCACGCCCGTCACGCCGATGTTCCGTGTCGGCCGTGTCGGAGAAATGGATCCTTCATGACCGTGCGACGTACCGATCTGTTCGCCGCAGCACTTCACGGCTTCCCCTCTCCGGTACCGACCCAGAACGTATCGAGCGACGAGTCGATCCCTCGCCCTCAGTCGCGCCAGCAACGTGAGGTCGAGATGCGGGTCACCGAGCTCGCCGACCAAGAGGCGAAGCGCCACGGATTCACGCGCCGTCGCTTCTTCCAGACAGCGTCGGGGATGGCCGCCTCGTTCCTCGCGATGAACCAGGTGTTCGGCTCGCTCTTCACGGTGAGCTGCGCCGAGGTGCAGACCCCGGAGCTCGCCCGAGCGCGCGCTGTCGCGCTGAGGAACCAGTTCATCTTCGACTGTCACACCCACCACCTCCACGAGCCGCTGTCCCAGGGGCTGTTCGATATCTTCCTCGGCCTCCGCCGCCACGCGCGCGAGGCGGGGTGGAACCCGGCGATCCCCGACCGGCCCGGCAAGCACGCGGATCTGCTTTACGAGAACTACGTCAAGGAGATGTTCCTCGACAGCGATACCAAGGTGGCGCTCATCAGCAGCGCGCCGGCCGACGATCAGGATAGCTATTTCCTCACGAACGCGCAGATGGAGGATGACCGCCGGCGCATCAACACCACGGCAGGCTCGCGGCGCCTGTTCTCCCACGGCATCATCGAACCCGGCCGGCCGGGTTCGCTCGACGACATCGATCGCCAGCTGTCGACGACCAAACCGGACTCCTGGAAGGGTTACACCATCGGCGACCCAACGGCTCCGATGCGCATCGGCAGGATCAGCTCGTTCGCGTGGAGGATGGATGACGAACACGTCGCCTACCCGACGTTCGAGAAGATCGCGCGATCGACCGGATCGAAGATCGTCTGTATCCACAAGGGGCTGTTCCCGCTCTCGGCGGAGCGACGCTTCCCGAACTTGCGCGCGTACTCCGACGTGAGCGACGTCGGCAAGGCCGCAAGGGATTGGCCGCAGCTCAGCTTCATCATCTACCATGCCGGGTACCGGCACGTCGGCGGCGACCTGGCCGATGCGACGACTGAGCTCGAGACCACCGGCCGGCTGTCGTGGGTCTCCGATCTCGCCGACATCCCCGCGAAATACGGCGTCACCAATGTCTACGCGGACATCGGAATGAGCTTCGCCGAGGTCATCGTTGCGAACCCGCGACTGGCGGCCGCGATGATGGGAATCCTGATCCGCGGTCTTGGCGCGGAACACGTCGTGTGGGGAACGGACGCGCTGTGGACCGGCTCGCCGCAGTGGCAGATCGAAGGGCTCCGGCGACTCGAGATTCCCGAGGACATGCAGCGTCGCTTCGGATACGCTCCACTCGGGCCCGCGGACGGCAGCGTGAAGAACGCCATCTTCGGGCTGAACAGCGCGCGGCTCTATGGCTACCAGCCGCACGCTGAGCGGAGCACTCCTGACCACCTCGACCTGGTCAAGGCCGAGTACGAGCGGAACGGCGCCGCGCCGAGCAACCTCCGGTATGGCCTCATCAGCAAGCCTGTGTGAATCGAGTGTATGAAAGGACATCAGTCATGAGCAATCTCGCATCCGAGCAAGCGCGTCCGCCGGCACCATCGTTCGACCTCACCGGCAAGCGCGTCGTCGTCGTCGGCGGCAAAACGGCGATCGGCCTCGGGGTCGCCCAGGCCGCCCACGCCATGGGCGCGGCCGTCACGGTCGCCAGCCGCCGCAAGGTCTTGGCCGAGGAGCGGCCGGACCTGGCCGCGTTTGAGCAGGTCGTTCTGGACATCCGCGACGAGGCGGCCGTGCAAGCCGCGTTCGAGGCCGTCGGCCCCTTTGACCACCTCGTCATCACCGCCGGACCGGAGCTGGGGTCCTGGGGATCGTTCATGGACCCCGACATGCGCGGCGTCCGCAGCTACCTGGAGGGCAAGTTCCTGGGCACCTGGGCCTGCGCCCGCCATGCTGCCCCGCACCTGCGGGCCGGCGGCTCGATGACCCTCCTCACGGGGGGCACCGGGGCCCGGGCGAAGCTCGGCTTGGTCGCGGTCACGTCGACGTTTGCGGCCGTCGAAGCCCTGTCGCAGTCTCTCGCTCTCGAGCTGGCCCCGATCCGCGTCAACACGATCCGGCCTGGATTCATCGATACCGAATTCTGGGACGTCCTGCCCGCGGCAACCGTGGAGGGAATCCGTGCCAAGGTCCGCGCGAACTTCCCGACCCGGCGGCTCGGCACTGCCGCCGACGTCGGGCACGCGGCCGTCTACCTCATGACCAACCCGTACGTCACCGGCACGGTGCTCGAGGTCAACGGCGGCGAGTTGTTGGTCGAATGGAGCTTCTGAGATCCTTCGACCGCAATGGCCGCCGTGCCGTAGCCACCGCGCAGTGGTCGCGGCGCTCGACATCGGGCTCGGGACGGTCGGCGAGATCGGGCGCCGCGTGCTCGCTGGCGCCGGTCGCGGTGGTCGAGGTCGTCAAGCGGGTGCGGCGGTCGCCGCGGGTCACGCCGGTGGCGATGGCGCCGCGGCGGCCGTCGCCACGCGCGGATCCACGAGCACGCCGTCCTGCATCGCGAGGATCCGATCACAGCGCTGGGCGATCGACTCGTCATGCGTGCTGATGAGGAACGCGGTGCCTTCCTCGAGGGACAGCTCCCGGAGCAGGCCCATCACGTCGTCCGAGTTGGCGCGATCGAGGTTGCCGGTCGGCTCATCGGCGAGCACGAGCGCAGGTCTCATGATCAGCGCCCGCGCGACCGCGACGCGCTGCTTCTGCCCACCGGACAGCTTGGACGCGCGGTACGACGTGCGATCCGCCAGGCCGACGCGCTCGAGCAGCCCGCGCGCGCGCGCGCGCCACGCCGCATCGATGCGCACGCGCGCGCCGTGGATCGGCATGACCACGTTCTCGAACGCCGTGAAGTCCTCGAGCAGGTGATGGAACTGGAACACGAAGCCGAGGTCGCGATTGCGCAGCGCGCAGACGGCGTGCTCGTGGAGCCCCAGCGCGGGCCGGCCCGCGATCCGCAGCGCGCCCGCGGTCGGCGTGAGCAGCGTCCCGGCGATCGACAGAAACGTGCTCTTGCCGCTGCCGCTGGGCCCCACGAGCGCGACCAGCTCACCGGCGGCCACGCTGGCGGAGACCCCGCGCAGCACGGTGGTGGCGGTCTCGCCGTCCCCGAACACCTGCACGATGTCGGTCGCCTCGAGGACATTCATGACTGGATCGCCTGCAGCGGATCGGTGTTCGCCGCGGACCACGCCGGCACCACGGCAGCGAGCGCGCTGGCGATCACCGCGAGGACGAGGGCCCGCAGGTACTCGCCTTGCGCGGGGTCGATCGGGATCGCGGACGTGCCGTTCGCCCGGGTCGTGATCGCGAGCAGCGCGTGCGCGAACCCCAGGCCCAGCGCGATCCCGGCCAGCGCGCCGATCGCGCCGATCAGCGCACCTTGGAGGACGAACGCGCGCACGATCGCCGCGCGCCCGATCCCGAAGCTGCGCAGGATGCCGATCTCCGAGCGCCGGCGCATCACCGAGAGGAACAACGTGCTGGCGACGCCGATCGCGATGGTGAGCAAGCTGAACGCCTTGATCATCGTCGCCGTGCTGGCCTGGGCGCCGAGCCCTTCCTGGAGCCGCGCGTTGCCGTCGAGCCAGCTCGACGCCTTGAGCCCGGTCGCGCGCCCGAGCCGGAAGCTCAGCGCCCGGGCCTGCCACACGTCATCGATCTTGAGCTCGAGCTGCGACACACCGCTCGCGAGGTCGAACAGCTTCTGGGCCGCGCCGAGCTCGAGGTAGATCACGCGCTCGTCGACCGCCTGGATCCCGAGCCGGAACACGCCGCGCACCGTGACCACCGCGTCGGCGCCGGGCCCGATCCGGGCGCGCGCCGCGCGCAAGATCAGCCGGTCGCCGACCGCGACGGCCAGGTCGTCTGCCAGGCTCGCGCCGACGAGGACGTTGCCGACGCCGAGGTCGAGGCGGCCGTGGAGCATCGAGCGCGCCAGGGGCGCGATCTCGTCGGCTTGCTCGGCCGCGATGCCCGTCACCACCACGGCCACCGCCTTGGCGCCGCGCGCCAGCGTCGCGTTGCCGAGGACCTCGGGCACGACCACGCGGACCCCGGGCATCCGCCGGGCGACCTCGAGCGCGGCGCGATACACCCGGATCACGGCGACCTCGTCGTGCCCGGGCTGGATGGCGAACAGCGCGCGGCCGCGGTCCGGCGCCAGGAACGACCGCGGCGTCCGGAGCTCGGGCGCGAGCGTCACGTGGGCCACGTTGCCGGTGATGTCGTCGGTCAGCCGGACGCCGAGCCCGTTCATCAGCGCGGCGATGAACGTGAACACGAGCACCCCGACCGCGACCCCGGCGAGCAGGAGCGTGGTCTGCAAGCGCGACGCGGCGAGATAGCGGACCGCGAGCTTGATCTCAAAGCCCATCGCGCACCGCGGTCCGCACCTGCGCCCCCACGACCGCCGCCGTGGGATCGATGACGACCAGATCGCCCGGCTTGACCCCGGACCGCACGACGACCGAGGGCGCCGGCCAGTCCTCGATCTCGATCGCGCGCCGCTCGACGCGGTCGCCGACGACCACGAGCACGTAGGCGGTCGCGCGATCGCCAGCGATCGCCTCGCGCGGGATCGTGACGGCGGAAGGCACGAACGCGACTTGCACGTTGACGTCGACCGACATCCCGACCAGCGCCGCCTTTGGCATCGTCGCATAGGCGAAGCGGACCGTGGCCGCGCCGGTCTGCGGGTCGACCGCCTGCGCCACGTACGACACGGTCGCGGGCTGCGCGTGCTCGGCGCCCAGGGGCATGATCTCGGCGCGCAGCCCCGGGCGGAGCGCACGGATGTAGCGCTCGTCGACCTCGGCCGAGACCCGTGACGCGTCGACCGTGGCGATCTCGAACACCGCGCTGGTCGGCCCGACGACCTGGCCGAGCTCGCCATCGCGCCGGACGATCGTGCCGTCGAACGGCGCGGACAGCGTGAGCTGGGCGCGTCCGCTCTCCAGCATCGCCGCGAGGCGCGCGATGTCATCGGTGGCCCGCGTCGCAAGGAGCTGCGCCGCCTCGAGCTCGGTCGCCGGCACCGCGCCGGTCGCCTCGAGCCGCTGGGTCCGCGCCAGGTCGCGGTTCGCCTGCGCGAGGTCGGCGCGGCGCGACGACAGCGCCAGGCGTTGTTGCACCACGGTCGAGGTCGCGGACGTGTCATCCATCCGCGCCAGCACGTCCCCGGTGCGGACGAGGTCGCCTTCGCGACGCACGATCTCGGTGAGCCGACCCGCGAACTGCGGCGTGACCTGGACCGTCCGCTCGGCCTCGATCCGGCCGGTCACCGCCAGCACACGCGCCACGTCCTCGGCGCGTGCGCGGACGACCGCGAGCTCGGGGGGACGCCGCGCCACGCGCACCGCGTGCGCGCCCGCGAGCAGCGCGACGCCGAGCACCAGGCTCCATGCGATCGCGCGGAGCCGCCGCGACCGCCGTGGCCGGAGGGAGGGCGTCGTGGCGACCCCCGCAGCGGACGGCTTCGCCGTCAGCTCGGGTAGTTGAACGCGCGGCACCGCAGTCGACATCACACGCGTGCTGCACGCGCCGCGCCCACCGCGGCGAGCGGCGCTGCGCGCGCGCATCGCACCCGCGCGTCCCGCCGCCTCGATCGCGCGGCGTCGGCCCTGCACGAGTCATGGCTGCACCGGCGGCGCACGTGCGACGTTTGCGCGGTGACGCACGATTTGCGTCGCCGATTCGGTGCTGGACCGCCGATCGCGCGGTCTCACGTCGACGCGCGCAGGGCCTCGAACGCGCGGGCGACCTCGAGATCCTCGGACGTCACCGCGGCGGCCTGGGCGAGGTCGTGTTCGATCGCGGTGCGCGCGAGCGAGGTGATCTCGAGCAGGCGGCCGATCAGCGTGGCGCGCTGATCCTCGAGCTGGCGCAGCGTGTCGAGGCCCGCGAGCAGATCGACGCGCAGCGCGGGAGCCTCGTGGCGCGCCTCCACGCGAGCGAGCGCGCGCACGATCGCGCCCTCGTCGAGCGTGGCGAGCTGGCCGTCGATCGCGTCGATCGCCTCGGCGGTCCGGCGCGCGAGATCGATGAGCGCCGCGATCGGGGCGCGCGCCGTCGCGTCGCCGGCGAGCGCAGGGTCTGCGTCGCACAGCCGCTGGACGAGGGTCGCGAGCTCCTCGAGGCGGGCGCGGACGTCCGGTGCCCGGGCCGCGGTCAGGGCCGAGGCGACCGCCGCGACCTGGGCGTCGGACGCAGGCAGCATCGCCGGGGTCCGACGCAGCTCGCCGAGCGGCCGGCGCTGGGCGATGCGGGTGGTCCGCTGCCGCCGGACGCCGCCCAGCACCGCGACCGTGACCGAGAGGTACACGGCGAGGATGAACACGGCGAAGCTGGTGCCGGCGGCGAGCAGGCCGAACGCGCCGAGCACACCGCCCAGCCCCGCGAGCGCGACCCGGCTCGCCTGCCGGCGCCTCCGGGCCAGGGCGCGCGGCGTCGTCGTGCTGACCTTGAAGCCGTCGCCGCGGAGCCGGGCGACCAGCGCGCCGCCGGTCGCGGGCTCGAGATCGGCGACGAGGACCGCGGGCATGGCGTGGCGCTGTGCGAGCTCGGCCTTGCTGTACATCCGGCGATCGCCGACGATGAAGTTCAGCTTCGGCACAAAGGTCGCGACCGCGCCAAAGAACGTCGCGAGCTTCGCGAGGTACTCGGTCTGCTCGCTCGCCTTGTCGAGCAAGATCGCGACGCCGTCGGGATCGCCGGGCGCGGTCTGGTGAAATTGCACGGCCTGCTTGCCGCAGGTCAGGCACAGGCGCAGCCCGGCGATCATCGCGGCGCCGCAGGCCTGGCAGCTCGTGCGCGGGATCGCGAGCGCTTGGTCGGTGGCCTCGCCGCGCAGCGCGGCCGCGACATCGCGCGCGGTCGGCGGCCGGCGCTCGGGATCGTGCGCGAGGCAGCGCGTGACGAGCGCGACGAGCGGCTTCGGGGCGGTCGGCCTCAGCGCGCCGAGGTCGGGGACGGTGGTGCGCGCGGCGAGCAGCGAGGCCTCGAACGGCACGTCGCCGGTCAGCGCGCGCCACAGCACGACGCCGAGCGAGTAGACGTCGGCGCGGGCGTCGACCACCGTCGCGAGCAGCGCCTCGGGGGCGACGTAGGGCGAGCTCTCGAGCAGGAGGCTCGACGCGGTCCGCGATGACAGGATCGCGAGCCGGGCGTGGCCGATGTCGGTGAACCACGCGCGGCCGCCGTCGCCGAGCACGATCGTGCGCGGGTCGAGATCGCGGAGCACCGCGCCGGCGGCGTGCAGCGACTGCAGCGCATCGCCGAGCTCGGCGCCGAGCGCGATGGCCTCGTCGTCGGGCAGCGGCGCGCGGGCGAGCCGGGCGTCGAGGGTCTGGCCCGGCGGATCGAGCCTCACCCGCCACGGCGGCTCGGCCTCGGGCGCGCGCGGATCCGGCAGGGGGCCGATCGCGAGCGTCGGCGCGAGCCGGGCGACCGGCAGCGCCGCGACGCGCTCCATGTCGATGACCCAGCGCCGGCGCAGCGCGAGGTCGGCGGCGAGCTCCGGGACCAGCTGGGCGAGCAACGCGCGGCGACCATCGGGCAGCTCGATCGGCCACGCGATCTCGTGGCGCGACCGGCGGGGCTCGCCGACCACGCGCTGCCCGGCGAAGGCGATCGGCGGCGCGGTCACGTCGCCATCTCCCCGAGCGCGGCGACGTGCGCGCGCAGCTCGTCGAGATCGCCGTCGGCGGTGCGGCGCGCCCGGGCCATCACCGCGCGCGCGCGCATCGCATCGAGGAACCCGGTGACCTGCAGGATGCGCGCGGCCCAGCGGTCGCGCACGCGCCAGCTCGCCCGCACGGCCTCGTCGTCGGAGCGCAGATCGTCGGGCGACAGCTCGGCCTCGAGCTGGTCGAGCCGCGACGACGCGAGCGCGGCGTGATCGACGAGCTCGGCGAGCGCGGGATCGAGCTCGGCGCGCGCGGCGGGGTCGACCGCGTCACGCAAGGCGAGCGCGCGCTCGACCACGCCGCGCAGCGCATCGCGGTGGCGGGCCGCGGCCATCGCCGGCACGACGGCCGCGACGCGGGTGAGCGCGGCGTCGAGCGCCGATGGCAGCGCGGCGGCCGTGCGCCCTGGCGCGAGCCGGGCGACGGGCTTGGCGCCACGCGCGAAGCCGCCCCACAGCGCGCCGATCATGACCAGCGCCGCGCCCGCGACCGCGCCGAGCCCCGACTTGTGGACCAGGCCGACGGAGCTGGTCACCCCGATCAGCGCGACGCGGCCGGCGAGCCTCCAGCCCTTCGCGCGGATCTCGCGCAGCGCGAGCCGCCCACCGAGCCGCCATTCGACCTCGAGCCCGAGCCCTTGCGTCGCCGCGACCAGCGCGCGCGCCGAGGCTTCGTTGACCCCGGCGACGAGCACGAACGGCAGCCGCGGCACCTCCTTCGCGAGCCGCGGCGCCGCCAGCCCGAGCGCGGGGTTCGCCGCGAGCCAGGTGATCAGGCGCTGGCGTAGCGCCGCGTCGAGCTTGTCCGCGATGCCGCCCGGCCCGGTGACGAACACCGTCGCGGGCCCCGGCGCGAGCTGGAGCTGAGGCGCGCCGCAGGCGAAGCACACCGGGACGGGCGCCGGGCCGACCGCGCCGCACGCCGTGCAGCGCCGGCCGGTCGCGACCCGGGTCTCGCCGAGCAGCGCGAGCGCGGTCGACGAGCCGGCGTTGGCGAGCGCGGTCTCGACCTCGGTGGCCGATTGCGGCCGATCGGCGGGCGACTTCGCGAGCAGCCAGCGGATCACGCGGCGCAGCCCGTCGGGGATCTGCGCGCCAGGGATCTGCTCGAGCGCGGGGATCGGCGCGGTGCGGTGCGCGTGCAGCACCGCGAACGCGGTCGCACCGCGGTACGGCGGCGCGCCGGTCGCCAGCTCGCACAGGATGCAGCCGAGCGCGTACAGATCGCTGCGCGCGTCGATCGCGAGCGGATCGACCGCCTCCGGCGCCATGTAGTCCGGCGTGCCGGCGACGGCGACGGCGTCCGGCCCGCTCGACGCGAACGACGCCGCGCGCGCGAGCCCGAAGTCGCCGACCTTGGGCGTGCCATCGGCGCCGAGCAGGACGTTCGCCGGCTTGAGATCGCGGTGGACGAGCCCGGCGCGATGCGCGACCGCGAGGCCGGCGGCGATCCCGCGGCCCAGCGCGATGACCCGGTCGGCCGGCAGCGGCGCTTGCGCGGCGACCACATGCGCGAGATCCGCGCCCGGCACGAGCTCCATGAGCAGCGCCGCGCGGCCGTCGACGTGGACCAGCCCGTGCACGCCGATCAGGTTGGGGTGCTCGACGCCGGCGAGTAGCCTCGCCTCGACCTCGAACCGGTGGCGCGCGCGGTCATCGGCCGCGTGGCTCGCGTGCAGCAGCTTCCCGGCCCAGACCGCGCCCGTGTCATCGATCAGCTCGACGACGCGGCCGAGCGCTCCTGCGCCGAGCTCCCGACCGATGCGATACTCCACGGCGACCGACTGTACCGCGACTCGTCGGTCGTCCGCACATCACGACCCGCCGAGACTCGGCTACCCGGTACGTCCGGCGCTGACCGTGGTATCCTGTCCGCCGCAACGGCATTCATCGCGCGCGCAGAAGCCGCGGCCTCCGGATCGGCGGCTTCGGGATCAGGCGTCGTCGAGCGGCGCCGTGGTGCGAGGTGTTACGCTCGGCGAACGCGAGACACCATGTCAGAACCAATTCGAAAGCGGATGTCGGGGCAGCTTCGCGGCGAATTCGCGGTCTTCCTGATCGGAATGCGGATCAATCGCTGGTGGCTACCCCACAAGTGGATGCGAGTTGCCGCGGCGATGCCGCGCATGCTCGCAGAGCTCGAGAAGCACCCGGAACAAGGATTTCTTGGGGGCAGGATGTGGTTCGGTTACACGACGATCCTCGTGTCGTACTGGCGGTCCGTCGAGCACGTCATCGCGTACGCGAAGAACCGCGAGCTGGCGCACGTCCCCGCGTGGAGCGAGTTCAATCGGCGCGTTGGCACCAGGGGCGACGTCGGTATCTGGCACGAGACCTACCGCGTCCGCCCGGGCGACTACGAGAGCCTCTACGTGAACATGCCCGCGTTCGGCCTTGGCAAGGTCGGAGAGCTCGTGGAGGCGACCGGCCGACGCGAACACGCCGAGGACCGCTTCCGCGTCTCGGGCGAAGACGCGAGCGCTTCCGAGTGACCGATGCGGTCGTTCAATCCTGGGTTCGCTCGATCTCCACGAACGCCACGCGTCCCTCGGGCTCGTCGAGGATCCGGACCGCCGCGACGCGCGCGGACGGGATCCCCAAAGCGAGCTCGCGAAGCTCGTCCTCGTCCCGGTAGATGATATGCCAATCCATGAATGACTCGGTGTAGGCGACCTCGCGCCCGCCGCGCAGCAGGTTCGCGACGAGGAGCCGGCCGCCGGGTCGCAGCCGGTCGAACAGGCGCGCGGTGAGGCGGACCCCGAGGCGCGCGTCGAGGTAGTCGTAGAGCCCCGTCGAGTAGACGAGGTCGAACGTGCCCTCGAGCGATGATGAGTCGTCGAGCAGCGTCTCGATGCTCTCGCGCACGAGCTCGATGCCGAGCGCGGGGTGGCGCGCGGCGATCTCGGCCAGGCTCGCCTCGTCCTGATCGAGCGCGACGAGCCGACCCAGGCGGCCGCGCGCGGCCGCGGCCGACACCTCGATCTCCCTCAGATGCCCGCAGGCAACCGAGAGGATGTGGGGCAGCGCGACGCGTGCGGCGCACGCGTCGATGGCCTGTCCGGCGAGGCGCATGCGCGCCCGAATGGCGCGTGGGACGGGGCCGCGCGTCGAGAGGAATTCGTACAGCAAGCGCCCGAGCGGCGTGGTCTCCGCGAGGAGCGGGATGGTCCACGGGTGACGGTAGATGAGGTCGATGATGCCCGCGTCGCCAGCGTATCCCCGGGGCTTGAAGAACGCCCGGGCGGTGAGCGGATCTTGGTGGAGCGTCGCGCGGAGCGGGTGCCGCAGGCACAGCTTGCACGCAAGCGACCACTCCTCGATCGTGGCGTCGTCCTTGATGCGCTGCAGCGATTCGACGAGCACCGCCATCGCGGGGGCGAGGCTGTCGCTGGACGTGACCGACGCGAGTCGGGCGTGGGCGGTGTCGAGCAGCTCCGTGGTTCGTTGCAGGATGCTCATCCGATCGATCCCGAGATCTGCGCGACCGAAGCGCCCGCCAGCAATCGAGCGACCGGCAAGCTGACGCCGAGCGATCCCTCGAGCCTGCCGCTCAGCTGGAGGGCGAGCAACGAGTCGAGGCCGAGGTCGGTGATCGGACGCTCCTGATCCACCTGCGATGCGTCGAGCCCGAGCACGGCTCCCACGACCTGCGCGACGAATTCGCCCAGGAGGCGCTTGCGTTCCAGGGGGTCCGAGCACTGGCGGATGGCCTGGAGGCGCGAGGCCTCCAGGCTCGCGGCGGGCGCTTGGTCGGGTGTCTCGCCCTTCGGAACGAGCGCGGCGAATCGGGGCGAGCGGACGAGGATCGGCGCGAAACCGGCGAGCCGGGCCCAGTCGATCGGGGCGACGAACACCTGCGGGAGCGAGCGTCCGAGGTAGTGTCCGAGCGCGTCGTGGATCTCGCGGGGCGTGATCGACCGCATCCCGAGCTGATCGAAATAGCCATACAGCTGGGCGTTGCGCGACACGTAGCCGATCTGCCCGATGACGCCCCAGTTGATCGCGAGCGATGGCAGGCCCTCGGCCGCGCGAGCGTGGGCGAGGGCGTCGAGGAAGACGTTCGCGGCCACGTAATTGGCCTGGCCCTGCAGGCCGACCGACGCGATCGACGAGTAGAGGACGAAGAAGTCGAGCAAACGGTCGCGCGTGAGGCGGTGCAAGTTCAAGGCGCCGAGCGCCTTGGGCGCCAGCACGTTGGCGAACCGTTCGGGCGTGAGCTGCGAGATCAGGCCATCGTCGAGCACCATCGCGCCGTGGACGATGCCGCGGAGCGGAGGTAGCTCACGGTCGATGCGTTCGAGCAGCGTCCGGACCTGGTCTTCGTCGGAGACGTCGACGCGGGCGACCGAGACGCGAACGCCACGGCGCTCGAGCGCGGCGACCCCCGCTCGCGCCTCGTCGGTGGCTGCGCCGCTCCGGCCGACCAGCACGAGCTGGCGGGCTCCGCGTGACACGAGCCAGCGCGCAGTTTCGAGCCCCACGCCGCTGAGGCCTCCCGTGATGAGGTAGGTCGAGTCGTCGCGCACCGGGGCGCGGGCCCGCCACGCGGGCGCGCACGTCGTGCGCGGGTGCTCGAGCGCGACGACCTGCGTGCCCACGCAGCGGGCGCGCCGCTCGGGCGAGCGCGCGGCAGGGATGTCCCAGAGCGGCAGGGTTCGGTAGGGCGGGGCCTGCAAGGAACCGTCGGCCAGGCGCGACGCCAGGGACGAGAGCGCCTGGGCGACGACCGGCGACCGCGCAGCGACCAGCGCGTCTGGCGTCACGGGAAGGAACACGAGCGACCTCGTCACGAGCTGGGCCCCGAGGTCCCCCGCCACGAGCGCCTCGCCCGCGGCGACGAAGCGCCCGAGGGGGCGAAGCGCACGCGCCAGATCCGCTGGCGCGGCTTCGCCACTGCCGGGGTGGAGCACCACGTCCACGTGGCGGCCGCCCGACTGACGAAGGATCTCTTCGTCCACGTGGCTCGCCTTCGCATCGACGACGCGGGGATGGCCGAGGGCCCGCAGCAGATCGCGCCCCGTCGCGCTGCCCGCCACCGCGATCGCGTGCGCGCCCACGGCGCGGAGCTCCGCGAGCGCCAGGAGCCCGATCGCCGACGTGGCGTCCGCGACCGCGACCCACTCGCCCGCGGCGACCGGGACGAGCCCGCGCAGACCCGCCTCGATGACCAGGTATGCGCGAGGCAGGGCGGCCGCTGCTTCCGGTGAGACGCCCGGCGGAAGCGCGACGAGCTCGGTCTCGCTGCAGAGCTGGTAGGTGGCGATCGGTCCCGCAGCAAGCCCGACGACGCGATCGCCTTGGCGCCATCCGTGAACGCCGGTGCCGATCTGGACGACCTCGCCGGCCAGCTCGCCGCCGTCGACGCCCGCCGCCGCGACTTTCACTTCGACCTGTCCTGGCCCTGGGGCCACGCGCGCTGCCGCGCGTGCACGGCCGGTGTCGTCCACCGACACCGAAGCGCCCGGGCCGACGAGATCCGACCACGGCGCGCGCTCGAGCCGGTGCACGTACCGCACGCCGGATCGCCAGGCGGTTTCGTGCTCGTCGTCGCCGCAGGACAGCTCGTCGAGGAGCGCTTGGCGCGGATCGCCCGTCGGGTCGAGATCGACGAGCCGCAGGCGGGTCTCGGGGTGCTCGCTGATGGCGACCCGACCAAGACCCCACATGGGCGCGTGCGCGAGCGCGGTGAGCTCCCGTCCCTTGGCGACCGCGACGGCGCCGCGCGTCGCCAACCAGACGGACGGACGTTCGCTCACCGGGCAGGACTCGAGCGCCTGCAGGACGCGCAAGGCCGTGTACGTGCCGCGCTGCTGGGCATGCGCGAACCCCGTCGAATCCAGACGCTCCGACGGCACGGCGTCGACCGCGCCGAGGTGAACCACGGCGCGCGCCGGCGCGTGCGCCAGGCTCGACGCGAATTCTTTACCGAACTGCTCCGGGGATCGATCTCCGATCGTCATCAGCTCGACCTCGGCCCCGCGCGCTCGGATCGCCTGGGAAAGCGACAACCCGAGCTCGCCATCGGCGATGACGATCCAGCGCCCGGTGAGCGAGGGATCCCGATCGCCGCCGGTCGCGCCCCGCGCCGGTGCTGCCGCGCGCCGCGCGAGCACGAGCGAGGCCGCTTCGCCGGCGGGATCGCGGAACCGATTCACGTCCTCGAAGCCGGCGGCCTCGAGGAGCTCCGACCACGCGTCGAATCCGAGACAGGGCCCGTCGCGGCGCACATCGCGGTCCGTGAACGACCACCAGTCCCGGAGCTGCCCGAAGGTCAGCGTGACCATGCGCGGCATGCGCGTGATCTCGGTCATGAGCAGCAGGCCGCCGGGGGCGAGCAGCGACGCGACGTTCGCGAGCGAACACCGGAGGTCGGCGGTCGCGTGAAGCACGTTCGTCGCGACGATCACGTCGAAGCTCGAGGCGTCGAAGCCCTGCGTCCGCGGATCCTGTCCGATGTCGAGCTTCGCGAACTCGACGAACGCCAGCGCGCCGAACCGCTCGCGTCCTCGCGTGACGAAGGTCGCCGTGACGTCCGTGTACACGTAGCTGGCGGTCTCGCTCGAGAGCGCCGGAAGCACGTGGGCCGAGGTAGCGCCCGTGCCCGCGCCCACCTCGAGCACCCTCAGCCTGCGGCCAGGCGTGAGCGCCGCCGCGAGCGCTGCGAGCGTCTCGCGAACCATGAGGTTGTTCAGTCGTAGCGAGGGCGCGTCCTGGTAGAACTGCTCGGACGTCAGCGTGTCCTTCGCGAACACGAGCGACAGCGGTTCGACGCGACCCCACAGCACGTCCGGAAGCGAAGCTCCGCAACGCCGCAGGAGCTCGAGCTCGGCGAAAAAGTCGGGCCGCGCCGCGAACGCCTCGCGGAACAGCTCCGCCGACGTGCCGACGTCGAGCCGCGCCACGACGCGCAGCCCGTCGCCCTCACGACCGAGCGCCCCCGCTTCGATCAGCACGGCGAGCAGCGATCCGAAGAGGGAGCGCTGGGCCGGGGCGATTCGTAGCTGCTCCGCGAGCGCAGGCTCGGTCACGCGCGCGCGAGGCGTGAAGGTGAACCCGATGATCTCGAGTGCTTCGACGATATACGCGAGCGCGATTCGATCCAGGATCGCGTTGCCCGAGCGCACGCGCGCCGCGTGGTCGAGCGCGTGGGCGATCTCGTCGACCCCGGGCTGGATCGCGGCGACCAGCTCCGACGGCGAGAGCGCGGCTGCCGAGGTCGCTCCCGGCGCGACGGCGCGCTGCCAGCGCCACACGTACGCAGCGTCGCGCAGCCGGTCCTCGGCGCTGGACGGAGCTGCGAGCGGCCGCACCTGGAGCCCCCGCACATCGACCAAGACGCTGCCGTCTGCGTGGATGAGCCGGACTTCGCCGCCGCCGGGAGTCACGCGCCCGTACGCCGTCACGTGCGCCGGGGTAGCGCCGAAGACCATCACGCGTTCGATCGAGACGGGCAGCAACGCCTCGCCGCGCTCGCTCTCCGGGTCGGCGAGCAAGGCCGCCAGCGCCTGAAGCGCGCCGTCGAGCAACGGGGGGGAGACCAGAGAACCCGCGATCGGATGGCGCAGACGAAGCCGCGCCACCGACTCGCGTTCTCCGCGGCTCGCTTCGGCGATGACCCGGAACGCCGGGCCGTACTCGAGCCCGCTCCGCGCCAGCTCCAGGTAGAGCGCTTCGGGGTCCACGGCGCGGGTCACTCGCCCGCCCAGCGCCGCGGGGGTCTGCCTCGGAGCCGTCACGTCGACCGGCAGGGGCCGCAACGTGCCCGAGACGTGATGAACCCAGGGGCGCTGCCCCCCGGTCGATCCGAAAATGTCGAACCGCCCCGACTCGGGTTCGAGCACGAGCCGGGTGCGCACGCTCGCGTCGCCCTCGGGCAGAAACAGCGCCTTGCGAAGCCGCACGTCCGTGAGCTCGCACGCACAGCTCCCGTGGAGGTCGCGCGCGGCCGCGAACGCCATCTCCAGAAAACCCGCCGCCGGAAACACGACCGCGCCCTGCACCTTGTGGTCGCGTAGATACGCGTGGGCGTCGCCGAGATGTTGCTCCCAGGTGGGGACCGGGGCGTCGGTCCGGCGGCCGAGCAGGGGATGCGACGCGGCGGCGGTCCTGTACTTCCGCGATTCGTCCGACTCGAACCAGTAGCGCCTGCGCTGCCACGGATAGGTCGGCAGCGGCAACGTCGGGGCGGCAGGGATCCGGTCCCGCCACGCGAGCGGCGTGCCCAGCGTCCAGAGCGCACCAACTGCGCCGAGCAGCGACGCGCGCTCGCCAGCGCCGCGGCGCAGCGTCGGGACGGTCACGCCAGGTGCGCCGAGGCTTCGCAAGCACTCATGCACGGCGGCTCCGAGCACGGGGTGCGGGCCGAGCTGCACGAAGGTGTCCGCGCCCGCCTGGCTGAGGCGCGCGATGGTGTCCGCAAAGCGGACCGTTTGCCGTACGTTGCGCCACCAGTAGTCGGCGTCGAGCGACCCGTCGGGCAGGCGATCGGCCGTCACGGTCGAGTAGAGCGGGACCTGGGCTTGCCTGGGCGATAGCGCGGCGAGGGAGGCGCGCAGCTCGGCCTCGAGCGGATCCATCTGGTGGCTGTGGTACGCCACGTCGACGTGCAGGAGCCGCGAGAAGGTCCCGCGGGTCTGGAGCATGACCTCGATCCGGCGCAGCGCTTCGGCGTTCCCGGCGAGGGTCACCGAGACGGGGCTATTGACCGCGGCCAGCGACACCTCCCCGCCAGACGCCTGGACGACGTCGACCGCGTCCTCGACCGAGAGGCTCGCCGCCAGCATCGTGCCGCGCCCGGCCGCCGTCTGCTGCACGCGGCTGCGCTGGTAGCTGACGAGCAGCGCGTGGTCGAGCGATAGCGCCCCGGACGCCCACGCCGACGCGACCTCGCCGACGCTGTGCCCGACGACCGCCCAGGGAACGACGCCCCACGCGCGCAACAGCTCCGTCAACCCGACCTGCAGCGCGAAGTTCGCAGGCTGGGCGACCTCCGTGCGCGCCATCCGCGAGGACGCTTCGGGCGCGAGCAGCGCCTCGGTGAGGGACCATCCGGCGTGATGGCGAAACCTCGCGTCACACGCGTCGATCGCGGCCCGGAACACAGGCTCCTCGGCGTGGAGCTCGCGGCCCATCGCCCACCACTGCGGACCCATGCCCGTGTACACGAAGACGACGCGCGGCGAGCCAACGCGTCCATCCCGTCGAGCGTCCGAAGCTGCGCCGGCGGCAAGCTGCCTCAGTTCGCGCTGCAATTGTGCGGTGCTGGACGCGATGATCGCCGCTCGGTGCGCATGGTGATCTCGGCGCGTCGCGAGCGTCGCGCAGACGTCCGGCAGCGGCGCGGCCGCGCCCTCGCCGTCGAGCCATGCTGCATAGCGACCGGCGAGTGCGCGCAGGGCCTCGGGGCTCGCCGCCGAGACGGGCGCGAGCCACGGTGCCTCCGAGGGCGCGCGCTCCGGGACCGGACGCCC
>Ga0302299_10000052_pt1 | contig 43046 bp, 35 predicted proteins | sample III_Fen_N3_4_FD_198795 | JGI IMG/M metagenome (GOLD analysis project Ga0302299, IMG submission 198795) | Peat permafrost microbial communities from Stordalen Mire near Abisko, Sweden - III_Fen_N3_4 | ecosystem: Environmental > Terrestrial > Soil > Wetlands > Permafrost | place: Sweden: Abisko...
CAGGTTGGGGCCGATGCGCAGCCGGTCGCGCCGGCCACCGTGCTGCGACGACATGCGCTGCTGGCTGACCGAATCCATGCCCGCGTAGAACGTCTGCTGGTTGGCGATCATGTCGTCGTCGACGTATTTGATCAGCTCGTCGGCGTCGCGCCACGCCTCGTCCTCGTCCTGCCGGATGATGATGTGGGTGCGCAACCCGAACCGCAGCGTGCGGCCGAGCTCGCCGGCCAGCCGCGTGGCCTGCGTGACCTTGTCGGCGACCTGCTCGGGCAGCTCGCCCCACGACAGCAGCACGTCGGCGTGCTTGGCGGCGACCCGCAGCCCGGCGCCGCTCGACCCGCCAAAGTAGATCGGCGGGTGCGGCTTCTGCACGCACGGGTACGGGCAGCGCGCGTCGACGACCTTGACGTACGTGCCCTCGAACGTGACCTCGGGCTCGGTCAGCACGCGGCGCAGCACGGTGAGCCACTCGTCGGTGAGCGCGTAGCGCTCTTCGTGCCCGAGGTGCAGCCCGTCGGCCGCCAGCTCGCGCGGGTCGCCGCCGGGCACGATCATCAGCCGCACGCGGCCCGAGGTCAGCCGATCGAGCGCCGCGACCATGCGGGCCGCGATCACCGGCGAGATCAGGCCGGGCCGCAGCGCGATCAGAAAGTCGGTGTGGCGGGTGAACGGCGCCACCGCGGTCGTGCACACCCACGGATCATCACACCACCGGCCCGACGGGATCAGCATGCCGTCGTAGCCGAGCGCGTCCGCCGCGCGCGCCACCTGCTGCAGGTACTCGAACGTCGGCGACCTGGCGCCGACCTCCGAGCCGACGTAGCGGCTATCGCCGGTCGTCGGGAGGAACCACAGGACCGAGCGAATGCCCGAAGGAGGAGGCGCGCCGAGCGGGTGTGATGGAGTCATGGTTCACGTCATGAGTAGAACGATGGTGTGGGCCATTGATCGTTCAAGAACCACTGGCCGAGATCGGACAGCTTGTAGTCGAGTCGATCGTGCAGCGTGAGCGTGCGGGCGTTGCGCCAGTACCGGTCGAAGCCCCACGCGCCGCCGGTGCCGCCAGCGCCGGTGACCTCGAAGATCTGCGCGGTGATGTCGAGCACCGCGCGGCTCGCCAGCACCTTGGCGGCGGCCACGCTGATCGCCAGCTTGCCGCGCTCGTCGGGGGTGATCGCGTCGCCGCGCCGCCACGCCACGTCGAGCTCGGCGGCCGCGCGATCGGCCGCGGCCTGGGCGCCGGTGAGCTGACTGACCATGTCGCCGAAGTGCGACAGCACGTACGGATCCTGGGTATTGCTCTCGAGCTTGGTGCCGAGCCACGGCCGGGTCCGCGTCCGCACGTAGGCCTTGGCCTCGGCGAGCGCGCCGTCGGCGATGCCGAGGAACACGTGGGTGAACACCAGCTGCGGAATGCACGGTCGCAGCGACGCGAACGGGCTGCCGAGCGGGCCCGGCGGGCCGAGGATCTCGTCGTCGTGGACCACGACGTCGGTGAACCGCGAGCTGCCGCTGTCGGTCTGGCGCTGGCCCATGTTGTCCCAGTCGTCGAACAGCTCGATGCCGGGCCGCGCGGTCGGCAGCGCGGCCACGATCAGCTTGCCGGTGCCGTCCTCGAGCGCCGAGACGATCAGCATGTCGGAGTCGAGGCTGCCGGTCGAATACGACTTGTCGCCGCGCAGCACGCGCGAGGTCTTGGTCGTGACCAGCGCGAGCCGGCGATCGAGCGGGTTGAGCGTGTTGCCCCAGAACCAGCGGTTGGCCACGGTGCCCTCGAGCAGCCGGCGCGACTGGGCCGGCGTGCCGAACAGCTGGCAGGTCGCCAGCAGCACGTGCTGGAACCCGTAGACCTGCGCCATCGAGCTGTCGGCCGCGGCGAGGATCTGGACGACCTGCATCAGCTGCGGCCACGACGCGCCGCCGCCGCCCAGCGCGGTCGGAATGCCGATCGTGAGCAGCCCGCTGTCGCGGACCAGGTTGCGCTCGGCGCGTGGCGTGCCGCCCTGGCGGTCGCGGTCGCGCGCGGTGGCGGCGAGCTTGCCGGCGAGCTGGCGGGCGAGCGTGGCGGGATCGATCTCGGACATCAGGTGTCTCCTCCCTGCGTGGCGCGATCCACACCAGCGATGTGAAGCGCGTCCAGCAACTCTACACGCAGGCGCGCGAGCGCGGGGTCGCGGCGGTCGCGCGGCCGAGGGAGGTCGACTGCGATCGCGTCGGCGCGCGTGGCCGGCCGCCCCGACATCACCATGACGCGACCGCTCAGGTAGAGCGCCTCGTCGAGGTCGTGGGTCACGAGCAGCATCGTGATCTTGGTGCGCTGCCAGATCCGGAGCAGCAGATCCTGCAGGCTCATGCGCGTCAGCGCGTCGACCGCGCTGAACGGCTCGTCGAGCAGCAGCACCTCCGGCTCGGCCGCCAGCGCCCGTGCCAGCGCCACGCGCTGCGCCATCCCACCCGACAGCTGGCGCGGCAACGAGCCGCCCACCCCCTCGAGGTGGACCTGCGCGAGCAGCCGCTGGACCAGCTCCCCGCCGTTGCGCCGCTTGGCCGGCGGCAGGCCGAGGGCGACGTTGTCCCGCACGTCGAGCCACGGCAGGAGGCGCGGCTCCTGGAACAGCAAGCCGACCTCGCGCCGCGGGCCGGTGACGTCGCGGCCGGCGACGCCCAGCCGCCCGCCGTGGTCGCGATCGAGCCCCGAGATCAGGCGCAACAGCGTCGACTTGCCGCAGCCGCTCGGGCCGATCAGCGACACGATCTCCGACGGCTGGACCGCGAGGTCGAGATCCTGCAGCACGACCTGGTTGCGGAACACCTTCACGACGCGGTCGGCGGTGATCGCCGCGGTCGAGGCGCCGCCCAGCGCGCGGCCGTGCGCGGTCATCGGCCCTCGAAGGCATCGGACCAGCCGAGCGCGCGGCGCTCGATCCGCCGCAGCCCGGCGTCGGACAGCTTGCCGAGCCCGGCGAGCGCGAGGATGCCGACCAGCATCAGATCGGGGCGCGCGGTCGCCTGGCCGTCGATCAGCAGGTAGCCGAGCCCGCGGGTCGACGCGATCAGCTCGGCCGCGACCAGGAACAGCCAGCTCTGGCCGATCCCGATCCGCATCCCCGCCAGTAGGTACGGCAGCGCCGACGGCCACACGATGCGGCGCACCTGCTCGATCGGGGTCAGGCCGAACACCGCGCCGACCTCGAGCAGCTTGCGATCGACGTTCCGGATCCCGGTGACGAGGTTCAGGTACACCGGGAAGAACCCGCCGATCGCGATCAGCGCGATCTTCGGCGCCTCATCGATCCCCATCCACAGGAGCAGGAACGGCACCCACGCGAGCGACGGCACGTTGCGCACGACCTGCAGCGTCGGATCGATCAGCGTCTCGACGGTGCGCGACAGGCCGACCAGCGTGCCGGTGACCAGCGCGGCGGTCGCGCCCACGGAAAACCCGGCCGCGACGCGAGCCGCGCTCGCCGCCACATGGCGCCACAGCTCGCCGCTCCGCACGAGCTCCGCGGCGGCCGCGGCCACCTGCCACGGCGACGGCAGCTGGTGCGGCTGGAACACCCGGGCGATCGACGTCGTCGCGAGCCACGCGCCGACCAGCGCGAGCGGCGCGATCACCGCGAGCCACGGCGCTGCGCCACGCCGGCGAGCCCGGGGACGCGCCACGGGTGGGCTCGCGGGCAGGCTCGCGGCGCAGGCCACGGCTACCTGGTGCCGGCCGGGCTCGCCGGGCCCGCATGGATGACCGCCTGCGCGGCGGCCGGCGCGATCAGCTCCGCGAGCGCCTTGCCCGGATCCGCGCCCGCCCCGACCAGCTTCTCGGTCGAAAGGATCGGCGCGACCGCGGCCAGCGCCCGGTGCAGCGCCTCGCCGGGGACGCCGACGTCGCGATCGAGCACCGTGCGCTCGGTGACCTGGCGCCGCGCCACGTCGAGCTCGACCTTGCCCTCGGCGGCGAGCAGCGCGGCGGTGTCCTCCGGGTGGGCGAGGATCCACGCCCGGGCGCGCTCGTACTGCGCGATCACGCGCTCGACCTGCGCCGGGTACTTCGCGAGGAAGTCCTCGCGCACGTTCAGCGTGCCGAACGAGTTGAAGTCGATGTTGCGAGCCAGGAGCCGCGCGTGCTCGCGCAGCTCAGCTGACGCCATGAACGGATCGAGCCCGGCCCACGCGTCGACGTCGCCCCGGCTCAGCGCGAGCCGGCCGTCGGCGTGCTGCAGGTGCACGAGCTGGACGTCGCTCTGATGGAGGCCGACCGCCTCGAGGCTGCGCAGCAGGAAGAAGAACGGATCGGTCCCGCGGGTCGCCGCGACCTTCTTGCCCGCGAGGTCAGCGACCCCGGTGATCGACGAGCCGGCCGCGACGACGAGCGCCGCCCACTCGGGCTTGGCGTACACGTAGACGACCTTGAGCGGCACGCCGTTGCTGCGCGCCAGGAGCGCCGCGGCCCCCGCCGTGCTCGCGAAGTCCACGCTGCCGCTCGCCAGGAGCTCGTTGGCCTTGTTGCTCCCTGCGCTGAACACCCAGCGCACGCCGATGCCGTCCTTGGTGAGCTCGGCGTCGAGCCAGCCCTGGCGCTTGAGCACCAGGCTGCTGAGGTTATACGTGGCGTAATCGAGCCGGAGCTCGACTGGTTGGGCCACCTCGGCGGTCACCGCGCCGCGCTTGTCGGACGACGGACGATCGCGACAGGCTGTGGTACTCACCAGCAGCAGCGCCAGCATCCCCAGCCGCAGTGAACCGGCGACATCCGTCATCCTCGTCCGTGTATCCATCATAACGGATACGCCGTCAAGCCTGGACTCGACGACTTCGCGGCCGATTTGTTACAACCGTCGCCATGGGTCGACGCGGTGGATGCATGCAGCGGGCTTGGCTGGGTGCCGCACTCGTCGTGGCCGCCTGCGCCGCCGAGAAGACCGACGCCGAGTTCAGCGCGGATATCGACGTCGCGGTCCGCGACCAGGTGAACCAGGACGTGGCAGCCCTGCTGCAGGCCGCGCGCGATCTGCAAGCCGCCACGCCCAACCGCGCGTGGCGCCCGCTGACCGGAGACGCAGCCGACATCGCCGAGATGCGCGCGGCGTGGATGCGCACCCGGCTCGCGTACGAGCGGGCCGAGGGCGCGATCAAGACCGCGCTCCCCGCGCTCGATGCCGCGCTGGACGCGCGCTACGAAGAGGCGCTCGCCGGGCTCGGCGCGCGCGGCGATCGCGACCTGTTCGACGGCCGCGGCGTGACCGGCATGCACGCGATCGAGCGCATCCTGTTCGCGCCGGTGATCCGCCCGGAGGTCATCGCCTACGAGCGGAAGCTCGACGGCTACGTCGCTGCCGCTTACCCTGCCACCGACGCCGAAGCGGTCGACTTCAAGACCGGCCTGGTGCAGCGGCTGATCGACGACGCCGAGTCGCTCGGCAAGCAGTGGCGCGCGGTGACGATCGCGCCCAGCGCGGCGTTCTGCGGCCAGGTCGGCCTGATGAGCGAGCAGCAGGACAAGGTGGACCTCGCCGTCACCGCCGAGGAAGAGTCGCGCTACGCCAACATCACGCTGGCCGACCTGCGCAACAACCTCGACGGCACGCAGCAGCTCTACGGGCTGTTCCGCGACTGGATTCGATCCAAGGCGGCCGGCGCGCCCTCGGACTCGAAGATCCAGGCCCGGTTCGACCAGCTCGCCGCGGTCTATGCCGCCGCCGCGTCATCGTCGAGCGACGCGCTCCCCGCGGTGCCGCCGGGCTGGTCGTCGACCGCCCCGACCGCCGCGGACCTCGCGACGCCGTTCGGGATGGTGTGGCAAGCGGTGCGCGACTCGACCGATCCGGATCGCGAGACCTCGATGGTGTTCGAGATGAGGCAGATCGCCGCGCTGCTCGGGCTGCCCGATCACCCCTAGCGCTCCGGCCGGGAGTGTGCGGCGTCGACCGGCTTGACTTGAAATTGAAAGTGCTTTTCAATGTCGCCGTGTCGACCTCCCGGTTCCTAGCTGTACTTCTGGCGTCGAGCGCGTGCGGCGCCGGCGACTCCGGGATCCCCGCGCTGCCCGACGCAGGGGCCCCGCTCGATGCCTCACCGGACGCCCCTCGCGACGCGACGTTCGCCGAGATCCACGCCTCCGACGTGCCGATCGCGGGGCTGTCGGCCGCCGACATCGCCGGGTTCAACCGCGGCGACCAGCTGTTCGATCTGCCGTTTCGCCCGGCCGATGGCCTCGGGCCGCTCTACATCAATGCCTCGTGCAGCGCGTGCCACGCGGACGGCTCGCGCGGCCCCGGCCTCGTCCAGAAGATGGCGATCGTCGAGGCCGACGGCGTCACGCCCGCGGCGGATCAATCGGCGCTGCGCTACGGCCACACCGAGCGCGGCCGGCTCGAGGCCGGCGCGAAGACACCGATCGACCCGCCGGCCGACGTGCCGGCCGGGCTCGACGTGAAGGTCACGGTCCGCGTCGGGCCGCCGGTCCTGGGCCGCGGCTACGTCGAGGCCGTCGACGACGCCGAGCTCGTCCGGGTCCGCGACGCGCAGGCGCTGCGCAGCGACGGCATCCACGGCGCGATCGGCCGCGCCATGTTCGCCTCGGTCCCCAACCCCGACCGGAGTTTCGGCGGCTTCCTGCAGGGCCAGATGATCACCGGCAAGCTCGGCCTCAAGGCGCGGATCGCCACGCTCGACGACTTCACCGCCGACGCGTTCCAGGGCGACATGGGGATGACCACGCCGATGCGGCCGGTCGAGCTGCCCAACCCCGACAGCCTGACCGACGACGCGCACGCCGGCGTCGATCTGACCCAGGACCAGATCGACCAGATCGCGTTCTACCTGCGCCGGATCGCGATCCCCGTGCGCGTCGGGCTGACCGACCGCGGCAAGGCGCTGTTCGACCAGGTCGCGTGCTCGGCGTGCCACGTGCCGGCGCTGCATACCCGCGCGGACTATCCGATCTCGCAGCTCGCCGATCGCGACGCACCGATCTACAGCGATCTGCTGCTCCATGATATGGGTACGGCGCTCGCCGACGGCCAGACCGACGGCGGCGCGACGTCGACGCAGTGGCGGACCGCGCCGCTCATCGGCCTGCGGTTCACCCGCAACTACCTTCACGACGCCCGCGCGCACAGCGTCACCGACGCGGTGCTCGCACACGCCGGAGAGGCGCTCGGCGCCGCCCAGGCGTTCCAGGCGCTGTCCGCTGACGACCAGCGCGCATTGATCGCGTACGTCGAGGCCCTTTGAGGATCCCCATGAACAAGACCTATCGTTGGATGCTCCCTGCCGTGGCCGCCGCGGCGCTGGTTGGCTGTGGTGATGATGACAAGCCGGTCAGCACCGACGCCGAGTTCCGCACCGACGTCATCGCCGCGATGCAGGCATCGATCAGCGCCAACCTCGCCGCGCTGGTGACCGCCGCCCAGGCGCTCCAGGACGCGGCGCCCACCCACGCGTGGGACCTCACCACCGCCACCGACAAGGCCGCGCTGGTCGCCATGAAGGCGGCGTGGCGCGACACCCGCATCGCCTACGAGCACGTCGAGGGCGCCACGGCGCCGATCTTCAGCGATCTCGACTTCACGATGGACGCCCGGTGGGAGGACTACGTGGGCGAGCTCACCGCGCCCGATCCCGACCTGTTCGACGATACCGGCGTCACCGGCATGCACGGCATCGAGCGCATCCTGTTCTCGGACCAGATCCGCGATACGGTGACGGCCGCCGAGCAGGCGCTGCCGAACTACGCCCCGGCGAGCTTCCCGACGACCGACGCCGACGCGATGCGGTTCAAGACCAAGCTGGTCGCAAAGCTCATCACCGATGCCCGGTCGCTCCACGATCAGTGGACGCCCGCCCAGATCGATCTCGACTTCGCGTTCGACGGCCTCGTCGGTCTGATGAACGAGCAGGGCGAGAAGGTCAACCTCGCGGCGACCGGCGATGAAGAGTCGCGCTACGCCAACATCACGCTGTTCGACCTGCGCAACAACCTCGCGGGCACGACGACGATCTACGGCCTGTTCAGCCCGTGGATCCGAGCCAAGGACGGCGGCCCCGCGCACGACGACAGCGTGAAGGCCAAGTTCGCCGTACTCGCCGCCCTGTACGACGCGACCCCGGGCGACGCGATCCCCGCCGTGCCCGCGGACTGGAAGGCGCTCGACCCGTCGCCCGAGGATCTCGCGACGCCGTTCGGCGTTCTGTGGAAGACCGTGCATGAGGACGTCGACCCCGCGACCGCGACCTCGATCGTGTTCGAGATGCAGACGATCTCGGCCGACGTCCTCAAGCTCAAGCAGCTGCCGGCCGAGTGATGCGAGCCATGACTCACACCACCCCGGCCACCCCGGCCACCCCGGCCACCCCGGCCACCCCGGCCACCTTGGCCACCGCGGCGATCGCCTTGGCAGGTTTCGGACTCGTCGCGTGCGGGGGCGGCGGCGGCGGCGGCGGCGATGCCAGCGAGGCGTCGACGTTCATCGCGTTCAACGCGAACTTCGCCCCGTTCCGGAGCTGGCCATCGTTTCACAGCGACGGGCCCGTCGACGACGGGACGTTTCCGGCGATCGCGCTCGGGCCGCGCACCCAGTACATCAACCAGCTGCCAGCCGCGGGGTCGACCGAGTTCCCGATCGGGACGATCATCGTCGAGGCGCGCGACAACGGCAAGAACTTCGCCGGGGTCAAGCGCGGCGGCGGCTTCAACGGCACCGGCGCGATCAACTGGGAGTGGTTCGAGATCCTCGAGAACCCGGTCACGATCTTCTGGCGCGGGCTCGGTCCGCCCAGCGGGGACACCTACGGCGGCGACGCCAACGGTGGCTGCAACGCGTGCCACATCAAGTGCGGACTGACCAACGACTACGTCTGCTCGGCCCACTTGCAGCTGTCGACGTTCTAGCCGCGACGGCCGTCCGTGCCTCGCCGCCGCGCGGCGCCTTGTTCACTCCTTCGCTCTCTCCGGTCTCGCCATGAAATCAGCCGTTCCCGCCCTGGGTCTCGCCCTGAGTGTCGCGATGAATCTCGCGATGACCGCCGTGGGCCACGCCAATCCGCGCGCCCTGCCCTTCACCTACACCACCGACACGCTGCCGGAGGGCAAGGTCGAGATCGAGCAGTACGTCGATCTCGTGCCGCTGCGCGCGCTCGACGGCACGACCGGCAAGCTCCAGTGGTACCTGCCGACCGCGTTCCAGACCGAGATCGAGATCGGCCTGGCCGATCGCCTCGAGCTCGGCCTGTACATGACGATCGTCCCCGACGCGGGCGACCAGTTCGCCAACAAGGCGCTGTTCCCCGGCACCGGCAACGGCATCAAGCAGCGGCTGCGCTACATCTTCGCCGATCCCGGCGCGTGGCCGATCGACGTCGGCGTGTACGGCGAGATCAGCGAGAACGAGCGCGAGATCGAGTTCGAGGCCAAGGTCCTGGTGCAGAAGCGGTTCGACCGGCTGCGGCTCGCCGCCAACGTCTCGAGCGAGTACGAGCTGTACTTCTCGGAGCAGCGCGAGCTCGTGCTGAACCCGTCGGCCGGCGCGACCTACGAGCTCACCCCGAACTTCCACCTCGGGGTCGACGCCTGGCTGCGCGGCGAGTATCCCCGCAACCCGCGGCCGCCGCGCCGCACGTTCGGCCTGGGCCCCGAGACCTACGTCGGCCCGGCCGCGATGTTCAACTTCGGCCGGCTGTGGTGGGCGGTCGGCGCCTACGTCCGCGTCACCGACTTCTCACACGAGCTGCAGCCCGGCGAGCCGTACGGCCCGCTCTACTTCCGCTCGATGATCGGCTACGACCTCTAGGATCGCGGTCAGGCGAGCACCGCCGCGCCCGCGTCGCGGCGGATCATCGCCAGATCGGTGCGCGCCGCGAGCTCGCGCGTGCGCTCGAGCAGCGGGCCGAGCGCGTCCGCCGCGATCGCGTGGCGGATCCGGTCGGTCGCGAGCAGGCTCGCGCAGATCGCCCCCGACAGCGTCTCCTCGCCGAAGTAGCGGTCGTAGAGCTCGTCCATCGCCTGGCGCGCCACGTGGCGATAGTCCTCGACCTCGATCGCGCGGACCCACGCGGCGAACAGCAGCACGCGCTCGTAGCGGACCTCCGCGGTCTCGTCGAGGCCGCCGCGCACCAGGTGATCGCCATCGACCCAGGCGTCCATCACCACGTGCTGGAGGTACTCGAACTCGACGACCATCGCGCTCAGGTAGGTCATCCCGGCCTCGGTGATGCACAGCTTGTCGTGGGCGACCTCGTGGATGAGGCCGCGCTCCAGCGTATCGCGCAGCACGCGGTCGACCCGCTCCTCGGGGTAGCCGAACAGCCGCCCGAGCACGCCCGCCGCCGAGCGCGCCGATAGCCCCGCCGGCTCGGTCGTCAACAGCTTCAGGAACCGCGGCCGGATCACCACGCTGATCCGATCGGGCTCGCCGTCGTTGAACAGGTTGTAGAGCCAGCCCGCCTCACTGCGGTACACCGTGCGGACGCCCATGAACATGGCGCGCAGCACCTTGGGCCAGGTCAGGAAGTTGTTGAGGCTGCGGCCGCGCTGCGACGCCTGAAACAGCCCGGGCCAGTCGAGGTGGCCCGACGCGACGTACTGGGCGATCGCCAGCAGGCAGACCCGCGTGCTGTAGTTGTTGAGCTTGAGCACCAGGCCGATGATGTCGCCGTAGGGCGTGCGCTCCGAGACCATGACGCGGGTGATCTGGCGCAGCAGGTCGCGGGCGATCGTCTCGGGGACGTCGTCGCTGCCCGGCTGCGACAGCTCGCTGACGCGGAGCGAGTTGCGGCGCGGCAGCGGCACCGTCCCGCTCGGCAAGATCTTCTTCTCGTACTCCTCGAGGAACCAGTCGAGCCGGCGCTGCAGCACCAGCGCGATATCGGGCGGGTGGAGCTCGCCCTGCAGCACCGTGCCGACCGCGCGCTGCACGGCGGCGTTGGTCAAAGGCCGCATCGCCATCACGACCTTGGCCGAGCCGTCGCCCTCCTGCTCGGCGACCACCGAGCTCGGGCCCTCGGCGAGCGCGAACGCCAGCCGGCTCAGCGCGTCGATCGCCCGGGCCGGGAGCTGATCGACGTTGTCGATGATCACGACCGGGGTCCGGCGCAGCGCCGAGCGGACGTAGCGCAGCCGCAAGCGGATCAGCTCGCTGGTCGCGGTCTCGGCCCGGCGCAGCACGTGCTGGAGCGAATCGAGGCTGGTCGACCGCAGCTCGCCGGTCGCCACGAGCTCGGCGAGCAGCAGCTGCGCGAGCCCGGTCGGGTCGGAGTGGTGCGCCAGGAAGTAGCGCAGCCACGAGCCCTCGGCGGTCGACGGGCTGCCGATCGCGCGCTCGAGCCCGGCGCTGATCAGCGCCGCGACCTGGGCGTCGATCTGATCGGGATCGGGCGGCAGCAGATCGCGCAGCAGATCGACCCAGACCACCGCGAACTCGCCACCCGCGACGTGCTTGCGCATCGCGTGGCGCAGGAACGTCGTCTTGCCCAGCCCGCCCGGCGCCGTGATCACCAGCAGGCGGCGGCGCGCCGAGCTCAGGTAGCCGTGGAGGTCGGTCTCCTCGAGCCCGCCCGCCGGCCGGCGCTCGCGGACGTACAGCTTGGCCTCGTTCCACTCCGTGCCGTCGTCCTCCATGCGCGCCAGGAACTGCGACTGAAACGTCGAGGCGATCCGGCGCCACAACGGCGAGACCGTGGTCTCCTGCCCGGTGTAGTACTGCGTCGCCTTCTTGAGCAGCACGTCAATCCTCGCGTACCGCGAGCGCCAGGCCGCCGCGTAGCATCTCCTCGGTCGTCGGCCGGCTGTTCGGCAACCGCGGGCGGCTGGCGAGCGCCAGGCCGCCGCGCAGCGCCTCTTCGACCGTGGCGTTGGTCGCCGGCCGGCTGCTCGGGGTCCGCGCGCGGCTGGCGAAGTCGATCGTGCGGTGCTGCATGCGGCTGCGCAGCGCTCTGACGCCGAGCGCGGCGGCCAGCGCGAGCTCGTCTTGCTCCTGCAACAGGACCGACAGCTCGGCGAGCTCGGTGCACAGCATCTCCCAGCTGCGGGTATCGAGCGCGGCGCGATCCTCGAGCTTGACCAGCTGGACCAGCGCCTCGAAACAGCGCTCGTGAAGCACGAGCCGCAGCGTGCCGCCTTGCTCGGGCCACGCGTCGCGCGCGAGCTGTAGCGCCAGCCTGGCATCACGGACCAGCTCGGCGCGCTCGGCCTCGTCTGTGGCCTCGGTCACACGGCGCAGCAGCGTGTCGTACCCGGCGGCCAGGGCCAGTGGGATCTCACCCGCTGGATGTGCCGCGCCCTCGGCCTCGATGCGGTCGCGCAGCTTGTCGGCCACGACGCCGTACATGACCGGCTGGCCCCCGGCGCGGCCGGTCGCCACGGTGCCGCGGCGGACGAACAGGTCCTGCTCGCGCGCGAGCACGGTCTGCGCGGTCGCAACGTTGACCCCCGCGTATTCGGCCAGCGCCTCGGCGGTGAATGTACCGAGGGCTGCCGCGGCACGAAGAATCTTCAGCCGCTCCATAAGTTGTCAAATTCTATAGGGGCCGGTTCCCTTGTCAATTGACAATTGAATATCGGCTAGCCCCCATGCCTCACCAAAATTTCGTTCACCAATCCGCGCCAAGAGCTGATCTGTCTGTGGATTCGAGGGGTTCCAGCGCAGAACACGACCCCGCCCAGGCGGGCGGTAAATCGACAGATAAAGTGACCAAGCAATCAGCAGATCGGTGGCATCGGCCGGAAATCGCCGGCTCAGCAGCTCGAGAAATCGCTGAGCGGCCTCGGCGCCGGCCGCGCGCTGGAAGCCCGACCCGGTGGCCGTGCCGCGCGGCCGGGCGACCCGCGCTAGGTGAAACCGCCAGGCGATGCCCTCGCGATCGAACCGGTCGGGCGGCAGCGGCGGGCCCTGCGTCCAGTGGCCGGACAGCCACCGCGTGAGCGCGCGCACCGCGACGTAGTCCATCCAGCCATCGGCGAAGCCGTCGCTATCGAGCGGCTTCTTGCGCGGCAGCGCGCCGATGCCGTCCCACGCGTGGCAGAACAGCTCGTGAAACAGCACGTAGGTGATCGCGCGGTACGTCGTCAGATCGAGGGTGTCGATCTGGAACGTCAGCGCGACCACGCCGCGCGACCGCGACCCGATGTCGACCGCGGTGTGCTCGCCCGACACCATGGCGTCGACCTTGAAGCCGTGCGGCGGCCCCTCGCTGAACCGCACCGCGAGCGCGAGCTCGGGCTCGGGCGCCGCGGGCAACGAGCGCGCCACCAGCAGCTTCACCGCGACCTGGACGTCGTCGAAGTGGCGCTTGAGCTGCGCGATGCAGTCGCCGCCGTACGTCACGTTGCGGTGGTAGTTCGCGCCCGAGGTCGTGCAGTGCTCCTCGCCGCCGCCGACCTTCTGCGCGCAGCTCGCGCAGTCGACGGCGCGACCCAGCGCATCGAGCTCGACGAGCACCGGGCCGAGCGCGCGGGCGGCGCGCGGCAGCTTGTCCGCGACGCGGCGGGCCTCGCCGATCACCTGGCCGAGGTGCGCGTCGAGCCGGTCGTCGAGCCGATCGTCGAGCCCGAGCAGCGCGTCGAGCGCCAGCGCGCCGCCGTGGACATGGCGCAGCGCTTCGAGCTCGTGCTCGTCGGCGTCGCTCGGCAGCGCTGCCTGGCTCTCGAGCAGCAGCACGCGGCTGACGATCCGCTTCAGCTTGGGGAATGGGAGCTGCGTCGGGACCAGCTCTGCGGGGATATCGGGCATCGCCTCAGCCGGAGGAGTCCCCTGACGACTCCGCGTCGTCGTCGGCGGGCTGCAGCACGTCGCTGCCCTTGGTGGCGCGGACCCGATCGATGACCCGATCCCACAGCGCGTCGAGCGTCCGGTCGAGCAGCTTGCCCCCGGCCTTGTCGAGCATCCACAGCGCGATCACGGTGGTGACCGCCCCGAGCCCTTCGCTGTGCTCGTCGACCGCGATCGTGACGTCGTCACGCAGCGCCGCTGGCTCTTCGGCCAGGGCGCCGGCGATGGCGCGCTGCAGCTCCTCGAGCCCGATCGACTCCGACCGCTTGTACGTCCGCTGCATCTCCATGATCGCCCCCGTCGTAGAACGTTTGTCGTGGACTCGCGATCTATAGCATTGCCGCGAACACCAGCGCCCGCAGCGCATCGAATCGCCGCATCAGCCATGGGCGATAACACCCTACAGGCAGAGCACGATGAGGCAGGACGAGCTCACAGCCTCGCGCGCTCGAGTCCATCGCTCCATGACTACGCGGCATTGCCAGACTGGCTGATCAGCGAATCGTGATTATGTACTCCAGAATGCGATACTCGCCGCAGGCGTTGAGTCAGCGCCGGGCCGCGAAAATGCCTCACGCAGCACGCGGGCGAGCTCGTCGATGGTGCGGGAGCGCTAGCACCCGAGCGCAAACGGCCATCGCCGCGCGGGGTGCGGCCGCGCGCCGCGCGGCCGCCCGAGATCGGTAACCACGCACGGACCGCGTACCGAAATCACGAGCGCTCGCCGCAACTCCGGCCCTGCCGGGGAGATTCTGACGGTTCTGTCGTAGGATGTGGCATGCGCGCAGGCATGCTCGCGCTGGTCCTCGAGGTAGGTCTCGGTGGCTGCGCTTTCTCGTCGACTCCGTACCCCGCGTCCGGTGGGCCGGCCGACGCGAACGGCAGCGGCGCGCCGGGCGATGGCGAGAGCCGTCCCGCTCCCGACGCGTCCCTCCCCGACGCCGGCCGCCCGATCGACGCGGCGATCGACGCCGGCCCCGCCCAGCCGGGCGATGTCTGCCTCGGCCGGTTCGGTGGCATCTGCGTCGCGCCGCCGGCCGACCCGCTCACCCTCGGCACCCAGACGATCGATACCTCGAGCTCGGCGCTCTGCGTCGACTATCGCCCCGGCGCCGGCGCGCCGCCCACCGACGCGTGCGTGATCGCCGGCTCGTCGATCGCGATCGAGGGCAACACCACGGTCGCGGTGACCGGCCGCCGGCCGCTGATCTTGTTCTCGACGTCCACGATCACGATCGCCGGCGTGCTCGACGTCGCGAGTCACCGGGCCAGCCCGACCAGCAAGGCCGGCCCGGGCGCGGACGCAGCGCAGTGCTCGACCACGGTCACCGATCCCACGGTCGGCGCCAGCAACAACGGCGGCGGCGGCCGGGGCGGCACGTTCGGCGGCACGGGCGGCAGCGGCGGCAGCGGCGCCCAGGCTGGTCAGGGCGGCATCGCGGCCCCCCTGGGGACCCAGGTCCTGACGCTGCAGGGCGGCTGCCCCGGCAGCGCGGGCGCGGGCACCGACGCGGGCGTGCTCGGACACGGCGGCGGCGCGGTCATGCTGATCGCCATGCAGTCGATCGCGCTGCGCGGCACCATCAATGCCTCGGGCGCGGCCGGCGGCGGCGGCAAGAACAGCGCGGGCGGCGGCGGCGGCGGCTCGGGTGGCATGATCGTGCTCGACGCGGCGACCGTGGAGCTCGCGGGCCCGTGCTTCGCCAACGGCGGCGGCGGCGGCGAAGGCGGCGATCTCAGCAGCACCGGCAATGCGGGCAACGAGTCCACCATGCCCGCCGAGGTGGCCCTCGGCGGCGACGGCGCGAACCGCGGCGGCAAGGGCGGCGATGGCGGCGCCGGTGCACGGGCGGCCGCCGCGGGCCTCCCCGGCTCCTTGCATATGAGCAGCGGCCACTTCGACGGGCTCGGCGGCGGCGGTGGCGGCGGCGGCGGCATCGGCGTGGTCAAGGTGTTCACCACGGGCGCGAACGATCCCGGCGCCCCTGCCAGCGCGCGCGGCGGCACGTTCAGTGGCCGCGGAACGCCTCTTCGAGCCACCACGATGGCCGCGCCGAGGTGACCTTGGCGTCGATCACCAGCGGGCGATCGCGCGGGCCGGCGAGCCAGTCCGCGACGACCGCCAGATCACCCGGCGCGCGCACGGTCGCGCCGGCGCAGCCGAACCCGCGGGCGATCGCGGCGAGATCGGTATCGGCGAACGTCACCGTGCCCAGCGGGTGGCCGTGCGGGCCGAAGTGATGGACCTCGGCGCCGTACGCCGCGTCGTTGTACACCACGACCACCAGCGGTAGCGCCAGGCGCGCGGCGGTGGCGAGCTCGCTGGCCGACATGAGAAAACCGCCATCGCCGAGCGCCGCGACGGTCAGCCGATCGGGCCGCGCGACCGCCGCGCCCAGCGCGCTGGCGAGCCCCAGCCCGACCGACTGAAACGCCTGCGTGAAGCAGAACCCGGCGCTGTCGGGCACCTCCAGGAACATCGCCGGGTAGCCCATGAAGTTGCCCGAGTCGATCACCACGGTGCGCTCGGCGGGCAGCGCGTCGTCGAGCGCGATGCTGAGCCGCCGCGGATCGATCCGGCCATCGCCGACCTCGTCGGCGAACGCCACGGCGCGCCAGCGCCCCTGCGCTGCGATCCGCGCGCGCAGCGCCGGGCCGCGCCACCCCGCGCGCGCCGGCAGCGCGCGCCGCGCCAGCTCGTCGGTGCAGGCCTGCGCGACCGCGCACACGTCGCCGCAGATCGCCAGGTCGACCGCGCGATGGACGCCGAGCGCCGCGGCGTTCAGATCGACCTGCGCGACCACCGCGCCGCGGCCGATCAGCGCGCCGTGGCGCGTGGTCCACATGTTGAGCGTGCTGCCCCACGCGACGATCAGGTCGGCCTGGGCGACCAGCTCCGCCGCGATCGGCGTGGCGAACCCGCCCGACACGTCGAGGTACCAAGGATCACCGGCGAACAGCCCCTTGGCCGCCGCCGAGACCGCGAGCAGCGCCCCCACCCGATCGGCCAGCGCGGTCAGCTGCGCGCGCGCCGCGGCGGGGTGGCGGCTCGCGCCGCGCCCGGCGATGAACACCGGCCGGCGCGCGGCTGCCAGCGCGTCGACGAGCCGGGCGATCGCCGCCGGATCGCCGCCGCGATCGGCGTCGCCGCCTGCCTCCTCGGCGATCCGCGCCAGCGCCGCGGCATCGCCGGCCGGCTCGGCCTGCACGTCGAGCGGCATGCCGAGCACGATCAGCTGCCCGGCCCCGGCGCGCGCCCCGCGACACGCCTCGCCGACCTCGGCGACGACGGACGCGGCGGTGACGCGGCGATACCCCGCGCCGATCGCCGCGGCGACCGCGGGAAGATCGACGTGGAAGTTCGAGCGCGCGCTGGTCGCCTCGGGCGCGAGCACGACCATCGGCGTTCGGCTCTTGGCGGCCTCGACGATCCCGGTCAGCGCGTTGGTCACCCCGGGCCCCTGGTGCACCGACAGCGCGGCCAACCGCCGCGAGACCCGCGCATAGCCATCGGCCATGCTGGCCGCCCCGCCCTCGTGCGCGGCGGCGACAAACCGGGCCCCCGCGGCGATCATCGCGTTGGTCACGTGGAAGTTCCCGCTGCCGACGACGCCGAACACGTGATCGACCCCGTGCGCGACCAGGCATCGGCCGACCGCCTCGGCGACGGTCATCGCGGGCACCGGCGTCACGCGGTCACAACCGCCCGGGCCGCTCGACCAGGGCGATCGCCCGGCACGGGCTGCCCGACCCGCCGACGATCGGCAACGGCCCCACGAACACCACGGCGCCGACCGGAGGCAGCTTCGCGAGGTTCTGCAGCTGGGTCAACCCGTACTTGTCGTGGCCCAGCAGGTACGCGTGGCACGGGAACGCCGGATCGAACGCGTGCGCGGCGCCCGCGTCGGTGCCGACCGTCTCGACCCCGACGCCCTGGATCGGCGCGGTCTCGGCGAGCCAGCGCGCGCACTCGGCCGAGATCCCGGGCGTGGCGCCGCCGTTCAAGAACCGGCGCTCGTCGTGCGACCGCGCGTCCCACCCGGTGCGGTACAGCAGCCACCCGCCCTCGGGCAGCGGGCCGTGCCGGTCCTGCCACGCCTGGACGTGCTTGATCTCGAGCACGAAGTTGGGATCCGACGCGGTGTGCGCGGCAAAATCGAGCACGACCGCGGGCGCGATCAGCCGGCGCGCCGGCAGCTGCGAGACATCGGCGCCATCTTTGCCGGTGATCCAGTGGATCGGCGCGTCGAGGTGCGTCCCGGTGTGCTCACCGGTCGTGATGTTGTTCCAGTACCACGCGGGCCCGGCGTCGTTGTAGCGGCTGATCTCGTGCAGCCCGAACCGCGCGGTCTGGCCGAGCGGCTCGGGCAACTGCAGGATCGGGGTCTGCGCCGACAGCGGCGCGGTGAGATCGACCACGTGCACCGTCCCCGAGGACATCGCCACGACCAGATCCGAAAGCACACCCATGGCGCGAGGCTACGGCATCCCCGCGCCACGGCGCAATGCTGGCGCGAGCGCCATCCGTCCGCGCGCCGGGCGTTTGACTTCCGATTGCCTGCGTGCAACGCCTCCGCCGTGGAGATCGCGCGCGACCAGCTCGGCCTTGCCGCGCGCAACACCGGCGGGCGACGGCGCGGCGTGGTCATCGCGCTGGCCGCGATCGCCGCGATCGTCGCGATCGCGCTCGTGCGCGGCACCTACCTCGCCAACGACGACGATCTCCTCGTCGAGCTGTTTCGCGACAATGCCGCCGCGCCGTTCGTGGCGCCGGTGCTCTCGCAGGCGATGGGCGCGGCGTACGCCGCGGCGCCCGAGGTGCCGTGGTTCGGGTTGTGGCTGTACGCGGTCCACGCGGTCGCGCTCGGCGTGTTCGCCGGGGTGCTGCTCGAGCGCTCGCCGGACGCGCCGCGGCCGTTGCGCCGCGCGCTCGGGATCGGCGCGGCGGCCGTGCTCGGGGGCGTGGCGGCGCTCGCCCTCCGCGTCACGTACGGCAGCGCCGGCGTCGTGGCGTGCGGCGCGGCCGTGGTCGCGCTGGCGCACGAGCTCGGCCGCGACGACGGCGGGCGGACCGGCCGCGCGCTGGGCGCCGGGCTGGCGCTCGCGATCGGGCTGGCGACCCGCCCGGAAGCCGGGATGGCCGCCGTGGCCGCCACGGCGCCGCTGCTGGCGGCGGTCGGCTGGGACGCGCTCCGGACCCGCCGGATGCCGCGGCCTCGGCTGATCGCCGCGTTCCTGGCGCCGGCGATCGTCGTCCTGGTGCTCGGACCGGCGATGCCCCAGGGCGACGATACGCAGTCGCGGCGCTACCTCGAGTTCAATCACGCGCGCCACGTCCTGCACTTCCAGGGCGCCTATGTCGATCTCGACCGCCGGGCGCCCGAGCTGCTGAAAGCGGCCGGCTGGACCGCCGACCAGTTCTGGCGGTTCACCAACCGGTTCTATTTCACCGACCGCTGGTTCACCCCCGAGCGGCTGCGCCAGCTGCACGACACCGGCGGCGCGCCCAGGCCGGTGTGGGCCGCGTTGCCGAAGCACGTCCGCGATGCCCAGGACGCCGCGGGCTACGGCGCGGCGCTCCTGGCGGCGATCGCGCTCGCCGCGACCGGCCTGGCGATGCTCGGCCTTCTGGCGCGCCGCGCGGCCGCGGTCGCGGCGCTCCACGCCGCGTGGCTGCTCGGCGTCGCGATCGCGCTGCAGCGCTGGATGCACTTCCCCGATCGCATCGCGGTGCCGATGGCGGTCTCGGCCGCCGGCGCGGCGCTGGTCGCCGCCCGCGCCGGGCTCGTGCGGCCGGCCTGGGCGGACGCGGTGAGGTGGCGGCGCCCCGGGCCGGCGCTGGCGCTCGCCGCCGCGGCGGTGCTGGTGGCCGTCGCCGGCAAGCGCGCCGAGGCGTTCCGCACGGTGCGGACCGATCTTCCGCCGTGCGCGGCGCTCGAGGACCGGATCTTGGCGCGCCAGCCGGCGCTGGTGGTCTCGTACCTCGAACCGTCGTGCCATCGCGATCCGCTGCGCGCGCAGCCGCGGTCGTATCCGAGCGTGACGCTGACCTGGCCGATCTTCTCCCGGCCGTTCTACCGCGGCCTCGCGCGGCTCGGCGTGTTCGACCCGGTCGAGCTGGTGCCAGCGCTCGCCAGGAGGCCCGATGCGTACGTGCTGGTCCGCCGGCGCTACGTCGATGCCGTGACGCGCGGCTTGTCGACCCCGGGGGCGGATGTGGCGCTCACCGAGATCGACGCCAGCGGCCCCGGTGCCCTGGACCTGGTGCTCGCGCGCGTCGTCCGCCGGGCCCCCAAGGCCAGCGGCGACCCGTGACTGGATGCGGCGCACCAAAGATGCGCAGCGAACGCGATTCGTGGCCGTGGGGCAGATCAGCGACCGGCTGCGGCATCACGCAGCGCACGGAAATCTACCGGCCGCGCGAGCTTCGCTACCGCGAGACGCCATACTCGCCGCGCCTCATGTTCGAGCCTGTTCACGCGATCCCGCCCTCTGATGCCGACCAGCTGGTCGCGCTCGATCCCGACCACCCCGGCTTCCGGGATCCGATCTATCGCGCACGGCGCAATGCGATCGCCAGGCTCGCGATCGAGCACCGCGAGGGCACCCCGCCGCCGTTCGTCGCGTACACCGAGCAGGAGCACGGCGTGTGGCGCGAGGTGTGGAGCCACCTGGCCCCGCTGCACGCCGCGCGCGCCGTCGGTGCGTGGCGCGCCGCCGCCGATCGCGCCGCGCTCGATCGCACGTGGGTGCCGCAGTTCGCCGAGATCAACGACCTGACCCGGCACGCCGGCATGGCGATGCTGCCGGTCGCCGGCCTCATCACGGCCGAGGGGTTTCTCACCGCGCTCGGCCGCGGCGTGTTTCGCGCGACCCAGTACATGCGCCACCACAGCGTGCCGCTCTACACGCCGGAGCCCGACGTCATCCACGAGCTGGTCGGCCACGCCGCGAGCTTCCTGTCGCCCGAGATCGTCGCGCTGTCGCGCGCGTTCGGGCGGGCCGCGCAAACCGCCGATCCAGCGCAGATGGACCGGCTCGAGCGGCTGTACTGGTACACGCTGGAGTTCGGCGTCGCGCTCGAGGACGGCGATCTCAAAGCCTATGGCGCGGGGCTCTTGTCGTCGTTCGGCGAGCTCGGCGGCATGCCGGGGCGCGCGACGCTCCTGCCATTCGACCCCGAGGTGATGGCGAACACGCCGTACGACCCGACGACCTACCAGGCCAGGCTGTTCGTCGCACCAAGCTTTGCCGAGATGGTGCGCCAGCTCGAAGCCTGGCTGGCCGCCGAGCCTCGCCGCTACTGATCCGCCGCCGGTACGCCGAACAGGAAGTCGTCGCTCGCCCGCGGGATGTGGCAGCTGTGACAGGCGCTGAGCCGGCCGACCTGCAGGCCGGTGGCATCGGTGAGCGGCGCACCGCTCGGATCGGTGACGCCGAACCACCAGTCGCCGAGCGTCGGATCGTAGCCCGCGGCGCCCTTGGCCATCAGCGTCACCTTGGTGACCTTGCCGGCGGCGTCGAGCACGTTGCGCACGATCAGCGTGCCGACCGGCATGACGACCTTGCTGCCCGAGGTCTCGGGATGGATCTGCTTGAACTCGGCGGCGTCCTGGTTGACCAGCACGTCGATGTTGAACGCGCCGATCGCCGAGGCGGAGGGCTTGGTGTTGATCTTGGTGAACTGGGAGACGTGGCTCGCCTTCTCGAGCATCTGGATATCGAATAGCTCCAGCGCCGGCGACGCCCCGGCATCGCTACCGTTGCCGGACTGGGCGGAGCCGGCATCCGTGCCTGAACCAGGCGAGGCTGAATTGATCTCGCCGACGCATCCCGGCGCGATGAAGAGTAGAGCGACAAACCAACGCATCGACTCTGCCTCGTCGCAAAGACCGTACCGAAGCGCGACCGCGCGAATCCATCGAGTTGGCGCAACTGCTTGAGGAGCCAGGTCCCGGCGTGCGCGGCGGCCGGGGGCACGGCCCTACCGAACTGCGCAGCGAAAAAATTGCGCCGCGCGATGCGACTGGGTCCCTGGCGCCTCCTCATGGTCCTGGCGACGCAGATCGGCCGCATGGATCGCGCAAGACGTGGCGACGTCAACCCGGTTGAAGCTCATTTCTTCCTAATTTTTCTTATCAGACTCGACTAACCCTTTGAATTTCGGTCGACCATAGCTTTTTCCGTTATTTGCACACTTTGCGCAGGTGAGACAACCTTGCGCGTTGAGGCATGACGATACGATCTGGGGCCAAAGGTCTCCATCACGCGTGACCGGCGCGCGGCAGAGCAACGTCGACCGCAGATCCGACCCTTCCCGGGTCGAGACGAGGATCCGGCCGGCCGCGCCGTCCGGCGAAGCGCGACGTGCGTCACGAGGATCCGTCGGGGAAGCGCGACCGCGTAACCGCGCTGCTGCGGCCGCGGGCCGGCGTCAGATGCCGAGATAGGCCGAGCGCACTTCGGGGTTCGCGGCGAGCTCGGCGCTGGAGCCTTCGAGCCGGACCCGGCCGGTCTCGATGACGACGCCGCGCTGGGCGATGCCGAGCGCCTTGCGCAGGTTCTGCTCGACCAGCAGGATCGTCATGCCGCCCTTGTGGAGCTCGGCGATGGTGCCCATCAGCTGATCGACCAGCAGCGGCGACAGCCCGAGGCTCAGCTCGTCGAGCATCAGCAGGCTGGGCTCGCACATGAGGGCGCGCGCGATGGCGCACATCTGCTGCTCGCCGCCCGACAGGCTGCCGGCGAGCTGGCCCTGGCGCTGCCGGAGCCGCGGAAACAGCACGAACATCCGCTCGAGGTTGTGCTGGGTGTTACGCCGCGCGCGCTTGGTATAAGCGCCCAGCAGCACGTTCTCGAGCACGGTGAGCTGGGGCCACAGCTCGCGACCTTCGGGGACCAGCGCGACGCCGAGCTCGGCGCGCCCGGCGGCCGGTAGGCCCGCCAGCGGCTGGCCGCGCAACCGCACGCCGCCCGCGCGCAGCGGACGCAGCCCCATGATCGCGCGCAGCGTCGTGGTCTTGCCGGCGCCGTTGGATCCGAGCAGCGTGACGATCTCGCCGCGCCGGACCTCGAGGCTCAGCTGGTGCAGCACCTGAACGTCGTCGTAGTACACGTCGATCTGATCGACCTCGAGCATCAGCTCGCTGGCGTTGCCGGTGGGGACGGCGGCCTGGGACGTCTCGGTCATGAAGCGACCGCCTGTTCTGCTTCGGTGCCGAGGTAGGCCGCGACGACCTGCGGGTTGGCGACGACCTCCGCCGGCGTGCCTTCGGCGATCTGCTTGCCGTGATCGAGCACGAACACGCGGTCGGACAGGCTCATCACCGCCGGCATCACGTGCTCGGTCATCATCACCGAGACGCCGCGCTCGTCGCGCACGCGGCGGATCAGCTGGGCGAACGCCAGCGCCTCGGTCGGGTTGACGCCGGCGATGACCTCGTCGAGCAGCACGACGCGCGGCGCGGTCGCCAGCGCGCGGGCGAGCTCGAGCCGCTTGCGCCCGGCCAGCGTCAGCGTGCCGGGGAACTGCGTCATCCGATCGGCGAGCCCGACGAACTCGAGCACCTCGCCGGCGCGATCGCGCGCGTGTCCGGCGCCCGGACGAGCGCCCGGACGACGAGCGTGGATCGCGGCGACCAGCACGTTCTCGAACACCGTGAGGTTGCCGAACGGTCTGACGATCTGGTGGGTCCGCACGATGCCCGCGCGCACGCAGCGGTGCGCCGGCAGCCCGCTGACCCGCCGGCCGTCGAGCAGGATCTCGCCCGAGCTCGGCCGCAGCGAGCCGGCGATCAGGCTGAACAGCGTGGTCTTGCCGGCGCCGTTGGGGCCGATCACGCCGAGGATCTCGCCCTCGCGCAGCGCCAGGTCGACGCCGTCGAGCGCGGCGAGCCCGCCGAACCGCTTGGTGAGCCCGCGGATCACCAGCCGGGTCATGATCCCCCCCCGCGCGCCGGGCGCAGCCGGCGGACCACCCGCCGGAACAAGCCGGCGAGCCCGAGCGGCTCGAACAGGATCACGAGGATCAGCAGCATGCCGTAGAGCCCGAGGTGGAGCTCGGGGTGCGAGTCGAGCAGGTACAGCTTCACGACGACGAACACGATCGCGCCGAGCACCGGCCCCAGCGCGGTCCCGACGCCGCCGATCACCGCGGTCAAGACAAAGCCGATCGAGCGATCGAAGCCGAACATGTCGGCCGGCTCGATGAAGCTCTGGAACGACGCGTACAGCGCGCCCGACAGGCCGACCACCGCCCCCGACAGCACGAACACCAGGTCCTGGTAGAACGGCGCCGAGATCCCGACGTCGGCCGCCGCGTCGGCGTCGGCCTTGATCGCCAGCAGCTTGAGGCCGAAGCTCGAGCGCCGGATCACCACCGACGCGGCGGCGACCAGCGCGGCGAAGCCCAGCGCCCACCAGTACAGCTGGTACTTCAGATCGCCGTCGATCGGCAGCGACAGCCCCGACGAGCCGCCGGTGAAGCCCTCCCAGTAGGTGAACACGACGCGCGCGGCCTCGCCCACGCCGATCGTCGCGATCGAGAAATACGGCCCGCGCAGCTTGAGCAGCGGATGCGCGCCGATCGCGAACACGCCGGCGACCACGGCGCCGGCGAGCCAGCTCAGCGGCACCGGCAGGTGCAGGTTCAGCGACACGCGGCCCGCGACGAACGCGCCGATCCCGAACATCGCGGCGTGGCCGAAGCTGATCTGGCCGACGAACCCACCCATCCAGTTCCACGCCAGCGCGCCCGCGATCGTGATGAACAGAAACGTCAGCTGGTTATGGGCATACGCCGACAGGTCGAGCACCACGGGAACGACGCCGAGCGCGACGCACGCGGCGGCGAACACGATCCCGGCGGTCCGCGGGATCACAGGCGGCGGGCGAAGGCTCATGACAGCACCCGGTAGCCAAACAACCCACCGGGCCGGAGGATCAAGACGAGCACGAGCAACAGGAACCCCACCGCCGTCGTCAGATAGGACGGCAAGATCAGGATGGCGAACACCTCCGCGGTCGCGACGATCAGCGCGGCCACCGAGATGCCGAACACGCTGCCGAGGCCGCCGAGCACGACGACGACGAACGATTTCAGGAGCTCCGACGCTCCCGCGTTGGGGCTGAACGAGAACAAGGTCGCCAGCAGGACGCCCGCTACCCCGGCCAGCGCGCTGCCGATCCCGAAGGTCAGCGTGTAGATGCGGTTGACGTCGATGCCCACGAGCGTGCAGCTATCGGCGTTCTGAGCGACCGCGCGGATCGCGCGGCCGAGCTGGGTGTGCTTCAGCAGCACGTGCATCGCGACCGCGATCACCACGGCGATCCCGAGCACGACCAGCCGGTTCACCGAGACGTGCGACCCGAGGATCGCCAGCGACCGCGACGAGTACGCGGTGCGGATCGTCTGATCGTTGCCGGTGAAGATCAGGTACGCGATGTTGCGCAGCACGAGCCACACGCCGAACAGCAGCAGCAACGACGCCGGACCGCCGGCCGGGCCGCGCGGCAGCCGGCGCACCAGCAGCTGGTACATGAGCACGCCGAGCCCGAACGCGGCGACCGCCACGACCGGGATCGTGAGGTACGGGTCGACGCCGAACCCCTCGTGGAGGGTCCACCCGAGGTACGCGCCGGCCATGATGACGCCGCCGTGGGCCAGGTTGACCACGCGCAGGGTGCCGTAGATCAGCCCCAGACCGTAGGCCATCGTCGCGTACAACCCCGCTAGCAAGATCGCAGACAGCGCGAGATCGAGCAGGCGTTCCATGGCGCCCTACGGCGTCGGCGTGGGCGTCGGCGTGGAGGCGCAGCGCGGGTTGGGCGCGATCCCGGCCACCTTCGCCACGTCCTTGGGATAGATGATCGGCGCGTTCTGGTTCGGCAGGTTCTGCTGCACGACGAACAGGTTCTGGACCTCGTTGCCCTTGTCGGCCGGGAACTCGAGCGTGCCGCCGGGCAGCAGCGACTCCATCTTGAGCGTCGCGAGCTTGGCCCGCACCGCCTCGCGATCGAGCGAGCCGGCCTGCTTGATCGCCGTGAACAGCGCGCGCGCCGACTCGTAGCCGAGCGCCTGGAACCACTCGGGGCTCCGCCCGCCGAACTTCGCCTTGAACGCGTCGACGAACTTCTTGGCGAGCGGCAGCGAATCGGCCAGCTGCGCGCTCCACCACACGCCGGACAGCACGTAGCTGGCGTTCTCGGAGCCGAGCGCCTCGATTGCCGCCTTCTCGGAGCCGCGCGCGCCGTAGCTGACCACCTTGTGGCACAGCCCGGCGTCGATGTACTGGCGATGCAGCGTGATGTAGTCCGGCAGGTGCGCATCGGCGAGGAAGATCTCGGCTCCCGCGGCCTTTACCTTGCCGAGCAGCGCGCTGAAGTCCTTGCCGTTGAGCTCGAACGACTCGTCGATCACGAGCTCGTAGCCGCCCGCGCTCTTGGCCACGAAGTCCGACACGCCCTTGCGGAAGTCCTTGCCGTGCGCGGTGTTCTCCCACAGCAGGGCGATCTTGGCGGGCTTGCCCAGCTTGCCGGCCTGCTGCTGCTCGTCGATCCAGCTCATCAGCGTGCCGCCGAGCAGCTCGACCGGCGACAGCGCGCCGAAGATGTACTTGTAGCCGCGCTTGTAGATCTCGCTGGCGGCGCCGCCGCCATTCACGTACGGAACTTTGTTTTGCTCCGCGACCGTGCTTTGCGCTTCGACCAGCGAGGTCGAGTAGGTGCCGAGCAGGAAGTCGACCTTGTCGCGATTGATCAACTTGTCGGCCAGGCTGACCGCGGTCGCCTGGGTGCTCGTATCGTCGTTGAGCGAGAGCTTCACCGGCAGCTTCTTGCCACCGACCTCGAGCCCACCCGCCTGGTTCACCTCGTCGAACGCCAGCTCGTACCCCTCCTTGAAGAATCCACCGATCCGGGCCTCCGCCCCGGTGAGAGGAAGCGTCGCGCCGATCAGGATCTCGGTGCGATCTTCTTGCTTCGCCGCCTTCGGCTTACACGCGCCCACCGAAGCGAGCGCGGCCAGCGACAGCACAACGAGGCTCGATCTGAAGTTGGTGGCCATAAACATTAACTCGATCGTGAAGATGACCGATGCGATCCTGCGATCGCAAGGTAAAGCGGTGTCGAAAACATGCCGGTTCGCCGACGAACTCGGCGCGCGCGACGCGGCTTGCGTCCGCCGGGATCCGTCGCGAAGCGCGCGCTCGTTGCTCACGGCGCGGCCCCCGGACGACGCGCCGCGTCTTGCACGGCCGGGCTGCGCAGCATCCGTCCGCCTCACGGACAAAAAACCCGCGGGTCTCAGCCGTCCCGCGCGCCCGAACTTCGTGTCGGACTTCGTGCGAGACTGCCGCATGGTCGACGATCCGGACGATCCACGCGACCGCGTCGTGAAGGCGCGGCTCGGGCTGCGCGAGCGCTTCCTCGCCGAGATCGACGGCTCGGCATCGCGCGCAGATCCCCGGCCGCTGGGCAGCGGACCCGCGAACCGGCACGGCATGCCCCGGCTCCCGGTCGACCAGGTCGAGACCCGCAAGTGGCCGGTGCTCGATCTCGGTGCCAAGCCGGCGATCCCCACCGCGCGCTGGCGGCTGACCGTCGACGGTGCGTGCCGCCGCCCGATCACGCTCGATTGGAGCTGGTTCATGGATCTGCCCCAGATCGACGACGTCAGCGACTTCCACTGCGTGACGAAGTGGTCGCGGTTCGACGTACCGTGGCGGGGCGTCCACCTCGCCGACGTGCTGGCGCTCGCCGAGCCGACCGACGAGGCGCGCTACCTGCTGTGCCACGCGTACGACAAGTACACGACCAACTTGCCGCTCGCCGAGGCGCTCAAGCCCGACGTCCTGCTGGTCCACACCGCCGACGGCAAGCCGCTGTCGCGCGATCACGGTGGACCGGTCCGCGTGATCACGCCTCAGCTCTACGCCTGGAAGGGCGCCAAGTGGATCCAGCGGCTCGAGCTCCTGGCGAGCGACCAGCCCGGGTTCTGGGAAGCGCGCGGCTATTCGAATACCGCCTATCCGTGGCGCAATGATCGGTATTCATAGTGTCGTGAGATCGCGAGATACTGGCACGCTGCCCACGCCGCACCGTCGCACGTGGTCGCGCGGGGATCCGGCGCCCGGCGGTGTTGCGTTCCCCAAGGGCTCGGGCGACGATCCTGCGCGATGGTCGACGTAGAGGAGGTGGGTGTGCAAGAGGTGCTGCGGGCGGTCGGGCTCGCGGTGCTGTTCGCGGTCGGCGCCGTGCTCGGGCTCGCGCTCGGCCTGGTGATCGCGCCGATCAGCCTGCTCCGCCGCGCGCGCGCGGTGCACGCCGAGGGCATCGTGTGCCGCGGCCAGATCACCGCGCGCGGTCCTTCGGGTCAGCGGCTCGCCGGCCCGGCGCTGGTCCGGCTGTCGGGGGCGTTCGAGCCCCAGGTCACCGCGAGGACCGACGTGCTCGGCCTCGCGATCCGCATGCAGCGCAGCGCGACCGACGACGCGCGCGACGGCGATCAGGACCTCCTGCTCGGCAGCTTCGAGTCGTTTCACACCGCCAGCCGCGACCGCGCGCGCACCGACGCCGGCGACTACCTGGCCAACGGCTACTCCACGGTGACCCCGTGGTGGGTGCCCGGCCACGGCCCGCGGATCCTGCGGCTGGTCCCGCCGCCGCCCCGCCCCGCCGCGCGCGCCGCCGATCGGCGGGCCCGGCTCGACGCCGACATCGCCGCCGGGGCCGCCAGCTTCGAGCTCGCCGTCGACGCGGCCGGGGGCCGCCAGGTGATCGCCGTGCTCGCGCTGGTCGAGCGGCTCGCCATCGACGACCGCGGGCTACGCGCCTCGATGTTCCGCCAGGGCCGCCGGCTCCGCCCGCTCGGCCTGCGCAACGGCCTCCGCGCCGCGGTCTACCCGATCAGCCAGATCGCGCGTCGCATGCGAGGCGGCTAGCGCGCACTTTGTGAAGCCACACGGGCAACTCACGTTAGATTTCACCGTGTGTTCACCCAGGGCGCGGGGAACGAGATCCGCGCCGGGGAACGAAACCCGCAAGTCCTGCGCGAATCACGATCGATTCGATCGGGTCTCGGCGGTTTGCACCCCCTCGGGACCGAGTGCGTCGTGTAGGATCGGGCAACGGGGGATGCAAGATGTAGCGAGCTCCATCGATCGGTACCAGGTGGTACGCAGGATCGGCGCCGGCGGCATGGGCGTGGTGTACGAGGCCGACGATCTCGAGCGTGGCCAGAAGGTGGCGCTGAAGACGATCTCGAACCCCGACGTCGAGAAAGTCTATCAGCTCAAGCGTGAGTTCCGCGCGCTCGCCGATCTGTCCCATCCCAACCTGGTCGCGCTCTACGATCTCGTGGTCTCCGCGGAGTCGTGCTTCTTCACGATGGAGCTGCTCGACGGCGTCGATCTGTTGACCCACCTGTGGGGTCGCAAGGTCGAGGATCCCGCCGAGCTCGCGACCACGACGCATCGCGTGCCCATGGCGTTCGGCACGATGCCCCCGCCGCCCAGCACGACGTGCCCGACCGGCCCGACCGGCTCGACCGGCTCGATGGGATCGCTGGCGGAGACCGAGGACGCGACGGCGATGGAGGTGGTCCAGATGACCCCGTGCGACATCGACCGGCTGCGCGTCGCCCTGCCCCAGCTCGCGCGCGGCCTGCACGCGCTGCACGGCGCCGGCAAGATCCACCGCGACGTCAAGCCGTCGAACATCCAGGTCACGAGCGATGGCCGGGTCGTCCTGCTCGACTTCGGCCTGGTCGCCGAGCTCGAGCGCCGCCAGGGCAGCGACGGCATGATCGTCGGCACCGTGGCGTACATGGCGCCCGAGCAGTGCGCCGGTGACGTCCAGCTCACCGCCGCGGCGGACTGGTACGCGCTCGGCGTGCTGGTGTTCCAGGCGCTGACCGGCCGGCTGCCGTTCGAGGGCGTGCCGACCCGCGTGCTGTTCGAGAAGCAGACCGAGCCCGCGCCCCGGCCGTCGCAGCTGGTCCAGGATATCCCGGACGATCTCGACGCGCTGTGCGCGGCGCTGCTCGAGCGCGATCCGGCCGATCGGCCGAGCGGCGCGCAGCTGCTCCGCATGCTCGGGGTCGGCGATACCGACCGCATCGCGAACCAGCTGATCAGCGTGTCGCGCGAGGGTGGGTTCACCGGCCGCGACGCCGAGATCGAGCTGCTCGAGGCCGCGCTCGATCCGCTCGCGCTGCGCCGCGCCTCGGTCGCGCTGGTGCGCGCGGCGTCAGGCATGGGCAAGACCTCGCTGGTCGCGCGGTTCCTCGAGCGCATGCGGGTCACCCACGCCAACGTGCTGGTGCTGCGCGGCCGCTGCCTCGATCGCGAGGACATCCCGTACAAGGCGATCGATCACCTGATCGACGAGCTGAGCGACTGGTGGCTCGAACAGCCGGCCGAGGCCGCCCGCGCGCTACTGCCGCGCGACGCGCACCTGTTGCCGGCCCTGTTCCCGGTGCTCGACCGGGTCCCGGCGATCGCCGACGCGCCGCGCACCCGGATGGTCGCCGATCCGCAGGCCCGCCGGACCCACGCGTTCAACGCGCTGCGCGAGACCCTGCAGCGGCTCGGCGAGCGCCACACCGTGGTGCTGTTCCTCGACGACATGCAGTGGGTCGATCGCGACACCATGGCGCTGCTCGCCGATCTGATGCGCGCGCCCGATCCGCCGCCCGTGCTGCTCGTCCTGGCGACCCGCACCGAGGGCAGCGAGCAGGTCGTCGAGCTGGTCCGCCGGATGGACGCCCAGCAGCGCCTGATCGAGCTGGGGCCGCTGTCCGACGAAGCCGCGGTCGCGATCGCCGTGTCGCACCTCGGCGAGGACAACCGCGAGACCGCCGAGCAGCTGGTCCGCGAGGCCGATGGCAGCCCGCTGTTCCTGATCGAGCTGACCCGCTACCTGCACGGCCGCAGCGTCGAGGAGATCGCCGGCAAGGGGCTCGACGCGATGCTGCGCGAGCGGATCGACAGCCTCGGCGACTCGGCGCGGATCATCGCCGAGCTGATCGCGGTGGCCGGCGAGCCGATGACGCGGTCGCAGCTCGCCGCGGTCAGCGGCGTGCCGGCCGCCGAGCTGTCGCGCCAGCTCTCGCTGCTGCGCGCGCAGCGCGTGGTGCGGATGTCGGGCTCGCGCGCCGAGGATACGATCGAGTCGTACCACGCGCGGGTGCGCTCGGCGGTGCTCGGCCAGCTCGAGGTCGATCGCCGGACCCGCCACCATCGCGTGCTGGCCACGGCGCTGTCGGGCAAGGGGACCGCGCAGCAGCTGGCGCGCCACTGGTACGGCGCCGGCGACCTCGAGCACGCGGCCGGCTACGCGCGGCGCGCCGGCGACGAGGCGCGCGCCAAGCTCGACTTCGACCTGTCAGCGCGGTGGTACGCGATCGCGCTCGAGGGCCCGCAGTGGACCGACGCCGAGAGCCGCGCGCTGCGCACCCAGCTGGCCGACGCGCTCGCCGACGCCGGCCGGCCGCGCGACGCCGCGCAGCAGTTTCTGCTCGCCGCCCGCGGCTCGGACGCCGCGACCCGGCTCGAGCTGCGCCGGCGCGCCGCCGGGTCGCTCCTGCAGTCGGGCTACGTCGCCGAGGGCCTCGAGCTCACCCGCGCGGTGCTCGCCGGCGTCGGGCTCGCGATGGCGCGCACGCCGCGGCGCGGGTTCGCCTGGATGGTGCTGCGGCGGGCGTGGCTGCGGATCCGGGGCCTGGGGTTCCGCGCCCGCTCGCTCGCCGAGATCAGCCAGGCCGAGCTGACCCGGGTCGACGTCTGCGAGGGTGTGTCGTTCGGCCTCGCGCTGGTCGATACGTTTCGCTCGATGGACTTCGGCACGCGGTTCCTGCTCGCGGCGCTGCGGCTCGGCGAGCGCTGGCGGGTGTCGCGGGCGATCGCCCTCGAGACCGACTTCCTGGCCGCCACCGCGAAGCCGGCGCGCGCGATCCGCCTGCTCGACCGCCTCGAGCAGCTCACCGCGACGCTCGACGAGCTCCCCGCCGCGGCGCAGCTCCTGACGACCCGCGGGTTCGTCGATTTCTTCATCAAGAACCGGTTCCGCCACGCGCTCGCCAACTTCAGCGAGGCGATCGCGAGCTACCGCACCGTGGTCGGCCGCGCCGGCTTCGAGCTCGACACGGTCAACATGTTCTGCTGCTGGTCGCTGTACTACCTCGGCGAGATCGGCGAGCTGTCGCGCCGCGTCCCGGCGATGGCCGAGGCCGCGACCCGCAACGGCAACCGCTACACCGCGGTCACGCTGCGCTGCGCGTTCCCGATCGCCTGGCTCGCCCGGCTGTCGCCCGATACGATCGAGGCCGAGCTCGAGGCCGCGCTGGGCTCGTGGAGCAGCGCCGACGGCAGCTACCAGCTCCAGCACCTGCTGGCGCTGAGCTCGCGGCTCGATCTCGCGCTGTACCGCCGCCGCCCCGAGGACGCGACCGCGCGGATCGCCCCGGAGTGGAAGCAGATCCGGCGCTCGCTGGTCGATCGGCCGCCGCTCCAGGGCATGCTGCTGCGCTCGAGCCTGCTCCGCCACGCGGTCGCGTGCGCCCAGCACGCCGCCCCGGGCTCGTCGCGGCGCCGCGAGGCGCTGGTCGAGGCGCGCGGTCACCTGCGGGCGTTCCAGCGCAAGTCGCTCCCGGTGATCGGCCACTGCGCGCGGATGTTCGAGGGCCTGGTCGCCGAGGCGGACGGCCAGTTCGACGCCGCGGTCGCAGCCTATCGCGCCGCCGTGCCGGGCCTGGTCGCCAGCGAGACCCACCTGTTCGCCCACGCCACGCGCGACCGGCTCGGCCGGCTGATCGGCGGTCACGAAGGCGCGATGCTGCGCGCCGGCGCGCGGCAGTGGCTGGGCGAGCAAGCGGTGCGCGAGCCCGAGGCCGTGCTCGACATGCTGCTGCCCGGGCCGCCGGGGGTGTAGGCGGACCGCCATGCGCGACGCCACCCAAGCGCTGACCGTGCTCGCCGCGCTCGATCCGAGCCCGGGCAAGCGCGCGCTGCTCGAGCAGCGGCTGGCCGCGATCGCCGCCGATCTCGACGGCAACCCGCTGTTCCGCCCGGCCCAGCTGCCCGATACCCACTTCATGCGGTTCGTGATCATCGATGATCCGCGCCGCGAGCTGCCCTCGCTCCTGGCGTGGGAGACCAACCACGATGGCCGCACCGCCGCGTACCTGGCCGCGGTCGCGCGCGCGGCGCCGGCGATCGGCGTGGTGTTCGAGTGCTGCGCCGACTACCCCGCCGCCGGCATCGCCGATCTCGACGGCTGGATCGCCTGGATGCAGGCACGCGCGTACCCCGCGGGCGCGTTCTACATCGCCTATCGCGGCGTGCCGCGCCGCGAGATCCTGAACGATCGCCGGGTCCACGAGGCGATCCGCGAGATCGTCGACCACGACGATCGCGCCCGGGTGTGCCGGTTGCCGCGCGGCGAGCTGCAGCGCCGGATCTGCGAGCAGCTCAAGGCGCGCCACCCCGAGCTCGAGCTGTCGCCGACCGGCGATGACGAGGCGCGCTGGGTGATCGGCAAGATCGTCGCGGCGTTGCTCGCCATCGCCGCGCTGCCGATCGTCGTCTTGCTCGCGCTGCCGTGGTACGCGATGCTGCGCTACAAGGAGACCACCGAGTTCTCGACGTTCTATGCCCGGCCGGCGCCGATCGACCCCGCGGTCCGCGACGCCGAGGATCGCGCGACCCAGAACCAGCTGACCCACGTGGTCGATATCAAGCCGGGCCGGTTCCGGCTCGCGACGCTGTGGCTGGTGCTCCAGGCGATCGACGTCGTCGCCCGCGTCTACGCGGTGCGCGGCGACCTCGGCGGGATCACGACGATCCACTTCGCGCGCTGGGTCATCCTGCGCGACCGCCGCCGCGGCGTCCGCCGGCGCCACCGCCTGGTGTTCTTCTCGAACTACGACGGCAGCTGGGAGAGCTACCTGGGCGAGTTCATCGACCGCGCCGCCTACGGGCTCACCGCCGTGTGGTCCAACACCGTCGGGTTCCCGCCGACCGAGCACCTGGTGTGCGCCGGCGCGCGCCACGAGGAGCAGTTCAAGCAATGGACCCGCGAGCACCAGATCGCGACCCAGGTGTTCTGGACCGGCGCGGCGGGCTCGACGGTGCAGAACATCCGCGACGATCTCTGGATCCGCCGAAACCTCGACCGCGGCCTGGGCGACGACGAGGTCGTTCGCTGGCTAGGCAAGCTATGACCTGCCCACAACCCGCCGATCTCGAAGCCATCCAGGGCCTGGTCTACACCAGCTGGAACGACCATCGCTACGCGGGCTTTCTGTTCGCCACGATGGGCAGCGACGCGCGGGCGTCGCGCGCCTGGCTGGGCGACCTGCGCCGCGACATCAGCCCGGTCACCCACCGCGGCCACCAGCTGCGCGGCCGGCTACAGGTCGCGCTGACGCCCTCGGGCCTGCGCGCCCTCGGGGTGCCCGACGATGTCATCGGCATGATGCCGGCCGAGGCGCTCGGCGGCATGGCATCGCGCCGGCAATCGCTCGGCGATACCGACCCGACCGGCTGGCAGCTCGGCGGTCGCCACAGCCGGCTCGACGTGCTGGTCATGGTCTACGCCTGCGATCCCGAGAGCCGGGCGCGCCGGCTCGCCGAGCAGCGCGCCGCCCTGTGCGCCGCGGGCGCCGCGGTCCTCCCCGACGAGCTGGGCTGGCCGCTCGGGCCCCGCGAGCACTTCGGGTTCGCCGACGGCCTGTCGCAACCCTACCTGCCGGGCCTCCACGCGGCGCCCCGCCGCGGCCAGGACACGGTCGCCGCAGGCGAGATCCTGCTGGGCTATCCCAACGCCTACGACCAGCTCCCCATGAGCCCGGTGTGGGCCGACTTCGATCTGGGCCGCAACGGCACCTACCTGGTGTTTCGCAAGCTGTCCCAGGACGTCGCCGGCCTGTGGGGCTGGATCGCCGGCCACGCCCGCCGCCTCGCCGGCGGCGACCCGATCGCCGCCGCCGAGCTGACCGAGCTGCTCGGCGCCAAGCTCATGGGCCGCTGGCGCAGCGGCGCGCCGATCACGCTCACCCCCGACCGCGACGATCCCGCGTACGCGACCATCGACCGGGTCAACGCCTTCAAGTACCTGGCCCACGACCCCGACGGCCTTCGCTGCCCGATCTCCGCCCACGTCCGCCGCGCCAACCCGCGCGACGCGCGCGGCGGCTCGGCCGCCAGCTCGGAGACCGTCGTCAACCGCCACCGGATCCTGCGGCGCGGCCGATCGTTCGGTCCCCCGCTGCCCTACGACGCCGCGGTGGCCGGCCGCGACGACGGCAACCCGCGCGGCCTGTACTTCATCAGCCTGCAATCGAGCATCGCCCGCGGCTTCGAGTTCATCCAGCAATCCTGGCTGGCCAACCCGGGGTTCGCGGGCCTCCACCTCGAGCCGGACCCGATCATCGGCAACCCCAGCGGGCCCCGCCACCTCTCGATCCCCGCCCAGCCGATCCGCCTGCGGCTGTCCGACGTCCCGACCGTGGTCACCAACCTCGGCGGCGACTACTTCTTCCTGCCGTCGCTGCCCGCCCTCGCGCGGATCGCCGCGGGCCCGTGACGCCGTCACGCGGGGCGCGCGGTGAAGCCGCGGCACGCGCGGACCGGCTGCGGGCCGTACTTGGGGAGCGACGGCTCCTGGCACATCAGGAAGATCGAGCCGCGGCCGCTGCGAACGACGCGCAGATGCACGCAGCGGTGGCACAGGCTGTCCGCGAAGGGCGGCTCGGCGGTCATCGCGGCATCCCGAGCGATACCACGGGGCCCCGCCGGTGGATCCGGATCTGGGTCCCCGCTGCATGACCGCGGGTGCGAGATCAGAAGGATCTGTGCGCCCGCGGGCGGTGGCCGGCACCAGCCCCAGCCGCGAGCGCCCCGCGCGCGGCGGTGGTATCCCTGCGGCTTGGAGCTTCGCGTGTCGCCCCCCTCTGGTCTGGCCTCCCCGGTGAACCCCGCGTCGTCTCCGATCGACGCCGCCGGGGCCGGTGATCTCGCGTAACCGTGGCGGCCCTCGACGCCGAGCTCGCACGCGTGGCGGCTGTCCTCCTCGAGGACCGCGTCGTCCGCCGCGTGATCAAGCAGCATCGCCGGCTGCCCGGGATCGGGCTGCAGGTGCCGCACGCGCGGTGCTACGCGCTGGCGTCGGGCGAGCTGGCCGGGATCGTCGAGCACCACGAGCTGCCGATCGCGCTGGCGGCGTTGCCCGCGCACGTCGTGATCTTCGGCGGTTCGCGCGCGGCGCTCGCGGCCGGTGATCGCGGCGAGCTGACGCGCGCGTGGCGGGCGATCTTCCACGGCCACGTCCACCTCGCGTTCGAGCAGCTGGCCGCGCGCAACCAGCTCCCGCCCGGCGCGGTCCGCGAGCGGATCCACCGGATCGGCCAGACCGAGTTCGACGAGATCCGCTGGGTGCTGCGCCAGGAAGACCTGCTGCTGCCGCCCGGCGACGACGCCACCGCGTACGCCGAGTTCGTCGCGCTGTACCTCGAGCTCCAGCAGTTCGCGCCCGGCGCGCTCGAGCGCACGTTCCCCACGCTCGAGCGCGCGCGGGTCGATGCCACGATCGCGCTCGATCTCGATGGCGCGGCGCTGCTCGCGGCGGCCCGCCCGGCGGGCGCCCCCGAGCGGCCGGTCCCCGACGCCGCCGCGCCGGCCCGCCGCGCCGCCGCGCCCGCGGTCGCGCTGGTCGACGCCACGGCGCGCGACGCGGCCGCGCGTGCCCGCGGCAGGGGCAACCGCGCGCGCGCAGCGATCCTGGCGCTGCGCGCCGGCGACCGCGCCACCGCGTGCGGCGATCTCGACGAGCTGAGCGCGCGGCTCGCGCGCGCGATCGGCGTCGCGGCGCCGGGCGGCGACTGGACCTTGGCGCTGTTGCCCGTCGCCGAGCTCGCCGCCGGTCAGCGCGTGCTGCGGTTCACCGCCGAGGCCCGGCTGCTCTACGATCTGCAGACCGCGTGCGTCGTCGCCGAGCGCGACAGCCAGCGGGTCGATCCGGTCGCGTGGGCGCTGTCGCTCGGCAAGCGGCCGATCGTGCGCGCGCTGCCGGCGACCCGCGAGGTCCGGATCGCCAAGCACCTGCGCGCCGCGGCCGGAAAGCTCACCGGCTGCGCGCTGCCGCGGGCCGAGGATCAAGCGCGGCTCGCCGGGCTGGTCCGCGACATCGTCGAGCGCGGCGACGCCAACGTCCGCGCGGCGCTGCGCCCCAAGATCGAGGCGGCGCTCGACGAGGTCGCGCTGCACCCGCACAACCTGCCCGAGCGGGTCGCCGAGAAGAAGCTGGTCGACGAGTTGCTCGATCACGTGGTCGCGGTCGGCCGGCTGTCGATCGGCAACCTGCGCGACGCGGTCTCACATAACGATCTCAAGATGGACGATCTCGAGCGCCGGGAGCTCGGATCCGGCGACGCGCTGCTGCGCGCGGATCACGCGCTGTCGCGCTCGCTCGACGGCGTGTACCGCCGCGGCGAGGGCTACCTGCGGCTGCTCCAGAAGCTGTCGTCGGTGCTGTTCGGGACGCCCGCCGGCCGGTTCCTCAGCCTCTACATCATCCTGCCGCTGCTCGGCTCGTACACCGTGTTCAAGGGCGCGCAGGAGATGATCGACCTGTTCGCCAAGCACACCCACCGCGCCGCGCGGGAGATCGCCGGACTCGATGTGCTGCCGCCGGACGCGGCCGGGCTGGTCCGCTGGGTAGGCCTGGCCGCACGACAGACCCACCGCGGGATCCCCGAGATCGCGACCGCGCCGTTCATCCTGTGCGGCGCCGTCGTGCTGTTCCTGCTGCTCCACGTGCCGAGCTTTCGCGGCGCCGTCGGCACCGGCCTGCGGCTGCTCGGCCGCACCCTGCGGTTCATGCTCTACGACGCGCCGCGCGCGCTGCTCCACCGCCCGCTGATGCGGCGGTTCCTCGAGAGCTGGTTCGCGCGCTGGATCGTCCAGCCCGCGATCCCGGCGGCGCTCGGGCTGGTCCTCGCCGATGGCATCCTGCGCTGGCCGCTCACGGCGGGGCTGTTCGTCGTGCTCGCGATCGGCCTCAACTCGCGGCTCGGCCGCACCGCGCAGGAGATCGCCGCCGATGGCGTGGTCCGGCTCGGCCGCCAGTTCACGCTGCGGATCTTCCCCGGCGCGTACCGCTGGACGCTCGAGGAGTTCGCCAAGGCGATGGAGCAGCTCGACCGCGGGCTGTACCGCGTCGACGAGTGGATGCGGTTCAAGTCCGGCGATTCGCGGCTCACGCTGGTGACCAAGGGCGTGCTCGGCACGGCGTGGTCGGCCGTCGCCTACTTCCTGCGGCTCTACGTCAACCTGTTCATCGAGCCCGGGGCCAACCCGATCAAGCACTTTCCGGTGGTCACCGTGACCGCGAAGCTGATGGTGCCGTTCTACGAGACGCTGCTCGTGGCGATCCGCGGCCCGGCCGAGCAGCTGATGGGCCACGCGCTCGGCACCTCGTTCGCCGCGTTCACCGTGTTCGTCATGCCCGGCGTCGCCGGCTTTCTGGTCTGGGAGCTCAAGGAGAACTGGAAGCTGTACCGCAGCACGCGCGCCAGCACGCTGCGCGAGGTCTCGATCGGCCATCACGGCGAGACCATGGTCGAGTTCCTCAACCCGGGGTTTCACTCGGGGACGATCCCCAAGCGGTTCACCAAGCTGCGGCGCGCCGCATGGAACGCCGATCAGCGCGCCGTGGCGCGCCACCGCGACGCGCTGCACCACATCGAGGAGGCGATCCACAAGTTCGCCGATCGCGAGCTGGTGTCGATGCTGAGCGAGGCCGTCGCGTTTCGGTGCGCGGACGTCGCCTGCGGCCGCGTCACGATCGGCTCGAACCGCGTGCAGATCGAGCTGGTCTGTCCGAGCATCGCGCCCGACCCCGCGCTCATCGTGTTCGAGCACCCCGACGGCTGGACGGTCGCCAGCGTGCCGCGGCGCGGCTGGATCGACCTGCTCGACGACGCGCAGCGCCGCATCCTCGAGATCGCGCTCGCCGGGTTCTACAAGCGCGCCGGCATCGACCTGGTCCGCGAGCAGCTCGAGCAAGCGCTCGCGGGCGCCGCCGCGCCGCCGCCGTACGATCTGCCGCCGGACGGCCTCGTGGTCTGGCCCGGCCCCGGCTATCACACCGAGGTGTTCTACGATCTGCGCGCGGCGTTCCCGGCGCCCGAGCTCCGCGGCGCACCGTGGGCCGGCGCGCTCCCGCCGCTCACCGGCCAGCACGCGCTGTACTTCCGAGAGTCGCTCACCTGGGCGAGCTGGACCAAGGTCTGGGAGCAGGTCGCGCGCGGCGAACCGCCGATGCAGATCGTGCTCGGCCCGCCGCTGCTCCGCCGGCCGCATCGCCGGGCCGCCGCGCTGGCCGTGTAGCGCTGTGGCGCGACCGCTCGGGGTCGCCGCACGGCGGTCGGCGCGCTCACACCTTGCCGGGGGCTCGCGACCCAGCTTCGAGCAGCTCGAACAGCGCCTCGAGGCGGAACGGCTTGCGCAGATAGCCCGCCCACTTCGGCACCGAGCCCTTGGCGCCCGATACCACGACGACCTTGAACGATCCGAACCGCGGGTGGTTGCGCAGCATCGTCAGCACCTCCCAGCCGTTCATGTCGTCCATCTCGAGATCGAGCAGGATCAACGAAGGTGTATCGCGTGCCAGATAGGCAAGCGCGTCCGATCCACCGTCCGCGGTGACCACCTCGAAGCCGTTGCGTTCGAGCATGGTCTGCATCAGGGCACGGGTATCGGCCTCGTCATCGACGACAAGGACACGGCCTCGTCCGGGAGCTCGGTGCGGAATCGCCATCGCGTCCGATCGAAAGCAAGCCGCGTGCCTGCTCGCTCGCAGCCCTCGCAGGCCGCGTCAGCGACCGCGGTCGCGCTGCACGACCCGGAGGGCCGCCGCCTCGACCTCCGCCAGCGACAGCGTCGACACACGCGGCACGAAGCGTGACCCCATGGCGCTGAGCCGGGCCACCAGGGGCCGACAAGCGCCAGGCTGTCCCGCCGCCGCAGGGTCCTCGAGATCGGAGGCGAGCGCGCCGGCCGCTGTCGAGAACACCGACACCACCGAGCTCAGCTTGTGACGCCAGGTGGTGGGCGCCGCCGCACGCACCACCGGGGGTACGTACGACGGCGGTCTGACCATCACGTTGTTGCGTCGCCGAACCTCACAGCTTCCTCGTCGTCCGCCATCCCAGGCTCCCAGGTGATTGGCAATCGCACGCAGAACTCGCTCCCGCGTGACGGCGCGCGTCGCGGCGACGATCGACCGTGACGCCCGAGGCCGAGCGAATGCGACTCCGGGCTCCCGGGGACCGAAAGAGGCAGTCACTGCATAATTCATTTGATTCTTCCCGGAATCATTGATTCGATGAGCTGATGGCCACGAGCAGCTCTCCCGGATCAGCACGCGTTGCAGAAGCCCAGGCGACGGGGTTCGCGGGAGCGCCGCGACCACGTCCCAAACTCGGCCTCCTGGGCAAGTTGACTATCATCCTGCTGGGCGTTGGCGTGGGCCCGCTGCTCGCGTTCGGGTTGTTCATGCTGGCGCAGCAGAAAGCGAGCCTCAGCGCAGAAGCGGACAGGTCGATGCAGGTGACCGCCGAGACGATCTCGGCGCAGGTCGACGATTGGTTCGACAAGAACGTCCGCGCGCTGCGCGCGGCGGCGAGCCTCCCCGGGATGATCTCGATGAAGCGCGAGGAGCAGGTCAGCGTGCTGCGCACGGTCCAGCGGACGTACCCCTGGATGTACCTGGTCCATACCGTCGGGCTCAACGCGTTCAATGTGGCGCGCAGCGACGACATGCCGTTCGCCGATCACTCCGATCGACAATACTTCAAGGACCTGGCGGCCGGCGGCAAAGATCTGGCCTGGTCCGTGGTCATCGGCAAGACCACGGGCAAGCCGGCGCTCATCATCGCCGTCCCGATCCGCGACAGTGGCAACCTGGTAGGCGTGCTGATCGCGGCGACCTCGATCGAGGAGACGTCGAAGATCGTGGCGAACTGGAAGAGCGGGGAGACCGGCTTTGCATTTCTCGTCGATGAGGGCTCCTATGTGCTCGCACACCCGCGCAAGGACCTGGTGCAGACGCGCAAACGCCTCGACGCGCATCCGATGGTCGCGGCCTACCGCGCCGACAACAAGCCGCACCTGCTGAAGTTCGTGGACGATGGACAGGACACGCTTGGATATGTCCGGGGCAATCCGGCGGGCTGGGCCGTCGTCGTTCAGCAGAGCCAGAAGGAGCTCTTCGCCCCGCTGCAATCCACCTTGACGATCACGGTGGTGTTGCTCATCGGCGCGAGCTTGCTCGTCGCCGCGGCCTGTGTCGCCGCGTCGCGGGCGCTGGTGCGCCCGATCGTCGAGATGACCGCCGCTGCCGGCCAGATGAGCCTGGGCGAGCTCGAGGTCCCGGTGATCGGGCGCGGCGACGACGAGATCTCCATGCTCGCACGATCGCTCGAACTCCTGCGAAAGAGCATGCGCGCCGCGATGGAACGACTCTGAGCGGACGGTGCGCTGCGTCGGTCGCGTCCCCGGGCGGTGTCAGCGTACCAAGGCGCAACGGCACGCATGCCGGGTCTCGGCTCAGCGGGTCGCAGGATATGGATCGGTGACCACGAGGAGCGCTCCCTGCTTCGGATCGCAGACGTAGGCGTGCCCCGCGTCATCTGCGGCGACGCAGCGTGAGCCCATGGCGACCGCGATGCTACCAAGCACATCGAGCTTGCCGCCTGGTCCGACGCCCAGGATGGTCATTGTTGCGCTACGACCGCCTGGGATGTAGAGGTGCGCGAGCACAGGGTTGTACGCGATGATATCGACGCCCTTGCCCGTGCCGGCGCTGCCCAGCAGCGTGCCGCCATGCGCGATATCGAGCACGGTCGCCTTGCCCTCGTCGCAGCCCACGAACAACAGCCCGCGCTTCTCGTCGAGCGCGACGCCGCGCGACGCCGTGCACCCGTTGGTCCAGCGCGCCGCCTCGGCGTGGTTCACGAGATCGATGGCGACGGTCGCGTCGTCCCAGGTGTGCGTGTACGCGCGGCCCCGGGTGGCATCGATCACGAGGGATTCTGGTCCACCGGTCACGCCGATCACACCTTTGTGGACGAGCTTGCTCTTGTGGAGCGCGAAGAACTCGATCTGCTTCTTGCCCGGCTCGGTGACCCACACCTCGCGCGTCGGCTCGACCCAGCGCACGTAGTCCGGTCCGCTCGCAAGCGCAACGTTGCCGACGATCTTGGAGGTCTTCGGGTCGATGACCGCCACCTCGGTCCGGCTGCGATCGGACGCGAAGATGAACCCACCGCCGGTATCTGCCGAGGTCGTTCCTTCGCCGTGGCCTCCCGCGAACTTGTCGGCATCGGTCGAGAACCCGGCGATCGATTCGACCTGCTGGGTCCTCGGGTCGATGAGGTCGAGCTTGCCGGTTCGACCGGCCGGCGCGAGGATGCGATGCAGCGACGCCGAGAACGTCAGGTCATCGAACCCGATGCCGCCTTCCCCACCGGGGAGCACGAGCTTGGCGGGCCTGGCGATGTCTGGCCTGGCGACGGAAGCCGTGGCGACGAGCACGATGAGGACCGCTGGACGAGTGACGCGCATGGGGGCTCCTCGCACGATAGGCTCGGGCAGCTCCTGGATCCTTCTGGATCCAACGGCGGTCGCCCCCGAGGACCTCGGCCGGCGCCAGTCTACCTTGTTATTTGCAGCGCAGAAGCGACATGTACTCCGCCGAGCAATCGCACTGTTGGTTTGTCGTTGCGCCCGCTGGAGTCTCATTGTTGCAACTGAGCCAGGCATCGAGCTCGTCCTGGCACGACGACGGCGCCTGGATCGCGACGTTCTGGCAAAACGTGACCATCTGGCTCAACGCGATGGGCGTTGGCGGATTGACGGTCGCGTCGAAGTACACGCAGCCCGAGGCGTAGTAGTGCGCCAAGCCCTGCTGGCAGGTCGGCGCAGGCTTGGCGTCTCCTGCGCAACCCACGATCGCGAACACCCCGCCGAAAATAGCTCGTCTCATCGTTCCCATGCCCGATAGGCGCCGCAGGTTGGCTGCGTACTACAGCTCGCCGGGAAGAAAGTCTGGACGTGCCCAGGCTCTCAGAGGTCGACGCGCGCGAGGTCGTCGTACGCGCGGGTCAGCCACGTCTTGACGCGCTGGCGCTCGAGCAGGCCCAGCGACGACGCGTCCTTGCCCGCGGCGCGGTTACTCGCGGCCCAGAAGCTGGTGCTGTGCGCGTCGATCTTCTGCATCGTCGCG
>Ga0302299_10000053_pt1 | contig 42890 bp, 40 predicted proteins | sample III_Fen_N3_4_FD_198795 | JGI IMG/M metagenome (GOLD analysis project Ga0302299, IMG submission 198795) | Peat permafrost microbial communities from Stordalen Mire near Abisko, Sweden - III_Fen_N3_4 | ecosystem: Environmental > Terrestrial > Soil > Wetlands > Permafrost | place: Sweden: Abisko...
CACGTCAGATCCGCTTCAGGTAGCCGGCTATGGGGATCTTGGTGAACCCCAGGCTCTCGTAGAGCCCACGAGCGGCCGAGTGGAAGCTGTCGTCTCCGGTGCCGATGCCGACGACATCGACACCCGACTTCTTCATCGCCGCGATGGCGTGGTCGCACAGCTGGCGCCCGACTCGACGGCCGCGCCAGTCGGGCGTCACGGCCAGGATGTAGATCTCGCCATGACGCGGCTTCGACCCGACCTTCCACGACACATATCCGACGATGGTCCCGTCGGCGACACACACGACGACATGGTGGCCGGCGGACGGGTCGTGCAGCGTAGGCACGTCGTCGCGGTAGTCCTGCTCCCAGTCACCGTGCTGGTGCTCGAAGAGCTCATCGCCCATGAGGTCGTGGACGTATCCCTCGTAGAAGGGTCGGAACGTCTCGATGGTCAGTTCGATGAGTGCGGGCAGGTCGGACTCGACCATGGTTCTGATGTTCACGCACATGCCTTTCGGAGTGAGACGGCAAGGGGACCGTCGGCGGGCACCGACGGTCATCGAGACCCCGTCCTGGACGGGCGTCGCTCAGCGCACGCGCGAGGCGGCGTAGCACTCCATGGCCGTCATGCTGCCCGACGCTCACCCGTGGTGCACTGCGGTTCCGAGGACACCGGGCGTCTCACCGCGGGGCATGTCTGGAGGGGCGAGCCGTCGGGGCGACGAGGGTGATGTGGCCGGGGTCGCCGAGGTCGAGCTCGAGGTTGCGCTCGATGCGCCAGCGGCCTTCGTGGACCATGTGGTGGTGCCTCGCGCACAACAGCACCATGTTCGACACCGACGTTTCGCCGTGGTGCTCCCAGTAGGTGATCTGGCAGGCCTCGCAGCGCGAGGCGTCGACGTCGCATCCGGGCACGGCGCACCCACCATCGCGGATCGTCAGCGCGCGACGGATCTTCGGCGGTGCCGTACGCGACGGTGACCGCCTCGACCTGCGACCCCATCCCCTGCAGGTCCACCACGACAGCGAGCAGCTCGGACTCCGACAAGCCCTCCAGCCGTCCCGCGGTGACCAAAGCAGACAGGTTGCCGACCGCCGCCTTGGCTTCCTCGACCGCGGTCGTCACCGACGGCGCGGGAGGGAACTCGAGGATCGAACTCATGTCGGCCGCCGAGCGCTTGACGGCGGCGGTGCACACCCTCAGCGCGTGATGCCCTGCTGTGTGAGCACGGCGGCGGCGCACGGCTCCATCACCATGTGAGCCGTGACGTGGACGGTGCTCGTCGCGAGCGGGGCGTCAGCCGAACCGGATCGGATCGCGCACGTCGCGACGGTGCTGCTGCCGTTGTTCGACGCTGCGGGAGTGACCTGGGCGACGAACTCGAGGTAGTGCGACGCCGGCTGGTCGGGGGCGGACGTGATCGAGGTCGCGACCCGCGCGGTGAGTGTGTCCCCGTCCAGGTTGCTCGACAGCACGTCGGTGGTCCACACCTGGCCGGTCGTGTCCGACTGCGCCGTCGCGATCGCCCAGCTGAGCGCGTCGACGCTGCGCTGCGCGGCCGGCAGCTGTGCCTGCCGGTCGAGCGCCTGGTAGGTCTTCGTGACCGTCTGGTCGGCCAGCAGCCCGGCCTGGGCGTCGGACTGGTCGGCCAGTCGCATCGTCTGCACGACCGCGGCGACGAGAGCGAGTGCGAGCGCGAGGGCGAGGATCCCGGCGAACCGCGTCCAGCGTCGGAGCGCGCCTGCCTGCGTGCCGTCGCTCGGTGTGATTGTCGCAGCCTCGGCTGCAGTGGTCATGGTCATGTCATGCACCCCCGGTCCTGGGCACCACGGTGACACAGCCGGCATGTGCGCGCGCCCCTTGTCGGATCTTGGGGTCGCGCGCCGAGCGTCACGCCGTCAGTCGGCCGTCTCGCGCCAGCGGTTCGTGACGGGCAGGCGGCGGTCGCGCCCGAAGCCCTTGACCGAGATCTTCGTGCCCGGCGGGTACTGGCGGCGCTTGTACTCCGCGACGTCGGTCAGCCGCAGCACGCGCTCGACGAGCGCGCGGTCGAAGCCGGCCGCGACGAGCTCGGCGGCGCCACGGTCGTTCTCGACGTAGTCGTCGAGCAGCCCGTCGAGCACCTCGTAGTCGGGCAGGGAGTCGGTGTCGAGCTGCCCCGGGCGCAGCTCGGCCGACGGCGGCTTCTCGATGCTGTTCGGCGGGATCGGGGGAGTCTCGCCGCGACGCAGCGCCTCGTCGTTGCGCCACCGCGCCAGGCGCCACACGTCGACCTTCGGCACGTCCTTGATCGGGGCGAAGCCGCCGACGGCGTCGCCGTAGATCGTGGAGTAGCCCACCGAGAGCTCGCTCTTGTTGCCCGTGGCGAGCACGAGGTGGCCCTCGGCGTTCGAGATCGCCATGAGCGTCGTGCCCCGCACGCGCGCCTGCAGGTTCTCCTCGGCGAGCCCGGACAGCGACAGCTGCGACTGGAACGCGTCGACCATCGGTGCGATCGGCACCGTGCGCAGCCGCAGTCCGGTGCGCTCGGCCATGTCGCCGGCGTCGTCCTTCGAGTGCTCGGAGGAGTAGACGCTCGGCAGCGAGACGCCGTGCACGTGCTCGGCGCCGATCGCGTCGATCGCGACGGCCGCGACGACCGCGGAGTCGATGCCGCCGGACAGCCCGAGCACGACGGATCCGAAGCCGTTCTTCCCGAGGTAGTCGCGCAGCCCCGTGACGAGCGCACCCCACACCTCCGCGTCGTCGGAGATCCGCTCGGCGACCGTCGGCGGCAGGGCGGCGTACGCCGGGAGCGGGAAGCCGATCGCCGCGACGGAGCGGCTCGTGGTGGGGTCGGCCATCGGCAGCTCGAGGTCGGTGACGAGCAGCGTCTCGACGAACTGCGGCGCGCGGGCGACCAGCTCCCCGCGCGCGTCGACCACGATCGAGTCGCCGTCGAACACGAGCTCGTCCTGGCCGCCGACCATGTTGACGTAGGCCAGCGCGCACCCCGCCTCGCGGGCACGACGGGCGCACAGGTCGAGACGGACGTCGTCCTTGTTGCGCTCGTACGGCGACCCGTTGATCACCACGAGGATCCCGGCGCCCGCGGCCCGCACCTCCGAGACCGGACCGCCCTCCTGCCAGAGGTCCTCGCAGATCGCGAGCGCGACGTCGACCCCGTGGACGCGGACGACGGTCGTGCCCGAGCCGGGGACGAAGTAGCGGTACTCGTCGAAGACGCCGTAGTTCGGAAGATGGTGCTTCGCGTAGCGCGCCACGACCCGTCCGCCGGTGATGACGGCCGCGGCGTTCTGCGGCTTCCCGCGCGGCGTGCCGAGCGCGGCGCTGGAGGCGGCTGCGTGGTCGAGGTAGCCGACGATCGCGACGAGCGCGCCCAGGCCCTCGTCCTGGAGCCGTCCGGCCAGGACCTCGAGCGCCGAGCGGCTCGCGTCCTGGAACGACGGGCGCAGCGCGAGGTCCTCGACCGGGTAGCCGGTGACGACCATCTCGGGGAACGCGACGAGGTGGGCGCCCGCCTCGTGGGCCTCGTGCGCCCGGCGCACGACGAGCTCGGCGTTGCCGACGAGGTCGCCGACGGTGGGGTTGATCTGGGCCAGGGCCAACCGCAACTGGGGCACGTGGTCAGCCTAGGGGGAGGCCGACGGCACGGAAGGGCGAGCCGACGCACGGACGTAACCCGGACTGCGCCACAATGCGCCCATGGACAAGCAGACGGAGTTCGTGCTCCGCACGATCGAGGAACGAGACATCCGCTTCGTGCGGCTGTGGTTCACCGACGTGCTCGGCATGCTGAAGTCGGTCGCGATCGCACCGGCGGAGCTCGAGGGCGCCTTCGCGGAGGGCATTGGGTTCGACGGGTCGGCGATCGAGGGCTTCGCCCGCGTCTCCGAGAGCGACATGCTCGCGAAGCCGGACCCGAGCACCTTCCAGGTGCTGCCGTGGCGCGGCGAGACCCCCGGCACCGGTCGCATGTTCTGCGACATCCTCATGCCCGACGGCAGCCCGTCCTACGCCGATCCGCGCCACGTCCTCAAGCGCGCTCTGGCCAAGGCCGCCGACCTCGGCTTCAGCTTCTACACCCACCCCGAGATCGAGTTCTTCCTCCTCGAGCAGGGCTTCGAGAAGGGTCAGGTCCCGACCCCGATCGACGAGGTCGGCTACTTCGACCACAGCCCGCACGGTCAGGGCTACGACTTCCGCCGCCAGGCCATCACCATGCTCGAGGCGATGGGCATCTCGGTGGAGTTCAGCCACCACGAGGGCGCCCCCGGCCAGCAGGAGATCGACCTCCGCTACGCCGATGCGCTCACGACCGCCGACAACATCATGACCTTCCGCCTCGTCATGAAGGAGGTCGCGCTCGAGCAGGGCGTCTACGCCACCTTCATGCCGAAGCCCTTCGCGGACCACCCCGGCTCGGGCATGCACACCCACGTCTCCCTGTTCGAGGGCGACCGCAACGCCTTCCACGAGCCCGGCGCCGACTACCAGCTGTCCAAGGTCGGCCGCAGCTTCATCGCCGGCCTGCTCACGCACGCCCCCGAGATCACCGCGGTGACCAACCAGTGGGTCAACAGCTACAAGCGCCTCGGCGGCGGCGGCGAGGCACCGGCGTACGTCTGCTGGGGCCACAACAACCGCTCGGCCCTCGTGCGCATCCCGATGTACAAGCCGAGCAAGGGCAACGCCACGCGCGTCGAGTTCCGCTCGATCGACACGGCGGCCAACCCCTACCTCGCGTTCGCGGTGATGCTCGCCGCCGGGCTGAAGGGCATCGAGCAGGGCTACGAGCTGCCGCCGGGCGCGGAGGACGACGTCTGGTCGCTCACCGAGTCCGAGCGCCGGGCGCTCGGCATCTCCCCGCTCCCGACCTCGCTCGGCCAGGCCATCACGGTGATGGAGCGCAGCGAGCTCGTGGCGGAGACGCTCGGCGAGCACGTCTTCGACTTCTTCCTGCGCAACAAGCGCGCGGAGTGGCAGGAGTACCGCCGTCAGGTGACGCCGTTCGAGCTCGCCCGCTACCTGCCGGTCCTCTAGGGCACGCATGAGCACCGACCCCGGCGCAGCGGTGCGCCTGCTGGCCGTCCAGAACGACCCGACCGACCCGCCCGCGCTCCTCGGCGCGTGGTGGGCGGAGGTCGGCGTCGACGTCGTCGTGCTGCGCGCAGACGCGGGCGAGCCCGTGCCGACCGAGCTGCCCGACGGCATCGAGGCCCTCGTCGTGCTCGGCGGCGAGATGGCCGCGTGGGAGGACCACCGCGCGCCGTGGCTGCCCGAGCTGCGCAGCCTGGTCGCGACCGCCGTCGGTGAGGGCGTCCCGGTGCTCGGAGTCTGCCTCGGCGGTCAGGTGATGACCCTCGCGTGCGGAGGTGTCGTCGACCGTGCACCGGTGTCCGAGGTCGGCGTCTACGAGCTCGACCTGCGCCCCGAGGCGGTCGGCGACCCGCTGTTCTCGGTGCTGCCGGACAAGGTCCCGGTGGCGCAGTACCACGGCGACGCGATGCTCGAGGCGCCCGAGGGAGCGGTGCTGCTGGCCAGCACGCCCGACTGCCCGATCCAGGCCTACCGTCTCGGCGACCGCGCGTGGGCCGTGCAGTTCCACCCCGAGGTCGACGACGTCATCCTCGGCTCGTGGTTCGCCGACGATCCCGCACCGGTCGAGAAGTGCGGGCGCACGACGGTCGCCGTGCTCGACGAGATGGTCGCCCGCTCGAGCGAGATGCGCGACGCCTGGCGCCCGTTCGCGCACGCCTTCGCCGACGTCGTGCGCGCGTCGCGCTGACATGCCGACCGACGGCACGCACGCAGCACGGGCCGGCAGCCTGCAGGGCCGCCTCGCCCGGCTCGGCTTCGTCGACGCCGCGCGTGCCGTGCGCCTGCTCAGCGACCCCGGGCTCGTCGGGCTCGACGACGCCGCGGTCGACGACCTCGGCCTCGCACCGGACCCCGACCTCGCCCTCACGACGCTGTCGCGCGTCGCGGAGACCCGTGCGCGCGGGGCCGACGCGTTCGTGGCCGCCCTCGACTCGGACCCGGTGGTGCGCGAGCGGGCCTACGCCGTGCTCGGCACGTCGGCGGCGCTCGGCGACCACCTCGTGCGCCACCCCGAGGACTGGGTCGTGCTGCGCGGCCCGGACCCCGACTCCGACGAGCGACCCGTCGCGTTCGCGTCCCCGGAGTCGGTGCGGGCCGACCTGCTCCGGGCCGTCGGCGCCGACCCGGCGGCGACCGCTCCGAGCGCCGGCGACGCCGGCGCGGCGACCTATGCGGCCCTGCGCTCGGCGTACCGCCGACGGCTGCTCGCGATCGCGGCCGCCGACATCGCCGACGGCGCGTCGTTCATCGACGTGTCGGCCGCGCTGTCCGACCTCGCCGACGCGACGCTCGAGGCTGCGCTCGCGATCGCGCGCGCCGAGCACCCGGCCGACTCGGCCGCCGTGCGCCTCGCGGTCCTCGCGCTGGGCAAGTGCGGCGGGCACGAGCTCAACTACATCTCCGACGTCGACGTGCTGTTCGTCGCCGAGCCCGCTGACGGCGTCGACGAGGTCGACGCGCTGCGCGCGGCCACCCGTCTCGCGCAGGCGCTCATGCGCGCCTGCATCGCGCCGACGAGCGAGGGCACGATCTGGGAGGTCGACCCGAACCTGCGTCCCGAGGGCAAGAACGGCGCCCTCGTGCGCACGCTCGCGTCCTACGAGGGCTACTACCTGCGCTGGGCGTCGACCTGGGAGTTCCAGGCGCTGCTGAAGACTCGGCCCGCCGCCGGTGACCTCGAGCTCGGGCGCGCGTTCGTCGACCTCGTCACGCCGCTCGTGTGGTCGGCCGCCGACCGGCCGAACTTCGTCGAGGACGTGCAGGCGATGCGCCGTCGCGTCGAGGACAACGTCCCGGCCAAGGACGCCGACCGCCAGCTCAAGCTCGGTCGTGGCGGCCTGCGCGACGTCGAGTTCTCCGTGCAGCTGCTGCAGCTCGTGCACGGTCGCAGCGACGTCATGCTGCACAGCGCCACGACGATCCGGGCGCTCGAGTCGCTCGCGACGTGGGGCTACGTCGGCCGCGACGACGCGAGCGCGCTGGCGACGTCTTACGCCTTCCTGCGCACCCTCGAGCACCGGATCCAGGTGCACCGGCTGCGGCGCACGCACGTGATCCCGGACGGCGACGACGACCTGCGCCGCATCGCCCGCTCGATGGGCTATCGCACGCACCCTGTCGTCGAGCTGACCGACGCGCTGAGGCGGCACCGCCGGGAGGTACGCCGCCTGCACGAGAAGCTCTTCTACCGGCCGCTGCTCAACGCGGTCGCGCGGCTCGACGCGGGCGAGGCCCGGCTCACGCCCGAGGCGGCGCAGCAGCGGCTCGAGGCGCTCGGCTACACCGACCCCGCGGGGGCGCTGCACCACCTCGAGGCGCTGACGTCGGGCGTCACGCGCCGCGCGGCGATCCAGCGCACGCTCCTGCCGGTGATGCTCGGCTGGTTCGCCGCCGCGCCGGACCCCGACGCGGGGCTGCTCGCCTTCCGCAGGATGAGCGACGCCCTCGGCTCCTCGCCGTGGTACCTCCGCCTGCTGCGCGACGAATCCCTTGCTGCCCAACGGCTTGCGACCGTGCTCGCGTCGAGTCGCTATGCCTCCGACCTGCTGATGCGCGCACCCGAGGCGGTCGCGATGCTGGCCGACGACGAGGAGCTGACGCCGCGCAGCCGCGACGCGCTGGTGGTCGAGGCGCTCGCCGCGGCGCGGCGCTACGACAACCCCGACGTCGGCGTCGCCGCGGTGCGCGCGCTGCGCCGCCGCGAGCTGTTCCGCACGTCGGTCGCCGAGCTGCTGCGCCTGTCGGAGGTCGACGAGTGCGGTGTGGCGCTGTCGGGCATCGCCGCCGCCACGATCGTGGGTGCGCTCGAGCTCGCGCAGCTCGCCGTCGAGAGCGCGCGCGGGTCCGCGCTGCCGACCCGTTTCCTCGTCGTCGCGATGGGTCGCTTCGGCGGGGGCGAGCTCGGCTTCGCGAGCGACGCCGACGTGCTCTTCGTCCACGACCCGCTGCCCGGTGCCGACGAGCGCGACGCGCACGAGGCGGCGCTCGCTGTCGCCGGCGAGCTGCGCCGGCTGCTCATGATCCCCACGCCCGACCCGGTGCTCGAGGTCGACGCGTCGCTGCGTCCCGAGGGACGCAACGGCCCGCTCGTGCGCACCCTCGGCTCCTACTCCGCCTACTACGAGCGCTGGTCCTCCGCGTGGGAGGCGCAGGCGCTGCTGCGCGCCGAGCCGGTGGCCGGCGACGAGGAGCTCGGGCGGCGGTTCGTGGAGCTCGTCGACCCGATCCGCTATCCCGTCGGAGGGATCCCGGACGCCGACGTCCGCGAGATCCGGCGGCTGAAGGCGCGGATGGAGGCCGAGCGCCTGCCGCGCGGCGCCGACCCGGGCCTGCACACGAAGCTCGGGCGGGGCGGGCTCTCCGACGTCGAGTGGGTGGCGCAGCTGCTCACCCTTCAGCACGGCCACGAGGTGCCGGGACTGCGGACCACGCGGACGCTCCCGGCGCTCGCCGCGGCCGTCGACGCCGGCCTGCTCGACCCCGACGACGCCGACCACCTCGCAGCGGCGTGGCGCATCGCCACCCGGGTGCGCGACGCCGTGATGCTGGTGAAGGGCAAGGCCGGCGACATGGTGCCGACCGACACGCGCGACCTCACGGCCCTGTCCCTCGTGCTCGGCTACCGTCCGGGCGAGAGCGGGATGCTGCTCGACGACTACCGTCGAGTGACCCGGCGGGCCCGCGGGGTCGTGGAGAGGGTGTTCTACGCGTGAGCGTCGAGTCGCAAGGTCGTCGGGCCAGAGCGCGGTCGCGCACGCCCATCCGCGACGTCCTGGCCGTGCGCGAGTTCCGCGGCATCGTCCTGTCGCAGGTCGCGAGCGAGGCGGGCGACCAGATCGCGCGCGTCGCGCTTGCGCTGCTGGTGCTCTCCGACACCGGGTCGCCGCTGCTCGCCGCGGCCACGTTCGCGATCGCGTTCATCCCGTCGTTCATCGGCGGGGCGCTGCTCGGTCCGGTGGCCGACCGATTCTCGCGCCGCTCGCTGATGCTCGGCGCCGACCTCGGTCGGGCCGCGCTCATCATGGTGCTGGCGCTCGTGGCCGTCGACGGCACGCCGCTGTGGTTGCTCTTCGCACTGCTGCTGGTCGCCGAGCTGTTCACGCCGCTGTTCGACTCCGCCCGCGCGGCGACCACCCCCGAGGTGCTCGGTGACGTCTCCCTCGTGGCCACGGGTGCGGCGGTCACCCGCGTGCTGAGCCTCGCGAACCAGGCGATCGGCCTGGTCCTCGGCGGCCTGATCGTGCAGCTCGCCGGCGCCCGCCTCGCGCTGTTCCTCGACGCGATCTCGTTCCTGATCTCCTACGCCCTGCTGGTCGTGTTCCTCCAGCGACGTCCCCCGGCGAAGGAGTCGACGCAGTCGATCGGCGTCCTGTTCGGCGACCTCGGCCGCGGCTGGAAGGTCCTCATGGCGGACCCGTCGCGTCGCGCGCTCGTCCTGCTCGCATGGGGGATGGCGCTGCCGCTCGTCGCGCCCGAGGCCGTGGGCCTGGCCTACGTCCGCCAGCAGGGCGAGGTCGACACCTGGGGTGGTTTCCTCATGGCCTCGGTCACCACGGGGGCCGCCGTCGGTGCCGTGCTGGTCGGTCGACGGCCGCCGCGCGAGCAGCTCGACCTCGTGCTCCCGCTCGCGATGCTCATGTCGTTGCCGCTGCTGGTCACCGGCATCGAGCCGCCGATCGTGATCCTCGTGGTGCTCTGGTTCCTGTCGGGTGCTGCGCAGGCGTTCCTCGTGCCGGTGATGGCCTTCACGACCGTGCTCACCGCCAACGAGCAGCGCGGCAGCGTGGTCGGCATCGCGGGCGCCGGCTTCGCGCTGCTCACCACGATCGGCTACCTCGTGGTGGGCTGGGTCGCGAGCCTGACGAGCCCGGCGTTCGCCGTCGTCGTGATGGCCGTGGTCGGGCTCGTGGTGGCCTCCGCGTCCTACGTCGTCTGGCCAGCGACGACGCTGCGCGCCGACGTCAGGACCCTCGAGGACGTCGGCGTCTGAGACCCACCAGCCGTACGGCGTATCCGCTCAGGATCCGGCGAGCCAGCCGTCCTCGCCGATGAGGATCCGCGGGTGGGCCGCCGGGTTCAGCCAGCGCAGCGTGGCGGCCATCCGGTCGCGTCGGATCGAGACGCAGCCGCCGGTGGCGCCCTTGCCGAACGCGTGCAGGAAGATCCCCGCCCCGCGCCCGATCACGGGGTTCGGCCGGTTGAAGTCGACGACCGCGGCGTAGTCGTACTGCGCGCCCATCGTGGCGAGCCGCTCGGAGGAGTTGTAGCCGGTCGTTCGCCGCAGGAAGCCGCCGCTGCTGCCGAGCCGCATGTCGTTGTAGTAGGCCGAGCGCCGGTCCTCGACCCACCAGTGGTCCATCGTCACCTTCGTGTAGGGCACGCGCGTGCCCGGGTTGGGCTGACGGCCGAACGCCTGGGTGATGCGGAAGGCGCCGGCGGGGGTCGTGCCCGTGTCCTGCACCCGCTTGGTCGCGAGGACGAGCCCGCCGTAGCCGAGGCGTGCGGACCAGTGCGCGCTCAGGTGCCAGCCCGTGGCGGTCCGCTGGAAGAGCGACACCGTGCCGTAGGTCGTGCGCCACGTGGTCGCGCTCACGACGATGACCTGCCGCACGCTGACGGGCACGCGGTAGCGGCCGACGCCGGGGATGCGCGGCGCGTAGACCGTCGCTGTCGTCGTGGCGGCCGGCGCCGCGGCGCGGGCGGCCGAGGGCGCCGCGGTGGGCGTGCTCGCGGTGGCTGGGGCGACGGGGGCGAGCAGGGCGAGCACCAGTCCGCCCATGAGAGCGAGGCGTCGGACCGTCATCGAGCTCTCCTCGCCGTCGGTGCCGTCGTGCCGTCCGGTCCAGAGTAGGCAGACGCACCGGTCGGGGAGCAAACCCGCAGCACGCGGGGGCTACTCCGGCGTGTCGACAGCCGTGCTGAGGAAGCGCAGGACGTCGCTCGCCTCCCGGTCGAGCGAGGTCGCCGCGCGCGCGTCGATCGACTCGCCGGGGAGCGCGGTCAGCGTGAACGTGCCGCCGGTCAGCGACCAGGTGGCGACGGCGTGCCCGTCGACCAGCGCGGTCGCGCGGAACATCCCGTTGCTCGTCACGACGTTCGTCGAGTCGTGCACGCCGAGCACCGGCGCGCGGGACTGCCAGCCGTGCAGCACCGGGTCGAACATCCCGAGCAGCGTCGGCGCAGGGAGGTCGCCCGTGCTGTCCGGCGTTCGAGGCAGCACGAGCTGGTCGGACCCGTCAGCGATCGCGACGGCGCCCGCGGTGCTCAGGCCGTCGCGCACGTCGCGCAGCGGGAGGCCGGACCAGTAGGCGAGGTCGCGCTGGGTCGCCGGCCCGTGCCCGACGAGGTAGCGCCGCGCGAGCTCGCCGAGCGCGACGTCGCGATCGACGGCGGGCCGGGGACCGAGCCAGTCCTGCGCGTGCACGAACGCGCGCTCGCCCGCGACGACCGGTCCGCGCACGCAGACGCCGCGCAGCGCTGCTGCGACCAGGACGTGCACGAGTGCCTGGCGCGCGGTCGGCACGCCGGCCGAGTCGAGGGCCGCGCGCAGCTCCGCGCGGGTGCGCGGACCGTGCTCCGACACCTCGCGCTCCACGACCGCGATGCCCCGCTCGGCGGCGTCGGGCGAGACTCCCTCCTGCTGCAGGCGCCGCGCGCTCGCGGTGAGCATGCGCGGCGCGGTGAGCGCGTGCAGCCACGCGTGGTCCTCGGACCGCACGAGGTGCAGCGTGCCGCGGCACAGCCAGTCGACGACCAGCGAGCGGTCGTCGGTGAGGCACCGGTCGACGTCGCGGGCGGTGAGGCCGACAGAGCGCGCGCGGACCGCGAGCAGGGAGCCGCGCGCATCCTGCGCCTGGACCGCGGCGATGCGGCCCACCACCGCGAGCGGGTCGGTCGCCGGCTCTCCGGTGAGCAGCTGCGACCGGAACCGACGGCGCAGGACGCCGTCGGGCAGCGGGGCGGGCGCGGTCACGGCCACAGCATCGCTCATGGGGCGGACCGTCCCGCTACCGTTCGCCGCACGGAGGTGAACGAACGGTGAACGAGGTGCTGGCGAGCGCCCCACGGTCCGGACTCGGCCGATGGGTGCCGATGGCCGCGTGGCTGCCGCGCTACCGCACGGCCGACCTCCTGCGCGACCTGCTCGCGGGTGCTGTCGTCGCCGCGCTCGCGGTCCCGCAGTCGCTGGGCTACGCCGGCATCGCGGGCGTCCCCGTGCAGGTCGGCCTCTACGCGATCCCGCTCGCCCTCGTCGCCTACGCGGTGCTGGGCTCGTCTCCGCACCTGGTCGTCGGGCCGGTCTCGACCGTGTCGGTCCTGTCCGGGTCGCTGGTCGCGGGGATGGCGGCCGGCGACGCCGGCCGTGCGGTGGCCCTGACGTCCGCCCTGGCCATCGGCGCGGGCATCGGCATGCTCGTGGCCGGCCTGGCCCGGATCGGCTGGGCGGTCGAGTTCATCTCCCGCCCGATCGTGACCGGCTTCGTCTTCGGCCTCGTGCTGCTCATCGTGCTCGGCGAGATCCCGAGCCTGCTCGGCATGCCGCCGGTCAAGGGCGACGTCCTGAGCCGCGCCTGGTCGATCGTCACCCACCTGACGCAGGTGGACGCGACGACCGCGCTGGTCGGGCTGGCCTCGCTCGTCGTGCTCTTCGCCGGGTCGCACTGGCTCCCGCGGGTGCCGTGGGGGCTGCTCGTCCTGCTCGGCGGTGTCGCTGTGTCGTCGTGGTCCGACCTCGCCGCGCAGGGTGTCGCGGTCGTCGGCGACGTCCCTTCGGGCATGCCACCGTTCGGCCTGCCGGACATCCCGTGGGGCGACGTGCCCCCGGTGCTCGTCGGCGGCCTCGCGCTCGGGATGGTGGGCCTGGCGGAGGGGCTCAGCGCGGGACGGCTCTTCGCCGTACGCCTCGGCTACCGCCTCGACGCCGACCAGGAGCTCATCGCGACGGGTGCGGCCAACGTCGCGGCCGGCCTCTCCGGCGGCATGGGGGTGGCCGGGTCGCTGTCGAAGACGGCGGCCGCCGTGCGCACCGGCGGCCTCTCGCAGCTCACCGGTCTCACCGCCGCCGCGCTGGTCGGCGTGGTCCTGCTGGAGTTCGCGAGCCTGCTGTCGCAGCTGCCGCGCGCGGTCCTGTCCGCGATCGTGGTGCAGGCGGTGTGGGGCCTGATGGACGTGGACGCGCTGCGCCGCTACGCGCGAGTGCGCCGCAACGACTTCCTCGGCGCGATGGCGGCGATGATCGGAGTCCTGCTCCTCGGGCCGCTCTACGGCCTGCTCTTCGCCGTCGGCCAGGCACTGCTCGGGCTCGTCTACCGCTCGAGCCGAGCGCACATCGACGTGATGGGGAAGGTGCCGGGGGAGAAGGCGGCCTGGGGGAGCCTCGAGCGGCACCCAGAACGGCGCACCGTCGACGGCATCCTCGTGCTGCGCCTCGACGTCCCGCTCTTCTGGGCCAACGCGCAGCAGGTGGGCGAGGAGGTGCTGGGCGTCGTGGCCCAGCACCCCGACGCCCGCGTCGTGCTGCTCGACCTCGAGGCGACGAGCCAGCTCGACACGACGAGCGTCGACACGCTCGACCTGGTGCTGACCCGGTTGCGGGAGCACGACGTCGAGCTCCACCTCGTCCGCGTCTTCCGGAGCGCGCGCGAGGTGCTTCGCCGCTCGGGCTTCAGCGAGCGGCTCGGCCCGGACCGCATGTGGCACAGCATCTCCGCAGCGGTCCGCGCCGCCCGTCAGCAGCTCGAGGCGGCCGGCGTCGCGCAGGCGCCGCTCGCCGACGGCGAGTCGCTCGACGACTACGCGCCCGGCGAGGAGCGCATCGCGCCGCAACAGCAGGACCAGGACCAGCCGGACCTGCCCGACCAGTTCGACGACCTCGCACTGACCGGCGACGACACGACCGCGGCGGGCCGCACGGTCGAGGCGGCGGTGGTCGAACGGGCCGCGAAGAAGCACAAGAAGAACGGCAAGCACCACCAGGGGGACTAGCGGGTCCCGTGCGACGGTCCGTCCTCAGGAACGACCGGGGCGGATGCGGGTGCGCCCGGGGGAGGCTGGACCCATGACCCAGACTGACCAGGCACGCCCGGAGGTCGGTGGCTCCGTCGTCGCCGCCGGCATCACGACCAACTACCTGCACGACGGTGCCGCGGACGCTCCGCCCGTCCTGCTCCTGCACGGGTCGGGCCCGGGCGTCACGGCGTACGCCAACTGGCGGCTCACGATCCCGACCCTCGCGACGAAGCTGCGCGTCGTCGCCCCCGACCTGGTGGGCTTCGGCTTCACCGAGCGCCCCGAGGGGGTCGTCTACGGCATGGACACCTGGGTCGACCAGGCGGTCGGTCTCCTCGACGCCCTGGGGATCGAGAAGGCGTCGCTGGTCGGCAACAGCTTCGGCGGCGGGCTCGCCCTCCGTCTCGCCGCACGCCACCCCGAGCGGGTGGACCGCCTCGTGCTCATGGGGTCGATGGGCGTCGACTTCCCGATCACCGACGGCCTCGACCGGGTCTGGGGCTACGAGCCGTCGATCTCCACCATGAAGGAGCTCATCGGTCTGTTCGCCTACTCCCGCGAGCTGGTGACCGACGAGCTCGCCGAGGTGCGCTACCGCGCGAGCATCCAGCCCGGGTTCCAGGAGTCGTTCTCCGCGATGTTCCCGGCCCCGCGCCAGCGTTGGGTCGAGTCGATGATGACGCCGGTCGAGGAGATCGCCGCGCTGCCGCACAGGACGCTCGTCGTCCACGGCCGCGACGACCAGATCATCCCGCTCGACAACGCCCTGGCGCTGCTGCGCACCGTGCCCGACGTGCGCCTGCATGTGTTCGGGCGCTGCGGGCACTGGACCCAGATCGAGCACGCCGAGGCGTTCAACCGGCTCGTGCTCGACTTCATCACGGCCTGAGACGTCGGGGTGCCGGGGTCAGGGTCGTAGGCTGACCCGACCATCCACGCACGAAGGCAGGCCATGGAGATCCAGGTCCCGGTCCCCGAGCTGACCGAGGCGCGACGCGCCGGTCTGCTGGCAGCCGTCGCCGTCTACCCCGTGACCCGTCTCGCCGGCACGCTCTACCGCCCCACGCTCGACCGTGCGATCGTCTCCGGCGCCACCATGGCCATCGCCTACGCCGCTGCCTCGGGCACCACGGGCACAGTGCGTCGCGTCGTGGTGCGCGGCGTCTCCAGCGAGCTCGTGCGCGACAAGCGCACGGCTGCGGCTGCTGGGCTCGTGGCCGTCGGCGCCGGCGTGGTGGCCGGTCTCGTGCGCACGAAGGCCCGCGCCGCCGCGAAGCAGGGGGAGCGGCTGCCCGTCGCCGAGGCCGCGTCGGGCGCGGTCGCGGAGGTCGTGGCGATCTCGGCCGCCGCCGGCGCCGCGGTGGCGGCCGCCGACGTCGTCGGCGTGCGACTGCCCGAGACCCTGCGGCCCCGGCACCCCGTCGTCGTGGTGTCGAGCGTGCTGGTGGCCGGCGCCGGCCTCGCCGCCGCGTCGCGCCACCCGCGCGTCCTGGCCTACTTCGCGCTGCCGTCGACCGACGAGCCCGCGGCGCGCGACCTGACGTTCCAGTCCGGTGCGGCCCTGCCGATCGCCGTGGGTCGCGCGGCCGGGGTCGCTGCAGTGGCGCTGGCGGTCCTCGGCGTCGAGAACGTCTCGGCGCGGGCGCTCGCGAAGGCGCTCAGCGGGTCCGACGAGCCGGGGGGTCTCGCGCGCACGGCGGGCCACGGCGTCATCGGGCTGGCGGTGGCGGCCGCCGGTCTCGGCGGGTTCGCCTTCTACTCCTCGCGCGTCGCCGTGCAGGAGCGGCTCCTCGAGGATGCCTATGCCGCCGTGCCCAACCGAGTCGGTGTCACCGGCGGCCCCGGATCCGCTTACGACTTCAGCGATCTCGGTCGCGAGGGACGACGCTTCGTGTCGCAGGCGCACACGTCCGAGGAGATCGAGGCCGTGCTCGGCACGCCGGCGGGAGACCCGGTGCGTGCGTTCGTCCCGTTGAGCGCGCTGACGGGCGACCCGCAGGTCGACGCCGTCACCGTCGTCGACGAGCTCGCCGCCTGCGGCGGCTTCGACAAGGGGACGATCGTTCTCGCCGCGCCGACGGGCGACGGCTACGTGTCCTACGTCCAGACCGAGACGGTCGAGCTGCTGACGTCGGGCGACTGTGCCACCGTCGCGGTGCCCTACGCCGCCGTCCCCTCGGCCGTCGCCTTCCCGCGGCGCAGGCGCGCGGCAGCGGCGTACGCCGTCTACGCGCGCGCCATCGCCGAGCGGGCGCGCGACACGGGGCGCGACATCCGGCTCTGCGTGTTCGGCGAGTCGCTCGGCTCGATCGTGGCGCTCGACGCGTTCGGGCCCGGCATCGTCGAGGAGCTGAGCACCCTCGGCTTCGTCGGCGGCCTCTACGTCGGCGTCCCGATCTTCAGCGAGGCCGACAAGGCGCTGCGACCGCAGCACCCGGCGATCCGCGAGTCGCGCGGGCTGCAGTACGCCACCGGCCGCGACCAGGTCCACGACACGCTGCCGGGCCATCTCAACCTCACGCACCCGACGGACCCCGTCGGAATCGCCGACCCGAGCGTGCTCGTGCGTCACCCGGTCGACTACTGGGGCCGTCCGACCGGTCTGTTCGTGCCGCTCGTGTCGTTCCTCATCGAGCTCGCCGACGTGAAGAACGCGATGAACCTGCGCCCCGGCGACTTCCAGCCCTCACCCGGCCACGACTACCGCTACGACACCGCCCTCGCCGTCGCGCGCGCCTACGACCTGCCGTTCGACCGCGAGGAGGTCGTCGAGCTCGCCCTGCGCGAGCGCGAGCTGGCCTGGTCCGTACGCCGCCTCCTCGCGAGCCGCATCGGCGAGGCGCGTGACGCCGCGCTCGGCAAGCTGCAGTCCTGGGGCGTCGACCCCACGACGCTCGGCGAGCGCTTCGCCGCGCAGAGGTCGGTGCTCGCGAACTGGGTCGACAGCGTCAAGCCCGGTGGCTCGTCCGACGGCATGGTCGCCGGCGCCGTCGCGACGGTCTCCGACGCAGTCGACGCCGTCTCGGACGCACTCGGCTCCGGCGTCAACGACTCCTGAGAAGTCCCGGGCCGGATCGGGTTTCGTCCGGTGCGCACCGTGGTATCGCCCCTGCACCTCAGCCGCCGCGGATGCCTGACCTGGACGCGCAGACAGCACCCGCACGACCCCTCAGGGGGTGGATGCGATGCCAGCCGACACAGCGTCGAACCACGGACACGTGCTCGTCGTGCCGAGGAGCCCGGGCCCGCTCCTCGAGCTCGCCCCCGCCCTCGCGCAGCGCGACGACCTCGACGAGCTGCTCGACGACCTGTTCGGTGAACCTCTGCCCGACGGCCCCGGTGCCGCCGACATCGCGCTCGTGGTCCTCGGGGTCCTCGGGCTCGCCCTCGGCCTGACCGGGCATCTCGGCGCCTGGGCATCCGTCGCGGGTGCGAGCGCCGTCGTGCTCGGGCTCGTGCTGCCGGTGCGCGCCCTGACCACGGGGGTCAGCCGGCGCCGCGACGCCCGTGGGGTCGCGGCCACGCTCGGCTCGGGGACGCCGCTCGACGCGTCCGACGAACCGGTCGTCGCTCTCGTGCGTGCCTACTCCGCGCTCCTCGCCGAGACGGACCTCGACGGGCCGTCGCGCGGCGACGCCCGGGACCTGGCGCACCAGACGGTGCTCGAGGTCGCCACCCTCCTGCGCGGACGTCCTCCGCAGGGCGCGGCCGAACGTGAGCTCGTCCGTTCGCGGACCGTCGCGCTGCACGGGCTCACGGCGGACCTCGCCCGGGCTCGGCAGGACAGCGGGCCGCTCGATGCGGCCGTCGAGGCAGTCGAGCGGCTCGACGAGGTCAACGGGTCGGTGCAGCGCATCGAGGCGCTGCGCCAGTCGTTGAGAGGTGGCCAGCGATGACCACGCAGGAGCGGCACGAGGACATCGACGTACCCGAGCGGACCGCTTCCGACCCCGACGACCTCGTGGAGGGGGAGCTCGGGCTCACCGGTGCCGCGCGATGGCTCGCCCTCCCGCTCGCGCCCTTCGTGCTGCTCTACGACGGGCTCCGAGCCCTTCTGGTGCACGGGGTTCCGGCGGCCGTGCGTGCCCTCGGCCGGCTGCTGCGTCGCGGGCTCGTGGCTCTGGGTGCTGGCTGGGACACGCTGCTGGACGGCGTGTCCGCGGTTCTGAGCGCCCTCGCCCGCGGGTGTCTCGCGATGCTCCGTGGGGTCGGGCGCGGGCTGCGCGCCGTCGGACGTGCGGTCGCGTCAGGCGCACGGGCGGCCGGCCGGGCCGTCCGCTCCGCGCTGCGGGCCGTGGGCCGCGTGGCCCTCCCGATGCTGGTGGCTGTGGGGAACGGGCTCGCGCACGCGCTCGAGCTGGTGGCCGACGGCCTGAGGGCGGCGGGTCGGGCCGTCGAGGCGCTGGCCGTGCGGCTGGCCGTGGCAGTGCGTGCGCTCGCGCGGCTCGTGGGTCGCGCTGCACGCGTGGTTGGTCGCGGCGTCGCGGTCGTCGCCGTGCGTGCCTGGGTGGCGGTGCGTCAGGTGGTGCGGCTGGTGGGTCGAGGGCTGCGGTCCGTCGGCCGCGGGGTCGCCGTGATCGCGGTCCGCGTGTGGGTGGCGGTGCGTGCGGTCGCGCGGCTCGTGGGTCGCGCTGCTCGCGTGGTTGGTCGCGGGGTCGCGGTCGTCGCGGTCCGCGTGTGGGTTGCGGTGCGTGCGGTCGCGCGGCTCGTGGGCCGCGGTGCCCGCGCCGTCGGTCGCGGGACCGCCGTCGCTGCCAGGGTCGTGTGGCGGGGCGTGCGAGCGGTCGAGGCCGGCGTGCTGGCGGTCGGGCTCGTGATCGGCAACGCGGTCGCGGCCGTCCTGCGTCCGCTCTTCCGCTGGATCGCCGTGGTGGCACCGGCTGCGGCGCGCATCGTCCGTCGCGCGGCGGCGACGCTCTGGCGCACGGCCGTGTCGGCCGGCACCGCGCTCGGCCGTGCCGTGGCCACGGCGTGGCGAGGCACGCGTCGCGAGATCGCACTGGCGGCGAGGGCGGTCGGGCGCGGGCTGCGCGCTCTGCTCCGGACGTCGCGCGACCTCGGTGCGGCCCTGCTGCGGGCGGCGCGCGACGCCGGCGCGGCGCTGCTGCGCTCGGTCCGCGACGGTGCTCGCACGGTCCGTCGCGCGACCCATGACGCCGTCGTCACGGTGCGGCGCACGGTCGCGGCGATCCGCCACGGGCAGTGAGCTGCGGCGCGCCGGGTCAGGCGGTGGCGGCCTGCGGCGCGATCTCGTGCGCGTGGTCGTCGAGGAAGTCCTCGACCTCCGGGCTGAACCGCCACGCGAGCCGATGCACGTCGTCGGACCAGCGCCCGGGGCGGACCACCGGCAGCCAGCCGCTGTCCTGCCACAGCTCGAGGGCGAGGTCGGGACGGATCGGGGCGTGCCGGTGCGCGAGCAGGTCGGACCGACGGTCGTCGGTCATCCGCTCCCACCACGACATCAGGGCATCGTTGTGGATCATGGCTGTCCTCCCGGGGGATCGGGGGTGCGTGGGCACAGGATGACGCGGAACGCGGGCGCTGAACCCCTGCGTACGCCGTACGAGTGATGCGGGCAGACCCGAGAAGTTAGGCACACCTAACAACGAGACGGCCGAAAGCCGTTGGGCGCGCTGGGAAAGCCGCTCAGCGAATTTGCAGGAAACTTCTGCGCGAAAGCCTCCGCAACAGCCGTAGTGCTCCCTACAGTGTCGCCACGCGCCTGGCGCGGAGAGCCTCACCTGCACTGCTCCACCCGTCCCGGAGGTGGCACGTGACACTGGCATCAGACCTTCCCGCGGCTGCGGAGACCGACGAGCTCGCGCTGCTCCTGCGCGATCCGGAGATCCGCGCGTCGCTCTCCGTCCTGCTCGCGAACGCGCCCACGCTGGCTGCGCTCACGACGATGGGCAACCAGCTCCTGGCTCGGGGTCCCGAGATCATGGACAACGTCAACGGCCTGGTCCAGCAGGCCCGCGGGCCCCTCTCGGAGAACTCCGGCGGGGCCCGTCTCACGTCGGCGGTCGGTGCGCTCGCCGACATCGCCCCGCTCGCGAAGCCGCTCGCGGCGCGCAGCGAGGTCATCACGAGCTTCCTCGACTCCCAGATCCTCCAGCCCGAGATCGTCGACATCGTCGGTCGGCTCGGCGAGGCCGCGATGGAGGCCGACCAGGTCACCCGAGGCAAGGCCATGGAGGTCGGCGGAGTCTTCGCGCTCCTCAAGGCGCTGAAGGACCCGCAGGTCCAGGAGACCCTCGCGTTCGCCATCGAGTTCGCCAAGCACTTCGGTGCGAGCCAGTCGACGCAGACCGGCGACGTGCCGGCCCGCATCCCGTCGTCGAAGCCGACACCCTGATCCACCAGCAGCGGCCGGGGATCCCCTCGGCCGCACTCTCCATCGAGGAGGCACCGTGACGTCCGTGCTGTGGTTCCAGGGCGGCGCATGCAGCGGCAACACCATGTCGTTCATCAACGCGTCCGAACCGTCCGTGGTCGACCTCATCGTCGACTACGGGCTGGAGATCGCCTACCACCCGACGTTGTCGATGGAGATCGGCAAGACGGCTCAGGACCTGTTCTGGGCCTATGCCAAGGGCGAGAAGGAGATCGACATCTTCGTCTACGAGGGGTCGGTCATCCTCGGTCCGGAGGGCACGGGTCGCTTCGACATGTTCGCCGGCCGGCCGATGAAGGACTGGGTCCTCGACATCGCGCCCCGCGCCAACATCGTCGTCGCGATCGGCGACTGCGCCACCTGGGGCGGCCTTCCCGCCGTCCCGCCGAACCCGAGCGACTCCCACGGCCTGCAGTTCGACCGCGGCGGGGTGCGCGGCGGCTTCCTCGGCTCGGACTTCGTGTCCAAGCTGGGCCTCCCGGTGATCAACATCCCGGGCTGCCCGGCGCACCCGGACTGGATCAGCCAGATCCTCGTGGCGCTCGCGGCCGGCCGCGTCGGCGACCTCGCCCTCGACGAGCTGCAGCGCCCGAGCACGTTCTTCACGTCGTTCACCCAGACCGGGTGCACCCGCGTGCAGTTCTTCGCCTACAAGCAGGACCCGCCGTCGTTCGGCCAGGGCACCCGCACGGGATGCCTGTTCTACGAGTACGGCTGCCGCGGCCCGATGACGCACTCGTCGTGCAACCGCATCCTGTGGAACCGGCAGTCGTCCAAGACGCGCGCCGGCATGCCGTGCACGGGGTGCACCGAGCCCGGCTACCCGCACGGCGACCTCGCGGTGGGCACCGTGTTCAAGACGAAGAAGGTCGCGGGAGTCATCCCGGCCGAGGAGCCGACGGGCATGGACCCGGCGTCCTACATCGCGCTCGCCAGCCTGTCCCGGGCCGTCGCGCCCGACTGGTCCAAGAAGGACATGTTCGTCGTCTGACCCTCCGAGCCGACCTAGGAAGAGCCACATGACCACGATGGACCTCAACGTCAGCCCGCTCGGGCAGGTCGAAGGCGACCTCGACGTGCGCGTGACGATCACCGACGGCGTCGTCACCGACGCCTGGACCGAGGCCGCGATGTTCCGCGGCTTCGAGATCATCCTGCGGGGCAAGGACCCGCAGGCGGGCCTCATCATGACGCCGCGCATCTGCGGCATCTGCGGCGGCAGCCACCTCTACAAGGCGTGCTACGCGCTGGACACCGCGTGGGGCACCCACGTCCCGCCGAACGCCACGCGCGTGCGCAACCTCGGCCAGATCACCGAGACGCTGCAGAGCGTGCCGCGCTACTTCTACGCGATCATGGGACCGGACCTCACGGCGGCGCAGTACGCCGGTGCTCCGTCCTACGCGGAGGCGGCGCGTCGGTTCGCGCCGTACGTCGGCACGAGCTACCAGAAGGGCGTCACGCTCTCGCAGCTGCCGGTGGAGGTCTACGCGATCTTCGGCGGGCAGTGGCCGCACTCGTCGTTCATGATCCCGGGCGGCGTCATGTGCGCGCCGACCCTGTCGGACATCACCCGCAGCCACGCGATCCTCGACCACTGGGCGCGTGAGTGGCTCGAGGGCGACTGGCTCGGCTGCTCCGTCGACCGCTACCTCGAGATCAGGACCTGGGACGACTTCCTGGCCTGGTGCGACGAGAACGAGTCGCAGCACAACAGCGACCTCGCGTTCTTCACCCGCTACGCGCAGGAGATCGGCCTCGACACGTACGGCGCCGGCTACGGCAACTTCCTGGCGACCGGCACGTTCCTCAACCCCGAGCTCTACACGAACCCCACGGTCGACGGCCGCAACGCCGCCCTCATGTCCCGCGCGGGCATCTACGCCGGCGGCGAGTACTTCGACTTCGACCACATGCGCGTCACCGAGGACATCACGCACTCCTTCTTCCGCGGCACCGGCTCGCTTCACCCGTGGGAGGGCGTGACCGACCCGATCGACCCCGAGGAGGGTCGCAAGCAGGGCAAGTACACCTGGGCGAAGTCGCCGCGCTACGACGTGCCCGGCAAGGGCTACGTGCCGCTCGAGGTCGGGCCGCTCGCCCGCCAGGTGATGGCCGACCGTCCCGGTGCCGAGGCGCACCAGGACTATGACCCGTTCGTGGCCGACATGATCGCCAAGGCCGGCGTCAACGTCATGACGCGCGTGCTCGCGCGCATGCACGAGGAGGCGAAGTACTTCCGCTACGCCAAGCAGTGGCTGGCGGAGATCGACCTGCACGACGACTTCTACACCAAGCCGGCCGAGCCCCGCTCGGGCAAGGGGTTCGGCGCCACGGAGGCCGCGCGCGGTGCGCTGGCGGACTGGATCGTCATCGAGGACGGCAAGATCGCCAACTACCAGGTCATCACGCCGACCGCGTGGAACATCGGCCCGCGCGACGGCTCGGAGAACCACGGCCCGATGGAGCAGGCGTTCATCGGTGCACCCGTGGAGAACCCGGACTTCCCTGTCGAGCTCGCCCAGGTGGCGCATTCGTTCGACTCCTGCCTGGTGTGCACGGTGCACGCCTACGACGGCAAGACCGGGCGGCAGCTCGCGCAGTTCACGATGGGCGGCGGCTGAGCAGGATGCTGGCCCCACCGGCGACCGAGACGCTCGTCGTCGGCTGCGGGAACCTGCTGCGCGGCGACGACGCGGTGGGGCCGGTCCTCATCCGGCTGCTCGCCGACCGCGACCTCCCTGCGGGGGTCCGGCTCGTGGACGGCGGCACCGCGGGCATGGACGTCGCCTTCGCCATGCGCGGCGTCCCGCGGGTGATCCTCGTCGACGCGTCCGCCGTGGGCGTCGAGCCGGGGACGGTCCACCGGGTGCCCGGCGAGCACCTCGTGGACCTCACGCCGCCGGAGGGCAACCTGCACCGGTTCCGGTGGGACCAGGCGCTCGGCTTCGCGCAGTGGCTGCTGAAGGACGACTACCCCGACGAGATCACGGTGTGGCTCGTCGAGGGCGGGTCGTTCGAGATCGGGGCGCCGCTGAGCGAGCCGGTGCAGGCCGCGGTGGCGCGGGTCGCGGACGCGATCGTCGCCGAGGTCGGAGCAGGGGCCGCGAGCCGTGGCTGAGGTCCCCTCCTGGAGCCCGCCCGCGCGGCCCTACGTCGAGGAGGCGATGAGCGCCGACGCCGAGGTCGTGGACGAGCACGGCAGGTGGGTCGTCTACCTCACCGTGGTCCTCGAGTCCGGCGCCGTACGCCGCCGGCTGGGGGACTACCACGACGAGCGGCGGGCCAGGCAGGCAGCGGCGATCATCGAGCGCAACGCGCGGCGCTGCATCCCGAGCCTCGTGACGCGCGACCCGTCGGAGTTCACCCCGCCGCACCGCATCGACCACCGACCCATCGATCCCGCCACCACCGACACGACCCCGACCGAACGAGGAGACACGTGAGCCTGCCCGTCCCGCGCCCGCAGCCGCTCGGAGTCCTGCCCTGGCCGGCCGGGATGCTGCTGCTCCCCGACGTCCCCGGGTCCGCCGAGGTCGCCGACGCGCTGGTCACCGGCCGCGAGCCGGCGCAGTGGCCCGCGGACCTCGAGCACGTGCGCCTCGCGCTCGCCGGCGACACCGACGCGGCGGTGGCGGCCATCCGCGGCGACGACGTCGTGGCGCGCTACAACGCCGCCGTGCTCGTCGGCGGCGCCGGTGTGTGGGAGGCGCTCGACGCCGAGACCGACGGAGAGCTGCGTGCGCTGGTGCGGACGGCGGCCTACAGCGTCGGAGTGATCGACGAGCCACCGGGCGCCGAGGACGCGACGGGCGAGGTGGCCGCGCTCGTGGAGAGCGCCAGGGCCTCGGCGTATCTCGAGAGCGGCGACGTGGCGAGCGCCGTGGCGCTGCTCGGCGACGCGGCGCAGAGCGCTGCCGACGCGGGGAGCCCGCTGTTCGCCGCGTCGCTGCGCCTCACCCGCTCGGACCTGATGCGCGAGAACCTCGACGACGCGGCGTCAGCGGCGGGCGAGGCAGACCTCGCCGTCCGCTCGTTGCCGCTCACCGCCCCGAGCGAGCTGCGCGCCGAGCTGCAGGTCGCACGAGCGCTGTCGCGCCAGATGCTCGCGGGGACCGAGCGCGGGGCGCTGCTCGCGGTCGTCGCGGACCTCACCGAGGCGGTGAAGGTCCTGCGCGAGGACACCCATCCCGAGCTGTTCGCGGTGGTCAACCGCCAGCTCGCGCTGGCCTATCTCATGATGCCGATGGGTGCCGACGGCGACCGGATCAGGCTCGGGGTGGCGGTCACGTCGCTGCGCGCGGCCCTGCGGGTCTTCACCCCGCAGACGCATCCGGTCGAGTGGGCGAGCACCCAGCTCAACCTCGCGAACGCGCTGCAGTACCTGCCGAGCGTGCACCAGGCCGACAACCTCGACGAGGCCGTGCAACTGTACGAGGAGGTGCTGCAGCACCGCGACGAGGACCGCGACCCGCTCGGCGTCGCGCGCGTGCTGACCAACCAGGGCAACGCGCTCGGGCACCTCGGCGCGATCGACGACGCGCAGGAGCGGCTCACCCGGGCCCGAGAGCTCTTCGTGGCCGGCGGCGACGCCGAGGGTGTCGCGACGGTCGACGAGCTGCTCGACGAGGTGGCCGAGGCCGCGGGGCGCCAGAGCGGGGCGGCACGCTGATGGAGCCGCACCTGCGCCAGCAGTTCGACCTCCTGCTGCAGGAGGCGACGGGCAACTTCGTCGAGCGGGTCGTGCACCGCTGCGGCGGACCGGAGAACGCGCTCGCCCGGCTGCAGACCGACCCGGAGTCCGAGGGGGTGTGGGTCGGGGAGTTCGTCGACAGCTGGTTCTCCGAGCAGCTCCTCGACTCCACCGCCGGCGCGTGCTTCGTGCTCGACGCGCTCGAGCGCCGGACCGTCCCGGCCGATCCGGGGGGTCCGGCCGGCGAGGTGGTCGCGCGGCTCGCCCGCGCGGCGTTCGCCGACCTCCTCGTCCGCCAGGCCACCCAGGCCGTCTCGCGCCAGCTGGCCTTCTCATGACGACCGCCGTCACACCGACCGTCCGCCTCGTCCACCGGAGGAACCGATGACCGCACTGGAGCAGGACGTGGCGACGGAGCCGACCTTCGACGAGATCGCCGCGCGCGTGGACGAGCTGCGCGACCGCGTCGCGCACACCGACGAGCACGCGCGCGAGCTGCTCGCCGAGACGATCGAGGCGGTGACGGCCTTCAACCGCGCGGGGCTCGTCGAGCTCGTGCAGGTGCTGCGCTCGGACCCGCGCGGGGAGGAGCTGCTGTTCGAGGCGGTCGACCGCCCCGAGGTGATGGCGCTGCTCGTCGCGCACGAGATCGTGCGGGTCGACCGCACGCTCGACGTGCTGCGGGTCGTCGACCAGCTGCGCCCGCACCTCGCCGCCAGCTCGGTGCAGCTCGAGGTGGCGCGCGTCGAGGGCGAGCACGTGGTCGTGTCGTTCGGCACCGGCTGCAACGCGCCGTCGGCGCAGGTGCGCGCGGAGATCCTGCAGGTGCTCGGCACGCGGCTGCCGGGCATGACCGTGACCGAGGAGGTCGCGCAGAGCAGCGCGTTCGTGCCGCTGCAGTCGCTGCGTGTGGGACCTCCGTGACCGGCGTACCCGTGCGCCGTCTCGGCGGTGCTTCCCCCGGCGCGCTCGCGCTGCCTCCTGCGGCGGCGGAGCCCGGCCTCATGTACGCACCGCGCGGCGTGTGGACCGACGGCGAGCGCGTGGTCGTCGCCGACACGGGGAACCACCGCGTGCTGATCTGGCACACGTGGCCCGAGGAGGACGGCGCGCCGGCCGACGTCGTCGTCGGACAGCCCGACCTGACGAGCGAGGGACCCGGCGCGGGCGGCAGCGACGTCGTCCGCGGCCTCAACCTGCCGACGGGTGTCGCGGTGATCGACGGCGACCTCGTGATCGCCGACGCGTGGCACCACCGGATCGTGGTGCACGACGGCCTGCCGACTGCCGACTTCGCGACTCCGGTGCGCCTGCTCGGGCAGGCGTCGGCGACCGACGTCGAGCCGAACCGCGGCGGAGACCCGGCTGCGGACTCGTTCTACTGGCCCTTCGGGTTCGGCGTCGTCGCAGGCCACTTCTGGGTCTGCGACACGGGGAACCGCCGCGTGCTCGGCTGGCGCGGCACGTCCGTGCCCGCGGCCGACCGACCGGCCGACGTGGTCCTGGGCCAGGACGACGCGAGATCGCGCGAGGACAACCGCGGCGACCGCGAGGGGGTGACGTCCTTCCGCTGGCCGCACGCGGTCGCGGGCGACGACGACGTGCTCTACGTCGCCGACGCGGGGGACCACCGCGTGCTCGGCTGGTCACCGCCGCCGACGGCCGACACGCCTCCCACGGTGGTGCTCGGTCAGGCCGACTTCCTCGGCCGCGACGAGTTCAAGCTCCGTCCGCAGGGCGGCTCGCGCCTGCGCTTCCCCTACGCGGTGGCCACCCGTGGCTCGGAGCTGGTGGTCGCCGACACCTCGAACAACCGCATCCTGCGCTGGTTCGACTCACCGCGCTCGGGTGTCGGCGGCCCCGCCGACGACGTCCTCGCGCAGCCGGACCTGGACGCCAACGGCGAGAACCGCTGGGACGCCGTGCTCGACGACTCGCTGTGCTGGCCCTACGGCCTGTCGCTGGCCGGCGACCTGCTCGCCGTCGCGGACTCCGGCAACAACCGGGTCGTGCTCTGGCGGCTACCGTGAGCGCCGTGGTCGTCGTCCGCAGGTCCGTGCGCATCGAGGGCGTCGTGCAGGGCGTCGGGTTCCGCCCCTTCGTGCACGCGCTCGCGACCTCGCTCGGACTCACGGGGCACGTCGGCAACGACGGCTCGGGCGTGTTCCTCGACGTCGAGGGACCGGAGCCCGAGGTCGAGGAGTTCCTCGACCGGCTCCCGGCCGAGATCCCGCCGCTGGCCTCGATCGACGCGATCCGGGTGAGCGACGCGCCGCCTGTCGGCGAGACCGCGTTCCGCATCGTCGAGAGCCGGCACGGGGCGACCGACAGCGTCGCGCTGATCCCGCCGGACACCGCGACGTGCGCCGACTGCGCGCGCGAGGTGCTCGACCCGTCCGACCGGCGCCACCGCTACCCGTTCACCGCGTGCACCTACTGCGGCCCGCGCTACACGCTCGTGACCGGCCTGCCCTACGACCGCCCCTTCACCACGATGGCCGCGTTCCCGCTGTGCGAGCGCTGCGCCGCGGAGTACGCCGATCCCGCGGACCGGCGCTTCCACGCGCAGCCCACGGCGTGCCCGGTCTGCGGCCCGCGGCTCGCGTTCCGGCGCAGTGCTGAGACGGAGGCCTCGTCGTACGCCGACGACGCTCTCGCGGAGGCGCTGCGAGTGCTGCACTCCGGCGGGATCGTCGCGGTGAAGGGACTCGGCGGCTACCACCTCGCGTGCGACGCCGACCGTCGCGACGCCGTCGACGAGCTGCGCCGGCGCAAGCAGCGCGGCTCGAAGCCCCTCGCCGTGATGGTCCGCGACCTCGCCACCGCCGACGAGCTCGTGGTGCTCGACGACGCGGCGCGGGCGGCGCTCACGTCGCCGCAGGCACCGATCGTGCTGGCGCCGACCCGTGCCGGCGTGGACGCCACCGACATCGCGCTCGCGTCGGCCGCCGCGCCCGACGTCGGCACGCTCGGTGTGCTGCTGCCCTACTCGCCGCTGCACCTGCTTCTGTTCACGCCGCACCCGGCGTTCCCGGGGATCGAGCCGCCGCGCGCGCTGGTGATGACGAGCGGCAACCTCTCCGACGAGCCGCTGTGCACCGACCCCGCCGAGGCCGACGAGCGGCTCGCGGGCCTCGCCGACGCGTTCCTCCACCACGACCGCCCCATCCACACCGCCTGCGACGACTCCGTGGTGCGGATCGTGGGCACGACCCTGCAGCCGGTGCGCCGCAGCCGCGGCTATGCCCCGCTCCCGGTGCGCCTCCCGCTCGACGCGGCGCCGACGCTCGCGGTCGGCGGTGAGCTGAAGACGGCCGTATGCCTGGCCTCGGGACGGCGCGCGTGGATGAGCCAGCACATCGGCGACACGGAGAACCTCGAGACGCTCGCGATGCTCGAGCGCGTGGTGGCGACGCTGTCGGAGCTCACGCGCGTCGAGGCCGAGGTCGTGGTGGCCGACGCGCACCCGGCGTACCTCTCGCGCCGGTGGGCCCTCGAGCGGGCGGCGGCCCGCGGCGCCGAGACGGTGCTCGTGCAGCACCACCACGCGCACCTCGCCGCTCTGCTCGCCGAGCACGGGGTCGAGCCGGGGGAGGACGTCCTCGGGATGGTCTTCGACGGCACCGGCTACGGCACCGACGGCACGATCTGGGGCGGTGAGCTGCTCCTCGGGTCCTACGCCGCAGCAGCCCGGGTGGGTCACCTGCGGCCGGTGCGCCTGCCCGGCGGCGACGCCGCCGTGCGACGCCCCGCGCGCACGGCGATGGCCCACCTCGAGGCGGCCGGCGTGCCGTGGGACGCCGACATCGCGTCGATCCGCGCGGCCGACACCACCGAGCTGACCGCGATCGCCGGGATGCTGCGGGGCGGGGCCGGCTGCACGCCCACGACGAGCATGGGCCGGCTCTTCGACGCGGTCGCGAGCATCCTCGGCGTGCGCCAGGACGTCGACCACGAGGGCCAGGCCGCGATGGAGCTCGAGGCCCTCGCCAGCACCGATGCGGGCAGGGCAGACCCGGACGACTGGCGGTTCGACGTGGCGGACGAGGCCGGCTCGCTCGTGCTCGACCCCGGCCCCGTGGTCCGCTCGGCCGTGCGCTCGGTCCGCGAGGGTGTGCCCGCAGCGGCGGCGTCGCGGGCCTTCCACGCCGCAGTCGCGGGTGCCGTGGAGGCGGCGGCGCTGCGCGTGCGGGACAGCCACGGCACCGGAGTGGTGGGTCTCACGGGCGGCGTCTTCCAGAACGCACGACTCAGCGAGGACTGCCGAGGCAGACTGGAGCGCCAGGGCTTCCGGGTGCTGGTGCACGCGCTCGTCCCACCCAACGACGGTGGCCTCGCCCTCGGGCAGGTCGCCGTCGCCGCCGCTGGTGGCGGCACCCGTCGATCGACCGCGAACGGAAGGACCGCCTGACATGTGTCTCGGAGTTCCCGGACAGGTCACGAAGGTGTGGGAGGCCAACGGCACCCGCTTCGCCACGGCCGACTTCGGCGGCGTGACCAAGGAGATCTGCCTCGCCTACGTCCCCGACGTCGTGGTCGGCGACTACACGATCGTGCACGTCGGCTTCGCGCTCACGAAGCTCGACGAGAAGTCGGCGCTCGAGACCCTCGAGCTGTTCCGCTCGGTCGGCCTCCTCGACGAGGAGCTCAACGTGATCTCGACCCCGACCGAGCCGACGTCCGCGGCCGGCTGACAGTGCGCTACCTCGACGAGTTCGGCGACCCGGACCTCGCTCGCGCGCTGCTCGACGACATCCACCGCACGGTCACGCGCCCGTGGGCGCTGATGGAGGTGTGCGGCGGTCAGACGCACACGATCATCCGCAACGGCATCGACCAGCTGCTGCCCGAGAAGGTCACGCTGATCCACGGCCCGGGCTGTCCGGTGTGCGTCACGCCGCTCGAGACGATCGACCGCGCGCTCGAGATCGCCTCGCGCCCCGGCGTCATCTTCTGCTCGTTCGGCGACATGCTCCGGGTGCCGGGATCGGGACGCGACCTGTTCCGGGTGAAGAGCGACGGCGGCGACGTCAGGATCGTCTACTCCCCGCTGGACGCCGTACGCCTGGCTCAGGAGAACCCCGACAAGGAGGTCGTGTTCTTCGGGATCGGCTTCGAGACGACCGCGCCGGCCAACGCCATGACGGTGACGATGGCGAAGCAGCTCGGGCTCACCAACTTCTCGCTGCTCGTGTCCCACGTGCTCGTGCCGCCGGCGATCACGGCTCTCATGGAGTCGCCCGTACGCCGGGTGCAGGCGTTCCTCGCCGCGGGTCACGTCTGCACGGTGATGGGGATGTCCGAGTACGAGCCGCTCGTGGAGAAGTACCACGTGCCGATCGTGGTCACGGGCTTCGAGCCGCTCGACGTGCTGCAAGGGATCCGTCAGGCGCTCGTGCAGCTCGAGGAGGGACGCGCCGAGCTCGAGAACGCCTATCCGCGCGCGGTGTCCTACGAGGGCAACCCGGTCGCGCAACAGGTCGTGCGCGAGGTCTTCGAGACCTGTGACCGCGCCTGGCGCGGCATCGGCGTGATCCCGATGTCGGGCTGGCGCCTGCGCGAGGAGCTCGCCGCCTTCGACGCCGAGAAGCGTTACGACGTCACGGGGATCACCACCGAGGAGTCGAGCCTCTGCCGCTCGGGCGAGGTGCTGCAGGGGCTCATCAAGCCGGTCGAGTGCGCGGCCTTCGGCAAGGAGTGCACGCCCCGCTCGCCGCTCGGCGCCCCCATGGTGTCCAGCGAGGGCGCCTGTGCCGCCTACTACCAGTTCCGCCGCCTCGAGCCGACGCCGGTGACGGCATGGGGCACGACGGCATGACGGGAAGGACCGCATGAGCGAGCACCTCGACCTCGAGGGCTGGTCGTGCCCGATGCCGCTGCGCGACCACCCGCAGGTCGTCATGGGCCACGGTGGAGGCGGGGCGCTGTCCTCCGACCTCGTGGAGCACCTGCTGCTCCCGGCCTACGGCGACGACGGCGGTGTTCTCGCGCAGCTCGGTGACGCGGCGGTGCTCGCGATCAACGGCGGCCGCCTCGCGATGAGCACCGACTCGTTCGTCGTGCGCCCGCGGTTCTTCCCCGGTGGCAACGTCGGCGACCTCGCGGTCAACGGCACGATCAACGACGTCGCGATGACGGGCGCGCGCCCGCTGCACCTCGCGGTGGGCATGGTGCTCGAGGAGGGCCTGCAGCTCGCCGAGCTCGACGTGATCGCGCGCACGATGGGTCGCGCTGCGCGTCGCGCGGGTGTCGGGATCGTCACCGGCGACACGAAGGTCGTCGACTCCGGTCACGGCGACGGCGTCTACATCACGACGACGGGCATCGGCGTCATCGACCCCGGTGTCGACCTCGGGCCGCACCGGGTGCGACCCGGCGACGCGGTCATCGTGTCGGGACCCGTTGCGCTGCACGGTATCGCGGTGATGAGCGTGCGCGAGGGGCTCGAGTTCGGCTCGGAGATCGAGACCGACTGCGCGCCGCTCAACGGGCTCGTCGCGGCGCTGCTCGCGAGCGGCACCGACGTGCACATGCTGCGCGACCCCACCCGCGGCGGAGTCGCCGCGACGCTCAACGAGATCGCGAAGAGCTCGCGCACCGGCGTGTCGATCGAGGAGCGGGCGGTGCCGGTGCCCGACGCGGTGCGCGCGGCGTGCGGCTTCCTCGGGCTCGACCCGCTCTACGTCGCCAACGAGGGCAAGCTCGTCGCGTTCGTCGCGCCCGAGCACGCCGAGCTCGCGCTCGCCACGATGCACGCCCACGAGTTCGGCGTCGGCGCGGTGCGCATCGGCACCGTGGTCGAGGAGCACCCTGGCGTCGTCGTCGCGCGCACCGGCATCGGCGGCACGCGGGTCGTCGACCTGCCGCTCGCTGAGCAGCTGCCGAGGATCTGCTGACGTGCACGAGCTGTCGCTGTGCCACTCGATCGGCCAGATCGTGCGCCGCCACGCGGAGGACCGTCGCGTCACGGTGGTGCACCTGCAGGTCGGGCAGCTGCGGCAGGTCGTCCCGGACACGCTGGTCTACTGCTGGGGCCTGGTGAACGAGGGCACGACGTGCGAGGGCAGCGTCCTCGACGTCGACCACGTCCCGGCCGTCCTCGAGTGCCACGACTGCGGTGCCACCACGAGGCTCGAGGAGATGGCGATGGTGTGCGGGACCTGCGGGAGCACGGCCGTCGCGGTGACGGCCGGCGAGGAGCTCCTCGTGACGTCGATCGAGCTGCAGGAGGTCTGACCATGGGACGGTTCCACCGCCACGACGACGGCACCGAGCACGACCACGACCACGACCACGACCACGACGAGAGCGCGCACGACCACGGAGCCCCCGAGCACGTCGAGGGGCGTGACGTCGGTGACATGACGGGCTACGAGACCGGCACCGAGCGGGTGCAGGTGCTCGAGGCGATCTTCGACGAGAACGACCGGGTCGCGGCGGCCAACCGGGCCGACTTCGCGGAGCACGGCGTCCGCGTGGTGAACCTGATGTCGTCACCCGGCGCGGGCAAGACGACGCTGCTGCGCGAGACGCTCGTGCGGCTGCAGGGCAAGCGGCGCGTCGGCATCATCGAGGGCGACATCGAGACGAGCATCGACGCCGACCGGCTCGAGGGCCTCGGCGCGTCGGTCGCGCTCGTCAACACCGGCAACGGCTTCGGCGGCGAGTGCCACCTCGACGCGCCGATGGTGCGCTCCGCGCTCGGCCGGGTGCCGCTCGCCGAGCTCGACGTGCTGTTCATCGAGAACGTCGGGAACCTGGTGTGCCCCGCGGAGTTCGACGTGGGCGAGCACGCCCGCGCGATGGTCTACTCGCCGACCGAGGGCGAAGAGAAGCCGCTCAAGTACCCGGTCATGTTCCGCACCGCCGATGTCGTGGTGGTCAACAAGATCGACCTGCTGCCGCACCTCGACGTCGACATGGACCTGTTCCGCCGCAACCTCGCCGCGGTGAACCCGGACGCGCACGTCCTCATGGTGAGCAGCAAGACCGGCGAGGGTGTCGACGCCTGGCTCGACTGGGTCGCAGGCGCCTGACACCTCACGGGTCGAGGCGGTAGCCGAGGCCGGGCTCGGTCACGAGGTGTCTCGGCGCCGACGGGTCGTCCTCGAGCTTGCGCCGCAGCTGGGCGACGTAGACCCGGAGGTAGTGCGTCTCCTTCTCGTAGCCGGGGCCCCACACCTCGGTGAGCAGCTGCTGCTGCGGCACGAGCCGCCCGACGTGGCGTGCCAGCACCTCGAGCAGGTGGTACTCGGTGGGCGTCAGGCGCACCTGGTCGTCGCCGCGTGACACGACGCCGGCAGCCAGGTCGACCGTGAACGTGGCGGTCGTCACGACGGGCGCCGAGCCGCGGTCCGCGGACCTGCTGCCGCGGCGTGCCGAGGCGCGGATCCGCGCCATCAGCTCGTTCATCTCGAACGGCTTGGTCACGTAGTCGTCGGCGCCGGCGTCGAGCGCGTCGACCTTCTCGTCGCTGGTCGTGCGGGCCGACAGCACGAGGACGGGGACGTCGTTCCAGCCCCGGATGCCGTGCAGCACCTCGATCCCGTCGAGGTCGGGCAGCCCGAGGTCGAGGACGACGACGTCAGGGTTGAGCCGGGCGAGGACGTCCAGCGCCTCGCGGCCGGTCCCGGCGACGCCGACCTCGAAGCCACGGGCACGCAGGTTGATCGCCAGGGCGCGGGCGAGCGCGGCGTCGTCGTCGACCACCAGCACGCGGCTCATGACGCCACCGGGCCCGGACCGCTGTCGTGGTCGGCTGGAGCGAGCGGCAGTGTCAGCACCATGGTGAGCCCGCCGCCCGGCGTGTCCTCGGCCTCCAGCGTCGCTCCGACGGCCTCCGCCAGGCCGCGCGCGACGGCGAGGCCGAGACCGACCCCGTTGCCGGCGGGGACGTCGCCGAGACGTTGGAACGGCTGGAACATGCGGTCGCGGTCGTCCTCGGGCACGCCCGGACCGCGGTCCACGATCCGCAGCTGCAGCGAGCCGCCCGGCACCACCGCGGCGCACAGCCGGACCCGACGGTCGCCGGGAGAGTGGCGCACCGCGTTCTCCACCAGGTTGGCCACCGACCGCTCGAGCAGGCCGGCGTCGGTCACGATGAGCGGGACCGCATCGTCGGTCTCGTCGTCGACCGCGTCGTCCGGGACGCCGCGCAGCGCCCGCTGCAGCACCTCGTCCAGCGACGTCGGCTCGAGCCGCGGGCGGACCGCACCGGTCTGGATCCGGCTCAGGTCGAGCAGGTTCGACACCAGCGAGTCGAGGCGGTCCGCGCTGTCCGCCGCGTCGTCGAGCAGCGCGGTGCGATCGACGTCGGACAGCGCCAGGCCCGGGTCCTGCAGCGTCGTGATCGAGGCCTTGATGCCGGCCAACGGCGTCCGCAGGTCGTGCGACACGGCGGCGAGCAGCGCGGTGCGCACGGCGTCGGACTCGCGCAGCCGCGCGGCGTCGTCGGCCCGGACCGCGAGGCGGTTGCGCTCGAGCACCGCCCCGGCCTGGGCCGCGAACGCGTCGAGGATGCGCCGGTCGCTCGCCGGCAGAGGTGCGCCGGACAGGGCGAGGGTGAGCCCGGGGCCCGCGTCGACGGCGACGTCGGCGCGGTCGGGTGTCGTCGGCGGGTTCTGTCCCGACACCTCGATCACCGAGGTCGTGGCGCCGCCGGGCGCGGTCTCGAACAGCGCCGCGCTCGTCATCCCGAAGGTCTCCCGCGCCTGGTCGAGCAGAGCCCGTACGCCGTCCCTGCGGCGCAGCACGCCTGCGGACAGCGAGGCCAGCACGTTGGCCTCCGCTCCGCGCCGCGCCGCCTCCGCCGCACGCGCGGCGCTGCGGTCGACGATCGTGGCGACGATCGCACCGACCCCGATGAACACCGCGATGGCGAACGCGTTCTCGGGTTCGGCGATCGTGAAGGTGCCGACCGGGGGGACGAAGAAGTAGTTGGCGAGCAGGCTGGCCTCGACCGCCGTGACGACCGCCGGGGGCAGGCCACCGACGAGCGAGGACAGGACGACCCCGATCAGGTAGGCGAGCAGGACGGTGCTCAGCGTCACCGAGTCGCGGATCGGGTGCAGGAGCGCGGTGAGGGCGAGGGGCAGCGCGACGGCGAGCAGCCAGGACCAGGTGCGCCGCGCGCCGCGGACCCGCGGGATCCGGTCGCGGGACATCGGGAGCGCGTCCGACTCGTGCGTCACGACGTGCACGTCGATGTCGTGCGAGTCGAGCACGATGAGGTCGGCTGTGCTCGGCCGAAGTGCGCGGCTGAAGCGTCCGCGCCGGGAGACTCCGACGACCACCTGCGTCCCGTTGACCGAGCGGGCGAAGTCGAGCACGGCCGCCGCGACGTCGTCGCCCACGACGGTGTGGAACGTGCCGCCGAGGTCCTCGGTGAGCTGACGCAGCCGGGAGATCGACTCCGGGTGGGCACCGACCGTGCCGTCACCGCGCACGACGTGCACGGCCGTCAGGTCGCGACCGGCCGAGCGCCCGGCGATGAGCGCCCCGCGACGCAGCAGCGCGCCGCCCTCGTCGCCCCCGGTGAGCGCGACGACGATGCGGGTGCGCGCGGCCCAGGTGCCCTGGATGCCGTGCTGCTCGCGATAGCGCTCGAGGCCCTCCTCGACTCGGTCGGCGACCCAGAGCAGGGCGAGCTCGCGCAGGGCGGTCAGGTTGCCCGCACGGAAGTAGTTGCCGAGCGCGGCGTCGACCTTCTCGGGGGCGTAGACGTTGCCGTGGGCGAGACGGCGGCGCAGGGACTCGGGGCTCATGTCGACGAGCTCGATCTGGTCCGCCGCGCGGACCACCGCGTCGGGGACGGTCTCGCGCTGCTTGACCCCGGTGATCGACTCGACGACGTCGTTGAGCGACTCGAGGTGCTGCACGTTGACCGTCGAGACCACGTCGATGCCGGCGGCGAGCAGCTCGTGGATGTCCTGCCAGCGCTTGGCGTTGCGCGACCCGGGCACGTTCGTGTGGGCGAGCTCGTCGACGAGCGCGACCTCGGGCCGTCGCGCGAGCACGGCGTCGAGGTCCATCTCCTCGAAGGCCACACCGCGGTGCTCCAGCGTGCGCCGTGGCACGACCTCGAGGCCGGAGAGCATGGCCGCGGTCTGCTCGCGGTCGTGGGTCTCGACGAAAGCCACGACCACGTCGGTGCCGCGCGCCACGCGTCGGTGCGCCTCGCCGAGCATCGCGTAGGTCTTGCCCACGCCGGGTGCGGCGCCGAGGTAGATCCGCAGGCGTCCGCGACCGCCGGGCGCCACGTCGTCGACGTCGCGCCCGGCGCCCGAGGGGTACGACGTCACCGCATCGCCTCCAGCGCGAGGTTGAGCTCGAGCACGTTCACCCGAGGCTCGCCGATGAAGCCGAGCGTACGACCGGTCGTGTGGTCGGCGACGAGCTGCGCGACAGCCGCCACGGTGAGCCCGCGGGCCTTCGCCACCCGGGCCACCTGCGCGGCGGCATACTCCGGGCTGATGTCCGGGTCCAGCCCGCTCCCGCTCGCGGTGACGGCGTCGGCCGGCACGTCGGACACGGCGATGCCGTTCTCGGCAGCGACGTCGGCCTTGCGCTTGGTGATCGCGTCGACGAGATCGGCGTTGTCGGCGGCGAGGTTCGACCCGCCGCTGGACAGCGCGTCGTAGCCCTGACCGGCGGCCGAGGGCCGGGAGTGGAACCACGTCGCGCCGGGGAAGTCCTGGCCGATCAGCGACGAGCCGACGACCTGGCCCGAGGAGCTGGAGACGAAGGAGCCGTCGGCACGACCCGGGACGACACGGCCGATGGCCCAGACCGCGGCGGGGTAGCCGATGCCGAGGACGACGGTCATGACGACGAGGAGCCGGAGCGCGATGCCGGCCTGGCGCAGGGTGGTGGACATGTCAGCCGATCCCGGGGATGTGGGAGATGAACAGGTCGAGGACCTTGATGCCGACGAACGGCACGATGACGCCGCCGAGGCCGTAGATCCACAGGTTGCGGGAGAGCAGCTGCGAGGCGCTCGAGGGGCGGTAGCGCACGCCGCGCAGGGCGAGCGGGATCAGCGCCACGATGATGAGCGCGTTGAACACGACGGCCGAGAGGATCGCCGAGCTCGGGCTCGCCAGGTGCATGACGTTGAGCGTCTGCAGTCCGGGATAGGCCGCCACGAACATCGCCGGGATGATCGCGAAGTACTTCGCGATGTCGTTGGCTACGGAGAACGTGGTCAGCGCACCGCGGGTGATGAGCAGCTGCTTGCCGATCTCGACGATGTCGATGAGCTTCGTCGGGTTCGAGTCGAGGTCGACCATGTTGCCGGCCTCCTTCGCCGCCGACGTGCCGGTGTTCATCGCGACACCGACGTCGGCCTGCGCGAGGGCCGGCGCGTCGTTCGTCCCGTCGCCCGTCATGGCGACGAGACGCCCGCCCTCCTGCTCCTTCTTGATGAGCGCCATCTTGTCCTCGGGGGTGGCTTCGGCGAGGAAGTCGTCGACGCCGGCCTCCTCGGCGATCGCCTTGGCCGTCATGGGGTTGTCGCCCGTGATCATCACGGTGCGGATGCCCATGCGGCGCAGCTCGTCGAAGCGCTCACGGATGCCGCTCTTCACCACGTCCTTGAGGTGGACCACGCCGAGCACCCGGTCGCCCTCGGCGACGAGAAGGGGAGTGCCCCCGGCGGCAGCGATGGCGTCCACGGTCGCGGACACCTCCACCGGCGTGATCCCGCCGAGGCCGGCGACGTACGACATCACGGCACCCGCCGCGCCCTTGCGGACGGCCCGACCGTCGACGTCGACGCCGCTCATCCTGGTCTGCGCCGTGAACGGCACCCAGGTGGCGTGGGCCAGCTCGCCCTCCTCACGGGCGCGCAGGCCGTAGGTCTCCTTGCAGAGCACGACGATCGAGCGTCCCTCGGGCGTCTCGTCGGCCAGGCTCGACAGCTGCGCGGCCTCGGCGAGCTGCTCGGGAGTGACGCCGGGAGCCGGGAGCAGCTCGACGGCCTGGCGGTTGCCGAGGGTGATCGTGCCGGTCTTGTCGAGCAGGAGCGTCGAGACGTCGCCGGCGGCCTCGACGGCACGTCCCGACATCGCGAGCACGTTGCGCTGCACGAGGCGGTCCATCCCGGCGATGCCGATGGCTGAGAGCAGCGCGCCGATCGTCGTGGGGATGAGGCAGACGAGGAGCGCGACGAGGACGACGACGGACTGCGGAGCACCCGAGTAGGCCGCGAGCGGCTGCAGCGCCATCACGACGAGCAGGAAGATGATCGTGAGCGACGCGAGCAGGATGTTGAGGGCGATCTCGTTCGGCGTCTTCTGCCGGCTCGCCCCTTCGACGAGCGCGATCATCCGGTCGATGAAGGTCTTCCCCGGCTCGGCCGTGATCTGGACGACGATCCGGTCCGACAGCACCTTCGTGCCGCCGGTGACGGCGCTCCGGTCGCCGCCCGACTCACGGATGACCGGGGCCGACTCGCCCGTGATCGCCGACTCGTCGACGCTCGCGACACCGTCGACGACGTCGCCGTCGCCCGGGATGACGTCACCGGCCTCGCAGACGACCAGGTCGCCGAGGCGCAGCTGGGTCGCGGACACGGTCTCCTCGACGTCGCCGACCAGGCGGCGTGCCGTGGTGTCGCGCCGGGTCGCGCGCAGGCTCTCCGCCTGCGCCCGGCCGCGCCCCTCGGCGACGGCCTCGGCGAGGTTGGCGAACACCACGGTGAGCCACAGCCAGACCGTGATCGACCAGGCGAACACGCTCGGCTCGGTGATCGCCGCGACGGTCGTGAGGACGGCGCCGACGAGCACGACGAACATCACCGGCGAGCGCCACATGAGGCGCGGGTCGATCTTGCGCACGGCGGTCGGTAGGGAGGTGAGGAGCGACCGGGCGTCGAACGCCCCGGTGCTGATCCGGTGCTCCGGGGCCGGGGCGACCGGGGTGGTGACGGTCATGACAGTCCCTCCGCGAGGGGTCCGAGGGCGAGGGCCGGGACGAACGTCAGCCCGGCCACGATGACGACGACACCGGCGGTGAGCAGCACGAACTGCGGCCGGTGGGTGGGCAGGGTGCCGGCGTTGGCCGGGACCCTGCCCTGCTGGGCGAGCGAGCCGGCCAGTGCGAGGACGAAGCAGATCGGCAGGAGGCGGCCCAGGGCCATCGCCACAGCGAGGGCGACGTTGTAGAAGTCGGTGTTGGCGCCGAGACCGGCGAACGCCGAGCCGTTGTTGTTGGCGGCGGACGCGAAGCCGTAGAGCACCTCGGACAGGCCGTGCGCACCGCTGTTGAAGATCGCGGCGCGTCCGGTGTCCGTCGCCATCGCGGCACCGAGGCCGACGAGGACGATCGACGGCGTCGTGAGGATGTAGAGCGAGACGAGCTTCATCTCGCGAGCGCCGATCTTCTTGCCGAGGTACTCCGGCGTGCGGCCGACCATGAGGCCGGCCACGAAGACGGCCACGAGGGCGGCGACGAGCATGCCGTAGAGGCCGGAACCGGTGCCGCCGGGAGAGACTTCGCCGAGCACCATGTTGACGATCGCGAGGCCGCCGCCGAATGCCGTGAACGAGTCGTGCATCGCGTCGACGGCCCCGGTCGACGTCGACGTCGTGGCCGAAGCGAACACGGCCGACATCGGGACGCCGAACCGCACCTCCTTGCCCTCCATCGCGGCGCCGGCGAGCTGGAGTGCCGGTCCCTGGTGGGACAGCTCGGCCCACACGAGGAGGCCGGTCGTGGTGGCCCAGATGCTCGCCATGACGGCGAGGATCGCCCGGCCCTGGCGGAGGTCGCCGACGATGCGGCCGAACGTGCGCGGCAGGCTGAACGGGATCACGAGCAGCAGGAAGATCTCGAGCAGGTTGGTGAGGCCGTTCGGGTTCTCGAACGGGTGCGCGGAGTTGGCGTTGTAGAAGCCGCCGCCGTTCGTGCCGAGCTCCTTGATGGCCTCCTGGCTGGCGACGGGACCGCCCGGGATGGTCTGGGCGGCGCCGCCGAGCGTCGTGACGGCGGTGTCGCCGCTGACGTTCTGCACCACGCCGTTGAGGATCAGGACGACGGCGAAGACCATCGCGAGGGGGAGCAGGACGCGGAGCGTGATGCGGGTCAGGTCGACCCAGAAGTTGCCGAGCCGGTCGCTGTGGGTTCGCGCGAAACCTCGCACAAGGGCTACGGCGACGGCGATGCCGACGGCCGCCGAGAGGAAGTTCTGGACGGCGAGCCCGGCCATCTGCGCGGCGTACCCGAGGGCGGCCTCACCGGAGTAGGACTGCCAGTTCGTGTTCGTGACGAAGCTGACCGCGGTGTTGAGCGACTGCAGGGACGGCATGCCGTCGCGCCCGAGGGAGTAGGGCAGGTAGGCCTGCAGCCGCAGGAGGGCGTAGAGCGCCACGATCGACACGAGGGAGAACGCGATGACCGCGCGGAGGTAGACCGACCAGCGCTGGTCGGCGTCGGGGTCGACGCCGAAGGCCCGGTAGGCGATGCGCTCGGGCGCGGTGTGGCGAGGCGACTCCAGGGTGCGGGCCAGGTAGTCGCCGAGCGGTCGGTGGGCCGCGGCGAGGGCGACGACGAGCGCGAGGATCTGCAGGAGTGCGGCGTAGGTCGTGGTCACGGTGTCAGAACTCCTCGGCGCGCACGAGCGCCACGACGAGGTAGACGAGAAGCGCGACGCCGGTGAGGAGCGCGACGATCCCGAGCGCGTTCACATCCGCTCCAGTCCGCGCACGACGACGAGCAGGACGGCGGCCAGCGCGACGAGCACGGCCGCGACCGTGAGCTCAGCCATGACGATTCCCTCCGATCGACACCGGATCTCGGCATCGATGCCATGACACACCGCGCATCTCGCGTCGTGGGTCGTGCTGACGGCACCCTGACGGCGCGGGTCAGCTCCTTGACGTCTCCTTGATGCGGCTCCGCCGTGCCTCGTCGATGAGCTCGCCGTGGATGCTCGCGGCGATCACCGACAGCACGACGAGGGCGAGCAGGAGGAGCGCGTCGTGGCTGCCGTTCCAGCTCAGCTGGCCCATCTGGTCCTGGACGAACCCGTCGGCGACGAGGAAGGACACGGCAGCCGCGACGAGGGACGTGGGGATGGTGAGCCACCACGCCGCGAACGTTGCGATGACGAGCGTCCCGACGCTCCCGACGAGGAAGGACAGGTCGAACGTCACGACGGCGGCGGCCCAGGCGAGCTGGGCGGCGAAGGTGATCCCGACCACGAGGACGCCGGGCGGGCGAGGGTCTCCCGGCTCACGTCGTAGCTCGCTCCACCCGATCCCGTGCGGTGCTGTCCCGGCCATGCATCCAGCGCACCACCGCGACCGCGGGAAGCACAGCGCACCTTCACGCCGTCTTGACGCCGACGGGCAAACCCTGACGCCGTGTTGACGCGGCTATGCGCGCGGCCCACCCAGAGCCCTCGACCCCCGTCGCGCCGAGACTAGGGATCACCGTCCGGGGCCTGCTGTCGTACGGCGCAGCTCCACCTGGGCGGTGGCGCCGCACGGGTGCAGGTTGCGGCCGTCTTACGGATCTGCGCGCAGCGGCGGCGTAACACGGGCGTAAGGGACATCAGACGAGCGCGCACGCAGGGTGGAGGTCAGGCCGGTCGTGCGACCGGCATCGACGAGAGGAACGACATGAGGAACCTACGACTGTGGGCGACGGCCGCCGTGGCATCCACGCTCGTGCTGGTGCCAGTGACATCGGCATCGGCGCACGAGGCGCACTCGACCGACCTCCGCGACGCGGCGGTCTTCGTCCAGCTCAACGGGGGCTCGGGCAACAGCATCGAGGCCTTCGCGCGAGGTGACAACGGCTCCCTGACCCCGGTCGGTGAGTTCGCGACCGGCGGCCTCGGTGGCAAGGAGGTCGGTGCACCCGTGGATGCCTTGGCGTCGCAGGGCGCGCTGGCCCTGGCCGATGGTGGTGAGTCCCTTGTGGCCGTCAACGCCGGCAGCGGGACGGTGTCCGCACTGGGCATCCACCGCGACCGTCTCTCCCTCGACTCGGTGGTCCCGTCGGGCGGCTCGTTCCCGTCGAGCGTCACCACCCACGGGTCCGCGGTCTACGTGCTCAACGCCGGCGGCACCGGCACGGTCGCGGGATTCCGGCTCCGCGACGACCGCCTGGCACCCATCGCCGGCTCGGTCCGCAGCCTGGGCCTGTCCAACTCGGCGGTCCCGTTCTTCCTGACCGCGCCGAGCCAGATCGGGCTGACGCCGGACGGGCGGACACTCGTCGTCGCGACGAAGGCCAACAACACGCTCGTGACGTTCCCGGTGCGCCGCGACGGCAGCCTGGGCGGCGCCATCGTGACGGCATCCCAGGGCCCTGTGCCGTTCTCGTTCGTCTTCGACCGTCGCGGGCGGCTCGAGGTCACGCAGGCAGGCGACGGGCGGACGGCGTCCTACGCCGTCGCTCACGACTCGTCGCTCGTGCCGCTCGGCGTCTCGGCGTCGTCGGGCGGTGCCGCGCTGTGCTGGAACGTCCGGGTGGGTTCGTACCTCTACGGCGCCAACGCGGGCAGCGGCACGCTGACGTCGTGGAGCGTGGCGAAGGACGGGACCACGTCGGTGCTGGCGCCCGTCGCGGCCACGACCGCGAAGGGTCCGATCGACCTGGCTGCCTCGCGGGGTGGCAGGTTCGTCTACGTGCTGAGCGCGCTCGCCGGTGAGGTCGACGCGTTCGCGACGCAGCCGGACGGGAGCCTCGTCCCCGCAGGTGCGA
>Ga0302299_10000054_pt1 | contig 42782 bp, 31 predicted proteins | sample III_Fen_N3_4_FD_198795 | JGI IMG/M metagenome (GOLD analysis project Ga0302299, IMG submission 198795) | Peat permafrost microbial communities from Stordalen Mire near Abisko, Sweden - III_Fen_N3_4 | ecosystem: Environmental > Terrestrial > Soil > Wetlands > Permafrost | place: Sweden: Abisko...
GCCGGCGGGAACGAGTGGTGTCGACACCTCTGTTCCCACCATCGTCGTGCTTCTCCTCCTGGGTCTAACCCTCCGACTCATCATCGCATACGTCCTACTTCCGGGGTCGGGTTTCCCTACCGACCTCGCTTCGTTCCAGGGCTGGAGCGGCCAGCTGGTCGCGCAGACGCCGCTGGGCTTTTACGACAAGGCCGGCTTCCTGGACTATCCGCCCGTATACCTGCTCTTCCTGTGGGTTTTGGGCCTCGTCTTCGCCCCGTTCGGTGGCGTGGGTGAGTCGATCAAGCTGATCCCGATCGTCACCGACCTGGCCCTCGCCTTCGTGGTCTGGCGAATGGCCCAGGAACTGGGGGCTTCGCGGTGGCGGGCGCTGATCGCGGCCACTATCGTCCTCATCAACCCCATCACCTGGTTCAACAGCGCGATCTGGGGCCAGGCGGACGTCGTCGGCTCGGTCTTCATGCTCCTCGGGCTATGGGCCCTGCTTCGGGATCGCCGCGAGCTCGCCGCCGTCTTCGCCGTCGTCGCCGCCCTGACCAAGATCCAGCTCGGAATCCTTGGAATCCTGGTCGGGTTCGTGATCCTGCGCCGATCGCTGGCGCCGCGCGAGGGCCCGGCCGATCCGCAGCGCGTCCTGACTTCCATCGCGTCGGGGCTCGGCTCGGCCGCCCTGATCTGCCTGCCGTTCACCGGGCTTGACTTCATCGGCCTCGCCGGGCGGCTGGCCACTGTTCAGGGGCTTCTGACGCTCGCCGTCGGGGCGATTGCCGGACTGGGCGTCTACCTGTGGGTCCGGCGCTCGGAGGTCGTCTCGAGCGCATACCGCGAACTCGCTGCGGCGGCCGCCGGCGTGATCACCGTGGTCGGTTTCTCGGCGATGGTCTTCGGTTCGATCGTGAGCCACATCGTCAACACGTTCGGCGAATACCCGTGGCTCACTCTGAACGCTTACAACCCGTGGGCGCTCGTGGCCGACGAATCCGGAAGCGGCATGGACCGAAATTTGGGCTGGATCCACGACGCCCAGGTGTTCGAGGAGGGCGTTGCCCAGCAGTACTTCAACATCGGGCCATTCGCGTCGGATCTGATCGCCAAGCTGGCGGTTGTGGTGGTCGTGCTCGCCGCGGTCGCGACGGTCGCCTGGCTGTGGGCCCGCCGAATGGATCTCCCGTACCAGGACGTAGGGCTGGCGGCCTCGGTCGAACAGGCGGATCCGGTCGAAACTGGGGAGCCGGTCCAACCTGCGCCCGAACTCCCCAAGCCGGCCCTCTCAGCGCCCTCCGAACTGCGCGCTTTGGCCGTCGGCTGCGTGGTCGTCGCGGGAGCCATCGCTTTCCTGCTCGCCGGACAGACGATCGGTGGCCTTCCCGCCGCAATAGTCGGCGACGGCCTGCTGCTGGCCACTCTAGTTGGCGTGAGCGCCTGGGCGGCGTGGCGCGACGATCGCCTGTCGATCGTGGTCGCTCTCGCCATCCTCGCCATCGCCTTCTTCGTCGCCCCAACCCGCGCTCACGAGCGCTACCTGTTCCCGTTCTTTGCCGTGGGGGCAATTCTTCTGGCGGTCTCGTGGCGCTGGAGCGTCGCGTACGTCGTGCTCGCGTTGGTCAACACCGCTAACCTGCTCGCCGTCCTGATCGAATACAAGGGCATCCCCGGTGTCCAGGGCGCCGACGGGACGGCCGGGCCGATCTCGGGAATGCTCGGCGATTGGGGCAACTTTGTGAAGTCGGCCGAGTGGCCGGCGGGGATCATCTGGCCGATCGCAGTCTCGGGCATCGTCACCGGGCTCGCCCTCGTGTGGGCCCTGACGCAGATGCGAACGCGGGCGGTCCAGGTGCTGGCCTGGGAGGCCGACAGGGCGGGCCGCGAGCCCGAGCCGGAGCCCGAGCCGGAGCCCGATTGGGAGCCCGAGCCGGCGGCCGCGGAGACGCTCGTGTTCGCCGAGACGGTCGACGGCGTCGAAACGCTCGTTTCCGTCAAGGCGCCCGCGATCGCCGCGGCGGGGGACGCCACCGACGCCGCTTTCGACGCCGACGAGGACTACGACGCGGCGCCGGAGCGCGAGGCCGAATTCGTGCCCGCCTTCGTGATGCGGGCCTGGCACTGGGTCTTCCGCCCGTCGGTTATGCCGGACCGATCGGCCTCTCTCTCAACCGAACCGCGAGGCCGACTCAACAAACTGGACGTGTGGGTCGTCGTGGCCCTGGTCCTGGTGATCCTCTCGACGCGGATTTACCGCCTCGGCGAGCCCGCGGGCATGCACTTCGACGAGGTCTACCACGCCCGCACCGCCACCGAATTCCTCCAGGACTGGCGGTACGGCATTCGCCATGACATCTACGAATGGACCCATCCCCACCTTGCCAAGTACGCCATCGCGGGCGGCCTGGTCGTATTCTCGGACGACAAGGTCACCGCAACGAGCAACCTGGGCGTGCCGGTGAAAGACGCGGTCGTCCAGCCGCGAATCGTGCCCCCCGACGCGACGGCTACGGACGGCACAGCCCCCGACGCCCGGGCCAACGCCGACGCCCGGCTCGGCGACCGCCTGTTCGTCGCGACCGGCGACGCGGTCAAGGCCTACGACCTTCAGACCCGCAAGTTGGAGGCCTCATACCCGATCCCCGGGGCAGCCTCGCTCTCCATCGCCGCCGACACGGGCAGCATGTTCGTCGGCACGTCCGACGGACACATCTGGCAGATCAACATCTACTCATTGGACTACGTTCGCCTGGGAACAGAGGCGTCGCCCGCTCCGGCGAAGGTGCTGCCGACCCAGACCGGGTTCCCGATCGTCCATTTGTATGCCGGCTCGCCGCCGCTGATCCTCGCCGTCGACGCCACAGGCACGATCGACTCGGTCGACGGCACGGGCGCGATCCTGGCCCATACCAAGCTAGATGGCGCGGTCGATTTCGCGCCGCTCGGCACTGGCGCGGCAACGATTGTGCGCGTCACCACATCGCTTCCCACAACGACACCAACCCCGACCACGACCCCGACAACACCCGCGCCGTCCGCGGCGCCGTCGCCGTCAGGCGAGCCGTCGCCGTCCCCGGAGCCGTCGCCGTCGGCCGAGCCGTCGCCCTCTACCCCGACGGTCGACCTGTCGGCCGAGGCCGAGGCCATCGCTACGGCGCTGGGTCTGACCACCGATGAGGTCCAGGCGGCCCTGAACGCATCGGCCATCCCGGGCCTCGAGCAGCCGGTCGATCTCGGTGTTCTCACCCAGGACCAGATCAGCGCGCTGCGGCAACTCATCGACGACGGCAAGCTGCCCGGCATCGACATCAAGACCGACGACCCGCAGGTAATGGTCGCCTATGCCAGAGGCGTCGGCGTCATGGACGTCCGGTTCCTCACCGTCACCTCGACCTACTTCACCGGTTCGATCGTACGGACCCCGGCGTCCGGCTCGACCGTCGACGTGCCGGCCGAAGCCGATGCGATCGCTACAGCGCTTGGTCTGGCGCCTGGGAACGTCGCGGCCGAGCTCAACGCGGCGACGGAAGTGGGCCTGGAACAGCCGGTCGACTTCGGCACGATGAGCCAGGAGCAGATCATCTCTCTCCAGAAGCTGATCGACGACGGCCAGCTGCCCGACGTCAAGATCAAGAATCAGCCGGCGACCTCCATCGCGCTGAACCCGAACACCGATCAGGAGTCGTACGTCGCCACCGGCGCCTCCATCCTCCTGGTGAAGGTCAATTCAACGGGCGGCGGATCGTTCAGTCGGGCGCCCGATCAACCGCTCAAGAAGATGCCCGGCGAGATCACCAAGATCGTCTTCGACAACTCGAACAAGATCGCCCAGGCGCTTGGACGCACTCCGGATGGCTCCGGCTGGACCGTCTACGCGATCGAGAGCAACGGCAACGCGGTCTTCTCGGACGCGCGATTGCCGTGGGAGCCGGTCGCCATCGGCGCGGACGCGACGCCTCAGATGCCCAACACCGACCGCCAGGACCTGCTCGCTCTCGCTCCGAACGGCGACATGGCCCAGGTCGACATCGGCCAGTTCGCCTTCGCCTGGCGGGTCGTGGGAGTCCTCTTCGGAGCCCTGATGGCGGTCTGTCTCTATCTGCTGGCGCGACTCCTCTTCCGCCGCCGCCTGGTAGGGCTCCTGGTCGCGCTGTTCTCCTGCGTGGACGGGATGCTGTTCGCCCAGTCGCGCATCGCCATGAACGACACGTACGTCGGCGGCTTCCTCTTATTGGGCTACCTGGTGTTCGCCTACCTGTGGCTCGGCGGCGACAAGAGGGGCTTGAAGTCGTGGCTGGCCTTCTGGTTGGGGATGCCGCTCCTGGGTGTGATCCTCGGCCTGGCCCTGGTGTCGAAGTGGGTCGCCGTCTATGCCATCTTGAGCATCGGAATCCTGATCCTCATCAGATCGGCGCTGGGACGGCTCGTCACGGTCCTCGGCCTGGTCGCCGGCACCGGCATCCTCGGTTGGATGTCTATCGCCGAGATGAAATCCCTGCCCGACACGGGAAATATCCCGGAGCTGCTGGTCGGCCTGGGAGTGGGCGCCGCGATCGTCGTCGGCGGCGTGTACTACGCCATGAGGCGCGCGCGAACGACGCCTGATCGAGTGTTGTTCGTTGCCGTCGCGGCGCTGATCGGCGGGGCGATCATGCTCTGGTCGATGCGGTTCTATCCCGCGCCCGACCAGAACGGCGCTCAGAACTACACCTTCTTCCTGATGATGTTCGTGGCGACCGCGATCGTGTCGGCCGTCAACGCCTACCACCCAATCGCCTGGTCCAAGCAGGAGCTCCAGTTCGCCATCGCCGTTCCGGCGCTGGCCGGCATCGCCGTGGGAGCCCTCGGCGCGGCGAAAGGCAGCGTGACCCTCATGGCGATCGGCGCGGGCGCGATCATCCTGCCCGCCGCGGCGTTCTGGGTCGCCGGCAAACTGGGCTTCGGCCCGCTCGCTACGCCGCCGACCGCGGACGATCCGTCGTTGTTCGCCGGTCCGCCTGCACCCGCTCCGGAAGGTTGGCTCCGAATGGGCTCCGGATTCGGGCTGCCGGCCGCGTGGATGGCGGCCTGCGTCCTGATCCTGCCCTTCGTCGTCTACATCGCCCTGTACATCCCATGGGCCGTGCCCTGGCAACAGGAGACGACCGATTCGGGTCCCCTGCCTGTTCTCATGTGCTGGCACACGGACCCGAACGGTCAATGCGCGACTGCCTGGCCTTCGGGACACACCGGCCAGACCCTCATGGATCTCACTATCAGCATGTACAACTACCACAACGATCTGCGCGCCACGCATGCCGCGAGCTCGCCGTGGTGGGCGTGGCCGCTGGATCTGAAGCCGGTCTGGTTCGAGAGCGTCACCTACGCCCAGGACACCGGGTCGATGATCTACGACGGCGGCAACCCGGTGCTGTGGTGGCTCTCGATCACGGCCATGGGCTTTGTCTGCTGGCAGGCCTTCAAGCGGCGCAGCCTCGGGCTGGCGCTCATCGCCGTCGCCTTCTTCTGGCAATGGCTGTCCTGGTCCCGCATCGACCGCGCCGCCTTCCAGTACCACTTCTACACGGCCCTACCGTTCTTCCTGTTAGGTCTCGCCTACTTCGTGGCGGAACTGTGGCATGGGCCGTCACGGCGGACGTGGCTGCTCGCCCGAGTCGGCGTCGCCGCGACGATCCTCGTCGCGCCCGTCTTGTGGCTGGCCAAATACCAGGTGTGCGGACTGGCCCGAGTTGGGCTGGACGACTACTGGCGTCAGATGGTCTGCGGGCGCACCGTCGGCGACCTGCGAGTCGACACGCACATCTTCCTGATCGCGGTCGTGCTGATTGCCGCGCTGGCCGTGCTCGCCGTCACCCTCTTCCGGATGGAACGCCGGCCGGAGGCTGAGAACAGCCGCCCAGCCGGTTGGGTCTTCCAGCTGGTTGCGCCGGTGGTCGTTGCAGGCGTGCTCCTTCTCTGGCTCGGCGCCTACGCCCCGCGCACGCTGCTCTTCGAGGTGCCGCTGCCGTCGGACGTGGTGGCGCTGCTCATGCTGGCGTTCCTGAGCATCATGGCGCTCGCGGCGCTGGCCATGCGAGATTCGCGCCGCCTGGTACTGGTCTTCTGCGTCGCCGCGGTGATCGCGTTCGTGGCGCTCTACCCGAATCTCTCGGCCCTGCCGATGCCGAACAATATCTCCAGCGTCTACAACGGCCTGCTGCCCACCTGGCTGTACGGGTTCCAGTTTGCGGACAACATGCAGGTGTCGTCGTCCGTGTCTCTGACGGACGGCTCCGCCATCGAGCTCTCCGTTGCGGTTCTCGTCGTCGCCGTACTTGCCGGCTACGTGGCCTGGGTGCAACGCGTCGTAAACGGCTACCGCCGCCACCAGCTCGTGGTGGCCGGTCTGGGGCTGAGCGACGGCGCCGGGAGCGACTTCGACGGCGACGGTGGAGCGGCGGGCGCGGCCGGCGACGCGGGATCGGGCGACGCCGTCGGCGATGCGGCCGGAGCGGCGGGCGCGGACGGTGATGCGGGATCGGGCGAGGCCGTGAACAACGCCACCGGTCCCGAAACCTAAACTCCCGGCCGGCTCAGGGCCGCTGAAGCTCTCCGGGGCGGAGTTGTGGGATCTCGGCCGAGAACCCGGCGGGCAACTGCCCCTGGGCGGCAAGGCGGCGGATCACGAAGCCGTAGTAGTCGTCGACCTTGGCTGTGACCCGCTCCCAGCTGAACTGCTGCGCTCGCTCCTGCCCGCTCGCGCCGAGGCGGGCCCGAAGCGCCGGATCGACGAGGAGCTCGGTGATGCCGGCCGCGAGAGCTTTGGCGTCGTTCGGCGGCACGAGGATGGCCTGGCGGCCGCGCTGGACCACACCCTTGTAGCCGTGGATGTCGCTGCACACGATCGGGGCGCCGGCCGCCATCGCTTCGAGCAGCACGATCCCGAACGACTCGCGGCCCGTGGCCGGAGAGACGAAGACGTCCGCCGTCTTGAAGAGCTGGGCCTTTTCGGAATCGCTCACCCGCCCCAGGAATTCCACGTTCTGGAGGCCGCGAGTCATGACGTACCGCCTCGACTCGCGCTCCTGCGGTCCCGATCCCACGACCAGCAGACGTGCCTCCAGACCGCTCTTGCGGATCAGGCGGAACGCCTTGAGGAGGTGGGGCAGGCCCTTGCGGTCCTCCAAGCGGCCCACGAACAGCAGGTTCGGCGTGCCGTCCAGCCAGCGGGAGATCGGCACGGCGCGTTGGTAACGGCCGACGTTCACCCCGTTCGGGATGACCTTGTAGTCACCGGGGAAGAAGCGATCGACAAAATGGCGCGCCGCGGCGCTGACCGCAATCCGGCCGTGCAGCTTCGCGGCGTAGTGGGGCAGCATCTTGCTGCCCAGCTCGTACGCCGGCGAGAAGCCGGCATAGGCGTGGAAAGTGGCGATGTTCACGCTGGTCGACTGGCCGAGCACGACCAGGGAGAGGAACGGCACGAACGGCTCGTGGAAGTGGAGCAGGTCGAATCGTTCACGCTCGAGCACGCGCTTGACCTGGGAGACGTATCGCGGCGACACCGTGATCGTCCCCACCGAGCCGTTCGTCGGCATGCTGAAACCCTTGCCGATGCGGATGACATCGCCTTCGGAGGAGCGCTGCAGGCCGTGGCTGCTGGTGATGATGCGAACGTCGTGGCCGCGCAGGCGGAGGTTCTCGTAGAGGAAGCGGACGTGCTCGTTGACTCCCCCCGGGACCGGGTAGACGTACGGAGTCACCAGCCCGATCTTCACGCCGGCGGCTCCTCGGCCTCGCGGCGACGTGCGGCCGCCATCGATCGGGCGCGGACACGCCGGCGGATGGCGAGCAGGCGGCGGCCCGGTCCCGACTCGGCCTCGCGGTCCGACTCCCGGTCGAGGGAGCCGCTCGACTTGCGGCGGGCATCACGTTCGCGGATGTAGCTGAGCTCGCGCTCGCGCTGCAGCTCGAGCTGATCGGGCGGCACGCCGAGGTCGCGCGGGGCGTCGTCGCGCAGGAGGTTCCGCCGGCCCCAGCGCGAGACGTCGTGGGCCTGCTTTCGAACCTGGAGACCGTAGATCATGACTTCGCGGACGGCGCCCCAGGTGATGCAGCTGCCGCTCGTGGTCCCGGCCAGGATCGCCCGTCGGTAGTCGTCGGCGGTGGTTCCCGGGAAGAGCGTGTGGCCGTCGCCGATCGTATCGATCGTGTGCGCGTCGCTGTTGCCCACCAGCGGGAGTCCCAACTCGGCGGCGATGCGGGCTGTGGCGGCGCGTCCGTAACGGCCCGCGGTCGAGGGGTTGAAGCCCTCAAGGGCGTCCCAGTAGACGAGCGGATCGGACGAAAGATGGACGCGCATGATGGCGTTCTTGCGCATGCCCAGGGTGAACGCAGAGAACGGATGAGGCACGATCGCCAGGCCGCCCTGCTCGTGGATCTCGGCGACCGTCGTCTCGAGGCGCTGGTTGCGCCTGAGCCGAGCCTGCAGGAAGACGCCCAGCAGGTGCCCGCTGCGGGTCGTCACTTCCTCGGCCACGATGACCTCCACGCGACTGCCGCGTTCGCGAGCGAGGCGCTGGCATTCGACGGCGGCCTCGATCCGTTCGTGGTCGGCGATGGCGATCAGGTCCAAATCCGTCTGGCTCTCGGCATAGTCGAGGATCTGGGCGGCCGAAGCGGTCCCGTCCGAGGCGATCGAATGGATGTGCAGGTCGGCTTTGCCGAGGCGCTCGCCCCGCGGCGATCCTTCGGGCGTGCCCAGGTGCGATCCGTCGACCGGCTTCACGCAGCTTCTCCGGTGTCGGTTTTCGGCGCCCGATCGAGATCGGGCCAGATCGGGTGAAAGACCGCGAGCCATTGCTCGGGCGCGTCGGCGATGACACGCTCGAACAGCTTCGCCTCTTCCCGAACCATCGACCGGCTCCGCTCCCGCCTGCTCGCGCCCCCCGGCGTCGGAACCGGATAGAGGACGCCACGATAACGTCCCGGACCGACTCGCCGCACGCCCGAAACGTACGCCGGCGCGCCCGTCTCTGTGGCGAGCAGGGCCGGCCCGGCCGGAATCTTCGTCTTGCCGCCGAAGAACTCGACCTCCAGCCCGCTGCCGGTCAGATCTCGGTCGGCGATGATTCCGATCGGCTCGTTGCGGCGCAGGACGGCCAGTAGCTCCGGGCCGGCTTCTTCGATGGTCAGGATCCGGACGCCGATGACGCCCCTCGTCCGCTTCATGTAAGCCTGGATGCGCTCGTTGCGTAGCGACTCCATCGGGGCGACGACCTGGCCGATGCGCTGGAGAGCGAGGAAGCCGGGCAGCTCGATCGTGCCGAAATGGAGGCCGACGAGAAGGAGAGCCTTGCGTTCGGAAAGCGCCGCGTCCACCGCTTCCGGCGTGTCGATGACGAGCCGTTTCTCCAGGTAGTTCCAGTCGAACCGGGGCGCCCGGGCAAGCTCGATGTAGTAGTGGGCGTGATGGCGGAAGGCCGATCGGACGATCGCCTCCAGGTCTCGCGGGTCCGTGGCCGCGCTGCGGTAGCTCTCGGCACCCACGTCGTGCGCGGCCATCCACTGCACGACGCGGCGCAGGTTGCGCCGGGCTTCGTCGCGGCGGCGCTTCGCAACCCAGTACTCGACGTTGCCCGCAGCGTTGCCGAGCCACCAGAGCGGCGCGTCGGGCATGCGCCGGATCAGCTCCATGCCGCCGATCACGAATGCGGCGACGACTCGATCGGCCGCTCGTCGGCGAAGGCCGCGGCGGTGGACCTCCGGTGCGGCGTGCCGCCCCGTCACGGGGTGACGCCCCGCAGCGTCGGGCACGGGAGTGTTCGGAGCGGTGGCCGGCGGGATTGGGTCGGCCGCGGTCGAGGGGGTCGCCCCGCCGCTCATCGACCCTTTCGCCTCGACGGACCGCCCACGCCGCCTGCGGGTTCGGCGGCTTCGGCGGCCATGACCGCGGCATGTCGAGCTTCGAGCGCCGCAGCCTCCGCGCCCGTCTCCGGCCAGATCGTCTTGAAGATGTACCACTGCTCCGGGGCGGGCGAGATGTGCCTTTCGAGCGCCGAGGCGATCTCCTGCGTGGCTCGCGCCAGATCGGCCGGGGAGTTCGACGGGACGTGGATGGGCTCGTCGGCGGCCGCCCGGAACGTGCCGTCGGGGAGCCGGTTGATCGAGAACGGCACGATCGCCGACCCGTGCTTGGCGGCAAGTATCGCCGGACCGGCCGGCAGCGTCGTCCACGCGCCGAACATCTTGACCGGGATCCCGTCCTCTCGATAACCCCAGTCCACCAGCAGCACGAGGCCCTCGTGACGCCGGAGAGCGCCATACACGCCGCGCAGGTTGTGCCAGGAGATCATCTTGACTCCCCAGCTCTCGCGCTGGCGCTCGAAGAGCTCGTACAGCTCGCGGTAGGAACTGTCGTCGCCGACCACGTTGATCTCGAGACCCTGCTTGGCGAAGCCGGCCGCGGCGGCCTCGTTGTTGCCAAGGTGGGCCGCCACCAGGACGATGCCCTTGGACTCGCGGTAGATCTCGAGGAACCGCTCCAGGCTCTTGACCTCGAGCAGCTGATCGACGGCCTCGCGCTTCATCCAGGGCAGCCGCATCAGCTCCATGATGTAGCGGGAGTAGTTGCGATAGGCCGCGCGGGCCATGTGGTGGGCGGCCTTGTCTCTCGGCGATACGCCCAGGACATGGGCGAAGTTGGCCCGCAGCCAGCGCCGCCGGGTTGGGCTGGCGCCGTAGCCGATCATGGAGAACCAGCCGCCGACGCGGTACACCGGGCCGGCGGGCAGGTGGCCCACGATCCACGACGACGTCCGCCAGAAGCTCAGCATCGTCACGCCGGCCACGTGGGTGAAGAAGGTCTCCTTCTCCAGGCGGTGCGGCGCCTCGAACTTCTTGGTCGTGCCGGTGCCCTCCGCGCGGGCCTCGGTCGAACCCTCGGTCGTCACCTTTTCCCGGCCGTTGCGTGCGCGGCGTCGCTGCCGGTCTTCTCGCTCACTGTGGTTTCTGCTCCTCTTGGCGAAGCTGCGTCCGGACGTGCCAGGTTCGCTGGACGGCGGTGATGCTGGCCGTGGCGAAGATGATGCCGAGGGCGAGCGCCAACCATACCTGGCCTCTTGCGCCGGCGGCGATGCCGCCGTCCAGACCCGCCGCCAGGAGGCCGATGGTCAGGACGACGAGCCGCTCCGCGCGCGGGGCGATGCCCACTTCGCCGTGCAGGTCCAGGCTCTCGGCCTTGGCCCTGGTGTAACTGACCTGGAAGCTCGAGACGGCAGCCGCGGCGGCGAGGACGGCACCGGCGACGAAGCCGGCCGTCGACGCGCCCGCGACGATCCCGATGTAGACGACCCCTTCGCCCCAGCGATCCAATGTGGAGTCCAGAAATGCCCCGAAGCGGGTCACGCGGTTCTGGGCGCGGGCGAGTCCGCCGTCGAGCATGTCGAACGAGCCGCCGAAAATGACGAGACCGGCGGCGAGAAGCCAGAGCTGGGCCCCGGCGGCTGCGGCGGCGACGCCGGAGATGAGGAAACCGATGACGGTCAGCGCGTTGGGCGTCAAGCCGATCCTGCCCAGGCCGAGGGCGATGGGCGTGATCGCGCCGCGGACTCGGGCACGCGTTTCTTGCGACACCAGGGACTGGTCGCCCACGGCTCAGTGTGCCTCGACGAGGCGTTCGGCGGCCGCGTCGGCCGTGCCCGAGACGCCCAGCAGGATCCGCTGCCGTTCGGCCACTTCATCGAAGACGTTGGGTCTGAGCTGGCAGAAGACCTCGCGGCCGGTACGCTTGGTCTCGACCACTCCGGCGGCCTTGAGACGCGCAACGTGCCAGCTGACAAGCGGCTGGGAGAGACCGACGGTGTCGATCAGATCGCCGATCGTGGCGGGTCCCTCCGCCAGCCGCCTCACGATGCGGAGGCGGTTCACGTCCGCAAGCGCCTTATGGAATACGCGCAGTTCGCGCAGGTCGTCCGGCTGGTCGACGATCGCGGCGACGGTGCCCCTGAAGTGTGCCGGTGATGGCAAGTGACGTGGCCTCGTGGTGGGTTCCCCGCCGCGCGGTGGCCCCCGGCTCGCGCAAACGTGCCTTTATATAAAGGCCGGTTGATGCTAGGTTGGGGAGCCCCGGACTGTCAAGCGGTTGAGGGCGGCGTGGGTGGCGGCGAGCCAGGCCGCACGCGTCGGAGCGGCGGCGAGGAGCGAGTCGCCGCGGCTTGCGTCTCCGCCGGGCGGTGAACGTGGTCCGGCACGGGCTCCCCTACACTCACCAGCATGCAGAGGCGCAACTCCTACCTGCTTCTGGCCGTGCTCGGCGTCGGCGTGTTCCTGGCCGGCCTGGAGTTGATGGTCACCGCCGTGGCGCTGCCGCAAATCCTCTCGACCGTCGCCGACTGGACGGACCTGCGCAAAGCCTCGTGGATCATCAGCGGTTACTTGCTCATGTACGTCGTCACGATGCCGCTGGCGGGCCGCCTCACCGACACGTGGGGCGCTCGCCGCCTTTTTCTGGCGGCCCTCTTTATCTTCACCGTCGGCTCGTTTCTGGCGGGGATCGCGCAGGATCTCGATCAGCTGATCGCGGCCCGGCTCGTCCAGGCCGTGGGCGGCGGGGCGATCATTCCCGTTGCCACGGCCGCCGCCTCTCACCTTTTCGAGGGACAGGCCCGGCCTCGGGCCCTGGGGATCATCGGCGCTCTGACGTTCCTCGGCATGGCCGCGGGGCCTTTCGTCGGCGCCGCGGTGCTCGAGACCGTCCACCCGGAAACCGCCCTGGCGCAGCTCGGCGTCAGCGGCGGCCCGCTCGTCACGATCGTCGCGCCGTCGTGGCGCTGGGTCTTCTATGTGAACGTCCCGATCGGTTTATGCGGGCTGGCGATTGCCTGGGCGGCCAGCTCCGGCTGGGATACGCCTCACGTGCCGGCGCGTTTGGACCTGCTCGGAGCGCTGCTCTTTACCGTGGGCCTGATCGGCATCCTTTTCGGGGTCACGCTCATCGGCAGCGGCGACGAGGTCTTCGGGGTGCCGATCGCGCTGGCGGTCGGCGCACTCCTGGCCATCGGCGCCGTTTCGCTGCTCGTCGCCATCATCCACGGCCTGCGCCGGCCGGACCCATTCCTCGACCCGCGTCTCTTCGCCGACCGGGTCTTCAGCTCAGCGGCGCTGATCTCGCTGCTTACCGGCTACGGCATGGCCACCGCGATCGTGGGCGGGGCGGTGTTCGTGGACCGAGTCCTCTACGGCGGCCCGGCGGAGCAGCGAGTGGTGCTCGGCGCACTGGCCGGCGCCATGGCCGTCGGCGCGTTGATGTCGGGGTTCCTCACCCGGGTGCTGTCGCTCCGCTTGTTGACGCTGGTCGGTCTGGCGCTCAGCTCCGGCGGTCTCGTCTGGATGTCGACGTGGAACCCGGACGCGCCGACCAACGCCTTCGCGGCGTCCGCGGCTGTCTTCGGTTTCGGCTTCGGGCTGACGGTCACGCCGCGGTCCACGGCCGCGGTGGAAGCCGCCGGCCGGCGGGCATTCGGCGCCGCATCCGCCACAGTGACGGTGGCCCGGATGATCGGCATGGCCGTTGGCATGGCGGCGCTCACGGCTTACGGATCCACGACGATCACGCGCATCTCCAACGAGATCTACGGCTCGGGCGAGGCTTACAAGCAGTACATTCCGGCATACCTGCGCGATCGGCCGCTCCACGATGGGCTCGTGGCGCAGGCGCTGGAAAGCTGGGCCGCGAGCAAGGCGGCCTCGATCATGGTCGGCGTCTTCCTGGTGGCAGCGGCGGTTACGCTCGTTGCGGTTGTGCCGGCCCTGGCGCTCCAAATCAGGAAGCGGCCCGGCGCCGCAGACCAAAGCCAAGGTCCGACGGAGGAGACGGCGCATGACGACTCGATCGCCTTCTAAGGAGAAGGCACCTCCGGCCGCAGCGGCGGTTCCGGCCGCAGATGTGCTGCCGGCCGTTGCCGGTTCGGCGGCCACGGCGGCCGTCCCAGCGCAGCCGGGCGAACCTTCGCCGGTGACGGCTCGGTCCCCGATGCCGGTGCAGGTGCCGGACGTCGTCCGGGTCGTTTCGATCGAGGCCGGCGTCCTTCGCGAGCTCGAAGGCGAAGCCGCGCTGGTCGAGCTCAAGCGAGCCGTCCGGTCGGCGAAAGCTCAGGTCTGGGTCGACCTGTGCGAGCCGACGCCGGGCCTTCTGACCGAGGTCAGCAAGATCCTCGATCTGCATCCGTTGCTGGCCGAAGACCTCGCCGAGCGCGATCAACGGGCCAAGATCGACCAGGTCGGCGACCTCCTGCACCTGGTCGTCTTCTCGCTCGGGTTCGACGACGGCACGTTCTACGACCGCGAGCTGGACTTCGTCCTCGGCAAGCGCTTGCTGCTGAGCAGCCACAGCCATTGGTGGGATCCGCGGGCCACGCACCACATCCGTGTCGGTCTCGCGGACGCGATGAAGCGCGGCCCGGACTTCGTTCTGTGGGCCCTGTGTGACGACATCATCGACGCCTACTTCCCGATCCTCGACCGTCTCGGCGACGAGATCGACGCTCTCGAGGACGCGGTCGTGGCCAAGGCCGATCGAGCCCTTCTGGAGCGGCTGTTCGAGCTCAAGCGCGAGCTGATCCAGATCCGCCGCATCACGGCCCCCGAGCGCGAGATGTTCAACGTCATGTCGAGCCGCGAGGAGACGCAGGTCTCGCCCGAGAACCGGCTGTACTTCCGCGACGCCTACGACCACCTGATCCGGCTGACCGACGAACTCGACACCTACCGCGAGCTTGCCTCAGCGACTCTCGAGACCTACCTGTCCACCGTGAACAACAACCTGTCGCTGATCATGAAGCGGCTCACAGGCGTGACCGTGGTGGTCGCAGGGATCGGTGCAGTGGGCGGCATCTTCGGAATGAGCGAGGCACAGGCGGCGTTCCGCCTGGACGAGGGACCCGGATTCTGGATCGTGACCGCCGGCTGCATTCTCCTGGCCGGCATCGCGGCCGCGATCTTGCACAAGATCGACTGGATCTAGCGCCGGCAGCCGCCCTGGTTCGCGGCCGTACAGAGGGGCGCGTCCGGGCAGACGTTGCCGTGTCCGGTCGGGTGGGCATCCGCCTGAGACGCGGCCAGCACGCCGATCGGCGTGGCCACGATCTGCAACTTGGTCGACGAGTTGGCGTGGGCTTCGGACGTCTGCAGCCAGAGTTGATCCGTTTGGGCGGCGAGCGCCTTGTCGGCAAATGACGTCGAGGGTGGGACATGGCGGATTACCTGGCTGATCTCGTAGATGTGGCGCTGGTTGTCGTCCGTATAGACCTCGACCCACATCCCGATCATGGCCGCGCCGCTGTTGATCTTCGAGTTGACCAGCAGGTTCCCGAACATGTGCACCCTCGCGTGCGCGTACAGGTACACGGCTTGCGGGGCTCCGGGATACGCGTAGTCCTTGCCGAGACTCAGGTACTCGGCCACGTTGCAGAGCGGGTACTGCTCGTTGGGAGGCGAGCGGACGATCGGCACGTCGATGTTGAGAGCCGGGATGACGACCCGCGTCGCGACGGCCAGCCCGATCCCTTCGGACGTGCCCGGTGACGCGTCGCCCGAGCCCGATGGGTTGATGGTCACGAGCGGCGGCAGGCTGTACGTGGCCGGCGAGTTGGACGCGACAACGTCGGTGGGTGATGGGTTGGCCTCGACCGCGGGCGAGAAGTAGTTGAAGAGCCCGGCAACCACCAGGAAGACGCCTGCGCCGGCCAAAAGTGCAGGTATCAGACCCACCAGGTCCCGCGAGAGCCCCTTGAGCGGTCGAGCCAGACGGCGGAGAACCGCGACGACCGCGCCGAAGGACGCGAGCAAACTGCGGAGCGTGCCCACGACGATCCGGCCTAACGAGCGAAGTCGAAGCATCGGCGCGATCCTAGCAGTTGAACGGTCGATTCGCCTCGGGTCAGACCCTGATATGCGGTGTCCGGTGCCCAGGGATGGGGCTTTCTTAAGCTGCTCTTACGGCGTCGTCGGTCGCCCCGGGAGCCGATTCCTGCTAATCTCGGGCCATGACAAGACGTCATAACTTCGTTTTCGCGGCTCTTCTCGGAGTGGTCACGGCCGCCGTGCTCCTCGTGGGTGCGGTGGTGGCGATGCCGCCACAGCAGACGGCGCTCCCGGCAAAGCCCACTTTTGTGGTCCTGCCGACGCCGACTGCCACGCCTCTGCCGATCGTGACGCCTACGCCCACGCCCGGCGCTGCTGGTGACAACCCCGACGCGACGATCGCGCCCTTCGGCGACGGGTAGACCCGCTGCCTCCATGGGGCGGAGGCTTGCCGGAAGGGGATAGAGGCAGGGGCACCGGCGCCAATTCAGGCGCGCGGCATCATGGACGCATTCGGCGTCAGGTTCGGCGCGCCTGTGGACTCGGCGCGCCTGTGGACTCGGCGCCCGCCAGGCGCCTCGCCGCCCTACGACTTCCCGGCGCGACTAGCTCTTGAACACGTCCGCGGCTTTGACGGCTACGTCCAGGATCGCCGGGAAGAGCCCGAAGATCACCGTCACGATGCCGGTCACGGCCAGGCCGACCCGAAATAGGATGCCGGGCGACAAGGGCTGGGCCGTTTCGGCCGGTTCGCGCATGTACATGTACACGATCACGCGAAGGTAATAGAAGGCCGCCGCGGCCGCGTTGAGCATCGCCAGCACCGCCAGGACCGTCAGCCAACCACCGGCCTGGACCGCCGCGACGATGACGTAGGCCTTGGCCCAGAAGCCGGCCAGCGGTGGGATACCGGTCAGCGACAACAGGAAGAGCGCCATCAACAACCCCAGCCACGGGTCGCGGCGCCCCAGACCCGCGAAACTGGAGATCTGGCTGGTCACGCCGGGCCGGTGCTGCAGGGCCGTGACCACGGCGAACGCGCCCATGTTCATGAACGTGTAGGCGGCGCCGTAGAAGAGGATCGCCGAGATGCCGCTGCGCTGGCCGCCGGCATAGGCCGCGAGGCCGACAAGGATGTACCCGGTGTGGGCGATCGAGGAGTAGGCCAGCATCCGCTTGACGTTGTCTTGCGTGATCGCCACGAGGTTGCCGAGGGTCATCGTCAGGGCCGCCAGGACGATCACGACCGGCAGCCAATCGGCCTTGAGCGGGCCGAGGGCGCCGACGAAGAGCCGCAGGGCGATGGCGAAGGCGCCGACCTTGGGCCCGACCGAGAGGTACGCCGTGACGGGCGTGGGCGAGCCCTGGTACGCGTCCGGAGTCCAGTAGTGGAACGGCACCGCGGCCATCTTGAAGGCAACGCCCGCGGTCATGAATGCCAGACCCATCGCCAGGCCAGGAGCGATCGAGCCCTTCGCCGCGGCCACGGCCAGCGCGGCCGCGATGTCGCTGACACGCGTGCTGCCTGTCAGGCCCCATACATACGCCAGGCCGAAGAGCAGGATCGCGCTCGAGAATGAGCCCAGGAGGAAGTACTTGATGGCGCCTTCGGTCGAATACGAATCGTTCCTCGCGAAGCCGGCCAGCAGGTAGCCCGGCAGGACCATCAGCTCGAGCGCGACGAAGAGGAGGAGCAGGTCGGCCGAGCCGGCGATGAGCATCGCCCCGGTGATGGCGAATATCAGGATGGCGGCGAACTCGGCGATCGGCAGGCCGCGAGGCTCCAGGTAGTCGGCCGCGAAGAGGATCGTCAGGGCGGCGATGGCCACGAACAGCAGGTCGAGGAAGGCGGTCAGGGCGTCGACGACGTAGGCGCCGCCGAACGCCGTTTCGGTGTGTCCGGCGAGCGAGAGCACGACGAGCCCGACGACGGTCAGCCCCACGAGCGCGGTCGCGATGGCCGGAGCGCGCCGTCCGGGCGCCGCCATGTCCACGACCAGGACCGCCGCGGCCGTCAGGACCGCCAAGACGATCGGCGCGAGCGTGCCCAGGTCAGACCAATTCATCTCGCGTCTCCTCTCAGCCGCCGACCGCGGCGCCGGCCGCAGCGAGGAAGGTCTGGACAGGGCTAAGGAAGTCGAGGATCAGGCTCGGGAATAGCCCGAACAGCACGATGAGCGCCGCCAGCGGGGCGAGAGTGAGGAGCTCGACACGGCTGATGTCGGTCAGGTGGTCGCCGAGCCCCGTGAGGAAGTCCGATACGGCGCCGAATGCGACGCGCTGGAACATCCACAGCAGGTACGTGGCCGCCAGGACCATGACGATGATCGAGGAGACGGCGATCACGGGCGCCAGAGTGAAGGACCCGATGAAGACCAGGAACTCTCCCACGAACCCCGACAACCCCGGCAGCCCGATGGACGCCAGGATGAAGAAGCCGAAGGCGGTCGACCACAAGGGCATCGTCGCCGCCAGGCCGCCCATCCTGGCGATCGATCGGTCGTGGGTGCGCTCGTAGACAACGCCGACCAGGAGGAAGAGCCCGCCCGTGATCAGACCGTGGTTGAGCATCTGCAGAATCGCGCCCTGCAGTGCGGTGGGACTGAAGACGAAGATGCCGAGCGTCACGAAGCCCATGTGGCTGACGGAGCTGTAGGCGATCAGGCGCTTGAGGTCCGGCTGGACGATCGAGACGACGGCGCCGTAGACGATCGCGATCACGCTCAGGACGATGATCGGCCCGGCGAAGGTGTGGGCCGCGAAGGGGTATAGCGGGACGGCGAAGCGGATGAGGCCGTAGGCGCCGAGCTTGAGGAGCACGCCGGCGAGGATCACCGAGCCCGCCGTGGGCGCCTCCGTGTGGGCGTCAGGCAGCCAGGTGTGGAACGGGAACATCGGGACCTTGATGGCGAAGGCGAGGAATAGCGCCAGGAAGGCGAGCAGCTGGAAGTTGTGGCCGAAGGAACCCGCGGCCGCGAACGCCTGGAGTTTCTCGTAGTCGAAGGCGCCCGCCCAGGAGCCGTTCGCGGCCTGGTAGGTGAAGGCCGTGGCCAGGATCGCGACCAGCATCAGCAGCGACCCGACGAGCGTGTACAGAACGAACTTCGTCGTGGCGTAGATGCGGTTGGCGCCGCCCCAGATGCCGATGATGAGGTACATCGGCACGAGGACCAGCTCCCAGAAGATGTAGAACAGGAAAAGGTCGAGGGCGACGAAGACGCCGATCATGCCGACTTCGAGGAGGAGGAAGGAGATCATGTACTCCTTCACCCGCACCTTGATCGGCCCGAAGCTGGCAAGAATGCTGATCCAGCTGAGCGTTGTCGTCAGAACGACCATCAGCACGCTCAGGCCGTCGACGCCGAGCTTGAACTGGATCCCGAACGACGGGATCCAGTCGGCCGCCTCCTTGAACTGGAAGCCGGCCTGGCCGAGGGAATAGGTCACGAGAAGAAGCAGGGACAGAACCCAGGCCGCCAATGACGTGCCCAGGGCGGTGCGACGGACGAGGTCCTGCTCCTTCGAGGGCAGAACGGCGATGAGAACCGCGCCAGCGAGCGGCGCGAAGGTGATCAGGCTCAGGATCGGGAGGGCAGGCATCGTGCTTTCCTCCTACCTGACCGTGACCGAGATGACGAGGTAGCCAGCGGCCATGACGATCAGGCCGAGGGCGATGCCGAGAGCGTAGTTCTGGACCCGGCCCGTCTGGACGCGACGTAGCGCCATGCCGGCGCCGGCTGTCACGGTTCCGATGCCGTTGACGGTGCCGTCGATGACGGTCTGATCGAACCAGAAGGCCGCGGCGGCGAGCTTGCCGCCCCATTCGACGAAGACCTTGTTGTTGATGTCGTCGAACCACCACTTGTTGGACGAGCCCTTATACAGGAGCGCCATGGTCCGCCGCGCGCTGAGGGCTCGGACCTGGTCGGGACGCGGCTGGGACCGCAGCCCGAGGGCCGGGATCTCGACGCCGAAGAGCCGCCACGCCAGGACGATCGCGATGGCGACGAGCGCGGTCGTGCCGATCGCAAGGGTGCCGTCGATGCCGAAGAAGGTGTAGGCGGCCTCGGTGCGGCCACTGGCAGCGATGGTGTGCTCGAACACGGGGGCGAGCCACTGGTGGAGCAGGCCGGTCTCGGGCGGGAAACCTATCGCCAGGCCGAGCAGGACGGCCGGTATGGCGAGCACGATGAGCGGCCCGGTCATCGACCGCGGCGACTCATGGACGTGGTGCTCGACCTCGGGATCGACGTGGCTCGGGCCCCAGAAGGTCATGCCCATGAGCCGGAACATGTAGAACGCGGTCATGCCGGCGACCACGAATCCGATCGCCCAGACCCACAGGAACCCGTTCTTGAACGCCCCGCCGAGGATCTCGTCCTTGGAGAAGAACCCGGCCAGCGGCGGCACCCCGGCGATCGCGATCGAGCCGATGAGCATGGTCGCGTAGGTGGTCGGGATCTTGCGCGCCAGCCCGCCCATCTTGCGCATGTCCTGCTCGCCACCCACGGAGTGGATGACCGAGCCCGAGTCCAGGAATAGCAGCCCCTTGAAGAAGCCGTGGCTCATGAGGTGGAAGATTGCCGCGGTCCACGCGCCGACGCCCAGCGCCGCGAACATGTAGCCGAGTTGCGAGAGGGTGGAGTAGGCCAGCACACGCTTGATGTCGGTCTGCGTGAAGGCGATCGAGGCGGCCATGATCGCGGTGAAGATGCCGATCGCGGCGACCACGACCATCACTTCCGACGCCGTTCCGAAGATCGGGTTGCAGCGGGCGACGAGGTACACGCCGGCGTTGACCATCGTCGCGGCGTGGATGAGGGCGGAGACCGGAGTCGGGCCTTCCATGGCGTCGGGGAGCCAGACGTGCAGCGGGAACTGAGCGCTCTTGCCGACCGCTCCGCATAGCAGCAGGAGCGCGATCGCGATCTGCCACTCGTGCGGCACGGCGCCGAACTTCGCGAAGACCGACTGCATGTTGAGCGTGCCCAGCTGAGTCCAGATGGCCATGATGCCGAGCGCGAAGCCCATGTCGCCGACGCGGTTGACCAGGAAAGCCTTCTTGGCCGCGACCGCCGCGGACCGGCGCGGATACCAGAACCCGATCAGCAGGTAGCTGCACAAGCCGACGAGCTCCCATCCGGCGAAGACGAGCAGGAAGTTGTCTGCAAGGACCAGGAGCAGCATCGAGAACATGAACAGGTTGAGGTAGGCGAAGAAGCGCCACCGCCCAGGGTCGTGGGCCATGTAGCCGATCGAGTAAACGTGCACGAGCATGCCGATCGTCGTGACGACGATGAGCAGGCAGGCGGTCAGCGGGTCGGCGAAGAGGCCCATGTCGGCACGGAAGCCGATGGCCGGAATCCACGACCAGAGAGTTATGCCGGAGCCCTGCGGGCCGAACGGGGCGATGTGGACGAGGGTCATCAACGCCACGAGCGAAGCCACGAGCCACGACGCCACCACGGCCCAGATAGCGATCCGGTGGGCGTCGTCGGGGTAGCGGCGGCCGAGGAGGGCGGTCAGCAAGAAGCCGCCGAGCGGCAGGAGCGGAATGAGCGGTAGCAGGGCGTTCATCGTCGGCTCATTCGCTCATTGAGTCGTATTCGTCGACAAGCGGCGTCTTCTTGTTCCGGTAGATGGCGATGACGATCGCCAGACCGACAGTAGCTTCGGCGGCTGCCACGGCGATGACGATCAGGGCGATGACCGCGGCGTGCGTCTGGAGCGGCTTTACGAACGCCCCGAACGCGACGATCGTGAGGTTGGCCGCGTTCAGCATCAGCTCGATGGACATCAGCATGCTGATGGCGTTGCGGCGCGCCAGGAAGCCGAAGGTACCGATGGCGAAGAGGAGCCCCGAAAGGACGAGGTAGGAGTCGAGCGAGCCGCTCACGACCGATCCTCCTCGCGCGCCTGCGGCTCACGCCGGGCAAGCAGAACCCCACCGACCACCGCGGCGGTCAGAAGCACGCTCACGACCTCGAACGGCAGGACGTACGCGCCGAAGAGCATGTCGGCCAGCGCCTTAGTCGAGGTCCAGGCGACGGCGCCGGTCGACGGCCACGTGGTGAGCAGCACCGCAGATACGATCACCACCGCGATGAGAACGGCGGCGACGGCCGCAGCCCACGCCTGGGTCTGGAAGACGAGCCGGTTCGGAGCGTTCTTCGTCTGGGTCACCATGATCGCGAACAGGACCAGGATGCTGATGGCGCCGATGTAGACCAGGACCTGCGTGGCGGCGATGAGAGGATTGCCGAGCAGGACGTAGATGCCGGCAAGCGAGGCGAAAGAGGCGATCATCGCCAGCCCGCAGCGAATGATGTCGCGCATCGTCACGACCAGCAGCGCCGACCCGAGAAGCATGATCGCCAGCACCAGGAACAGGATGTCGTCCCAGCGGACCGCCGTGAACGGGAGAGTTTCCCCTATCGGCATGCCTCCCTGCCCTCCTCGTCGTGGATCACTGCTGATGGGCTCCCTGGCCGTCGCCGGGCGCGACGGCGAGAGCCTCCGGAAGTTCGGGCAGCCCGTCTCCGGGGTTCGCCAGCCGGCCGTCCGCGACCGCGTGGGCGAGCCAGTCCCGTTCGCGCTGAATGTAGGTCACTTCGGTCTCGCCGGCCATCGCCGCCAGCCCGATGAGATCGATCATCGGCTGGGACCGATCGGTGTGGGCGAGCTCGTTGTCGGCGCCGCCGCGGAGCGCGTCATACGGGCACGCGTCCACGCAGATGCCGCACAGGATGCAGCGGCTCTCGTCCACGTCGTACTTCTCCAGGACGCGCGGCTTGAGCATGAGCGCGCCCGTCGGGCAGGTCTCGGCGCAGCGGCCGCACGAGACGCACGGCGTGTCGTTGAGGCTCATGTCGAGCGGCGTCGTCACCAGAGTGTCGAAGCCGATGCGCATGAAGTCGTAGCAGGCGGCGCCCACAACGTCGGCGCAGACGGCGGCGCACCGGCCACAGTCGATGCAGCGCGACGGCTCGCGCAGGATGAAGGAGTGGCTGTCGTCGCGGATATAGTCGTGGTTGGCGCCGGTGAAGCGGTTCTCGGTGACGCTGCGGAAACCGGCGCCGCCGTTGTTGGCTGGCTCCAGCGTGTCGAGCGTGGTCCCGTACTCGAGCCCGAGGTTTCGCAGGTCGCAGTAGCCGATCGCCTCGCAGGTGCACTGGAGGCAGCGGCTCGACTCGGCCATCACCTCGGACTGGGTATAGGCGATCTCGTACTCGTCATAGTTCTTGGTGCGCTCTTCCGGGGCAATCGCCTTGAGGCGGTGGCGCGGCTCCTTGACCTCGTCCGCATAGGGCGTGATCGAGAGGAACTTGAGCTCCGGTTCGGCCAGATTCTCCTGGGCCCGTAGCTCCGAGAGGTCCGCGCCGCGAAGGAACGCGTCGACCGCGTAGGCACAACGCCGCCCTTCGGCGATCGCCTGGACGACGGTCGCGGCGCCGATGCGAACGTCGCCGCTGCCGAAGACGCCGGTCCGGCCGGTCTCGAACGTGACCGCGTCGGCCTTGAGCTTGTTCCGGTTGGACTCGATGCCGTCGCTGCCGGGGCCGACCCACGACAGATCCGGACCCTGGCCGATGGCGAGCAGCACTCGGTCGCACTTGATGACGAACTCGGTCCCGGGCGCGGGCTCGGGGCGGCGGCGCCCGGAGGCATCCGGGGCGCCGGGCTGCATGCGGATAAACTCGACGCCTGTGACGCGGTTCTTGGCGTTGGTGATGACGCGCGTCGGCCCGGCCTGGAAGATCATCTTCGCGCCCTCGTCCATGGCCTCGTGGGCCTCGCTGGCGGCGGGCATGTCCTTCATGTCGCGGCGGTAGACGAGCGTTATCTCTTTGGCGCCCTGGCGGACCGAAGTCCGGGTGCAGTCCATCGCGGTGAAGCCACCGCCGATTACGACCACGCGGCTGCCGGCGTGGCCCGGATATGGCAGGCCCAGGGTGGCGATCTTCAGGTACTCGAGTCCGTCGATGACGCCGACCGCGTCCTCATTGGGAACGCCGAGCTTGTTCGTGACGTAGCAGCCGGTGGCGACGATCGTGGCGTCGAAACCCCGCTCGCTCAGGTCGTCGAGGCTGAAGTCGCGCCCGAGTTCCTGGTTGAGCTCGAGCTTCGCGCCGAGCCGCCAGACGGCCTCGTACTCTGGATCGAGGACATCGGCCTTGGGCAGGCGGTATTCCGGGATGCCGTAGCGGAGCATTCCGCCAGGGGCGGCGTTGCGCTCGAAGACCGTGGTGTCGTGGCCGGAGAGCTGCAGGTAGTAGGCCGCGGACATCCCTGCGGGGCCGGAGCCGACGATGGCCACGCTCTTGCCGGTCTTGGGCTGCGTCTCGAACGGCAGCGGCGCTTCGATGCCGTCCTTCTGGGCCGCCAGGACGATGTCGCCGGCGTAGCGGTGGCTGTCGCGGATGGCGATCGCCTCGTCGACTTCGTCGCGGCGGCAGTGCTCCTCGCAAGGCGCCGGGCAGACGCGGCCCAGGATTGAGGGGAACGGGATCGTCCGCTTGAAGATTCGCGCCGACTCGCGGAACTTGCCTTCGGCATTGGCCTTGAGGAAGCCCGGGATGTCGATGTGGCTCGGGCACTTGTTCTGGCAGGGCGGCAGGCAGTAGGCGTTGTGGTCGCTGAAGATCAGCTCGAGGTTGGTGCGCCGCAGCCGGCGGACCTCGTCGGTTTGAGTCCGGACCACCATCCCCGTGACCGCTTCGCGGCCGCACGAAATGGCCGGATGATCGTCGCCCTCGACCTCCACGACGCACATGCGGCACGCCCCGAAGCCGGGCAGCTTGGGCTCGTAGCAAAGCGTCGGGACCTCGATGCCGTTGGCCCGGCAGACTTCCAGGATCGTCTGCCCTTCGGTGCCGGTCAGCTCGCGGCCGTCGATCTCGAGCTTGATGGTGGGCGTCGAAAGCGGGCGCTGGGGAGCCTGCGACGTGATCAGGCGCTCGGCGGTCGAATCGTCCATAGGCGTGACCGTGTCTCGGGGCGCCTTCGCGTCCGGGCGGCTGTCGACCCGGCCGGCCTTGCTGTTCCAGATCGGCTTCTCGTTTTCGGCGGGCCGCAAGCCTTTCACTGGCGGGGCTGTGGGCAGGACAGGCAGCGCGCCGCGTGCGATGGCCGGCGGGACCGCCGGTGCCTTTCCGGCGGGCAGGGTGGGTTTGCCTGCCGGCTGAGTCGCCGGGGGGGAGCTCGGGCTGGGGCGAAGGTTGATTTCTCGCATGGGACGCCTCAGGAGACGGACCCGGCCGGAGTGGCTGCCAGCGACTGGCAGATCCCGGCTGGGCACGTGCTTTGGACGATATGAGCATCGAGCTCGTCGCGGAAATACCGGACGAGGCTCAGCAGGGGCAGCGTGGAGCGGCGTTCGTGGTCGCACAGGCGGCTGGCCACGATGTCGGCGGAAAGGTCGGTCAGCCTCTCGATTTCGTCACCGCGTGGCTGGCCCTCGCAAATGCGGGCCCCGATCTCGGCCAGGCGGCGCAGCCCGATCCGGCAGGGAATGGTCTTGCCGCAGGCCTGATCGGCGCAGAAACGAGTCAGGACGGAGGCGAGATCCACGAGGCAGCTGCGTTCGTCGACGACGACGATCGAGCCGGAGCCCATGTACGCCCCTGCGGCCTCGAGGGCTTCGAATTCGTACGGTGTGCTCATGGCGTCGGGCGGGAGAATGCCGCCGGATGGGCCGCCGACCAGCAACGCCTTGACACTGTGGGTTGCCGAAACCCCCCCGGCCAGGGCGACGATCTCGCCGATGGTCGTTCCGAGCGGGACTTCGGCCAGGCCCGGATTGGCAACCGAACCGGAGATCTGGACCAGCACGGTGCCGTGTCCGCCCTTCGCCCCGGCGTCGAGGTAGCTGCCGGGGCCGCCGGTGACGATGCCGGGGATTACGGCGAAGGTCTGGGCGTTGTGGACGAGGGTCGGTTTGCCGTAGAGGCCTTTGGTCGTCGGATACGGCGGCTGCTGCTCGGGCTGGCCGCGCCGGCCTTCGATGCCCTTGAGCAGGACCGTCTCCTCGCCGAGCATGTACGCGCCCTGGAGGGGCTTGACCTCGACGTGGAGGGAGCGGCCGCTGCCGAGTACGTCGTCGCCCAGGTACCCGGCGTCCTCAGCTTCGCGGACGGCGGTTTCGAGCGTGGCGATTGCCTCGGTTGCCTCGGCGCGCAGCCCGATGACGATGTCGGAGGCTCCGATCGCGACGGCCGCTATGGCCGCCCCCTCGAGGACGGCGTAGGGGTTTCGCTCGAGCAGGACACGGTCGGTGAAGACGGCCGGATCCGCCTGATAGGCGTTGACGACAACGTAGCGGCGATCGGCCTGGGCCAGCGCGCAGGCTCGCCATTTCTCGCTTGTCGGGAAGCCCGCCCCGCCGCGGCCGCGCAGCCCGGAGCCGGCAAGGGCGGCCACGATCTCGCCGGCGGTCATGTCGCGGATCGCTTCGGTCAGACCCTTGAACGCTCCCGCGTCCAGCGCCGCGTTGAGGTCGGTGGGCACGGCCGGGGGGCCGGCCACGGTCTCGGCGCTCGGGCCCTCGCTGCCGGCGCCCGCTTCGCGCGTGACCACAGCCTCGCCGGCGGCTTCGCGCTCGCCCCTCGAGGCGGCGCCGCCGGCGGCGGGCAGCAGCAGGTGCGGCCACTTGTCGGGCGTGGGGAGGACGTTCGCGTTGGTCATGCCACGGTCTTCTTTGCCAGAGCGCGGCTCCAGGCAGCGGCGCTGGTCTCGGTGACGTCGCGTTGCGGCTTGCCGTCCAACGTGACCAGCGGCGAAGCCGCGCCGGGGATATGGGCTGCGAGCTGCTCGAGCGCCACGCCGCCGACCGGCTCCCGGGCGAGCTTTGTCCACAACCCCTCGCCGATGGCGTTCGCGATCCGACCGGACCCGGCGAGCAGGCAGCTGGTGCAGCGGCAGACCGCGACGGTACGGGCGCGCCGTTCGAAGCTCAGGTGGCTGTAGTAGGTAGCCGTCCCGTACACCAGCGCATATGGGGCGCCGGTCACGTGGCTGATGTGCTTGATCGCCGCGATCGGCAGATAGCCGTAGGCGGCCTGGACCTCCTCGAGGATCGGCAGCATCTTGCCCGGGTCGTAGTCGCGCGCTTCGAGAATCTCCTCGACCGCGACGAGATCGATCGGCTGGAAGTGAACGTAGGCCTGGTCCGGGACCGGCCGCCCGGAACGCCGCAGGGCCGACTCTTCACGCCGCTCGCCGTAGGTCTCGGCCGGGCCCCAGTGGGTGTAGAAGCGGTTCTTGGTGTCGTGTCCGCCCATGTCGATGCATTCGACCGGGCATGCCTGCGCGCACTGGAAGCAGGTCTCGCACTTCAGAGTGCCGAACTCGTCGTAGAGCAGCTGCAGCCGGCCGCGGAAGCGGACCGCCATGTCCGGTCTGACTTCGGGGTACTGGATCGTCGCCTTCGGCGCGAAGAAGCGGCGCAGCGTCAGCGCCATCCCCTTCGCGATGCCGAGGCCGGGGATGAATGTCATCGGGCGCTCGGTAGGTTGAGGATGATGACGGCGGCGGCCGTCACGAACAGGTTGAGGAGCGAGGCGGGCAGCAGCCATTTCCAGGCGAAGCCCATCAGCTGGTCGACTCGGACGCGCGGCAGCGTGCCTCGCATCCACACGAACACGAACACGAAGATATAGGTCTTGACCATGAACCAGAAGATGCCCTGGACCCAGTCGAGGGCGATGATGCAGGCCAGAATGATGAGGATCGTGACGCCGGCTCCCGCGATCACGAAGCCGAGGCCGAACGCGCTCGGGGCGCTCCACTGCCGGCCGCGGAACAGCCAGATGGCGAGGCCCAGGACGTCCGCGGCGACGAGCAGGGCAAAGCCCACGATCACGATCCAGGCGGCGCCGATGCCCGAGGCGTCGAGCCAGTTCAGGTTGTACGGCCAGGGCCAGTTGAACGGGGCCGTCCAGCCGCCGAAGAAGAGCGTCGTGATCAGCGCCGAGATGATGAAGACGTTCACGTACTCGGCGAAGTAGAAGAAGCCGAAGCGCATCCCCGAGTATTCGGTCGAGAAGCCGGCCACGATCTCCGAGTCGGCTTCGGTCAAGTCGAAAGGCGTGCGGTTGGCCTCAGCAGTAGCGGCGATGAAGAAGATCAGCACCGCCAGCGGCTGCTTGAAGACGAACCAGTCGAGGGCCGAGCCGGATTGGGCCTGGGCGATGTGGTTGAGGCTCATGGTGCCGGCGAGGAGGATCACGCCAACGACCGAGATCGTGAGCGGGATCTCGTAACTCACGATCTGGGCCGCCGAGCGGAGCCCGCCCAGCAGCGAGTATTTGTTGAAGCTCGCCCAGCCGCCCATCAGCAGGCCCAGGACGGAGAGACCGCCCATGGCGAAGAAGAAGAGCAGGCCGATGTTGAAGTCCTGGCCGAAGATCCCCGGCGCGAACGGGATGACCAGCAGAGTCATGACGCTCGCCAGGAAAGTCACGACCGGGGCGAGGGTGAAGACCGGCACGTCGACGCCCGTCGGCGCGAAGTCCTCTTTGGCGAGGACCTTGAGACCGTGGACGACGCTCATCGCCGCGCCCCACGGGCCGACCCGGTTGGGTCCGACTCTCAGGTTCATGCGGGCAATGACCTTGAGCTCCATGTAGATCAGGAGAAAGGCCGTCGGGACGGTCAGGAGCAGGATTCCCAAAACGACGACGACGAACCGGACCAGTGGCTGGTTCGCCCCCAGGAAGTCGAGCGTGGGCCCCAGCATCACCACCGCGCTCACCACGGCGCCGACGAACAGGAACAGCGCCAGCGGCACCAGGACCAGGGCGAGACGGTCGATCGGGGACGCGCCCGCCCAGGACTCGAGCGCGAAGGCCCGCGACTCCACCGCGTAGGCGCGCACCGCCCGAGCTTGTTCGCGGAACGTCGCCGGGAGGGCTCTCATTTGTCGATCCCGCCCATGATCGGGTCGAGCGACGAGACGATGGCCATGGTGTCGGCGAGGAGATTGCCCGGCAGCAGGTGCGGGACCACTTCGAGGTTCATGAAGCTCGGGTCGTGGATGCGGAAGCGGAACGGCTGGTCGGTGCCGTCGCTGATGGCGTACACGCCGAGCATCCCGCGCGGGCCCTCGACCGCGCCCCAGGCGCGTCCCGGATGCGGCCGCAGCAGCCGCGGCAGCTTGGCCATCACAGGGCCGTCGGGCATGTTGTTGAGGCACTGGTCGATGATCTTGATCGACTCGCGGACCTCGTCCATGCGAATCAGGTATCGTGCCAGCGAGTCGCCCTCGAGGCGTGTCGGGACGTTGAAATCGAGCTGCGGGTAGACGCTGTACGGGTGCGCGCGGCGGACATCGAACGGGACGCCGGAAGCGCGCAGGTTGCCGCCCGTGACGCCGAAGCGGAGCGCCATCTCGCGGTCCATCACGCCGACGCCGCGGGCTCGCCGCACGAAGATCTCGTTCTCGTTGAGGAGCCCGGTGTTGGCTTCGGTCTGCTTGGCGGCGCGGCTCATCCAGTCGCCCAGGCGGCTCATGAATTCGTGGTTGAGATCGCCGTTGACGCCGCCGATGCGGAAGTAGTTGAAGAGCATCCGCGCCCCGGTGAGAGCGGCCAGCATCTCCACGATCTCGTCGCGCTCGATGAAGCTGTAGAGGATCGGCGTCAGGCCGCCCATGTCCAGGGCGAGGAACCCCATGAAGAGGGTGTGGCTGGAGATGCGCAACAACTCGGCGGAGAGGACGCGGATGTACTCGGCCCGAGGCGGGACCTCAACGTCCATGAGCTTCTCGAACGCCAGGACCGCAGCCCATTCCTGGAAGAGCGCGCTGGCGTATTCGAGCGGATCTACCTGGTCGATGACGTGGTAGTAATCCGAGTTCTCGCAGATCTTCTCGACGCCCCGATGGAGGTAGCCCAGGACCGGATCGACGTCGACGATCTGTTCGCCCGAGAGCTTGAGAACCAGCCGCAGGACGCCGTGAGTAGCCGGGTGCTGCGGCCCGAGGTTGAGGAACATCTCCCCGTCGCCGATGGTGTAGAACTCGGCCTCGCGCTCCGTCCGAGTGGGATAGGGCGGGATCGGTTCGTAGAGGTCGGCGCTGACCGCACGGTCGAGCATGATGCGCGGGTCGTCCTCGGAGCGATGCTGCTCCGGCGGGCGCTGCTTGGGGCGCGAGGTGGTGCGGGCGGGACGGGTCGGCATCTTCGGCCTCAGCTCGCCGGCGCCCGGCGGACGCCGGCGGCGGGATCGTCCGCCACGACCGCCGGAGCGAACGGCCGCTCCACGTTCCGGACGCCCTCACCCGGGGAGCGGGCAGCGTCGTCGGGCAGGAGGAAGTCCTTGCGGAGCGGGAAGCTCGTGTAGTCGGGCGGCATGAAGATGCGGCGCAGGTCGCGGTTGCCTTCGAAGACGATTCCGAACATGTCGTAGGCCTCGCGCTCGAGCCACTCCGCTCCGGTCCAGAGGAACGTGGCGGAGGGGCAGCGCGGGTCTTCGCGGGAGAGCGGCTCGGCGATGATGCGCAGCCAGTCCGGGCTGGTCTCGCTCCACAGGTGGTACACGACCTGCATCTCATTTCCCGTGTCGACGCCGGCCAGGTCGGCCAGCAGCTCGAAGCGGAGATCGACGGAGTCGTGCAGGGTGCGGAGCACGTCGGGAACGTCGCCCGGCTGGATCCGAATCTCGGTCTGGTCGTGACGCTGGCGAATCGGCCCCTGGATCTGCGCGCCCAGGCGCGCTTCGAGCCGGCGCTTCAGAGTGCGATCCATCGCTCAGATCTTGTCCGGTACGGTGGGGCCGATCTCGCGCTCGGGCCAGCGCCCGCGCTGATCCTTGACGAGCTGTCCGAGCTGCATCATGCCGTAGATGAGGCCCTCGGGTCGAGGCGGGCAGCCCGGGATGTAGACGTCTACCGGCATGACACGGTCGATGCCCTGGACCGTCGAGTAGCTCCTCTTGTAGCGGCCGCCGGAGACGGTGCAGTCCCCGAGGGCCACGCACCACTTGGGCTCGGGCATCTCTTCCCACAACCGCACCAACGGGCCGGCCATCTTGGTCGTCAGCGTGCCGGCGACGATGAGCACGTCCGACTGGCGGGGCGAGGCGCGGAACGGGAACATACCCCAGCGGTCCATGTCGTTCTTGCTCGTGGCCGCCGACATCATCTCGAAGGCGCAGCAGGCCAGGCCCGAAAGGAGCGGCCAGAGGCTGTTCGCCCGGATGAGATCGAGGATGTTGTCCGCCTGCGTCGGGATCACCTGAAGCCCGCCCCAACGCCCGTCGTCGTGGCGCCCGGCGTCCGTCAGGCCGAACTCGCGCAAGTGGGTGATCTCGGCCGGACGTCCGCCGTCGTACGCGAGCGGATTGACCGCCTGCCAGAGCGTGTTGGGGACGACGATCGGCGCAGTCAGCTCGCCGGGAGTGAGGGGCGCGAGCCGGCTTGCGGCCGCCGTCGTTTCGGTCGCCGTCGATTCGGTCGCGGCGGGCGCCGCCTTCGCCGCGGCGTTCTCGGCAGCCCGCTTCGTCGGTCGATCGCCTACCGCCACGTCAGGACTCCCTTCCGCCAGGCGTAGGCCAGGCCGAGCATCAGGACCACCACGAAGGTGCCCATGCTCACAAGGCCGCCCAGCAGCAGACTCCGGAAGACGATCGCCCAAAGGAATAGGAACACGACTTCCACGTCGAAGGCGACGAAGAGAAGAGCGTAGATGTAGAACGAGATGCCGGACCTGCCCCAGGTGTCGCCGACGGTGTCGATGCCGCTCTCATACGGCAGGCCCTTGTGGCGATCGCCGCGGTTGCGGTGCGACAGGAACCAGGCCAGGCCGATCGTGAGAAATACGAAGCCGACCCCTGCGACAGCCAAGCCGACTACGTACCAGATGCCGGTCATCTCTCTCCAGCCGAACCTGCCGTCCGCGGTGGGCGTTCCGCGGTGCGCCGGGACTAAACGTTGATCTGCGGCCCACGGGGACGGGTGCTATGCCCGATCCCTCGCGATCCAGCGAGAGTCTACCAGCAGGGCCGGGGGGACCGGGAATCGCGCACGCGTCCAGTGAAGATTGAGCGTCCCGGTTTCGGACGCGGGGCCGGATGTGGACGGCCGATCGGCCGCGCCGCCGAGTTCGCCTGACAGACTCCGGCTCCCCCTATCGGCGCACGCCCTCGAGTGAGGGCCGCGTGGCCCGTTAAAGCCGGCGCGGGCGGCTCGGGGCTAGTCGTGCCGCCCGCGTCTCCGGCTAAAACCGCCAGCGGGGTAGCGACTGACGGCTGCACACGGAAATTCGATATTGGCGGAGCCGGCGAGCCGAGGGCCAAATCGTTCACACGATCGACGGACTCGTCGCGCTCCCCCCTGCTCCAATGCGTAGGTTGCGCGTGTCTGCGGCAGCGCCGCAATACGGGAACTGCCCTATCGAGGGGCTACCGAGCGAGCGTCAAGACCCGGAAACGGCCCATATGGCGGGGATCGAGCATCCGAACGATGCCCGAGCGGGCACGGAGGTAGTCCTCGGCGGTCGTTTCGGGCGAGGCTTGCAGCGCCTGCAGCTCCGATTCCAGGCCGGCTTCGACGAGGAAGTCGGCCTGAGTTGTCAGGGCCACGGAACGAAGACCGCGCCGCTCCCCGAGGATCTGCACCGCGGTGAAATCGACATGGGCGGTCAGGTCGGTCAGCCCGATCTCGGCGAATGGGTCGTCCTGGACGCGATGTCCGCGGTAGCCGAGCAGGGTCCCGGCCCGATGGCGCGGGCCGTATAGCTCCACGGCGGGGTAGCCGTAGTCGATCGCGATCACGAAGCCTCGAGCCAGGCGGCCGACCACGTCGTCAAGCCACGGGGCGAGGCCGAGGCATATCTCGGCGACCTGGCCCTCCGCGAGTTCGCCGGGCACGATCCCATCGTCGGCGAGGCGACGCACCAGGTCGGGCGTCGAGGGCTCCGCCGTGACCTCGACTAAGCCATCCCGCCACGCCACGAAGAGCTCGAGAAGCTTCCCGCCCCGGACGACGATTCGGTGGACCGGCAGGGCGTCGAGGAACTCGTTGGCAAGGATGATGCCGGTGACGGGCACAGGCCCGTTCGAGGGCGAGCCGGTGGTCGCCATGACTCCGGTAAGGCCGGCCTTTTCCAAGCCGTCTCGCAGGTCGTGCATCCGGTTGGGGTTCGACTCGATCGGCTCGTACCGGATCGCTTTGAGCAGCTCGGTCGAGCCGTGACGGCGCAGCCCTTCGAGGATGGACACGGCGAGCGTGCCCGATCCGGCGCCGTATTCGATCACGCCGAACGGCCGCGGGCATGCGAGCTCGGCCCACATGGACTCAATTCGGCGGGCGATCGTCCAGCCGAAGATCGCGTGCGTTTCGGGGGCGGTCAGGAAGTCGCCCGCGTCGGTGGGTCGGTCGGCGGTCTGGCTGTAGTAGCCGAGCGCGGGTTCGTAGAGCGCGCGTTCCATGAATCGGGCGAACGTGATCCGGCGCTCGGGCGACGATTCGATTTCGGCGCGGATGAGGGAGGTTAGCCTCGAGGCGCGGTCTGCCGAAGCGTCGGCGAACGGAGGCTCAGACGAAATCTCGGACGGCGGCCGGGGGCCGGCAGGCGACGCACGTTCGGTCGGCGGATGTCGCGGTTCGGGCGTCATCGGGCCCCCGCACGAGCTCGCTGCGCGAGCAGGCGCAAGCCGCCGTTCATCAGGGTGTGGCCGCCGAGGAGGATCGGGTGGCCGTACGGGGCAGAGGCGGCCGATTCGGTGAGGGCGCGAAGCCACGGATCGGCGATGGACGCCGGTAGTAACAGGTCCGATGCGAAGCGATCCTCGGCCTGCGGCCGAGAGGCCGCCTCGTCGGTGCCGTGGCGGTGGGCAAGCAGGAGTCGCGTGTCGATCAGCGCAGCATCGGAAAGCTTGCCGACGATACGGGCCAGTGATTCGGGGCCGTCGCGGACGAGGAGCTCCCCGAGGATCGAGCCCGGGGGCCGGGCTTCGGTGGCGGTCCCCGATTGGGCAAGGCGGCTCGCGGCGCGGAGGCCGCGTTCTTCGACCAGGGCCCGGACGCGGCAGTCGACGCCGCTCTCCAGCCACTTGAGGGTGGCCGCGGAAATGCGGCCCGCGACCAGCAGTTCGGCGCGGCGATCCGTCAGGACCTCGGCAAGTTGCGCCAGCCGCTCGTCGACGAGTGGCGCCGTTGAGTGGAGGTCGGCCAGGCCTCGCCCACTGCCGAGAACCAGCAGATCGAGTGGAGTGTCGACGTCGACGCCGAGCCGCCAGCGCGACCTGAGGTCCGTGACGGCCACTCCGGCGCGTTCCTCCAGCCACCGGGGAAGGGCGTTGTCGGCGGGGAGTGGCGGCAGGTCCGCCAGTTCCGCCGCGCTTGAGACCGCCACCACGTCGGCCGAATAGCGGTTGTTCGCCAGAGCGTGCCCGCCCGGTCCCGCGGCCACGTCGACGAAACGTCGCAGATCCGCGGCCCGTGCCAGCGGAATGCTCCCGGATCCGAGCACGATCGCGCCGCCGGCCGCTGCACCGGCTCCGGCTCCGGCTGCGGCGCCTGCGGCGTTACGTGCCCGGATCGCCGCCCCGAGCCGCTCGCCAAACGAGAGCCCGTCCGGCGGCCCCGCCACGATCTCCACCGAGTCCGCACCGGCCGCCAGAAAGGCGACCCGCTGCCGCTCCGCAAGGGAGTGGCGCGCCTCCGCCAGGCCGCGCACAAGTGGCCCGGCCCCATCAGGAGCCGCGGCGTGGAAAATGAGCACGACAACGGGGCGCACGAGCGGAGTCTAGCCGCGGCGTCCCGGGGTGCGGCGGCGTTGAGCCGTGCCCGTCGGCGCACATTGGGAGTCGGTCAATGCCAAAGGTTCGGGCGTATGTCGGTCTCGGAGCGAATCTTGGCGACGCGCGGGCGACATTGACCGGCGCCGTCCACGCTCTCGTGGCTTTGCCGGGGGTGTCTCTGGCCGGCGTGTCGCGCCTCTACGTCACGGCCCCGGTCGAGGTCACAGATCAACCCGAATTCCACAATGCAGTCGTGGCCCTGGACGTACCCGCCGGTCCGGCCGGCCCGGAGGCAACCGGCCCGATCGCGCTTCTGCTCGCCCTCAAGTCGATCGAGCGCGCGTTCGGACGAAAGAAGCGATTTCGATACGGCCCGCGCGAGCTTGACCTCGACCTGCTGCTCTTTGGCGAGGAACGCATTGCCGTGGAGCGGCCGGAGGAGGGCCGCTCGCTCGACCCGGCCAAGGCCACTCGCCTGCTGGAAGTTCCGCATCCGGAGGTCGGACGGCGGCTCTTCGTTCTTGCGCCCCTGGCCGACCTGGCGCCGGATCTGGTGCCGCCCGGCTGGACCGAGTCGGTCGAGCAAGCCCGTGCCCGCCGGGGATCGATCGAAGGCGCTTCGGCCGTCCGCCCAATCGGGCGCTGGGACGCCGACTCAGCGGCGTGGGCCGAGCTGGACGCCTAGGTCCGGCCCGCCGCGGCACGATGCGGCCGCGTTTTTGCCGAATTCACACCGGGACGACATCAGGCGGGGCTCCGGCGGAACGGCAGGAGAGTATCCCCGCGCGCTCCGCCAGTGGTGTCCCAGATATGCGAAACGGGCGACAGTTCCCTCGTCGGCTGTCTGGGCACCGACTACTGTCACCCGTTTCGCCCTCTAAGCTCGGATACCGAGCTTCCCTTCCTCCGACCGACCGATCGGCCCGTCAGGTTCCGATCGGCTGTCAACCTCTGATTCGGATCAATGGGCCTGCCGGATCACTCGATCTTCGGAGATTTGGGCAAATCTTCGGGCGAGCGCGGACGCGGGTCTAATGGCGGAAGTGGCGCCGCCCCGTGAAGACCATCGCCATGTGGTGGCGGTCGGCGAGCTCGATGGCCATCTCGTCGCGGATCGAGCCGCCCGGCTGGATGATCGCCGTGACTCCGGCCTGGGCCGCGAACTGGATCCCGTCCGGGAACGGGAAGTAGGCGTCGCTGGCCATGACCGCCAGCCTGGCCCGGTCGCCGGCGCGCCGCAGGGCGATCTCGACGGCGGTTTGGCGGCTGGCCTGGGCCGCCCCGATACCCACCGTCGCGGCATTTCGCGCCAGCACGATCGCGTTCGATCGGACATGCCGGACGGTCCGCCAGGCGAACAGCAGGTCCGTCAGCTCTTCGAGCGTGGGCCTTCGCTTCGTGACCACGTGGAGCTGCGTCTTGTCGAGGCCCAGCTCGTCCTTCGCCTCGACCAGCAGCCCGCCGGCGATGCGCTTGAAGTCCAGGTTGGCGATGCCGTAGTCGCGCGGACCCTCGCTGGGGCTCTGCGGCACGGCGAGGAGCCTGAGTTGCGGCTTCTGGGCCAGGATCCCGATGGCGGCCCGGCTGAACGACGGAGCCACCACCGCCTCATACGAGTTGGCTGCGATCTCGCGCGCCGTGGCGCCGTCCAGGTCGCGGTTGACGCCGACGATCCCACCGAAGCACGAGACCGAGTCCGTCTCGAGAGCGTTGCGGTACGCCTCGACGAGCTCGTCCGCAGACGCGAGCCCAACCGGATCGGTGTGCTTGACGATGACCGCAGTCGGCGAAGTGAAGTCCATCGCAAAAGCGTAGGCCGCGTCCAAATCCAGCAGGTCGTTGAAGGAGGGTCGCGACCCCTGCAGCTGAGTGGCATCGGCCAGCGTGCCGGAGCGATGTGTCGTCTCGCGGTAGAACGCCGCCGATTGGGTCGGGTTCTCGCCGTAGCGCAGGTCGTCGACCTTCTCGAGGACCATCGCCAGGCGGCTGGGGAAGGTTTCGCCGCAGACGTTCGAGAGGTACGCCGCGACCTCGGCGTGATACGCGGCGACCAGACCGTACGCCTCGGCGGCGAGATTCTGGCGCAGCTCGGCTGACACGGCTCCGCGCTCACGGATGTCGCCGATGACGCTCGGGTAGCGCGCCGGGTTGGCGACCGCGGCCACGCCGGCGTAGTTGCGGGCCGCCGCGGCCAATAGAGCGGCGCCGCCGACGTCGATCATCTCGATCGCTTCGTCGATCGGTACGAGGCGGGAGCCCACCTGCGGGGCGAAATGGCTGACGTTCACCGCCACGAGATCGATCAGGCCGATCCCCTGCGCCGCCAGCTCGTCGAGCTGCTCGGGCTTGTCGCGGCGGGCCAGGATCCCGGCATAGATCGAGGGGTGGAGGGTCTTGACCTGGCCGCCGGCGATCGGCTCTGCGCCGGTCAATTCGAAGACGGATCGGACCTCGACGCCCTCATTGGCGAGGAACTCGCGGGTGCCGTCGGTGGCGAAAACCTCGACGCCGACTGAAAGCAGGTCTCGAGCGAACGGGCCGATGCCCTCGCGGTTGGCCACCGAGAGCAGGGCTCGCACCAGGCCTACCTCCCAACTGCCGGCAATCCGGAGCGCTTGGCCGGGCGGCACCGCGCGCCCGGAGTGGCTCGAGAAGGGGCGAGCCTGCGCCGGAAGCGTGGTGGCCGGGGTCGCCGGATTGGGTCCGAGTATAGCGCCGGCCCCGTGCCGGCCGGCCTCCCTGATCGGCCATTCCGCCGTTCGACCCCGAAAAGGACGGCGCCCGGGGCGTGCAGCCGGGTCAGACGGCCCGTGTCATGGCATACTCACCGGACGCATAGATCGCGGCGCGCCCGGTTGGCCCCGCAGATCGGGCACATTCAGGTCGCACGACCACATCGACGATTACGCCCGGAGGTCCGCGCGAACATGGCGCCGTGGGAATACCTCTTCATCGGCTTCAGCAAAACCAACTTCAACCCGATCTTCGACATCACCTGGATGTTCGCGGTCGCGATGCTCGTCACCTCGATCATCTTCTACAACTTCCAGGGTCGGAGACTGCGCAACTACGCCGTATTCCTCGACCTCAACGAGTGGCTGCTCTGGACCTCGATCGGTACGTTCAGCCTCCTGCTGATGTACGCGGTCTTCGGTTTCGACTTCCTATTCGTCCTGCCGACGATGGTCGGTGGCGCGCTGCTGTTCCTGTGGATCCGGTTCCTGCATTTCCCGCCGCTCATCCAGGCTTACGAAGAGCGGCTCGCTCGGCAGCGCTATTTCCAGCGCTCCAAGACGGCGCATCCGGAAGCCACGATCCGCAAGCGCCCCGTCGCGAGCTCCAAGCGCCGTCGCCGGTAGCTTTCAGACGGACCGCGTGAGTCTCGCCGCGGCTCCCGCAACCCGGCGGCCCTGACCGGCCGTGGAAATCCGCCGGTTCGGTATCGGGCACCGGCGCCGTGAGGGTCCGGCCGGCACGCACGGCGTGGACGGGCAATCGATCCACGGCGACCCACGGGGCGCGATCTCCGAGCTCGCCTTTCGGCCGAACGCCGCAATGGCGCCGCACTCCAATCCGAACCTGACCTACTTCGTCGTGATCGAAGGGGGCGGCTTCGTCCAGGTCGGCGACGAACGTGCCCGCGTCGCTGCCGGAGAAGCCGTCGTCTGGCCGCCCGACGTCGTCCACGCCGCGTGGACGGAGCAGACCCCGATGCGGGCGCTGGTCGTGGAGTTCGCGGTCGAGAACCCGCGGCTGCTCCTGCTCGAGGGCGCCGCGGTCGAGCTTGCCGTCGAGCCGGTGGTCCAGCCGGCCGAAGGATCGAACGCCGAACCTCCGGCCGATCCGAAGCCCGGCGGCGGACTCGTTATCGAGCCGAGTTCCCGACCCGACGACCGCAAATCTCCCGACGGAGAGCCCTGGTAGCGCTCCACGCCGCGTAACCGCGTATCTCGGGTCTGGCGGTTGCGTTCCGAGCGTGGTACACCCTGGCGATGGCGTCGGATGCGGCGCCGGTGGAGGCGAGGCATGGAGCGAACGCAACGGCTGACGGCTCGGGCGGCGGTTGGTGCCGTCCTCGCGCTCGCCGTTGCCGGCTGCGGCTTCCTTCCCAGCCCGACTCAGGAAGCGGCGGCGGTGACGGCCACGCCGTCCGCGCTCAGGACCACGACACCGGCGCCACTCCCCCTGACGACCCCGGAGCCGACCCCGACGCTCCCGACCGGCCCGACCCTGAGCTGGACTCCGGTCCTGGCCTCGAACGGAAACGCGAAGCTCGCTCCCAAGCTCGCAGGCGGCATCTCGGCCGCGCTGGCCTTTCCCGGCGGGTTCGTCCTCGCCGGGAGCAATAGCCTGGGCCACGCCATCGTTTGGTTTTCGCCGGACGGCACGAAGTGGCAGCCCATAGAAAACGTCCCGGGTTTCGAGGACGGCGTGATCCGCAACCTGGTGCCGTTGCCCGAGGGTTTGCTGGCAAATCTCGTCCCGACGCCCGGTGGCCTCCTCGCGGTGGGCACCGCGCAGAAGGTCGACTCGCTGTGCGCCGGGGCCGCGCTCGGGTGCAACCCGATCGCGCCGATCCGGTTCTGGACCTCGACCGACGGTCTTGACTGGCGGCCTCTCCCGAGTACCGTGGCGGCTCCGTTCGGCCGGGCGCAGATGGACCAGATCGTCCCCGGGCCGTCGGGTCTGGTTGCCTTCGGTGAGCTTGTGCCGGCAACGGGAACCAACATCACGGGCATGGTCTGGACGTCGCCCGACGGCCGGGTCTGGACCAGGGCGCCACAGTTCCCGACCGCCTTCCCGACCGACACGATCGCCGATCTGGCGGCCGGCCCGGGCGGTTACGCGGCCGTAGGTTCGCGCTCGGTGGGCGGCAACCTGACCCAATCGCGGCGGGCCTGGTATTCCGTCGACGGCCGAACCTGGCAGCGCGCGTCGGGACCCGGTGCTCAGGGACCGACCGTTGTCATGACCTGCGAGGGCGGCTTCTTCGGTGTCGACAGCCCATCGGGCCAGGCCACGTTCTGGACCTCCGCCGACGGCGTGAATTGGAGGGTCCAACCGGCGGTCGTCGGCCGGCCCAACTATCCGGCCTACGTGGGGTCGGGCCTCTACTCGGACGGGACTCGGATCCTCGCCATGGGTGCCGACTCGTTCCAGACGCGCGGGGCGTGGCTATCGACCGACGGCCTCGAATGGCAGCCGATCGTACTCAGCGGCGGTCAGCCGCCGACCGACTCCGCCGTGATCGGCAGCGTCGTGGGGACGCTCGGGCCGAAGGGCGCGATCGTCACGACCGCGACGCAGACCTCGGCGGGATCGCCGACCTGGACGGTCTGGTTCGGGACGCTCTCGCAGCAGCCGTCGTAGGGACGATCGCCGTCGTACCAGCGGTCGCCGGGCGCGGCGGCTCCGTCAGGACGGGGCGCCGATGGGCGACCGATCCCAGTCGATCGCGACTTCCTGGGATGGGTTCGACTCGTCGACCGCGACCGAAAGCTGGACGCCGGGCGCGATCTGAGCCACCTTGGCGAGGGGCACCCGATGGCCGAACATCGCCGGGAAAGGCTTGAGCCCGGCGAGGCTCACCTCGACCGTGAAGAGCCAGACGGGATCGTTGAGTCGCGACGGATCGGCCGAGGGGTCGATGTCGCGGACGGTCTTGCCGAGCGGCTGCGCCGTCGTCACGACGGCAGTGCCGTGCGTTCCGGTGGCGAGGATCGTCGCGGCCTTGCCCTTGATCGTGGGCATGGTTCCGCCCCGAACGGCCCCGACCATGTCGTTGACGCCGCTGACCGGGTTGCCCTGGGCGTCGAAGCGGACCGTGACGCCGCCCGGGTTCTCCATGACCGTTCCGGCTATCGATCCGGCTCCGCTCAACACGGCCGCGGCCTCGCTCATCCCGGCGCCGGGGTCGACGGCGGCCTGGCCGGGTGCGTTTATGCGTTGCCAATCCGGAACGACCTTCATCGGATTGGCCGGGTCGACGAACACGCCGATCCGAGCGCCGGGTAGGACCATCGGAACGTAGAGACGCGGGACGGCGTGCGTGTCCTCGACCGCGTACGGGGTGCCGCCCCCCGGAGGCGTGACGAGCAGGCCGATCTTGTAGACCGGCGCCTCGGGCCCGACCGAGGGCGAGGTGATCGTCATGCCCGTCTCGGCGATGCTCTGGACCACTGCGTCGGCGGGTATGCCGTTCTTGATCGACGATGTAGTGCCCCCGAATCTGCGCAAGAACCAAATCACGATGACCACCGGAATGCCGACCGAAATGAGGAATATTCCCCAGCCGAACATGTCTGGTGACATCGATCCCTCCTGGATTGTGGTCGCCTACCGAAACGGGCGGTGTTTGTGCGAGTAAACATATCCGGGCCGCCGATTCGGGAACAGCGTCAACCCAGCGGGCGCGACAGCAGAAGTCGGTCCTCGCCGCGGGCGGGGTAGCGGCGATCGACGGCCACGTCATTGAAGCCGTTGGCGCGGAAGAACGCGCGTGCAGCCACGGATGAAGGGTGGATGGCCGTTTCGGCGAGGGTCCAGGCCAGCAGGCGGCGGCATCCGGTCGAGCCCGCGGCGGCGGCGATGGCGTCGGTCAAAGTCCGGCCGATCCCGCGGCCGCGAAGGTTCGGGGCCACGGCGAGCAACGTCAGTTCCGCGGGTGGTTGGGCATCTTCATCGAAGGCAAGCCCGTCGAAGCCGCGCGGCTCGTCCTCGGCTCGCCGCCGATCCCAGGGCGCCCAGCTCGCCAGGCCGACGACCCGGCCGGAAACCTCGGCCAGCAGAAGCTCGGACGAGGGCGGCAGCGAGCGGGCCAGCTCGGGGGTCAGGGTGGCCAGGAAAGCCTCGATCGCGGGTTGGTCGGCGAGGGTGGCGCGGCGAACGCGCGGCTCGTCGGCTGGAGTAGCCGGCTCGGGCGCGGGTGCCGCCGCGGGCTGAGTCGCCGACCCGGCTTGTTCCGCCGCCGGAGCGGTCGCCAGGAGCGCGCCGAGCTGGCCGAGCATTCGGGCCGTTGCGCCCCAAACCCGCTCGCCTTCGACCGGGTAGACGCCGTAGCGGATCAAGCGCTCGCGGATGACCCGCTCTTCGAGCTCCACCGGGGCATCGGGCAGGAACGCCTCGACGGGCGGCTCGATGATGCGGGCGACCTCGTTCGGGTCCGGCCGGCATTCCGGGCGCCGCTCGGCCAGGGCGACCACGGGCGTCACGCGAAACCCCGAGACGGGGATCAGGAAACGCTCGAGCGCACCGACCACCTGAAGTCCGCACGCCTCCGGGTCCAAGCCGATCTCCTCGGCCGCCTCCCGAAGAGCTGTTACCACCGGGTCCGCGTCGCCCGGCTCGGCCGAACCGCCGGGGAAGCTGATCTCGCCCGCATGCGCGCTCAGGTGCGGCACGCGGACCGTGAGCAAGACACGCCCCTCGCCCTGATCGTCGGGGAAAAGGAGCACGAGCACGCCGGCCTGCCTGACCGGCGCCAGCGGCCGATGCGGGAACAGATTCTCGGGCGAATCGAGGCGGATCGGCGTCAGAATCGCCGGCGCCGCCGGCATCTCCCGCGGCAGCGCCTGAAGCCTCTCCCGAACCTGCTCGAATCTCAAGTGCGCCTCCCGCAACCCGTGGCGCCGCTCAGTTCGGTCGTTTCGGACCCTCGTCCTCGGGGCGGTCCGGCGTCCAGACCCGGTCTACTGCCGCGGCCACGCCGGCGGGCTCCGGCGCCGCCGATCTCTTGCGGGCGTCGCGGCGCTGATTTGCGTCGGTCACGACCGTTGCGCCGCCCGAGCGGAAGACCAGCACGCCGCCGATCGGGTCCGCGTCGGCCACGACCTTCATGCCGGGCTTGAACTCGCCGCGAAGCAGCGCCCGGGCCAGAGGGTTTTCGACGAGCCGCTGGATGGTGCGCTTGAGCGGTCGCGCCCCGTACGCCGGATCAGTTCCTTCCCGGACAATCAGCGACCGCGCCGCCGGCGTCAGCTCCAGAACGATCTCCTGAGAGGCCAGACGCTTCTCCAGATCGGTCACCAGAAGGTCCACGATCGCCGCCAGATCCGCGTCGTTGAGGGCGTGGAAGACGATCACCTCGTCGATGCGGTTGAGGAACTCCGGCCGGAACTGGACCCGCAGCGCCTCGGTGATCTGGTGCTTCATCTGGTCGTAAGCCTTCGCGTCCCCGGCGTCGCCGCGCTCCGTGAAGGAGTTGATGAACTGCGACCCCA
>Ga0302299_10000055_pt1 | contig 42639 bp, 16 predicted proteins | sample III_Fen_N3_4_FD_198795 | JGI IMG/M metagenome (GOLD analysis project Ga0302299, IMG submission 198795) | Peat permafrost microbial communities from Stordalen Mire near Abisko, Sweden - III_Fen_N3_4 | ecosystem: Environmental > Terrestrial > Soil > Wetlands > Permafrost | place: Sweden: Abisko...
GTGACCGGTCTTGTCGTCGAAACCCACGAGAACCCCCTCGGGCGTGCGCCCCGACTGCAGCACCGCCGCGCCGAGCCGCCCCGTGACGCGCACGAAGTCCGGCGCGGTGGAGGATGCCGCGTCCACGAACCAGTCGGTCGACCGCCACAGGATCCGGCCCACCGCGTCCAGGCGATAGACGGTGCGCTTCTCGACCTTCTCGCCAGACGCGACCAGCGCTCCGCCGGACGCGATCAGCCCGATCGCCACCGGGAACTTGCCGGGCGCGGTCTGGTTCAGCGTGCCGTTCGCCACCGCCTTGCCTGACGACAGATCGAGCTCGACGAACGGACCGTCGTCGTACTGCCAGACGCCCCCGCGGAAATGTCGGCCCCCGTTGTAGACGACCACGGTCGCATCGCGAAACCAGAGACTGGGCGTGCGGCCCTCAGAAATGTAGATCTCCGAGGTCCATCGCAGCGTGCCGGTCGCGTCATCGACGGCTTCGATGTGACCGAGCTTGTCGACCAGCAGGTGCGTCGCGCTGGAATAGCTCGCCGCGGCATAGCCGGTACCCGTTCGGTGGTACGTGCGGGTCCCGTCTGCCAGGTGATAAAGGTCGGCGCCGTGCTCGTGCAGCACGGCCACTTGGTGCTCGCCCATCAGCACTTGGAACTCGGCGTGGCCTTCGAGCGCCGCGCGCCACCGCTGCTTGCCGCTCGCCAGATCGATCACGCGCAGCTGATCTCGGTTGGGCCCGTCAGCCCACACCAGTGCGCCATGAGCGATCGCGGCATCGCCGAGCGCGTCGGGATCAGCCACCTGGGGACGTGCCAGCACATGCCCGGCGGCGTCGATCACGGAAACCCGGTGCCCCGAGCGGACGATCACCGCATCGTTGGTCAGCTTCAGCACGATCCACGGTTCGGCGGCCGTGGCCTCGATGCCCTGCGCCGAGCCGCCCTCCGGCCGTGACTTCTCAGCCTTGCCGCAACCCATCACGCCGACAACCATACCGATGATGCGAAACGAGGCACGGAGGCTCATGTCGGCCTACGGAAACCGTGGCCAAGGGAGGCGCGCCTCGACGCGTCTGCAAGTAACATGAGAAGCGACGGACTTCCCGGGAACCACTCGGGTGAGCAGATTGAGCCGGTGTCTTCCGTCACGTCCAGACCTAAGTTGAGCCAAGTTGTCGCAGGATCCCGACTTCTTGGCCAGGAAAATGCGCCGGGTCAGTAGGCGTGCGAGTGCCTCACCGCCGTGAATTTGTCCGCCGCGGTTGGCGACCGATCCCGAGCCATCGGCGGCTCCGTCTTCAGCTCACGATCCGGGCGCGCCGAATCGTGCCCAGGCTCTCAGTCGTTGTCGATCTTGCTCGTATTCGCGTGGACGCCCGCGCGCGCCGGCGGGGTCGCCGGCGGGCGGCTGATCACGATCGCCGGCGAGGTCTCCTCGCTGGTGATCCCCATGTCCTCGAACGGCCGGCGGTACTCGTGCGGCAGTCGGGCGAACTGCGCGGCGAGGGTGGCGCGCGGCACGAACAGCTCCTCGCGGCGGCCGTCGCCGATGTCGCGCTTGAGCACCAGCTCGCCGCTCATCCGGCTGCGGTCGCGGATCGTGCGCGACAGCGGCGTGAGCTGGGCCAGGAGCTCGAGCGGCACGCTGCGCGGCTCGTCGAGCTCGCCGATCGACGCGTTGACCAGCGACAGGTCGACCAGGGTGCGGCGCGCCAGCAGGTCGCGCAGCGTGGCGTTGGCCCGCTCGGCGAGCAGGCGGACCGGCGCGACGTCCTCGGTGTCGAGCGGGTTCGGATCGCCGTCGGCGTCGCCCGCCGCGGTGATCGAGACCCACGTCGCCCCGGCGTCGAGCAGCGCGAACCGCAGGCCCTGCGCCGACTTGTTCGGGTTCTCCTTGAGGGTGACCACGGCCTCGTGCGAGTTGCGCTCGAACGCGACGACGACGTACTTGCCCAGATCGATCGGCGCCGGCCGGGCCTTGCCGAACACGCCCTTCTTCATCATGTGCACGACCACGCCCTCGCACAGCTGCTCGACCCGGATCGGCGCGCGGTACGGGTCCGGCACCAGGCTGAAGCTCGCCGCGAGCCGCCCCGCCGTGGCCACCGCGTTCGCCGAGGGCTCGGCGCCGCGCACGTCCCACGACATGATCCACTTGGCGTTGGGCAGCTGGTGGCTCTCGAAGAACGGCTGCAGGGCCTTCAACACGCCCTCGGCCGCGGTGCGCGGCGCGGCCTGCGCGTCGGTCGCGGCGACCCGGCCATCGATCTGGCGGCGGGCCTCGGCGATCGAGGTCTTCACGCCGGCGCTGATCTTCTGGGCTACCTGCTGGGTCAGCGTGGCCTTCTTGTCGCTCGGCAGGAACTGCAGCAGCGCGCCGTTGACCGTGGCGTCGAGATCGGCGAGCCGGCCGATCTCCTTCTCGGCCTCGCGCCGGAGCTCGCGCGCCCGCTCACGGCGAGCGTCGAGCTCGGTGAGCGGGACGAACGCGTTGGTACAGGTCTCGACCGCCGCGGTCAGCGTCTCGATGAAATTTTCATCGAGCGGAAAGGGCGTCCCGTCCCCGTACCGATACATGCCGACGAGCATAGCACTCCCGATAGCGCCGACTGAACTCGTCGCGCGTTTGTCAGTAATTCCCGGTCAATCCGAGCTGGAGCGTGATGGCGTCGATGAGGCTGTTGCCGTAGATGAACTGCTTGTCGATGCCGGCCGTATTGGCGGCCAGGTCATCGGCCGGGAGTACCGCGAGCAGCAGGGCTTCGCCCTTGAGGTTGAGCTGGAGCTTGTCGAACAGGCCCCATACCGGCTTGTCGCCGCCGAGCGTGATCAGCGTCAGCTTGGCGCCGAACGACTCGTTGCGCACCGGCGACAGCTCGCGGTCGCCCGTGAAGTACTCGCCGGCGGTCGATTCGGTCTGGTAGTAGAACGCGTCCTTGAAGAACCGCGCCGCCGACTGCTGGTAGACCCGCGCGTAGAACCGGAGCAGCAGGCTCTTGCCGACGTACTGCGAGTAGGCGAGCTCGACGTCGCCACCGACCACGCCCCACGTGTCGTCGTAGAACCGCGCATCGAAGTGGACCGCGGCGTGCAGCCGCGGCAGGTACTGGTTCACGCGCGCCGACAGAGACCACCGATCGCGCGTGCTGGGCACGTGCTCCTGGGGCGAGTTGGCGCCGATCCGGACCCGGCGGTAGGGGTTGGACTGAAAGCCCTCGAGCACCTGGCCGAACGCGGCGACCTGGAGGTTCATCGTCGGCGACAGGTTCTGGGTGATCGTCGCCTGCGCGGTATCGATCGACAGGTCGCGCCACACGGTCATGCCGGGCAGGTCCTTGCCGGACACGCCGTTCTTCTTCCGGCACGGATCGCCGCCGGTCAGCGCGACCGCCTCCTGCGGCGTCGCCATGCCGTTGTCCTTGTCGCACACCTGATCGAAGCTGTGGCTGTAGGCGATCGCGACGGTGGTGTTGCGGCCGGGCAGGTCGATCGACGCGCTGCCGCCGACCGAGCGCGACAGGTAATCGCGCTCGGTGCCGAACGTGCCGCTGACGGTGAGCCGCGAGCGCCGGCCGTGCAGCCCCACGCTGAGCGTGCCCTCCTGGCGGAGGTCGGAGAACTTGGTCGCCGAGCTCACCGCGTCGACCTGGTAGACCGTCGAGGTGGCGCCCGAGACCGCGTCGGCCGAGTAGCCCGCGTCGAGGCTGACGAACCGGCCGAGGTCGATGCCGAAGTCGGCCTGGGGATGGACCACGGTCAGGCCGCCCTTGCCGCCGTCGCGCTTCTCGGCGAACAGCGCGGTCGAGACCTCGGCGCGGTCGTCGGCGACCGCGGGCGCCGCCGCGCAGGCGAGCGCCACGCCGGCGCAGGTCAGTTGCAGCCGCATCCGCCCCCGCCCGCGCCGTGTCCGCCGGCCGCGCCTTCGCGGTTCGAGCGGATGTGGTCGTCCGACGATGTCTCGTGCGGATCGTCATCGAAGATCATCACCTGATCGGCGAGAAATTCCTTCTCGGCGGCGCGCACCGCCTGGCGCCCGCAGCCCCCGAGTGAGGCGACCGTGACAAGGGTGGCGAGGGCGACGAGGCTGCGCATGGGGGCTCCCGGGCTCAGAAGAAGATCGCCAGGCCACCGGAGTACTCCTGGCCGTTGCTGGAATGGTTCTGGTTGAACAGCGACCAGTTGCGGGCGTCGAGCCGCACCGTGATCTGCTTCTTGAAGGTGATCTCGAGGCCGCCGCCGGCGCCGAGCGCCATCAGGGTCTCGTTGCGGTCGATGAAGTTGTCCGCCTTGGGGCGGATGTGCGCCGCGCCGGTCGAGATCGCCGCGTAGGGCCCGATCACGGCGCCGGGCACGAGCCGCAGCACGAAGCCGAGGCCGCCGAGGAAGATGTCCTTCTCGGCGCGCGGCGATAGCCCGGCGAACCCCTCGATCGCCCAGTACGGATCGACCAGCCAGGACGGCCGCAGCAGGTAGACGCCCTCGCGATCGAGCACCCCGGCCGAGAACGAGACGCCGACATCGGCGGAGACCACCGGCGAGGGCCCGAGGATCGCGTCCTTGACCGCGCGGCCCATCCGGGTGAACACGCCGGGGTCGCTGTCCGGGGCGACCTCGAAGGGGAACACCAGGTCGCCGAGGATCCAGCCGCTGGTGCCGTCCTCGAGCTCGACCTTGAACCAGTAGTCGCGCGTGCCGCGCTCGAGCACCTGGAACACCTGGCCGCGCTCGGCGATGTAGACCTCGCGATAGCTGCCGCTCGGCCCCGAGTGCACCGTGGCCCGCTGCGCGATCACGCGGAGATAGGCCTCGGCGTCGGCGCGCCCGGCGAGCGCCCCCAGGGCGATCGCGATGGTTGCGCACGTGGAGATGCGCGCGCTCACTGGAACCAGGCGAGGAAGATCTGCACGGCGGGATCGCTCTCGTTGGGGAAGATATCGCCGCCGCCGTGCGGATCGATGCCGGCGAGCGGCTTGGTCAGAAACGCGCTGGCATTGGGGGTGCCGCAGTTGAGGTAGATCTGCGTGCGGCGATAGGCCGCGGCGTAGTCGACCTGGGCCGGGAAATCGAGCCCGTTGCCGCCGGCCACGTGACAGCCCACCTTGGAGCACGCGGTCGCGGCGTTGTTGCGCACTACGTAGCTCGGCCAGATCTGGTCCTGGAAGTAGGCGAGCCCGCCGGGCGGGTTACACAAGCCGATCTCGGTCGGCGTATCGCCGAGATCGACGGTCGGGCAGCCGGTGACGGCGAGCCCGAGGAGCCCGATCATGCCCGCGCGCCACGCGAGGGCCACAGCGCGTGGCGCTCTGGCCGATGACCGGCGGTTCGACATCTCGCGAAACGATACACCGGAAAGCCCACGCGGTCGCCACGGTCGGGACGGATCACCGCGGTTGGTGTAACCTCGCACGAAGTGTCGACAGGAGCGTCCCGTCCCCCGGGCCGGCCAACAGCGACGGCTCCGGTGGTGCACCGGGCCCCCTCGTCGCCGCCGCCGATCCCCGGTCTGCGCAGTGTCTCGAAGCCCGAGCCCGCGGCGGATCCGTCGCGTGTGGTGAAGAGCACGCTGGTCGGGCGTAGCGCGCAGCTGGCGACGCTGTCGGATGTGGTCGCACGTGCGATCGATTTCCAGGCGCCGCAGCTCGTCACCGTGGTCGGCAACCAGGGCACCGGCAAGACGCGCCTGATCGCCGAGCTGATGCCGCTGCTCGCGCAGCGCAAGGAGCCGGCGTGCCGGGTGTTCCACGGCGCGGCGGAGCGCGATGCCGCCGGCACGCCGGTGCGCCACGCCGCGCTCGCGTCGCTGCTCCGCGATCGCTTCGAGCTGTTGCCCGCGCCCGACGAGACGTCGCGGCTGCGGTTCGCGCACGAGGTCCGCGCGGTGATGGGCAGCGAGCAGCTCGCCGAGATGCTGCACTTCCTGGGCGGCTTCCTCGGCCTCGACTACCCGCCGACCGCGTTCCTGCGCGCGGTCGCCGAGACCCCCAGGCAGCACGCCGAGATCGCCCGCACCGCGCTGCGCCGGTTCATCGAGCTCGACGCCGCCTACACGCCGCTCGTGCTCGTGCTCGACGACATGCAGTGGGCCGACCACGAGACCCTGGGCCTGGTCAGCGAGCTGGTCTCTGGGCTCGCGGGCTCGCCGGTCGTGGTGCTCACCGCGGCGCGCCCGGACATGCTGGTCCACGCCTCGGGCTGGGGCGAAGGTGCGGTCGATCACGAGCGCGTCGACCTGCGCAACCTCGAGCCCGATGACGCCGAGCAGATGTTCCGGAACCTCCTGGCGCGGGTCGCCGATCTGCCGGACGAGACCGCGCAGGCCGCGGTCGAGATGACCGGCGGCAACCCGGCGTTCCTCGAGCAGCTGGTCCGGCTGTTCTTCGACAACGGCACGATCGATACGCGCGGCGCGGTGTGGACGCTCGATCCCGACCTGGCCGCCGAGACCGAGCTGCCGATCTCGATCGAGGAGGCGATCGAGGCGCGGATCGCGGCGCTCGAGAACGACGAGCGCGACCTGCTCGAGAAGGCCGCGGTGTTCGGCAACGTGTTCTGGGTCTCGGCGGTGATCGCGATGACCCGGCTCGAGCTCCCGCGCGCCGAGCCGGCGCCCGGGCCGTTCGAGCTCGAGTGGGGCGAGGGCGAGGACGTCCGCCGCCGGGTGTCCGACCTGGTCGCCACGCTCGCCGAGCGCGACTACGTGCTGCGGCTCGACGTCGACGACTCGAGCATCCCCGGCGAGGCCGAGGTCGTGTTCAAGCACAACCTCGAGCGCGAGCTGATCATCCGATCGACCGAGGTCAGCCGGCGGGCGCGCTACTACCTGGCGGCGGCGCAGTGGCTCGAGGCCAAGACCGTGCAGCGCAGCGACGAGCAGCTCGAGTTCCTCGCGGGGCTCTACGAGCGCGGCGGCGATGCGCTGCGCGCCGCGCACTGCTACCTCCAGGGCGGCGATCGCGCCCGGTCGCGCTACGCGCCCGACGAGGCGCGCACGCTCTACGAGAAGGGCCTGCAGATGCTCGGCGAGGTCGACGCGCCGGCCCGGCTCGACGCGCTGCACAACCTCGGCGACGTGCTCGAGCAGTGCGGCCGCACCGAGGACGCGATGCAGTACTTCCTCGAGATGCTGCAGCTCGCCTGGCGGTTCGACAACTTCGCCAAGGCCGGCGCGGCGTACGCCCGGCTGGCGCGTGGCGAGCGCCGGTTCGGCCGCTACGACCTGGCGATGGAGCACCTGCGGCGCGCCCACGAGCTGTTCGTGAGCTCGCGCGACGACCGCGGCATCGCGTCGACGCTCGACGACATGGGCCGGGTCAACGGGCTGCGCGGCGCGTTCGGCCAGGCGCTCGACTTCCACCGCCAGGCGCTGACGATCCGCCGCGCGCTCGGCGAGCGCCGCTCGATCGCGCTGTCGCTCGCCAACATCGGCCGCGTCCACCACGACACCGGCAACTTCAAGGCCGCGATCAGCCAGTTCCGCGAGGCGCTCGATCTGCGGCGCGACATCGGCGATCTGGTCGGCATCGTCCAGTCGCTGTGCGACCTCGGCGGCGTCCACGCCGAGGACGGCAACCACGATCTGGCGCTCGAGCTGCTCGGCGAGGCGCGCACGATGGCGCACGAGATCGGCGACAAGCTCGCGCTGGCCGACGTGCTGTCGCGCGCCGGCGAGGTCGAGTCGGCGGTCGGGCGGGGCGCCGAGGCGGTCAAGGACCTCACCGACGCCAAGCAGCTCGCCGCGGGCCTGGGCGATCGCGTGGCGCAGGCAACCGCCCACCAGCGCCTGGCGCACGCCCAGCTCGCGCTCGGCAACCTCGAGGCCGCGCACGCCGAGGCCGAGGCCGCGGTCGCGGTCAGCGAGGCGGTCGGCCTGCGCGTCCACCTCGGCTGCGGCTATCGCGCGCGCGCCGAGGTCTCGGTGGCGCTCGGCCACGCGGTCGACGCCGAGGAAGATTTCCGCCGGGCGATCGACATCCTCGCGGCGGTCAAGCACGAGGTCGAGCTGGCCCGCGCCTACCAGGGGCTCGCGGCGCTCAAGGAGCGCGCCGGCGGCGCCGCCGAGGCGGCCAAGCTGCGCACCCGCGCGGCCGATATCTTCAACCGGCTGCGCGGCGCGGCGTCCGGCGCGGGCGAATGAGCGCGGAAACCGGGACCAGAACCGAGACCGAAATCGGGACGAAGACCGGGACCGAGATCGAAGCGCTGCAGCGGCTCGCGCAGGCGATGCCGGCTCACGTCCGCGCGGTGTGCCAGACGCTGGCGACCGCCGGCCACCAGGCGGTCGCGGTCGGCGGCGCGGTGCGCGACGCGCTGCTCGGCCGGTCGCCGGGCGACTGGGACGTCGCCACCAGCGCCGAGCCGGCGCAGGTGATCGCGCTGTTCAAGCGCACCGTGCCGACCGGCCTGGCGCACGGCACGGTCACCGTGGTCACCGGCCGCGGCGAGGCATCGCACGTCGAGGTCACGACGTTTCGCGGCGAGGGCGCCTACACCGACGCGCGGCGCCCCGATCACGTCCGGTTCGGCGTGCCGCTCGTCGAGGATCTGGCGCGCCGCGATCTGCGGGTCAACGCGATTGCCTATGATCCGGCGACCGCGCAGCTGATCGATCCTTACGGCGGCCAGCGCGATCTGGCGGACCGCCGGCTGCGCGCGGTGGGGCCGACCGGCGACGTCTACGCCGACGCGGTGGCGCGGTTCACCGAGGACGGCCTGCGCGTGATGCGCGCGGTGCGGTTCGCCGCGGTCCTCGAGTTCGCGCTCGATCCCGACACCGAGCGCGGCATCGCGCCGGCGCTGCCGTCGCTGGCCAAGGTCAGCCACGAGCGGGTGTCCGACGAGCTGCGCAAGCTGCTGGCGGCGCGCGAGCCGTCGCGCGGCCTGGCGATCGCCGAGCGCACCGGGATCCTCGCGCTGATCCTGCCCGACGTCGCCGCAGGGCTCGACGCCTGGGGCGCGCGGGATGCTCCCGATGCGCGGGATGCTCCCGATGCGCGGGCCGCGGCCGTGGCGCGCTGGCTGGCTCGGATCGACGCGGCGCCGGCCGGATCGCGGCTGGGGGCGCTGGTGGCGGTGCTGGCGGCGCCGGCGCCGGCGCTGCGGCGGCTGGACCGCGCGGCCCAGCGGCGCGCCGAGACCGTGCTGAAGCGGCTGAAGTTCTCGAATGACGAAGCCACCGCCGCGGCGGTGCTCGTGGGGGTGGCGGCCGCGCCGCTCGCGGCTGGCTGGACCTCCGCCGAGCTGCGCCGGTTGCTCGCCGATGTGACGCGGCCGCACGCCGCGGCGGCGGTGGCCCTGTGGGGGGCCGACGGCGCGGCGGCGCTGGCGGATCGCGCGGCGGGGATCCTGGCGCGACGCGAGCCCCTGGCGATAGGTGAGCTCGCCGTCACCGGCAAGGACCTGATGGAGGCGTTGCAGCTGGCGCCGGGCCCATCGATCGGCCAGCTGCTGGCGGCGCTGTTCGAGCGCGTGCTCGTCGAGCCGGCGCTCAATGCCAGGGAGCGGCTGATCGAGATCGCGCGGGACCTGGCGGTCTGAGCGCCGGCTTCGGACGAGCGTTCAGAGCGTGGCGTGCGCCTCGCGCACCGTCTCGATCATCGGGACGGTCCACGCCGGCAGCGCGGCGAGCGCCGGGGCCGCCGTCGCCGGCGCGTCGAGATAGTGGGCGATCGCGTGCACCGCGGCGGGCTGGCCGGGCGGGTGAGCGACCCGGAACCGCAGCGGCTCGGCCGTCCCGATCCATCGTGCCGGGCGATCGCTTCCGTCTCCGAGCGACCAGCGCGGGGCCTCGCCATCGAGCCGGAGCTCGACGAGATACGCGCCCGGCGCGTCGATCTCGACCTCGATCTCTGCCTCGATCTCGACCTCGCCCACGGAGGGCGACGCGCGCGGCCGGGTCGTGATCCGCGGCACCGGCGGCGGCAGCGGCGGACCGGGCGCCAGGCTCGGGAGGGCGGGCAGCGGCCCCGGATCGGAGGCCTCGAACGTGAGGCGGCTCCCCGTCGCAGGGGCGCTGCGTGCCTCCGCGTACATCCGCTTGGGGCGTGCCGCGCTGTACGGGAACACGACCACGAGGAGCGCGACGTTGACCGCGGCGGCGACCGCGAGGCACGCCGTGACGGGGCCGCGCGGCGAGATCCGGAGCAACGGCGCGAGGGCCACCGCGAACGGTCCGAGCAAGAGCGCCGTGGTTCCCGCGATGATCATCTCCACGGGCGCGCCGGCTCCGAGCCCGCCGGCGAGCGGGATCAGCGAGGTCAGCACGATCCGGGCGGCCTGCGCGAGCAGCACCGCGCCGGGGGCGAAGCCCAGGGCGACGACCGCGCCGCGCATGCCCGGGTTGCGCAGCCGCGCGGCGGCCACGGCGATCGCGGCGCCGATACACCACCACATCGCGAGATACGCGGAGGCAAGCCCGGCCACGGTCAGCGCGGCCACAGCGATCGCCCAGCACACCGCCAGGCCGCGGCTGAGCGACGCCAAGGTCAGCGCGGCGCCCGCGAGCCATCGCCGCGCGATCCAGCCCGCGACGCCGAGGCCCGCCACGACGCCGGCGACGCTCGCGGTGACGTACACCGCGGGCGCGATCCAGCGGTGGGCGAACCACGCCATCGCGCCGCCCGCGAGCGTGACCACGCAGGCCACGACCAGCGGCACGGCGATCGCGCCCGCGGTCGCGACCGCGATCGCCGAGGTATTGACCGCCAGCTCTATGAGCGGCCGGCGCTCGCGCCGACCGGTCCCCCACGCGGCCGCCAGCGCGCCGAGCGCGGCCAGCACGGCGAGCACCGTCGCCGTCGGCGCGCCGTAGCGCACCAGGGTGAGGCCTGCGACATCGTAGTACGTGGTGAGCCGGGCGCGGGGCGCCGGGCGGTCGGCCGCGGGCAGCCGGCGGACCAGCGCGAGCAGGTTGTCGCCGACCTCTTGCAGCGTCCGCGGCGAGACCCGCTCCGGCCGGTCGAGCGGCGTGTGGTAGGCGTACGTGTCGTCGTACGTCGCCAGATCGAGGCCGGGCAGGCCGGCGTCCCGGTAGGCGTGGTAATCGGTGTCGAACGGGAACAGGCCGTACAGCTCCTGGACGAGCACGGAGCCCTGGACCTGGGGCACCGAGGCTGCGTACGCCTCGACCAGGGCCGCGGCCCCCGGCGTCGCCTGGACCAGCATCTGCCGGCCCCGCCCGCCGCTGGCGTCGAGGTTGATGAACGCGGCGACGTCGGCGAACCACGGGTGGTCGACGAACGCCGCGGCGCCGAGCAGGCCGAGCTCCTCGCCACCGTCGAGGTTGAAGATCACCGTGTGGTCGAGCGGCGGCCCGGCGGCGAGCGCGCGCGCGACCTCGAGCACCGCGGCCACCGCGAGGGCGTTATCGGCGGCGCCCGGGCCCTCGGCCGCCGAGTCGTAGTGCGCCGACACGAGGATCGCGCGCGCGGAGCGCCCGGGCATCCGGGCGAGGACGTTGGTGACGCCCTGGTAGACCTGGGTCTGGCCGCGCAGCGCGTAGCTGCCGCTGGCGACCTGGCGAGTCGTCTCGATCCCGAGCCGGTGCAGCGCGGCCTCCAGGTAGTCCGCGGCGCGGGTCGCCGCGGGCGTGGCGCCGACCCGGCGGCCGATCCCGGTGGCGAGCGCCTCGAGGTGGACCCGCGCGCGCGCGGCCGAGAACCCGCGCGCGGGGACCGCGGTGGCGGGCGCGAGCGCGTCGTCGGGCGCAGGCGTGCGCTGGCTGACCGCGAGCACGACGGCGCAGGCGGCGACGCCGAGCCACGCCCGGCGCAGCGACGCTGGCGTCACGACGCGACCTCGCGGACCTGGGCGCGCGGCGCGAAGCGCCCGGCGAGCCCGATCGCGAGGCACGAGACCAGCACCGTCACGCCGCCGAGGCCGACGAACATCAGGGCGATGTCCTGGCCGCCGGTCGGCGCGACCAGGCTTGCGAACGCGCGCGCCGCCGGGTTCGTGCTCGCGGCGATCGGCGCGAAGACGTGCTCGACCAGCGGGCCCGCGACCAGCGCGGCGATCGGGATCGCGCCGAGCTCCAGGGTGCGGCGCAGGCCGAGCACGCTGCCCTGCATGTCGAGCGGCACCGCGCCGAGCCAGATCGCCTGGTTGGAACCCATGCCGATCGGGACCGACAGCATGTAGCCGAACGCCGCCACGGTGAGCAGGACCAGGCCGCGGCTCATGCCCGCGGCGACGAGCAACACGCCCTGGGCGAGCGTCACGATCAGGACGAGCTGGAACGGCCTGCGCGCGCCGCGCCACGCGCTCATCACGGCGCCGCCGAGCACCATGCCGAGCCCGGCGACCAGCGCCACGCCGCCCAGCGCGACCTGCGACGCGATGCTGAGCACGCGCGGCGTGATGCACAGCTCGACGACGCCGCACGACAGGTTCGTGAACGTCACGAAGCCCCACAGCACGAGCAGGTCGTGGCGGGCCCGCAGGTAGCGCCAGCCGCGCGCGATGTCGCGGCCGATCGACGCCGCCGGGCCGCGGGCACGGCCGGACACGACCGGGCCGCGCACCACCGCGGCGATCACCAGCGCCGAGCTCACGTACGAAGCGGCGTCGAGCACGAGCAGCGCGCTGATCGAGACGCCGCTGCTGAGCGCGATGGCGGCGGTGAGCGGCGAGAAGATCTGGGCGACGCCGCGCGCGGCCTCGGTGGCACCGGTCGCGCGGCCGAGCTGATCGGCGGGGACCAGCGCGGTGGTCAGGGCGGCGAACGCGGGCCATTGAAACGCGCCCAGCGTCGACAGCGCGCCGCACGCCAGCACGATGTGCCACAGCGCGCCGCGACCGTCTCGCAGGGCGCACGCCAGCGCGAGCGGCACGACCGCCGCGGCGAGGTCGCACGCGATCAGCACGCGGCGCCGATCCCACCGGTCGGTGAGCGCGCCGGCGAGCGGCGACAGCACCGCCGACGGCGCGAACGCCATGAGCTGGATCAGCGTGAACGCGCGGACCGAGCCGGTGGTCTGGTAGACGTGGACGCCGAGCGCGAACGCCGTCAGCCCCGCGCCGACCAGCGACACGGCCTGGCCGAGCCACAGCACCGCGAACCGGCGCAACGTCTGGGCCGGCACGGTTACCGCACACCCGCCGGCAACGCCAGCTGGCCCGCGACGATCATCGGCTCGCCGTCGACGAGCAGCGTGCTGCCCGGGACGTAGAGCAGGATGCCGAACGACAGATCGTTGTCGCCGCCGGCCCAGGCGTTGCCGCCGATGCCCATCGTGATCATCCCGGCCGCGACCGAGGCGTTGAGCCACGCGCCCGGGACGATCTCGACGTTGGGGTTGATCCCGAGATCGAGCGCCGAGAACCACTCCTTGCCCGCGCCAGCGGCGTCGTAGAACCGCTGGATCGCGGCGAGGCCGGTCCTGGCGGTGATCCGCGCCACCTTGCCGCCGGCGAGCTCGACGCGGAGGCCCTCGATCTGGGTGTCCTGGAACAGCATGCGGTCGACGACGATCGTGCCCTCGACCGACGTCGGCACCGGCGCGGCGAACAGCTCGCCAGCCGGCAACCAGACCTCGACCTCGGCGCCGCGCGCCGCGAGCTTGGCGGGCGTCAGGATCCCGTCGTTGAGGAGGACCTTGCGCCCGACCAGGCTCATCGTCACGTGCGTGCCGTTGGGGTTGGTGACCTCGACGCGCCGCGCGCCGGCGAGCTTTTCGCGCAACCACGCGCCGCGCCCGGCGATCGTCGCGGCGTCGACCGCGATGCCGCGCACGTAATTGCGCGCGAGCGTCGCGTAGGGGACCGCGTAGTGCGTGGCGCGCGCCTGCGACGGGTAGACCTCGTTGCCGACCGAGACCTGGCGGACCCCCCGCGCGCGCTGGCGGGCGTGGAGTCCCTGGCGCGCCTCGAACGCCCTGGCGATCCGCTCGGGCGGCACGCCGGCGTAGACCTCATCGGACTCGGGGACCAGATCGATGATCACGGAGACGATCTCGGCGAGCGCGAGATCGAGCAGCGGCGCCTGGCCGTCGTAGCGCTCGGGGACCTGCGCGTACAGCTGGCGCGACAGCTCCTCGCTGGTCAGCGTCAAGAGCGGGAACGCGCCGCGCCGGCGCACGGCGATCGCCAGCGCGTCCATGAGCGGTCGGTCGGCGGGGGTGCCCTGGACCTGGACCAGCTCGCCCTCGCGCACCGCGGCGCTGTCGCCGACGATGCGCTCGGCGAGCACCGCGTAGTCGACGGCCGGCCCCGGGGGCCCGGGCGGAGCGACCGGCGGGTACGCCGGTGCGCCACACGCGGCGGCGACCACGACCAGCACCGCGAAGCGCGCGCCGATCACAGCTGCCACCGATAGGACAGCTTGACGAACATCCGGCGGTCGAGCGCGTGGCCGCCCGTCCCGGTCAGATCGAGCTCCTGGTAGCCGAGGAAGCCCTCGGTGCCCGGGTAGATCTGGTAGGCGAACAGCGCGCTGCTGCTGAGCTGGTGCTGGTAGGTGTCGAGCTGCGACAGCAGGCGCAGCGAGAGCTGCGTGGTGAACGTCATGCTCAGCTTGGCGTAGTAGAGGTCGACGTCGGCCTTGAGCTCACCGTCGGGGCGCCACAGCCGGCTCTTGGTGTAGCGCAGCTCGACCTCGGCGCCGTTGAGCGGCTTGATCAGCGTGTCGAGCGTGCCCTGGACGACCGAGCCGAGGAACGGATCGCTGGGATCGTAGTTGATCTGGTCGCCGGCGGAGAACTCGAGCGACGCCGACAACGCGTTCCACGGGTAGGTCGTGAGCTTGGCGCCGACGATGTCGATGCCGCGGAACTTGTCGATGAAGGTCTCCTGGCCGCGGCTGTAGTAGGCCGAGAGGTCGGTGTTCGAGCCCAGCCGGGTCGCGACGTGCGGCTTGATGGTGTAGTCGAGCAGGCCGGTCGAGCTCGCGTCGTGGATGGTCGAGAGATCGATGCCCGGCTCGACGAACGGCACGATCTCCGAGTCGCTGGTGAACCGGTACGTCGCGGTCGCGGTCGACGGGATGATGTTGACGCGCGAGATCGGGCTGGTCTCGGCGCGAAACCCGCTGCCGTAGTAGTCCGAGCGCAGCTCGACCAGCAGGTGCTTGTCGTGCCGCCGGGCGGTGACGCTGTACGACAGCCCGCCGAACGCGTCGGACGGCGTGTCGGAGGCGTCGATCCGCGCGCGGCCGAGGTAGGAGCCGGCGACCTGGCCGATCAGCGTGTAGATGTCGCCGAGCTTGACCAGCGCGTCGGCGGCGACCACCTCGTTGTGCGCGCTCGGCTTGCTCGTGGTGCGGTCGATCAGGGTCTTGTCGGCGAAGAACACGCCGACGTGCGACGAGTTGCCGAGATCGTAGGACACCCGGCCCACGGTGTTGGCGGCGTCCTTGTTGCTGAGATCCTCGAATCCGGACAGCCGGGTCGTTTCGGTGAGCCGCGATCCGACGGGGAGCTGATCGTAGGCCGACAGCAGGCCGAACGACCAGCGGTCCTGTCGCCCGCTCAGCTTGAGCCCGGCGATCGGATCGACGATCGACCGGGTGTAGAGCAGCGCGACCGGCGTCGCGAAGATGCTGACTCCCTCGAGGAAGAACGGGCGCTTCTCGTCGAGCAGGATCGGGAAGCGCAGGTTGTAGACCAGCTGATCGGTGTCGGCCTCGACCTGGCTGAAGTCGGGGTTGATCATCAGGTTGAGGCTCGCCGCCGACGACAGGCTGTAGCGCGCGTCGACCCCGACGTCGATCAGCGCCGGATCGCGCGCGCGCAGCACCACGGCCTTGTCCCAGGCGAATCGGCCGCCGACGTCGCCGCCGCCGTAGCCGATCCGGAGCGTCGGGATCAGATCGAGGTTGTGCGACGGCTGGATCCCCGAGATGCCCTTCATGACGCCGAGCTGGGCGAACAGCGTGCCGCGATCGTTACTGACCGCCGGCCACTTGTCGTACTGCTTCTTGGCGCCGCTGAAGAAGCCCAGGCCGATGCCCCAGTCCTGGACCGGCACGTTGGCGAACCGCAGCGTGCGGAACGGGATCCGCATCTCGACCGCGAAGCCCTGGTCGTCGCGGGTCACCGCCGAGTCCCACACGCCATCCCACGCCGCGCTGAAGTCGTCGTCGACCACGGTGTAATCGAGCTGGACGCCGAACGGGTTGACCGTGAAGTCGTAGCCGGTGCGCCGATCGAGGAACGGATCGAGCGTGACCTCGAACAGATCGTCGTTGTTCCAGCGCTCGCGCGCCGCGAGCCGGCCGCGCAGCGTGTGCGGCGGCAGCGCGATCTTGGCGGCGACGTACAGCGCGGTGTCATCGTAGAACACCCAGGCGCGGACCTGGCCGACCGGCGGCCCGCCCTCGACCGGATCGAAGCTGGTGAGCCCGGTGATCCTGGTGGCTTGCTGCCAGATCGGCTCGTCGGGGTTGCCGTCGAGCTGGACCTGGCTGCCGTCGAGTCGCACGGCGTGGAACTCGCTCGGCGACGGCGGGTCGGCCGCGCCCTCGGCGGCGCCGAGCCGGGGCCAGAGCGCGATCGCGAGGGCGACCCACGGGACAGCCTTGCGGGGACGCATCATGAACGAACCTTTCCAGGGGAGGTGAGCCGGGCGTTCATGGCCCGGGCGACAGTGATGACGTGCGGCCGGTTCACGATCGTGCGGTGGCTGCCGCCGACGCGCTCGATCTCGGGGTGGACGCCGAGCGCGGTCCAGCCGAGCGCGCTTGCCTCGGCCCCCGGCTCCGCGGCGGTGTCGTCGGCCAGGTAGAGCACCACGCGGTCCGGGCCCCGCTGGCCAGGCGCACCGTCGTACGCGGCCAGCGCGCCGAGGTTGGCGTGGTAGGTACGCAGGATCCGGTCGACCTCGTCCCGCCCGGTGTCGGCGGGCAGCAGCGCCTGCGCGTGCGCCGCGGCGAGCACGCGCGCGATCGCGGCCTCGCGATCGAGCGCGCGCAGCTCGGCCTCGTCGCAGGACAGCCCGTGATCTCGGGCGAGCTCCGCGAGCAGCTCGGCGTCGGTGACCTGGGCGGCGCCACGCGCGGCGGCGCTGCCGGGCGCCCAGCTGTCCAGCAGCGCGACCAGGTCGACCTCGTGGCCCGCGGCGATGAGCGCGGCGCCGACCGCGTAGGCGATGACGCCGCCGACCGACCAGCCGGCGAGCGCGTAGGGCCCGGTCGGCTGCGCGCGGCAGATCTCCGCGGCGTACGAGGCGGCGAGCGCGGGGATCGTCGTCTCCGGATCGCCGCTTGTGCCCAGGCCACGCGCGTGGATCCCGACCAAGCCGTGCGCGCCGAGCTCGGCCGCGAGCTCCTGGTACACGAACGCGTTGCCGCTCGCCGGGTGGACGCAGTACACCGTGCGCCCGCCGCGCGCGGCGCGCAGCACGACCGCGGCGGTCTCGGGCGTGGCGCGGTCGTCGCGCAGCAGGGCGGCGAGCTCGGCCACCGTGCGCGCGCCGTAGATCGCGGCCATCGCCAGCCGGCGCGAGAACCGGCGCTCGATCTCGGCGGCGAGCGCGACCACGCGCAGCGAGTGCCCGCCGAGCGCGAAGAAGTCGTCGGTGACGCCGATCGGCCGGACGTCGAGCAGCTCCTCCCACAGCGCCACGAGGCGATGCTCGATGGGATCGCGCGCGGCGACCTGGCGGTGCGCGAGCGCCGGTGCGGTGGTGCCCGGGTCGGGCAGCGCCTGGCGATCGACCTTGCCGTTGGGCGACAGCGGCAGCGCGTCGAGCATCACGATCACCGGAGGGACCATGTACGCCGGCAGCCGCCGGGCGAGCCCGGCCGGAAGGTCGCGCGGCGCCGGCGCCAGCGGGCCGGCCGGGACGGCGTAGGCGACGAGCTGCTTGTCGCCCCTGGCGTCGCGCGCCACGACCACGGCCTCGCGCATGCCCTCGGCGCGGAGCGCGGCCTCGACGTCGCCGAGCTCGATGCGGAAGCCGCGGATCTTGACCTGATGGTCGGCTCGGCCGAGGTAGTCGATCCGGCCGTCGGGCAAGAACCGCGCGATGTCGCCGGTCCGGTACATGCGGCTCGCCGGATCGGCGGCGAACGGATCGCGGACGAACCGCGCCTCGGTCAGATCCGGGCGGTCGAGGTACGCGCGGGCCAGGCCGACCCCGGCGACGTAGAGCTCGCCGGCGACGCCGATCGGCACCGGTTCGCCGTGGGCGTCGACGATGTAGGCGCGGGTCCCGGGCAGTGGCCGGCCGATCGTCGGGCGCCCGCGTTCGTCCGCCGGCACCAGCTCCTCGGTCGAGTAGGTCGTGTCCTCGGACGGGCCGTAGAGGTTGTAGACGCGGGTCACCGTGGGCTTGGCGTAGAGCGCGTCGACCAGGCCGCGCGGCAGCGCCTCGCCGGCCAGGTTCACCGTGATCACCCCCGCCAGGTCGCTGACCCGGGCCAGCTCGGCCATCGCCGATGGCACCGTGTTGATCAGCCGGACCTGGCCACGCGCCGCGAGCTCGGGATAGTCGAGCACCGTGCCGGCGAGGATCACGCGGCCGCCCCACGCCAGCGCGCCCCACAGCTCGAACACCGACAGGTCGAACGACAGCGACGTCGAGGCGAGCACGCCGCCGAGCTCGGCGTCGCTGAACCGGGTGCGCGCCCAGGCCAGCCGCGCGCGGACGCTGGCGTGCTGGATCGCCACGCCCTTGGGGGTGCCGGTGGATCCAGACGTGAAGATGACGTGGGACAGCGCCGAGGGCGCCAGCGCGACGTCGGGCGCGGTCACCGGCGCCGCCGCGATCCGCGCGGCGTCCCGGCTCGGCGACACGATCCGGGTCGCGGCGGGCGCGGCCACCGCCAGCCGCGGCTCGGTGATCAGCACCGGCGCGCGCGCCAGGTCGAGCATGACCGCGACGCGCGCGGCGGGGTAGCTCGGATCGACGGGCACGTAGGCGCCGCCGGCCTTCCACACCGCGAGCACGGCGATGACCATATCGAGCGTGCGCTCGAGGGCGATCGCGACCCGCACGTCGGGGCCCACGCCGAGCGACCGCAGGTGGTGGGCGAGCTGGTTGGCGCGCGCGTCGAGCTCGCCGAACCCCAGCTCGCGATCGCGATCGGTGACCGCGATCGCGTCGGGGCGCTGCGCCGCCTGGCGCGCGACGAGCTGGTGGACCAGCGCGGCGTCCCCGGCCGGCGCGGGCACGCGCGCGTTCCAGCCGTGGACCACGAGGGCGCGCTCGTCGGCCGACATCAGGGGATAGCGCGTGATCGGGCGGTCCGGATCGGCGGCCACGGCGCCGAGCAGGACGTCGAGGTGCTCGAGCATGCGCTGGGCGAACGGCGCGGTGAACAGGTGGCGGTCGTACTCGAGCGTCGCGGTCAAGCCGGCCGGGCCGTCCTCGATCGACAGCAAGAGGTCGAGCTTGGCGGTCGCGCCGTGCGCCGGCAGCGGCCGCAGGGTCAGCCCCGGCAGGTCGACCGCGGCGGCGGGCGCGTTCTGGAGGACGAGCATGACCTGGTAGACCGGATGGTGGCGCGGGTCGCGCTCGGGCCGGAGCTCGGCGACGAGGCGGTCGAACGGCAGGTCCTGGTGCGCGAACGCGCCCAGGCAGGTCTCCTTGACCTGGCCGAGCACGGCGCGAAACGTCGGGTCGCCGGCGAGATCGGTGCGGAGCGCGAGCGTGTTGACGAACAAGCCGATCAGGGCTTCGAGCTCGGGGCGCGGCCGGTTGGCGACCGGCGTGCCGACCACGATGTCGGTCTGACCGCTGTAGCGAGCGAGCACGATCTGGAACGCCGCGACGAGGACCATGAACAGCGTCGCGTCCTCGCGGCGCGCGAGCTGCTGGATCGCATCGACGCGCGCACGATCGAGCGTGGCCTGTGCGCTCGCGCCCTCGAGCGTGGGCTGGGCCGGGCGGGGCGCCGCCTGCGGCAGGTCGAGCACGGGCGGCGCCCCGGCGAGGCGAGGCACCCAGTAGGCGCGCAGGGCGGCGAGGCGATCGCCGTCGAGCCGCGCGCGCTCCCAGCGCGCGACGTCGGCGTACTGGAGCGGCAGCTCCGGCAGCGGCGAGGCCGCGGCGCGCACGAACGCCGCGTACAGCGTGGCGAGCTCGTCGACGAGGATCCCGATCGACCAGCCATCCGAGATGATGTGGTGCATCATCAGGTGGAGCTGGTGGCTGCGCGGGCCGACCGCGACGAGCGTGGCGCGAGCCAGCGGCCCGCGGGCCAGGTCGAAGCCGCAGGTCAGCTCGTCGCGCGCGAGCCGCGCGAGCGCCTCGGCCTGGGCGTCGGCGGGCATCGAGCTCACGTCGACCAGGCGCAGCGCCACCGCGTCGGGGGGCGGCGCGACGACCTGGACGACGCCGTCGCCGTCCGGGCGGAAGGTCGTGCGCAGGGCGTCGTGCCGGCACACGACCTCGGTCAGCGCGCGATGCAGCGCGACGCGATCTAGCTCGCCGTCGAGCTCTACGCCGACGCCGAGGTTGTACGCGGCGGTGCCCGGGATCAGCTGATCGATGAACCACAGGCGGTGCTGGGCGAACGACGCGACGTGGGCCCCGAGGCGCTGGACCGCGCGCGCGATCGTGGGCGCCGGCGTGCCGGTGGTCAGGCCGGCGAGCCGGCGCGCGAGGGCGGCCTGCTGGCCCTCCGAGAGCTTGGCGCGGCGGCTGGCGAGCTCGGCGCGACGGTTGTGGGGGTGATCATCCATGAGGTTCCTCGAGCGGCGGTGCCGCTGGGCCAGGGTCGAGCTCGTCGAGCAGCAGCTCTTCGATCATCAGCTCCTCGATCAGCAGGGCGAGGCGCTCCACGGTCGACGCCCCGAACAGCTGGCGCAGCGACAGCTTGAGCGCGAGCAAGGTGTTGATCCGCGACAGCAGCTGGGTCGCGAGCAGCGAGTGGCCGCCGAGATCGAAGAAGTCGTCGGTGACCCCGACCGGCGGGCGGCCGAGCGCCTGACCGAACAGCGCCGCGAGCGTGGCCTCGAGGTCGTTGCGCGGCGGCGCGGCGCCGGGCGGGGTCGACGCGCCGGGCGCAGGCAGCGCCCGCAGATCGAGCTTGCCGCCGGCCGTCGTGGGGATCCGGTCGAGGACGACCACGGCCGACGGCTGGAGGTGGTCGGGGAGCCGCGGCGCGAGCGCCGCTTTGAGCTCGGCGATCGCGAGCGTGGCGCCCGGCGCGAGCACGACGTAGGCGACGAGCCGGCGATCGCCCGGGACGTCCTCGCGCGCGACCACGACGGACTCGCGGACGCGGGGGATCGCGGCGATCGCGGCCTCGATCTCGCCGGGCTCGACCCGGAAGCCGCGGATCTTGAGCTGGCGATCGGCGCGGCCGATGTACACCAGCTCGCCATCGGCGCGGTAGCGCACCAGGTCGCCCGTGCGGTACCGGCGCTCGCCATCGCGCGCGCTGGCGACGAAGCGCTGCGCGGTCAGCGCCGCGTCGCCGAGGTAGCCGCGCGCGAGCCCCACGCCGCCGACCCAGAGCTCGCCGACGCAGCCGATCGGCGTCGGCTCGCCGGTGCGATCGAGCACGCGGGCGGTGACGCCGGCGAGCGGGCGCCCGATCGGCACCGCGGCGGTCGACCCGCGCGCGGCGTGGCCGGTGAGATCGGCGATCGTGGCCGACACCGTGGTCTCGGTCGGCCCGTACGTGTTGAGCAAGCGCACCCGCGACCCGAACAGGCCGGACCAGCGGACGACCGCAGCTGCCTGCGCCTGCTCGCCGCCGATGATCACCAGGCGGACGCACGCCAGGCGCGCCGCGTCGTCGCTGCTGAGCTGGGCGACGAGAGTGTGCCAGTACGCGGTGGGCAGATCGATGACCGAGATCCGGGCGAGCGCGCAGGCGGAGACGAACGCCGGGATCGAGTCGAGCATGTCGTCGCTGCGCAGGACCAGGGTCGCGCCGTGCGTCAGCGCGCAGAAGATCTCCTCCACCGAGATGTCGAAGCTGAGCGCCGCGAACTGCAGGACCCGATCGGCGGGGGTCAGCGCGAAGTGGCCGCCGGCGATCGCGGCGTAGTTGGCGAGCGCCGCGTGCGGGATCTGCACGCCCTTGGGCCGCCCGGTGCTGCCCGAGGTGTACATCACGTACGCCAGGTCGGCGGGCTCGGCCCGCGCGCGGCCGCGCGCCGCCGGCCAGGTGCCCGGCTCGTCGACGACGACGATCTCGGCGGTGGTCGGCGGCAGGCTCGCGCGCAGCGCGCGCGTGGTGAGCACGAGGCGCGGCGCGGCGTCCGCGAGCATCCACGCCAGCTGCGCCGCCGGGTAGCTCGGATCGAGCGGGAGATAGGCGGCGCCCGCGGCGAGCACCGCGAGCAGCGCGGCGACGAGCTCCGGGGAGCGCGTCAGGTACACGGCCACCGGCGCGTCGCGGTCCGCGCCGAGCGCGCCCAGCCGCGCCGCGAGCTGATCGACGTCGCGGCCGAGCGCGGCGTAGCTCAGCGCGCGCGCGCCGTGCTCGACCGCCGGCTGGTCCGGGGTGCGCGCGACCCACGCGCGGAACGCCTCGATCACCCCGCCGCGCCAGGCCGCGCCGGGCCCGGCGCCGGACCACGCGGCGAGCGTGGCGCGCTCGTCGCCGGGGATGATCGCGAGCGCCGCGAGCGGCCGCTCGGGTTCGGCGAGCGCGGCGCGGGCCAGGACATCGAACCGGCGCGCGAAGCGCCCGATCGTGGCCGGGTCGAACAGCTCGGTGCTGAACTCCAGCGCGGCGCGCAGGCCGTCGGGCAGCTCGGTGACCACGAACGACAGCTCGAACATCGCCAGCTCGACGTCGATCGGCTCCATCGCCAGCGTGGCGCCGGGCAGCGCGACCGACCTCGCCGACGGGCGCTCGAGCGAGAACATCGTCTGGAACACCGGGGTGCGGCTCGGATCGCGTTCCGGCTGGAGCTCCTCGACCAGGCGCTCGAACGGCGCGTCCTGGTGGACAAACGCGTCGAGCGTGACGTCGCGGACCCGGCCGAGCAGCGCGCGCAGGCTCGTGGTGTCGCCGAGCTGGACGCGGAGCACGACCGAGCTGACGAAGAAGCCGATCAGGTCCTCGATCGCCGGATCACCGCGCGTGGCGACCGGCGAGCCCACGCACAGCTCGTCCTGCCCGGTGAGCCGGTAGAGCAGGGCCGCGTACAGCGCGAGCAGCGCCATGAACAGCGTGACCCCTTCGCGCTGGGTCACCTCGCGCAGGCCGGCGACGACGTCGGCGGGCAGCTCCCAGGTGCAGCGGCCGCCCGCGGCGGTCGGCTGGCGCGGGTGCGGCCGGTCGGTCGGCAGCGCGAGGACCGGCAGCTCGCCGCCGAGCTGGCGCCGCCAGTAGGCGAGCTGGCGCTCGAGCTCGCCGTCGGCGAGCCAGCGCTCGTACCACACCGCCGCGTCGAGCGGCTGGACGGTGAGCGGCGGCAGCGCGGCAGGCTCGCCCGCGACGCGCGCGCGGTAGAGCGCGGCGAGATCGCGGACCAGCACGTCGAGCGACCACCCGTCGGAGATGATGTGGTGCAGCGCGACCACGAGCAGGTGCTCCGCCGGGCCGAGCGTCACGACGAGGCCGCGGATCAGCGGCGCGCGCGCGAGGTCGAACGGGCGGCGGGCGAAGCCGACCGCGAGCGCGCGGCCGCGGGCGTCGCGCAGGTCGGCGGGGACGTCGGCCAGCGTGGCGCGCTCGAGCGCGAACGCCACGTGCGCGGCGATGCGCTGGATCGGCCGGCCGGCGTCGCTGTGAAAGCTGGTGCGCAGCGCCTCGTGGCGCGCGATCAGGTCGGACATCGCCGCGTCGAGCGCGTCGGCGTCGAGCGCGCCGGTGATGCGGACCGCGCCGGGCACGTTGTAGACCGCGCTGCCGGGCTCGAACTGGTCGAGGAACCACAGCCGGTGCTGTGCGGTCGACGGCGCGAGCGCGCCGTCACGGCGGGCCGGGACCAGCGGCGGGCGCGGCGCGGGCGCCGCCGGGCCGCGCTGCGTGCCGCGGACCACGGCCGCGAGCTGGCCGGGGGTCGGCGCCTCGAAGATCGTCCGCAGCGGCAGCTCGACGCCGTGCTGGGTCCGGATCCGGGACATGAGCTGGGTCGCGAGCAGCGAATCGCCCCCGAGCGCGAAGAAGTTCGAGCTCGCGTCCACCCGGTCGATCCCGAGCAGCTCTCGCCACAGCTGGCCGATCGCCGCCTCGTAGGGCTCGAACCCGATCGGCGCCGCGGTGGGCGCGGCGTCGTGCGCGGGCACCGCAGCGGCGCGCGCGGGCGGGGCGATCGGTGCGCCGGGCGCGGCGGGATCGATCCAGTAGCGACCGCGCTCGAACGGGTAGGTCGGCAGCGCGATGCGGCGCGGCGCGCCGGCGCCGTGCACCGCGTCCCAGTCGATCGCGGCGCCGGCGGCCCACACCGCGCCGAGCGCGCTGGCCATCGCGGCGGTGGCGTCCACCGCCTCGCCGGCGTCCGGCAGGCTGGCGATGATCGCCGGCGCGGCGGCGCTGTCGAACACGCGGCGGCCGAGCCGGCCGAGCGCGCGGCCCGGGCCGACCTCGAGCAGCACGCGCGGGGTCGGGTCGCGCAGCGTCGCGAGCCCGTCGCCGAACCGCACCGCCTCGCGCAGGTGGCGCACCCAGTAGCGCGGGTCGGTGGCGTCGGCCGCGGTCAGCCACGTCCCGGTGACGTTCGACAGGCAGCGCAGCCTGGGCGGGTGGAGCGCGACGCGCGACAGCTCGGCGGCGAACGCCGGCAGGACCGGGTCCATCGCGGGCGAGTGGAACGCGTGCGAGGTGCGCAAGGCGCGGCAGGCGGTGCCGCGCGCGCGCAGCGCGGCCTCGAGCGCGGCGATGTCGTCGCGGGCGCCGGCGACGACGCACTGGCCCGGCCCGTTGACCGCGGCGATGGTCACGCCGGCGGGCAGCGTGGGCGCGAGGGCGGCTTCGCTGGCGAACACCGCGAGCATCGCCCCCGCGGGCATCGCCTGGATCAGGCGGCCGCGCGCGGCGATCACCGCCAGCGCGTCCGGCAGGCTGAACACGCCCGCCAGGCACGCCGCGACGTACTCGCCGACGCTGTGACCGGTGACGACGCTGGGCGTCACGCCCCACGCCATCCACTGGCGGGCGAGCGCGTACTCGATCGCGAACAGCGCCGGCTGGGTGTACCGAGTCTGGTCGAGCAGGCGCTCGGCGCGCGCGATCGCGCCCGGGTCGCGCGGCCACAGGAGGTCGCGCAGGTCCTCGCCGCCGAGGTGGCGGGCGAGCTCGGCCGCGCACGCGTCCAGCTCGGCGCGGAACACCGGGGCGTCGCGCTCCAGGGTCTGCGCCATCGCCACGTACTGGCTGCCCTGGCCCGGGAACAAGAACACGATCTCGGGCTCGACGCCGGGCGCGGCGGCGCTGGCAGCGGCGCCCGCGGCCTCGCGCAGCAGGGCGATCGCCGCGGCGTGGCTGGGCGCGACGATGGCGCGGCGGTACGCGAACGGCTCGCGCCCGGTCTGCAGCGTGTACGCCACGTCGGCCAGCGCGGGAGCCGGCTCGGCCGCGAGCGCCGTCGCGAGCTGGTCGAGCGCGCGCGCCAGCGCCGCGGGCGTCCGGGCCGAGACCGCGAGCACCTGCGGGAGATCGCTCGGGGCCCGGGGGGCGACCGGCGGCGGCTGCTCGACGATGGCGTGCGCGTTGGTGCCGCCGATCCCGAACGAGCTGACCGCGGCGCGCCGGGGGCCGTCGCCGGGCGTCCACCGCTCGAGCTGGGCCGCGACGCGGAACCGGCTGCGCGCGAAGTCGAAGCGCGGCGTCGGGGTCCGGAAGTGGAGCGTGGGCGGGACGACGCCGTGCGCGACGCACAGCGCGGCCTTGATCAGCCCGGTGACGCCGGCGGCGGCGTCGAGGTGGCCGAGGTTGGTCTTGAGCGAGCCGAGCCAGCACGCCGTGGTCGCGTCGCCGTCGCGGTACGCCGCGGCGAGCGCCTCGAGCTCGTTGGGATCGCCCAGCGCCGTCCCGGTGCCGTGGCACTCGATGAAGCCGACCGTGCCGGCGGCGACATTGGCGACCCCGAGCGCCTCGCGCAGCGCCCGGGTCTGGCCGCGCAGCCCGGGGGCGGTGAAGCCCGCCTTGGCCGCGCCGTCGTTGTTCACCGCCGAGCCCTTGATCACCGCGACGATCGGATCGCGATCGGCGATCGCGTCGCCGAGCCGCTTGAGCACCACGACGCCGACGCCGTTGCCCGGCACCATGCCGCGCGCGTCGGCGTCGAACGCCCGGCAGTGGCCGTCGGGCGACAGGATGCCGCCGTCCTGGAAGACGTAGGGCGCGACGTGCGGCACGCTGATCGACGCACCGCCCGCCAGGGCCACGTCGCACTCGCCGTTGAGCAGGCTCTGGCACGCGAGGTGGACGGCGACCAGCGACGTCGAGCACGCGGTCTGCACCGACATGCTCGGCCCGGTCAGGTTGAGCTTGTACGACACGCGGGTCGCCAGGTAGTCCTTGTCGCTGGCGACCAGGATCTGGTAGCGGCCGAGCTGCGCGATCAGATCGCGGCGCGTGATCAGGTTGGACAGCAGGTAGGTGTTCGGGCTCGCGCCGGCGAACACGCCGATCGGCCCGCGGAACCGGCTCGGGATGCAGCCCGCGCTCTCCAGCGCCTCCCAGGCGCACTCGAGGAAGTGGCGCTGCTGGGGGTCGAGGATCTCGGCCTCGCGCCGCGACACCCCGAAGAACTCGGCGTCGAACGCGTCGACGTCGTCGAGCACCGCGCCCGCCTTGACCACGCCTGGCGCCGCGAGCTCGGCCGCGGGAGTCCCCGCCGCCACCAGCTCGTCGTCGGAGAACGCGCGGATCGACTCGACCCCGGCGCACAGGTTGCGCCACAGCTCGCCGACCGTGCGCGCGCCCGGGAACCGCCCGGCCATGCCGATGATCGCGATCTGCTCGGGGCCGCTCGCGGGATCGCCTTCGAGGTTACTCGTCATCGCCGCCCCGCTGGGTGCGCCGCTGGTCACGCCGCGCGGCCTGCGCGTCGCGGCGCGCGGTGCGGGCCTCGGCGGGCGCTGCCGGCGCGGCGGCGTCCGGGTCGCCGTTCGACAGGTGCGCCGCCAGCTCGCGGATCGTCGGGTACTGGAACAGCGCGACCATCGCGACATCGCGGCCGAGCTCGTCGCGCAGCCGCGACTGCAGGGTGGCCATGTGGAGCGAGTGGCCGCCGACGTCGAAGAAGTTGTCGGTCGCGCCGACCGCGTCGAGGCCGAGGATCTGCTTCCACAGCGCCGCGAGCTGGGCCTCGAGCGCGCCGGAGATCGCGACGCGGTGGGTCGGCGCGAGCGCGCCGGCGGCCGACGGCGCCGGCAGCGCGCGCCGATCGAGCTTGCCGTTGACCGTCAGCGGCAGCGCGTCGAGCACGACCACGGCCGACGGGATCATGTAGTCCGGGAGCTTCTTGCCGACGTGGTCGCGCAGCGCGTGCAGCTCGACGTCCGCGCCGGGGGCGAGCACCACGTAGGCGACGAGCCGCTGGTCGCCGGGCACGTCCTGGCGGGCGAGCACCACGCAGTCGCGGATCGCCGGGTGCTGGCCGAGCGTGGCCTCGATCTCCTCGAGCTCGACGCGGAAGCCGCGGATCTTGACCTGGAAGTCGATGCGGCCGAGGTACTCGAGGTCGGCGTCGTCGAGGCGCCGCGCCAGGTCGCCCGACCGGTAGAGCCGCGCGTCCGGATCGGCGCGGAACGGGTGCGCGATGAACCGCTCGGCGGTGAGCTCGGGGCGGTTCAGGTAGCCGCGGGCGAGCCCGGGCCCCCCGACGTAGAGCTCGCCCGGGACGCCGATCGGGACGGGCTGGTGGTTGGCGTCGAGGATGAGGCACTCGAGGTCGGGCATCGGCATGCCGATCACGCTGCCGCGGCCGCTGACGAGATCGGCCGACCGGATCGGCCGGTAGGTGACGTGCACCGTGGTCTCGGTGATGCCGTACATGTTGACGACGAGCGGCGCATCGTCGGCGTGGTGCGCGTACCACGCCGCGAGCATGCCGAGCTCGAGCGCCTCGCCGGCGAGGATCACGTAGCGCAGCGCGAGCCTCGCGTGATCGGTACGCTGCGCGTCCTCGTGGATCACCTGGCGAAACGCCGATGGGGTCTGGTTGAGCACGGTGACGCGCTCGGCGACCAGCAGATCGTAGAACGCGCGCGGCGACCGGCTGGTCGCGAACGGCACGACGACGAGGCGCCCGCCGTGCAACAGCGCCCCCCACAGCTCCCACACCGAGACGTCGAACGCGATCGAGTGGAACAGCGGCCACACGTCGCGATCGTGGAAGTGGTAGTAGGCACAGGTCGCGGCGAACAGGCGCGTGACGTTGCGGTGGGTGAGCAGCGCGCCCTTGGGCTTGCCGGTCGAGCCCGACGTGTAGATGATGTAGGCGAGCTGGTCGGCGTGGGCGCCAGGCACCTCCACGGGGCTGGCGTCGATGGTCGACGTGGCCGCGATGACGTCCGGCGCGTCGAGCGCGATCACCTCGACGCCGGGGGCCTCGATCGTCGGGGCCAGCGAGCGTTGGCTGAGCACGATCTGGAGGCCGGCGTCGGCGATCATGAACGCGCGGCGCTCGCTCGGGTACATCGGGTCGATCGGCACGTAGGCCCCTCCGGCCTTGAGGATGCCCAGGACGCCGACGACCAGCTCGAGCGTCCGCTCGAGGAACAGGCCGACCGGCTGGTCGGGGCCCACGCCGCGGGCGGCCAGCGCGCGGGCCAGCTGGTTGGTGACGCGGTCGAGCTCGCGGTAGGTCAGCCGGCGATCGCCGCACGACACCGCGATGTGGTCGGGCCGGGCCGCGGCCTGGCGGGAGAACGCCGCGTGGAGCAGCTCGTCGCTCGGGAACGCCCTGGTGTGGATCGCGGTGACGGCCTGGTGCTCGGCCCCGCCGAGCATCGCCAGCCGAGCGATCGGCGTCTCGGGCTGCGCCACGGCGCTGGTGAGCAGCACCGTTACGTGCTCGACCATGCGCGCCGCGACGGCGGCGTCGAACAGATCGGCGCTGCACTCGAGCCCGCCGCGCAGCCCGGTCGGGGTCTCGGTGAGCGACAGCAAGAGATCGAACTTCGCGGTGCCGCGGTCGACCTCGATCGGCGTGACGCGGAGCTCGGCGAGCGCGAGCGGCTCGACCGGGGCGTTCTGCAGGACGATCGCGACCTGGAACAGCGGGGTGATGGCGGCCGAGCGCCGCGCGCCGAGCTCGTCGACGAGGCGCTCGAACGGCACGTCCTGGTTGGCGTAGGCCGCCAGGCTGGTGGTCCGCGCCCGCCCAACCAGCTCGCGGAACGTGGGCTCGCCGGCGAGATCGCCGCGGATCACCAGCATGTTGACGAAGAACCCGATCAGGCCCTCGGTCTCGCGGCGCGTTCGGCCCGCGACCGGCGTGCCGATCCGGATGTCGAGGTCGCCGGTGTAGCGGTGGAGCAGCGCCTGGAACGCGGCGATCAGCACCATGAACGGTGTGGCGTCCTCGGCGCGCGCCAGGTGGTGGATCGCGGTGGTGAGCTCGGCGTCGAGCGAGAAGAACGCCGTGACGCCGGCCGCGCCGCGCACCGCCGGGCGGGGCCGCGCGAACGGCAGATCGAGCACCGGCGCCGGCTCGGGGAGCTGCCGCTTCCAGTACGCGAGCTGGGCCGCCGCGGTGGGGGTCTGGGCCATGGCCACCTGCCATCGCGCGTAGTCGGCGTACTGGATCGGCAGCGCGGGGAGCGCGGGCGCGTCGCCGCGGAGGAACGCCGCGTAGCTCGTGGCCAGCTCGCGGACGAAGATGCCCAGCGACCAGCCATCGCACGCGATGTGGTGGACCGAGAACAAGAGCTCGTGGCGGTCGGGGCCCAGCTCGACCAGCACGGCGCGGACCACCGGCCCGGCGGCGAGGTCGAACGGCGTGGTCAGCTCGCGCGCCTGGAGCTCTGCCATCGCCTCGGCCTCCGCGGCCGGCGCCAGCGCCGACCGATCGACCAGCTCGAGCACCGGCACCTGCGCCGGGTCGACCTGCTGGACGGTCCCGGCCGGCGTGTCGTGGAACACGGTGCGCAGCACCGCGTGGCGTTCGACCACGAGCGCGAGGCTGCGGCGCAGCGCGTCGACCGCGAGGCGTCCGTCGAGGCGCAGGCGGACGAACTCGTTGTACGTCGTCGCGCCGGGCGCCCAGCGATCGAGGAACCACAGGCGGCGCTGGCCGAACGACAGCGCCGCCGGCGCGCCGGGGGGCAGCGCCTCGATCGGCTGGGCGCGGTGCTGCTGGTCCTTGGCCAGGAGCTCGAGCAGGCGGCGCTTGGCGGGCGACAGCGCCAGGCTGCCGGGGGTCGTGTCGGGCTTGTCGTCGATCATCGGCGGACTCCTGAGGGCGGCGCGACGCCGGGGGCGGCGCCCGCGGGGGGACGTGGATCGCTCCAGCGCGCGACCAGCGCCTCGGCTTGGTCTTCGGAGAGCTCGGCGATCAGGTCGACGTGGCTCGCGACGTCGCCACCGGCGGTCGCGGCCCGCTGGTCCCCGAGCGCCCGGGCGAGCCGCGCGATCGTCGGATGGTCGAACAGCGCGCGCACGTCGAGCTCGAGCTCGAGCTCGTCGCGGAGCCGGGAGACGAGGCGAACGGCGACCAGCGAGTCGCCGCCCAGCTCGAAGAAGTTGTCGTGGACGCCGATCCCGGCGATGCCGAGCAGCTCCTCGCAGAAGCCCGCGAGCTGCCGCTCGAGCTCGTCGCTCGGCGCGGCATACGCGACGGCCAGCGCCGGCCGCTGGTAGCGCAGCTCGGGCGTGGCCGGGCCAGCCCCGGCCCGCGGCGGCGGGGTGGTGCCCGCCGCGACGCGGCCGCGCGGCGCCGCGGCGGTTCGCGCGGCCGGCGCGATCCAGTAGTCCTGGCGCTCGAACGGGTACGTCGGCAGCGGGACGCGGCGGGCCGGCGAGCCCCCGCGCGCGGCCGCCCAGTCGACCGCGAGGCCGGCGGCCCACACCTGGCCGAGCGCGCCGAGCAGCTCTTCCGGCTCGCGGCGATCGCCGCGCGCCGGAAGCGAGGCGACGACCGCTCCTTCCGCGGGTGACTCCAGGCTCGCGCGGACCAGGCCGCCGAGCGTCCGGCCGGGCCCGACCTCGAGGTAGACCGGGGTGCCCGACGCTCGCAGACCGCGGACGTTGTCCGCGAACCGGACGGTGCCGCGCAGGTGATCGACCCAGTAGCGAGGTGAGGTCGCCTCTGCGGCCGACAGCCAGCCGCCGGTGAGGTTGGACGCCACGCGCACGGTGGGTGCCGCGAGCGCGATCCGGCTGACCGTGCGCTCGAACGCGGCGAGGATCGGATCCATGTGCCGCGAGTGGAACGCGCGCGCGGTCGGCAGCACGCGGGCGACGACGCGCGCCGCGGTGAGCCGGGCGTGCAGCGCCTCGATCGCCTCGACGCCGCCGGCGACGACGCACTGGCTGGGTGCGTTGACCGCGGCGAGCTCGAGCCCGTCCCCGAGCCAGCCGGCGACCTGGGCCTCGGGCGCGCCGACCGCGAGCATCCCGCCGGGCGGCGTCGTCGCCATCAGCCGGCCGCGGGCCGCGATCAGCTGGAGCGCGTCGGCCAGCGAGAACACCCCGGCCTGGCACGCCGCGACGTACTCGCCGACGCTGTGGCCGATCATCGCCGCCGGGCGCACCCCCCAGGCCCGCCACTGCTGGGCGAGCGCGTACTCGATGGCGAACAGCGCCGGCTGCGTGATCTCGGTCTGGTTCAGCAGGCGTTCGGCGTCGCGGGCGCGCAGCAGGTCGCGGAGGTCGCGGCCGATCGTCGGCGCGAGCAGCCGGGCGCACTCGGCGAGGCTTCCGCGGAACACCGGGGCGGTGTCGTCGTCGAGGAGCGCGGTCGCCATCCCGGGGTACTGGCTGCCCTGGCCGGGGAACAGGAACACCGCGCCATCGACGGCCGCGGCGCGCGGCGCAGGCACGAGGGCGCGCAGCTGGGCGCTGGCGCTCGCGCGATCGCCGCACACCACGGTGGCGCGGCAGGGGAATGCGCGCCGGCCGTGCTGCAGGGTATGCGCGACATCGGCGAGCGCGAGCCGGTCATCGGCGTCGAGCTGCGCCGCGAGGCGCGCGGCGACCTGGGCGAGCGCGGTCGGCGTGCGCGCCGAGATCGGCAGGAGCTCGAGGCTGCGCGACGGCGAAGCGGTGCGCAGCGGCGCCTCCTCGAGCACGGCGTGGGCGTTGGTGCCGCCGATCCCGAACGAGCTCACCCCGGCGCGCCGCGGCGCCGCCGAGCGCGGCCAGGCGCGCGCGGTCGCGTTGACGAAGAACGGCGTGTGCTCGAACGCGATCTGCGGGTTCGCGCGCTCGAAGTGCAGGCTCGGCGGCAGGACGCCGTGGTGGAGCGCGAGCGCGGTCTTGATGAGCCCCGCCACGCCGGCGGCGCTGTCGAGGTGGCCGAGGTTGGACTTGAGCGAGCCGATCGCGCAGGACTCCCGGGCGGGCGCGTCGCCGAACGCCCGGCACAGCCCCTGGATCTCGGTCGGGTCGCCGACCGCCGTGCCGGTGCCGTGGGCTTCGACGTACGAGATCGTCTCCGGGGCGACGTCGGCGATGGCGTGGGCGGTCGCGATCACCTCGGCCTGGCCTTCGATGCTCGGCGCGGTGAACCCGATCTTGTGGCCGCCGTCGTTGTTGACCGCGGCGCCGCGGATCACCGCGTAGATGTGGTTGCCGTCGGCCAGCGCGTCCTCCAGGCGCTGGAGGGCGACGGCCCCGGCGCCGCTGCTGAACACGGTGCCCAGGGCGCGATGATCGAACGGCCGGCAGTGACCGTCGGGCGAGGCGATCTCACCGGGGTGGAACACGTAGCCGGTGCGCTCCGGCATCAGCACGGTGGCGCCGCCGGCGATCGCGAGGTCGCACTGGCGGCCAAGTAGGTGCTGGCAGGCGAGCTGTACGGCGACCAACGAGGTCGAGCACGCGGTCTGCACCGTGAGCGCCGGGCCCTTGAGGTTGAGCTTGTAGGCGACCCGGGTCGCCAGCCCGCCCTTGTCGTTGCCCGTCATCAAGGACAGCTGGTTGGCGGGGTCGAGCAGCTCGGGGTGCGAGGCGAGGTTGAAGAGCAGGTAGCTCGAAGGCCCGCTGCCCGCGAACACGCCGACCACGCCGGGCGCCTGCGCGGGCGGCAGGCCCGCGTCCTCGAGCGCGGACCAGGCGCACTCGAGGAACACCCGCTGCTGCGGGTCCATCAGCTCGACCTCGCGCGGCGCATAGCCAAAGAACGCCGCGTCGAACGCCTTGGAGTTGGAGAGCACGCCCGCCGCCGGAACGTAGCCCGGCGTCTGGATCAGCGCGGGGTCAACGCCCATCGCGGCCAGCTCGGCGTCGGAGAACTGGCGGATGGACTCGACGCCGTGGACCAGGTTGTCCCAGAGCTCGGCCGGGGACTCGGCGCCCGGGAACCGCCCGGCGAGGCCCACGATCGCGATCGCGAGCGCGGGGGGGTCGTATGCGTTGGCTGCGTCATTCATGGGAGACCTCCGTCATCGCCCGCGTCGTTGGTTCAAGGCGGCCGCGCGCATGCGGGCGGCGCGTTCTCGTCCACGCTCCACCGCAGCGTCGCCCACCGGCGCGACCTCGTCGAACAGCCGCGCGCTGGTAGCGACCGTGGGGTTCTCGAACAAGGTCACCATCGCGATCTCGCGACCGAACTCCCGCGCGATCTCGCTCAGCAGCACCGGCAGGAGCAGCGAATGGCCGCCGAGATCGAAGAAGTTGTCGTGGACGCCGACCCGGTCGAGCTTGAGCACGCGCCGCCACACCGCGGCCATCCGGCTCTCGAGCTCGGTGCGCGCCGGCAGGAACGCGTCGTCGCGCAACGCGACCTCGGGGGTCGCGGCCGGGAGCCTCCGCCGATCGACCTTGCCGCTCGTCGACATCGGCAGGGCCGCCAGGCCGACCAGCACGGTCGGCACCATGTGGTGGGGCAGGCGGTCCTTGAGGAACGTGCGGACCTCGCCCGCAGACAGGCGAGCCGGCTCGGCGCACTCGAGGTAGCCGATGAGGCGGGGCTCGCGCGATCCCGCGCCGTCGAGGACGACGACCGCGGCGCGGACCCCGGGGAAGCTGGCGAGCGCGGCCTCGATCTCGCCGATCTCCACCCGATAGCCGCGGATCTTGACCTGGGTGTCGAGCCTGCCGAGGTACTGGATGCGGCCCCCCGCGAGGCGGCGCCCCCGGTCGCCGGTCCGGTAGAGCCGCGCGGCCGGATCGGCGACGAACGGGTCGGGGAGGAACCGCGCCGCCGTCAGCTCGGGGGCGTTGTAATAACCCTCGCTGACCCCGGCGCCGCCGATGTAGATCTCGCCCGGGGCGCCGACCGGGACCGGCCGGCGGTTGCGATCGAGCAGGTAGACCCGGCAGTCGGGCAACGCGCGACCGATCGAGACCTCGGTGGTCGTCGCGAGGTCGGCCGCGGTGAGATCGCTGAGATCCTCGAAGGTCGCGGCCACCGTGGTCTCGGTCGGCCCATAGTGGTTGAGGAGCTGGGGCCGGTTGCCCACGACGGCCTGCCAGGTGCGCAGCCGATCGACCTGCAGCTTCTCGCCGCCGACCACGACCACGCGGAGCGCCGTGGCCTGCCAGTCGGCGCCGGTGGAGGACGCGACGAGCTCGTGCCAGTACGCGGTCGGCAGGCCGACGGCGGTGATCGCCAGCTCGGCGCAGCGCGCGAGGAAGGTCTGGCTCGATGCGAGCATGGCGTCGTCGCGCAGCACCATCGTGGCGCCGGCGGCGAGCGTGGCGAACACCTCCTCGACGGAGGCGTCGAACGCCAGCGACGCGAACTGGAGCAGGCGATCGCGCGGCGTCAGCGCGAACCGCTCGATGCTGCGCCGCGTGTAGTGGACCAGGTTGCGGTGGCGCACGACCACGCCCTTGGGCGGACCGCTCGTGCCGGACGTGTAGATGATGTACGCGGCGTGGTCGCCGGTCAGGCCGTCGACCGGCTCGGCCGTGTGCTGGAAGTCCGGATCGACGCGCAGGACGGTGGCGGCGAGCGCAGGCAGCCGATCGGCCTGGGCGCCGTCGGTGATCACCACGGTCGCGGCGCTGTCGCCGACCACGTGGGCGATCCGCTGCTTGGGGGTGCCGGCGTCGATCGGCACGTAGGCGGCGCCGACGCGCAAGACGCCGAGCACCGAGGCGATCAGCTCGGCGGACCGGGTCATGAACAGGGCGACGTGGGCGCCGACGCCGACGCCTGCGCGCTGGAGCTGGCCGGCGATCGCGGCGGACCGGCGATCGAGCTCGGCGAAGCTCAGCGCGCGGTCGCCGTCGACCACCGCGATCGCGTCGGGCGTGTCCGCGAGCCGGCGGCGCCAGAGATCGAGGTACGTCGTCGTGTGATCGAGCGGCGCGGTGGCGGGGTTCCACGTCGTCCGCTCGAGCTCGAGCTCGTCGTCGGGCAACGCCGACAGCGCGTGGACCCGCTCGTCCGGCGCGGCGACGATGCTGCGCAGCAGCACGCCGAGCTGGCGGACCATGCGCGCGCCGGTCTCGCGGTCGAACACGTCGGTGCTGTACTCGAGCGAGCCGAGCAGCGGGCCGAGGCGCGGGCCGAGGGGCGGGCCGAGGGGCGGGCCGAGAGGTAGATCGTCGCGCTCGGCGATCTGGAGCGCGAGGTCGAACTGGCTGACGCGGCGAGCCAGGGGATGGCCGGTCAGCGCGACCGTCTCCCAGCGGACCGGATCGCTGGCGGCGCCGAGCGCCACCGCGGCCAGCGCCTGGGCGGCGGGGGTGCGCGCCCGCTGGAGCGAGAACATCGCCTGGAACACCGGGGACCGGCCGGCCTCGCGGGGAGGCTCGATCCGCTCGACGACCCGCGGCAACGGCAGATCCTGGTGGTCGAGCGCGTCGCGCACCGTCTGGCCGACCCGTCGGAGGTAGGCGCGGAAGCTCGGGTCGTCGTCGAACCGCCCGCGCAGCGCGACGGAGTTGACGAAGTAGCCGACGACCGGGGCGAACTCCTTGCGCCGCCGTCCCGCCATCGGTGCGCCGACGACCACGTCGTCCTGCATCGCGTACCTGCCGAGGAACAGCTGGTACGCGGCGAGCAGCACCGTGAACAGGGTCACGCCCTCCTGGTCAGCGATCGAGCGCAGGCCGCGCGTGACGTCGGCGGGGATGGTGAAGGGCTCCGCGGCGCCCTCGTACGTCGGCGAGCTCGGTCGCGGCTTGTCGGTCGGGATGGCGAGCAACATCGGCGCGCCCTCGAGGGCGTCGGTCCAGTACCGCAGGTGCGCGGCGCCCACTGGGCCGGCGAGCATCTGGGCCTGCCAGGTCACGAAGCTCGCGTAGCTACCGGGCTCAGGCAACGCTGGCAGCGGCCGTCCGGCGGCGGCGGCCTCGTAGAGCGGGCCGAGCTCGCCGGCGAGCGTCTCGAGCGACCAGAAGTCCGCGGCAATGTGATGGACGACGATCGCCAGCACCGCCTCGTCGCCGCCGCGCTCGAACAGCGTCGCGCGCAGGATCGGCCCTCGCGCGAGGTCGAACGGCGCGGCGACCTCAGCGTCGAGGTGCGCCGCAAGCTCGTCGGAGGTCCACGCGGCGGCATCGACCCTGCGCAGCGCGACCGCGTGCGGCGGTTCGACCCGCTGGACGGGGACGCCGTCGCGCGCCTCGAAGGTGGTGCGCAGCGCTGCGTGGCGCAGGACCAGCGCGGTGAGCGCGCGCTGCAGCGCCGCCGCGCTCGGCGCCGGCGCGATCCGCAGCGCCGCCGAGATGTTGTACGCGCTGCTGTGCGGCGCCAGCTGGTGGAGATACCAGAGGGCACGCTGGCCATACGACAGCGGGTACGCGGCCGCGGTCTCGGCGAGCGCGGCGGAGGGAGGCTCCGCCGGGGCCGCCGCCGCGAGCGCAGCGGCGAGCGGGGCGATCGCCGCACCGCCGAGCAGGTCGGAGACCGAGAGATCGCCCCCGAGCCGCGCGTCGAGCTCGTGCTTCAGCTCGATGGCGCGCAGCGAGTCGAGGCCCAGCTCCGAGAGCGGCCGCGCTGGATCGAGCGCCGCGGTGGTGATGCCCAAAGTCCGCGCCGCGACCGTGTGGACGAACCGGTGGACCAGCGCAAGGCGCTCGGCCGGTGGGCGCGCCGCGAGCTCGACGAGGCTCGGCAGCTCCGCGAGATCGTCGGTCTCGCCCCGGCGCTCGCCGCCGGTCTCATCGGCGGCGTTCGGCAGCTGGCTGTGGCCGACCTGGTCCAGGGCACCGCGCAGGTACGCAGCGCGGCACGCGCGGCGCTGGATCTTGCCGCTCGAGGTCTTGGGCAACGCGCCCTGGCGCAGCAGCACCACGGCGAAGATCACCAGCTCGTGGGCCGCGGTGATGGCGCGGCGGATGGCGCTGGCCGCCGACTCGATGTCGCCGTCGAAGCCAGCGCCGACCTCGACGACCACGACGATGCGCTCCTCGCGGTCATCGTCGATCGAGAACGCCGCGGCGCAGCCGGGCCGCAGCCCGGCGTAGGCCGCCTGGGCGGTGTCCTCGAGGTCCTGCGGGTAGTGGTTGCGCCCGCGCACGATCATCAGGTCCTTGCGGCGGCCCGTGACGAACAGCTCGCCGCCGCGCAGGAACCCCAGGTCGCCGGTCCGCAGGTAGCGGGTCGCGTCCGCGTCCGCCCGCGTCGCGCCGAACGTCTCCTGGGATTCGTCGGGCCGCCGCCAGTAGCCGTCGACCACGCTCGGGCCGGTCACCCAGATCTCGCCGATCGCGCCCGGCGCAGCGGCCACGCGGGACGCGGGGTCGACGATCTGGACCGCGTTGTCGCCGAACGTGGTCCCGCATCCGACGAGCTCGCGCCGCCCGCCGCAGGCCCCGGGCTCGACCGCGCGGCCGAGTTGCAGCTCGCTCGCGTCGAGCTCGATGACCGTGGCGCCCTCGCCGCGGCGCGCGCCGGTCACGAACAGCGTGCTCTCCGCGAGGCCGTAGCACGGGAAGAACGCGCGGGCAGCGAACCCGAACGGCGCGAACGCGTCGGCGAACCGGCGCATGGTCTGCGCGCGCACCGGCTCGGCGCCGTTGAACGCGACGCGCCAGCCGCTGAGATCGACATCGAGATCGCGCACCCCGGCGAGCCGGCGCACGCACAGGTCATACGCGAAGTTGGGCCCGCCGCTGGTGACCGCGCGGTACTTGCTCACCGCACGGATCCAGCTGAGCGGCCGCTGGAGGAACTCGAGCGGCGACATCAGGTAACAACGACTCCCCAGGTACGCTGGCTGGAGGATGTTCCCGATGAGCCCCATGTCGTGATAAAATGGCAACCAGCCGACGATCGTGGAGTCGGCGTCATGGCCGAATGCCTCGCTGATCACACGCTCGTTGTCGAGGATATGGCGGTGCGTGACCATGACCCCCTTGGGCGTGGCCGTCGAACCAGACGTATATTGCAGGAATGCGAGTGAATTGCCATCCAGCGCCGGGCGCCGCCAGGCCGCGGCGTGAGCATCCGTCGCGCCGTCGCTCGCGAGCCACGTCAGCCGCTGCAGATCGGGGAGCTGTGCCGTGGCGGCGTTGAACAACGCGACGAACGGCGTCACGGTGAGCGCGGCGCTGGCCTGGGCATCCTCGACGATCGCGCGAAACCGCGGCAGGCTGCGATCAAGGCGGCCCGGATCAGGCGGGTATGCGGGCACAGCGACGGCGCCGGCGTAGAGGCATCCGAGGAACGCCTCGATGAACTCGAGGCCTGGCGCATAGAGCAGGAGCACGCGCTCGTTGGTCAGCCCCGATGCCTGCAGCAAGCCGGCGATGGCGCGCGCGCGACGATCGAGCTGCGCGAAGGTCAGCGCGCATGTCTCGAGCTCCCCGTGAAGAAAGGTATAAGCGACGCGGCCTGGAGTGGCTTCGACGTTGGCGCGCAAGACGTCGACGAAATTCGTTCGTGTGGACATGATACTCCTGGGGACGCAGTGGCGATCTGGCGCCGCAGCGGATGCCGAGGTGGAGTGCAGATAGCCGTGTAAGCCGCAACGCAGCCCATCATGGGATTGTGGTGGCGGATGGGTGACGCCATGCGGAAATACGCGATAAGCCGACCGTCGAGCGCCGCGGCAGACAACGGGAATCGCGCGTGACAGTGATTCGCAGTGCCCCGGAGGCGATCGATCTCATCGTGACAAAACGCGCGAGAACGGTGAGAATAGACTCACACCCCGAGAGCTACGCCTCACGGCTCGTGAACCGGGCCTCACCCGGTGCTCGATGTCCTCGAGGATCCCCTGCGGCGCAATTCATCCCGGCTCGTTCGCCCGCTGTACCGCGGCCGCACCGTAGCCCTGCGAGCGAACGTCCGTACTGACACCATGCCCCACGCCTCACTGGTTGATGTGGGCGTATGCTACGACACGATCCGGTGTTCGTCAACCCGACGCGCAGAGCGTCTGTCGGTTTCGCCTCCGCGGTCCGGCTCGTGATTATTCCAGTAAATCTGGCCGATCTGGCCGGCAACCTTCGGCACACCGCAGAGCCGAATCGCAGCTCGTGATCCGTAGTCGCGCCGGAGGCTGCTCGCGCATCGCTACACGCGCGGCCGCGTGCCGTCCGCGCATCCGTGCCGCCGGGGACGCTCGGCGGCCGAGATCGAACGTGCCAGAACGACAGCACAGGATTCTTCGATCGCATGGCCGTTGGCTGAAGCTCGCTCCGTGGTGAAGGAGCCCGGGCCTCGCTCCCCAACTCGGTGACGCGCATGCGCGGTCGGCGCGGTGCGCAGATCCCGCGAGCTGCGACCTGATCCGTGGGATTCCGTCGTGGCTGCCCGGTGAGGTGAATCGAACGTGGTCGCCGGCACGGGTCGCCGGCACGGCGTGGCGCACGCGGTCCCTCGGCGCGGCACCCGGACAACGCTCGCGAGGCGCGCTGTCTCGGACGTGGCCAATACGTCGCTGGATGGTTCTGTGATCTTTGGCACGGCCGTTGAATTCTCGCATGGCCTCGGGGTCGCGGCGGATTGGCATCGTGCTCATCCCTGCGCAGCCCACCCACGTGACGTCGGATCAGGAGAAGTATTTATGTCGGCAGCAAGCACCACGGACCTACAACGCAACAAGCCCCCGAACAAGCCGCACCCGCGCGGCGGCCGTCGATCGCCTCCGCTCGAGGGTGTTCCAGCACCCGAAGCAAGCGATCCGGACCCGAAAGATCCGCCCATTCCCACCAAGTAGTCCGCAGAACAGCGCGGCTGTCGGCGGCGGCGCGAATGGCGACTGGCTGCACGACAGAGCTGGCCACTCGTTGGCGCAGTGAGAGCCAGGACGTCGCGGTGGCGGTCGCGGTCGCGGTCGCGGCACCTGGATGCCGCCCTGTGGGCGTGGTCATCGCGCCGGTATCGGATACGCTGCGCCGATGCTGGAGGCAGGTGATCAGGCGCTCGCCATCGAGCTCGTCGTCGCGCGTGGGATCCTGTCCGCCGAGGAGGCGCGGGTCGCCGCTGGCGAGGCGGCGCAGGCTGGGCGGAGCTTGCTCGAGTGGCTGCGCGCGGAGGGTCGGATCTCGGGACCAACGTTTGCTTCCCTGTCCGCGCAGATGCCCCCTCACACCGACGAACCGGGGATCCGCGGATCCGCCGCGCTCGACGAGACAGAGCGCGGCAAGCTGGACCCAGCGCCGACGTCGGCGTACGCCACCGCGCTCGGTTCCAACTCGCCGAGAGACCGCACCATCGCCGACGACTTCCCGGTTCCGGGCTGGGATCGCTACGAACCGATTCGCCTGCTCGGCCAGGGCGGGATGGGGCGCGTGTTCCTCGCGCGCGATCTGCGGCTCGATCGCGACGTCGCGATCAAGTTCGTGCGCCGTGACGACGCGGAGCTCACCCGGCGCGTCGTCGCCGAGGCGCGGGCGCAGGCGCGGGTCGACGATCCCCGTGTGTGCAAGGTCTACGAGGTCGGCGAGGTGCGCGGGCGCTTCTACATCGCCATGCAGCACATCGATGGCGAGCCGCTCTCGGTGTTGTTCGACGAGCTGACCTTCGAGCAGAAGGCGCTGGTGGTGCGCGGCGCCGCGCTCGGCGTGGCCGAGGCCCATCGCGTCGGGCTGATCCACCGCGATCTCAAGCCGTCCAACATCATGATCGAGCGCGGTGGCGATGGCGAGCTGCGGCCGTTCGTGATGGATTTCGGGCTGGCGCGCGACTGGACCGACCCCGCCACGATGACCGGCGCGGTGCTGGGCACGCCGCATTACATGGCGCCGGAGCAGGCGCGCGGCGAGGTCAGGCAGCTCGATCGCCGCGCCGACGTGTACAGCCTCGGCGCCACGCTCTACGCGCTGCTCGTCGGCCGAGGCCCGATCGAGGGCGCGAACCCGCTCGAGGTGCTCGCCCGGGTCATCACCGACGACCCGAAGCCGCCGCGCTCGATCGACCCCAACGTTCCCGCCGATCTCGAGGCGATCGCGCTGAAGTGCCTCGAGAAGGACCGCGCCAAGCGCTACGACTCGGCGCGCGCGCTGGCCGACGATCTCGGCCGCTTCCTCGGCGGTGAGCCGGTCGCGGCGCGGTCGGCGTCCGGGGCGATGTATCGACTCCGCAAGCGGCTGCACCGGCACCGCCGCGTGGTGACCGGCGCGCTCCTGGCGGTGACCGTCATCGCGCTCGCGCTCGGCTACGCTGCCTACGAGCGGCGGCGGGCGGCACGCGAGGCCGAGCTGGCGCGGCGGTTCACCGAGCGCGTCGAGCGCATCGAGTCGATGGCGCGCTACGCGGCGCTGTCGCCGGCGCACGATCTCGGGACCGATCGCGACCGGCTGCGCGGCGAGATGACCGCGCTGGGGGCCGAGATCGCCGCGGCGGGTGACGTCGCGGCGGGGCCAGGGCACTACGCGCTCGGCCGCGGCTACCTCGCGCTCGACGCCGACGACCGCGCCGCGGCCGAGCTCGCCGCGGCGTGGGAGCTCTCCCACGAGCCGCGGGTCGCGTACGCGCTGGCGCTGGTTCACGGCCGGCTGTATCGCCGCGCGCTCCGCGAGATCGAGCGCGCCGATCTCGACAAGGTGCTACGCGCCCAGCGCCGACGCGACGTCGCGCAGCAGCACCGCGAGCCCGCGCTGCGCTACCTGCGCGCGAGCCGCGGCGCGGGCGAGCTGTCGAGCTCCTACGTGGCCGCGCAGATCGCGTTCTACGAGGCCCGGTTCGACGACGCGCTCGCCCAGCTCGACGCGATCACCGCGGGCCCGGAGGCGCGCGCGTGGTCCTACGAGGTGCCGCTGCTGCGGGGCGAGATCCTGCACGCGCGGGCCGAGACGCGCACCGAGATGGGCGCATCGATCAGCGATCTCGAGGCCGGCCGGCGCGCGCTCGCGACCGCCGGGACGATCGGTCGGAGCGTTCCCGCGGTGTACCAGGCGCGCGCCGAGCTCGAGCTCACCGCGCTGCGCAAGCAGCTCTACGGCGGCGGCGACGTCGATGCGGCGTTCGCGCAGGGGGTCGCGGCCGTCGAAGCGATCCTCGCGCTCCTGCCCGACGATGCCGGCGCGCTGACGCTGCGCGCGCAGCTGCGGCGCCTGCTCGCCCACCACCGGGCTGGCCGCGGCGAGGAGGTCACCGCGCTGCTGCAGGAAGCGATCGTGGATGGCAAGCGCGCCGTCGCGCTCGCCCCCGAGCGCTCCGACAGCGTGGTGGCGCTGGCCAACACCTACCGGCAGTGGGGCGAGACGCGGCAGACCAAGGGCGAAGATCCGACCGGGCCGCTCGATCAGGCGCTGCAGCTTCTCGACGCTGTCGCGGCCGCC
>Ga0302299_10000056_pt1 | contig 42621 bp, 38 predicted proteins | sample III_Fen_N3_4_FD_198795 | JGI IMG/M metagenome (GOLD analysis project Ga0302299, IMG submission 198795) | Peat permafrost microbial communities from Stordalen Mire near Abisko, Sweden - III_Fen_N3_4 | ecosystem: Environmental > Terrestrial > Soil > Wetlands > Permafrost | place: Sweden: Abisko...
CTCGCGCTCCAGGAGCGCCGTCTCGGCCCACTCGAGCGCGCTGTCGGCGTCGGCGAAACGCTGACCGCCGATGCCGCGCACCGCCGACCGCGCGGGCTCGCGGCGGGGCTCGACGAGGGCGACCGCGACGCCGCCCGCCAGCTGCTCCTCGACGAGCGACCCGAGCAGGGTGGTGGCCGCGGCGTCGAGCCGCGCCACGCGGTGCAGGTCGAGCACGCGCCAGGCGGTGGTCGTGTCCTCGTCGAGCACGTGCCGGGCGAGCAGCTCCGCAGCGGCGAAGCCGAGCTCGCCGGTCAGCTCCACCACCTCGATCGCCGACCCGTGCGCATCCAGGACGGCGCGCTGCTCGCGCGGCCGTCCGCGTCGGGAGCGCACGACGTCGTCGCGGTAGGCACGGCGGATGCCCGAGCGCGCGCGCTCGACCGGCAGCAGGAGGTGCAGGCCCAGGGCGGAGGAGATGCGCTCCGCCGCGGCGACGCCGCGGACGCTGTTACCGCGCTCGTCGAGCAACGGGCTCTGCACGCCGAGGCCGAGCTGGCCCGGCAGGGCCGCGGTGACGCCGCCGCTCACACCGCTCTTCGCGGGCAGGCCCACGCGGTAGAGCCACTCGCCCGCGTAGTCGTACATGCCGCAGGTGGTCATCACGGTGAGCACCGACGCCACGACCGAGCGCGGCACGACCTGCTCGCCCGTCACCGGGTTGAGGCCGCCATTGGCGAGGGTCGAGGCCATCACCGCGAGGTCGTGCGCCGTCACCACCACCGAGCACTGGCGGAAGTACAGCTCCACCTGCGCGTCGACGTCGTCGTCGAGGAGGTCGAGCGAGCGCATGAAGTAGGCGATCGCGCGGTTGCGGTCTCCGGTGCGGCGTTCGGACTCGTAGACGTCGTGGTCGATCTCGAGGCGGCGTCCGGCGAAGGCTGACAGGCCGCCCACGATGCGTTCGAGCTGATCGTCGCGGGTGCCGCCCCCGACGAGCGACGACGTCACGATCGCCCCGGCGTTCACCATCGGGTTCGAGGCGCGACCGGTCGCCTCGTCGACGCTGATGCTGTTGAACGGGTCGCCGGTGGGCTCGTTGCCCACCTTCGCGAGCACCGCCTCGTGGCCGCGGTCGGCCAGCGCGAGGGCGTAGACGAACGGCTTGGAGACCGACTGGATGGTGAAGGGCACCTGGTCGCCCACGTCGTACACGTGGCCGTCGAGGGTGGCCAGCGAGAGCCCGAACGTGGCGGGGTCGGCGGTGGCGAGCTCGGGGATGTACGTCGCGATCTGCCCCGAGTCGAGCGGGAGCGTCTCGTGCCACACCGCGTCGAGCAGGGCCTCCAGCGGCCCCCCAGCACCCGTCACCTCGTACCTCCTGCATGCGCGTGCGCGGAGTGTGCCACTGGCGGCGTTACGTCCGTGTGACGCACCAGCCCGCGGTATCGCGCACCAACCCGCCGGCCGGCGCTCGGGAGGCTCAACGCGGGCTCGCCGCCGTTGGCATCATCCGCTGCCGGAGGGGTTCGCTGGAAGAGTGACCGATCGCCATCCGAAGAGCGAGGCGCTGCACACCGCGGTGGCCCTCCTCGACGAGCGCGCGCCCGACGAGATCACCGTCGAGCGGGTGCTGTCGGAGTCCGGCGTCTCCACAGGGTCGCTCTTCCACCACAACCGCGACTTCAAGGACCTGCTCGATCGTGCGCAGGTGCAGCGGTTCACGCGGCTGGTCGACGCCTCGATCGCGATGATCGCGCAGGTCGTCGACCACGCGACCACGCGCGAGGAGCGCTACGCGGGCTCGTCGCGGTGACCGCTGCCACCCAGGGGCCGGCCACCGCGGCGTCGCGCGCCCTGCGCGTGTGGACCCTCGGCCAGGCCGGTCTTCGTCCGAGCATGCGCGAGGCGCTCGGCGTGGAGGAGGAGCGCCTGACCGACGCCCTCACGGACCAGACCCGCGCGGGGCAGGAGAAGGGCTGGTTCCGCCCCGACCTCGATCCCGCCGCCATCGCCGTCTTCATCCAGGCTCACACGCTCGGCAAGTCGGTCGACGACGTCGCACCGAGGCACGTCGACCAGGCGGCGTGGGAGCTGCTCATGAACACCGTCATCGCGACGGTGTTCATGGGCGACCCGGCACCGGTCGCCATCGCGAACGGGTAGAGCGCCTACGCCTTCTCGCGCAGCCGCTCCTCGTACGACGCGAGAGTCGCGCCGGCGCCGTACGGAACCTCGCGCAGGCCTTGCATCACGGCGACGAGGCAGCGGTCGCGCAGACGCTCGAGGTCGCGCACGTCGGCGCCGTCGGCCTGGGCGTCGGACTGCTCCTCGATCGTGTCGAGCAGGTCGTCGGTGATCTCGGGAACGTCCATGAGCTTGGTCCACGGCCACTGCAGCGCCGGGCCGAACTGGCTCATGAAGTGCCGCATGCCTCCCTCGCCACCCGCGATCCGGTAGGTGAGGAACGTGCCCATGAACGACCAGCGCAGGCCGGCGCCGAAGCGGATCGCGTCGTCGACCTCCTCGACCGTCGCGACGCCGTCGTTGACCAGCCAGAGCGCCTCGCGCCAAAGAGCCTCGAGCAGCCGGTCGGCGACGAAGCCGTCGATCTCCTTGCGGATGCGCAGCGGACGCATGCCGACCGACTCGTAGACCGCCATGGCGCGCTCGACCGCCGCCACCGTGGTGCGCTCGCCGGGGCACACCTCGACCAGTGGAAGCAGGTACACCGGGTTGAACGGATGGCCGACGACGAGCCGCTCCGGGTGGGCCATGTCGGCCGACAGAAGCGTCGGCAGCAGGCCCGACGTCGACGACGCGATGACGATGTCGGGGCCGGAAGCGGCGTCGGCCTCGGCGAGCAGCGACTGCTTGAGGTCGAGACGCTCGGGGGCGCTCTCCTGGACGAAGTCGGCCCCCGATACCGCCTCGGACACGCTGCTCACGATGGTCCCACGACCCTCTGCGGGGAGCGGGGCATCGGTGAGCGACGTCCATGCGGCGCGCGCGTTGGTGAGGATCTCGGCCAGCTTGCGCTCGGCCTGCGGATCCGGGTCGTAGAGCTGCACGTCGACGCCGGCCAGGAGGAAGCGCGCGGCCCAGCCGCCGCCGATGACGCCGCCGCCGAGCAGGCCGACGGCGCGGACCTCAGCCATGCTTCACCAACCCGAGACGGTCGCGCACCTCGGCCGGCGTCTCGACGTGGACGTTCATCGCCTCGAGGATCCTGCGGGCCCGGTCGACGAGGTCGCCGTTGGAGGCGAGCACGCCCTTGGACAGGTAGATGTTGTCCTCCAGGCCGACGCGGACGTTGCCGCCGAAGAGCACCGACTGGGCCGCGTAGGGCAGCTGCGAGCGTCCGATCGAGAACGCGGAGAACACCGAGTTCGGCGGCAGGTTGTTGACCATCGCGGCGAACGTCAGAGGGTCGTTGGGCGCGCCGTAGGGGATGCCCATGCACAGCTGCACCATGACCGGGTCGTCGAAGAGGCCCTCGCGCACGACCTCGTTGAGGAGCACGAGGTCGCCGGTGTCGAAGATCTCGACCTCGGGCTTCACGCCCAGCGCCTGGATCTGACGCGCCATCTCGCGGACGACGCCGGGCGTGTTCACCATGATGTACTCGCCGCCCGCGGCGAAGTTCATCGTGCCGCAGTCGAGCGTGCAGATCTCCGGGAGCAGCTCGGCGACGTGCAGCAGCCGCTCGGTGGCGCCGACCATGTCGGTGCCCTTCTCGGCCGGGGGCAGCGGTGCCTCGACACCGCCGAGCACCAGGTCGCCGCCCATGCCCGAGGTGAGGTTCAGGACGACGTCGGTGCTGCTCGCGCGCACGCGCTCGACGACCTCGCGATAGTAGTCGACGTTGCGCGAGCCCTTGCCGGTCGCGGGCTCGCGCACGTGGACGTGGACGATCGCGGCGCCGGCCCGCGCCGCCTCGATCGCGGAGTCGGCGATCTGCTCCGGCGTCACCGGCACCTTGTCGCTCGCACCGGTGGAGTCGCCGGCGCCGGTCAGCGCGCAGGTGATGAAGGCGGATGTGCTCATCGGTCGCATAGGGGAGTCCTCGGTTTCGGTGCGACGGTCGGTCGGGGGTGCGGTGCCACGTGGTCGGACACGTGGCCGTGGAGTGTTGAGGGCGCGAATGTGGCGCCTGTCGGAGTGAAGGGCACCTTCATCCCCAACGATGGGGGGTCAGTGGCCGGACCAGGTGGGGGCACGCTTCTCGACGAAGGCTCGGGCGCCTTCCTTCGCGTCGTCGCTGGTGGCCACCTGCGCGTATGTCGGGAGGCCGCTGCGCATGACGGCGTAGCCGTCCTTCGCGTTGCGGCCGTACGCCGCGTCGACCACCTCGAGCACCGCCCTGACCGACAGCGGCGCCGACTCGCAGATGGTGCGGGCGAGGTCCTTGGCCTCGGTCAGCACCTGCTCCTGCGGGACGACACGGTTGACGATGCCCCAGCCGAGCGCGTCCTGCGCGGTGAAGCGGCGGCCGGTGAGGAACAGCTCGAGGGCGAGCGCGCGCGGCAGGCTGTTGGGCAGCCGCACCATGCCGCCGGCGTCGGGCACCAGCCCGAGACGCGTCTCGGTGAACGCGAACACCGCGGAGTCGGCGGCCACCACGAGGTCGGCCGCGAGCCAGAGCTCGACGCCGCCGCCGTATGCCGATCCGTTCACCGCGGCGATGACCGGCTTGCCGACGTCGAACAGCTCGGTGATGCCGGCGAAGCCGCCGGGGCCGTAGTCGGCGTCGGGCGCCTCGCCGGCGGCGGCGCTCTTGAGATCCCACCCGGCGCTGAAGAAGCGGTCGCCCGCACCGGTGATGATGCCGACGCGCAGGGCCGGCTCGTCGCGCAGCTGCGCGAACGCGTCATAGAGCAGCCGGCTGGTCGGTGCGTCGACGGCGTTGGCCTGGGGACGGTCGAGGGTGACGACGAGGATCTCGCCGTCGCGCTCGACACGGACGTCGGGCTTGTCGGTCATGTCGGGCCTTTCGGGCGATCGTGCCTGTGGAGGGTGGCGTTCGAGAGGGGACGGTTTGTACGGCTCTATTGGGTGAGGGTCACCCTCATCAGAACGCGTCAGGCTCCTAGGGGGCGGAGCATGCTGCGGCTGATGATGTGGCGCTGGATCTCGCTCGTGCCGTCCCAGATGCGCTCGACGCGGGCGTCGCGCCACCAGCGCTCGGCCTTGCCCTCGCTCATCAGGCCCATGCCGCCGAACACCTGGACGGCGGTGTCGGTCACCTTCGCGAGCGTCTCGGTGGCGAACAGCTTGGCCATCGCGACGTCCTGCGCCGTGAAGGTGCCGCGGTCGATACGGTGCGCCGCCTGCAGCGTCAGCAGGTTCGACGCCTCGATGCCCACGGCGCAGTCGGCGAGCTGGAAGCCCACGCCCTGGAACTGGCCGATCGGCTGGCCGAACTGCTTGCGGTCGGCGGCCCAGCGTGTGGCCTCCTCGAGCACCCGCTGCGCACGTCCGACGCTCGTCGCGGCGACCGTGAGGCGGCTCGCGCCGAGCCACTCGTCCATGAGCTCGAAGCCGCTGCCCTCCTCGCCGAGCAGGCTGCCCGCCGGGATGCGCACGTCGTCGAACACGAGCTCGTTCTGGTGGTAGCCGCGGTGCGACACGCACTGCGACCCGCGGTTGCTCTGGAACCCCGGCGTGCCCATGTCGACGAGGAACGCCGAGATGCGCGCCTTCGGACCCTTCTTCGTCTCCTCGGTGCTCGTGCGCGCGAAGAGGACGACGTAGTCGGAGCGGTCGGCGTGGCTGATGAAGTGCTTGCGGCCGTTGATGACCCAGTCGTCGCCGTCGCGCACGGCCGACGTGGTCATGCCGCGTACGTCGGACCCTGCCCCGGGCTCGGTCATGGCCAGGCAGTCGTGCCGCTCGCCGCGGATCGTGGGGAGCAGGTAGCGCTCGACCTGGTCGCCCTCGCACGCACGCAGGATGTTGCTCGGGCGGTGCACGAGCATCTGCAGCGCGTACCCTGCGCGGCCGAGCTCGCGCTCGGCGAGGGCGAGGGCGACGGCGTCGAGGCCGCCGCCACCGAGCTCCTCGGGCATGTTCGGCGCGTAGAGGCCGGCGTCGATCGCCGTGCGCTGTATGTGCCGCGCGAGATCGTCAGGGACGTCGTCGAGCGCCTCGACGACGTCCTCGTGGGGGTAGAGCTCGGCCTCGACGAACGAGCGCACGGTCTCGACGATGAGCCGCTGCTCCTCGGTGAGCTCGAAGTCCACGGTGTCTCCTCGGTCGGGCGGTGCGTGCGGTCGTGCCGGTGGTCGGGCTGCTGTCAGGACGGGAGGGCGACGCGGCGTCCGACCCAGTCGGGGAGGGCGAGCGCCGCGTGCGCGTCGGCGAGCGCGGTGAGGCGCGCGTGCAGCACATCGGGCAGCGGCACCGTGCGGCCTGCGCTCATGTCGACGTGCAGCAGCATCTGCTCGCCGGTCGCGAGCAGGCGGTCGCCGCTCCACACCTCGTGCGCGATGTGCACGCGCTTGGCGTCGACGCCGAGCACGCGCAGCGTCGAGTGGACGTCGTCGCCGAGCCCGGCCTCGTCGAGGTTCCGGATGTGCGTCTCCACGGTGTAGAGCGAGTAGCCCGACGCGCGGTAGTCCTCGCCGATCCCGATGAAGCGGAAGAAGGCGTCGGAGTTGTCGCCCATCGCGAGCAGGTAGCACCACTCGCTCATGTGGCCGTTGTAGTCGACCCACGCTTCGGGGACGGTCGTGCGGTGCAGCGCCAGCGGCGCCGGCAACGGCTCGGTGGGGGTGTCCCACCCGCCCGGCCGGGTGCTCTCCAGCACGGTCGCCTCCCTGGAGCTGTCCGACTCGATGTTCGCATTGTGCGACGGCCATCGACTATGGTGCGATGCAGACCCTAGGCAGCGGGTCCCGGCCGGTCAAGGGTCGGGGCCCCGGCACGGCGGAGGTGGGCGATGGACGGCGTCGTCGAGGCGCGCACCGGTCGCGTGCAGTCGGTCGACCGCGCGGCGGCGCTGCTGCGCGCCGTGGCCGCGGTGGCTCCGCTGGGTGCGCACGTGGCGGCCCTGGCGACCAGCTGCGGCCTCAACCGCGCCACGGCGTGGCGGCTGCTGGCCACCCTCGAGGACAACGGGCTCGTCGAGCGCGACGCCGACACCGGGCGCTACGTGCTCGGCATCGGCGTCACGCGCCTGGCCGGCGCCGTCGGCGTCGACGGGGTCGTGCGCCGCGCCCACCCGGTCCTCGAGCGGCTCTCCGAGCGCACCGGCGAGACGGCGGATCTCGCGGTCGTGCGCCCGAGCGGGCTCGTCTACGTCGACGAGGTGTCGCCGCCGACCGTGATGGCCGCCACCTGGCTCGGGCGCAGCGTGCCGCTGCACGCGACGTCGTCCGGCAAGGCATGGCTCGCATGGCTGTCGCCGCGCGAGGTCGGCGACCTGCTGCCCGGCCGGCTCGAGCCGTTCACGCCCACGACGATCACCACCGCCGACGCCCTGCGCGACGAGCTCGACGTCATCCGCACGCGCGGCTACGGCACCTGCAGCGGTGAGTTCGAGGCACGGCTGTACGGCGTCTCGGCCCCGGTGCTCGACGCGACGCGTCCGATCGCGGTCGTGAGCATCTGGGGGCCGGGCGACCGCATCACGTCCGAGCGGTTCCCCGAGCTCGGTGCGCTCGCGATGGCCGCCGCCGACGAGCTTGCGTCGTCGCTCGTGCGAGGTGCCGCATGAGCGCCCCGTTCCACGCGCCGCCGATGCCCGTGCGCGAGGAGTGGCTCGACTACAACGGCCACGTCACCGACTCCGCCTACGCCGTGCTCTGCGCTGCCGCGAACGAGGCCTACCTCGAGCACCTCGGCGTCAGCGCCGACTACCAGAGCCGCACCGGGTGCACGACGTACACCGTCGAAGCGCACCTGCGCTTCCTCTCCGAGGTCTCGCGCGGGCAGACCGTCGACGCCGACGTCCTGTTGGTCGACTGCGACGCCAAGCGCTTGCGGTTGCACACCACGCTGCGCGTGGGCGACGTCGACGTCCTCACCGGCGAGTACTTGTTCCTGCACGTCGACCAGGGCGTCGGCGGCGTCGCACCGTTTCCGCCCGACGTCGCCGAGGTGCTCGACGCCGAGCGCGCGGCGCACGCCGGCGTCCTGCGTCCGGCGCACCTCGGCCGCGGCGTCGGCGCCCCCCGTACCTGACCCGTCACATCCGATCTTGTGATCACGTGTGCGCGAGATGGACCTCGTGTGGGCCCCCGCTGGCGCGCAGCGCCAGTAGGGGACGGATCACAGCATCGGTAGGCTGCGCGGCATCGGGGCGCAGCGCGGGGATCCGCGGAAGGTAGATCGAGGAGGCGTCGTGTACGTCTACAACGCGTGGTACGTCGCGGCCTGGTCGCACCAGGTGTCGCGTGAGCCGCTGCGCACGGTGCTGCTCGAGATCCCGGTGGTGCTCTACCGCGCCCGCGACGGACGCGTCGCCGCCCTCGAGGACCGCTGCGCCCACCGCGGCTACCCGCTCTCGCCGGGGCGCGTCGTCGACGACCTCATCGAGTGCGGCTACCACGGCTTCCAGTTCGACTGCACCGGCGCCTGCGTGCGCATCCCCGCGCAGGAGAAGATCCCGCCGCGCGCCGTGGTGCGCTCCTTCCCGGTGCACGAGCAGGACGGCTGGGTCTGGATCTGGACCGGCGACGCCGAGAAGGCCGACGCCACGAAGGTGCCCGACACGCACTGGATGGCCGACCCGGCGTGGGCGACGGTGACCCACTCGTTCCACTTCGAGTGCCGTGCCGAGCTCATCCACGACAACCTGCTCGACCTCACGCACGAGACGTTCATCCACACCTCGACCGTGGGTGACGACTACATCGTCGACTTCCCGCTCACCGTCTCCGTCGACGGCGACGTCATCACGGCCGACCGGCTGATGCCCGGGGTCGCGGCCCCGCCCCTCTACGCGAAGACGATGGGGCTGTCGGGCCTGTTCGACCGCTTCCACTGCACGGTCTTCTTCGCGCCGAGCTGCCACATCCTGCACTCCGGGATCACCGGCGAGGGGCGCCCCCGCGAGGAGGGCTACCTCATCACGGTGATGAACGGCATCACGCCGATCGACGCGGCGTCGAGCCACTACTACTACGCGTTCTCGCGCAACTTCGGCGTCGACGAGCAGTGGGCCACCGACGAGCTCGTCGACGGCCTGCGCGTCGTCCTCCAGGAGGATGCCGATGCCATGCGCTGGCAGGAGATCGGGCTGCAGTCGCGCCCCGACCATGAGCGCGACGTGCTCATCGGCCAGGACGCCGGCCTCACCCGGGCGCGCAAGGTGATGGAGCGCCTCCTGGCCGCCGAGCGCTGACCCCGCGCTGCTCCCCGTATATCTGTCCTCAACCACACGATGGGGCCCCTGATCGTGTGGTTGAGGACAGTTACGCGCGGGGGCTGCGGGCGAGGCGGGCGCGGGCCCACTCGGCGAACGACGTGACGTGCACGCCCTCCGCCGCGAGCTGCGCGCGCACGTGGCCGCGCGTGCGCAGCATCATCCAGAGACCGAACGCCCACACCGGGTACTGCGCGCACATCGCGATGCGGAAGCCCTGCAGCGAGTAGGTCTCTCCGGCGCCAACCAGGTCGAGCACCAGCCCGACGGCGAGGATCACGACGAGCGAGGCGATGAACCCTCCGACGTTGACGATGCCCGACGCCGTGCCCATGCGGTGCGGCGGGTTGAACGTGCGGGCGTAGTCGAACCCGATCATCGAGCCCGGGCCGTTGGCGCTGAGCACCAGCAGCAGCACCAGGAGCAGCCAGGTCGGGGAGGGGCCCGGCACGAGCAGCACCACGGTCCACGCCACGATCGTCGCGCCGACGATCGTGAACACGAGCCACGACCGCCGCAGCGGGTGCCGCGCGACGAGCACGCCGATCACCGGCGCCGCCACCATGCCCGCGACGACCATCACGGTGAACAGCCCGGACGCCGTCTGACGCGTGAGCCCCTCGCCCGACACGAGGAACGGGTAGCCCCACAGCATCACCATCACCGTGCCGGAGAACGGGCTCACGAAGTGGGTCCAGAGGCCCAGGCGCGTGCCCGGCTGCCGCCACGCCGTCTGCAGGTCGTGCCTCATCCCCGCGAGGGTCGGGGGCTCCTCGTGCACGCGTCGCCCGGTGGGGGTGTCGCGCACCGCGACGAGCACCGCGAGCCCGGCGATCACGCCGAGCGCCGCGGCCGACAGGAAGGCCGGCGTCCAGCCCGGGCCGTGCAGGATGGCGACGAGCGGGATGAGGCTGAGCACCTGCCCGGCCTGCCCGACCAGGCCGGTGAACTGGGTGAGCACCGGCGCGCGCGACGGCGGGAACCACGGCGGGATCAGCCGGATGACGCTGATGAACGTCATCGCGTCGCCCGACCCGACGAGCACGCGCGCGAGGATCGCCGACGGGAAGCTCGTGGAGAGCGCGAGCGCCACCTGGCCGAGCGCCATCACGAGCGCGCCGGCGACCAGCAGCGCGCGAGGCCCGACCCGGTCGACCAGCACGCCGACCGGGATCTGCCAGGCCGCGTAGACGAGCAGCTGCACGACGGCGAACGTGCCGAGCACCGCGGCCGAGATCTGGAACCGCGACGCAGCCTCGAGGCCCGAGACGCCGAGCGACGTGCGCTGCATGACGGCCACGACGTACGCCGTGACGCCCACGCCCCACACCACCCAGGCGCGCGCGGGGGTGCGGATCACCGTGATGCCTCAGAACAGGTCAGTTGCGGGGGGTACCTGGGGCGGTGTACGCCGTCTTGCTCGTCGTGAAGAAGTCGACGGCGGCGAAGCCCTGCTCGCGCGGGCCGTGGCTGGAGTCGCCGCGGCCGCCGAAAGGAACGTGGAAGTCGACGCCGGCGGTGGGCAGGTTGACCATGACCATGCCGGCCTTGGAGTGACGCTTGAAGTGCGACGCCGTGGCGAGGTCGGTGGTGCAGATGCCCGCCGACAGGTTCATGTCGCTGCCGTTCGCGACCGCGAGCGCCTCGTCGTAGTCGGCGACCCGCACGACCGACACGACCGGCCCGAAGACCTCCTCGCGGTTGATCGTGTCGCCGGGATCCGTGCCGAGGACGAGCGCGGGCGTCAGGTAGAAGCCGGCGGCACCGCGCTCGACCAGCTCGCCGCCGATCACCTCGCCGCCCTCGCTGCGCGCCACGTCGAGGTAGCGCTGGTCGGTCTCGAGCTGCGAGGCGTCGACCACCGGACCCATGTCGACGCCGTCGCCGCGCGCGTCGCCGGTGGTCCAACGAGCGAGCCGCTCCTGCACCGCCGCGACGAACCGGTCGTGGGCGGCATCGGTGACGACGGCGAACGACGACGCCGTGCACCGCTGGCCGGTCGAGCCGAAGCCGCCCTGCACCAGCGCCTCGACGGCGACGGCGAGGTCGGCGTCATCGACCACGACGAGGGGGTTCTTGCCGCCGAGCTCGAGCTGCACCTTGCGCCCGATGGGCGCGTCGGCGGCGAGGATGCCGCGCCCGGTGGCCACCGACCCGGTGAAGGTGACGGCGTTGACTCCCGGGTCGGTGGTGAGCACCGGGCCCACGACCGAGCCGCGGCCGAGCACCAGGTTGAGGGCGCCGGCGGGGAGCCCCGCGCGGTTCAGGATGTCGACGAGCTCGTACGCCGACCCCGGGACCAGCTCGGCCGGCTTGAACACCACGGTGTTGCCGAACGCGAGCGCGGGCGCGATCTTCCACGCGGGGATCGCGATCGGGAAGTTCCACGGCGTGATCACCGAGACGACGCCGAGCGGCTCGCGCGTGACGCTGACCTCGACGCCCGGGCGCACCGAGTCGACCGCCCGGCCGTGCGGCTGCAGCACGTCGCCGGCGAAGAACTTGAGGATCTGGCCCGCGCGCACGACCTCGCCGCGCGCTTCCGGATAGGTCTTGCCCTCCTCACGGGCGAGCAGGTCGCCGAGCTCGTCGGCCCGCGCGAGCACCTCGGTGCCGGCCCGGTCGAGCACCTCCGAGCGCTGCCACGGCGTCGTGCCCGACCACGCCGGGAGCGCCTGGCGCGCTGCGGCGAGCGCGTCGCGCGCCGCCTGCTCGCCGACGTGCCCGTACTCGCGGACGACGTCCGAGGTGTCCGACGGGTTGACGTCGGCGTGGCCTCCGTCGCCCGAGATCCGCTCGCCGCCCACGATCGAGGTGATCGTGCTCATCGTCCGCCTCCGAGGTTCCACGTGCGCCGGTGACCTGCAGTGCGATCGTGGCAGAGCGTCGGCCGACGTCGTCCAGCGGGTGACCCGCGACCACGGTCGGGCGCGGCGGCGTACGGCTGGTGAGAAGGTGGACGGGTGACCGGATCGCCGCCCTCCCTCACCCTCGCCGAGGCGCGCGAGCGCACCCGGCTGCTGCACGTCAGGTCGTACGAGGTCGACCTCGACCTCACGCGCGGCGACGAGGTGGCCGGGTCTCGCACCACGGTCGTCTTCCTCAGCCTCGTGCCGGGCGCGTCGACGTTCGTCGAGCTCACCGCGCGCCGCCTGGTCTCGGCGACGCTCAACGGCGTCGCGCTCCCGGCGTCGGCGTGGGACGGCCATCGGCTGCTGCTGCCGCGCCTCGACGTCGACAACCTCCTCGTCGTCGACGCCGAGGTGGACTACGCGCAGACCGGCGACGGGCTCTACCGCGCCGTCGACCCCGAGGACGGCGAGTCCTACGTCGGGGCGTACGTGGGCGTGGTGAACGCGCAGCGCGTGTTCGCGTGCTTCGACCAGCCCGACCTCAAGGCGGAGATCGCGACCCGGGTGACCGCGCCGGTCGGGTGGACGGTCGTCGGCAACGGCCGCGTGCTCTCGGGCGACGCGTCGACCGGCCGCTGGGAGCTCGCGGCCACGCCGCCGATCTCGCCGTACCTGTTCGCGGTCGTCGCCGGCCCGCTCCACCGCGTCGAGAGCGAGCACCGCGGGCTGCCGATGGACCTGTACGCCCGTCGCGCGATGGCGCCGCACCTCGAGCGCGAGGCGGCCGAGATCCTCGGCGTGGCGCGCGCCGCGTTCGACCGTTACGCCGAGCTGTTCGACGAGCCGTACCCGTTCGACAAGTACGACCAGGTGTTCGTGCCCGGCCTCAACTGGGGCGCCCTCGAGCAGGTCGGGTGCGTGCTCTTCCGCGACGAGTACGTGTTCTCCTCCCAGGTGACCGTCGAGCAGCGGCTCGAGCGCGCGAACACGATCGCGCACGAGATGGCGCACATGTGGTTCGGCGACCTCATGACGCTGCACTGGTGGGACGACATCTGGCTCAACGAGTCGTTCGCGGAGTACATGGGTGCACGCATCGTCGAGGAGGCGACGCAGTTCAGCGGGTCGTGGCAGCAGTTCGGCAGCACGCGCAAGCCGTGGGGGTACGCCGCCGACGACCGGCCCTCGACGCACCCGGTGGCGCCGCGCGAGGCGGACGTGGGCGACACCGAGCGCGCGCTCGAGAACTTCGACGGCATCTCCTACGCGAAGGGCGCCTCCGCGCTGCGCCAGCTCGTGGCCTGGCTCGGCGACGACGCGTTCCTCGCCGGGGTCAACGACCTCATCAACGAGCGCCGGTTCGCCACGGCCTCCCTCGACGACCTGCTCGACGCCCTCGCGCGCCGGTCGGGTCGCGACGTTCACGGCTGGGCGCGGGCCTGGCTGCGCACGACCGGCCACGACACGCTGCGCGTCGAGCGCGACCCCGGAGGCGGCGTCGCCGTCCTGCATCCGGGGGTGCGCCCGCACCTCGTCGCCGCGGGCCTCTACGACCGCGATCCCACCGACCCAGCGCGCCTCGTGCTGCGCACGGAGGTGCCGGTGCGGCTCGAGCCCGGTCGGCCCCGTCAGGTGATCGAGCTCGACGGCCCTGACCCCGATGCCGTCGTCGTCTGCCACCAGGACCTCACGTTCGCGTCGGTGCGCGTCGACGAGCGCACCGATGCCGCGCTGCGCGAGTGCCTCTCGTCGATCGAGAACCCGGTCGCGCGCACGGTCACGTGGGTGTCGTGGCACGACCAGGTGCGGCACGCGGAGATCTCGCCGTACGACCACCTGGCGCGGGTCGGTCGCCTGGCGTCCGCGGAGGCCGACCCGGTGCTCGCCGACGCCGTGCTCGGGTTCGCCCAGCGCACCGTGGTCGACCGCTACCTCGACGACGCGTCGCGGCCCGACGGGCAGGCTCTCGTGCGCGAGGTGTGCCGGGCGCTGCTCGCGCTCGCCGAGCGCGACGGCTCCCCGAGCCTGCGGCTCGTCGCGGTGCGCGGCTTCGTCGACGCGGCCGGGCCGGACGACGTCGCGACGCTGCGCGACTGGCTGCGCGGCGGCCCTCCGGGGGAGGCGGCCGCCGACGACGCGGTGCGCTGGCGTCTGCTCGTGCGGCTGGCCGCCCTCGGCGACGTCGACGTCGACGAGATCGAGCGTCACCTCGCCGCGGCACCGACGCAGGAGGCGTCGCTGCGCGCGGCCCGGGCACGTGCCGCGCGCCCCGACGCAGCGGCCAAGGCGGCGGCGTGGGACGTGATGACCGGTGCGGGCAACGGCGCCGCGAGCACGTCGCTCGTGTGGGCCACGGCGTCGGGCTTCTGGGTGCCGGGGCAGGGCGCGCTGCTGGCCGACTACCTGCCGCGGTACCTGCCGGCGGTCGGCGCCGTGGCCGAGGCCCGCGGCGCGTGGGTCGCCGAAGCGCTGCTGCGCCAGGGCTTCCCGTGGCACGACGTCGACGTCGACCTGCTGCGGGCGGCCGAGGCGGTCGCGGCCGATCCGGCGCGGTCGTCGACCGTACGCCGCCACGTCGGAGACGCGGCGTACGAGTACCGCCTCGCCCACGAGTCCCGCACCCGCTGGCTCCCGACCCCGTAGCCCCGCACGTCACTGGTGCTCTGCACGGTGGAGCCTGGTTCTTCGATGCACAACACCAGCTGGGTGCGTCCGGGGACGGGGGTCAGGCGGAGGCCCAGCCCCCGTCGGAGAGCAGCACGGCGCCGTTGATGTTGACCGCCTCGTCGCTGGCCAGCCACGAGATCGCCGTCGCGAGCTCGTCGGGCTTGGCCATCCGCTGGATCGTGGCCATCGACAGCTGCGCCCGCTCCATCGTCCACGCCGACTCCGGGCTCGCCGTCGCGCCGATGCCGGTCTCGACCGGGCCGGGAAGCACCGCGTTCGAGCGGATCCCCTTGGGACCGTAGAAGTACGCGATGCTCTTCACGAGCCCGATCACCCCGTGCTTGGACGTCGTGTACGCGACGCCGGAAGCGCCGGCACCCACCGACGCCTTCGACGCCACGGTGACGATCGCGCCGCCGCCCGCCTCCTCCATGTACGGGAGCACGGCCCGCGACAGGCGCATCGGGCCGGTGACGTTGATGTCCATGACGCGGTTCCACGTCGCGTCGTCGACCTCGCCGAGGGGCAGGAAGTGGTCCATCACCCCGGCGACGTTGGCGAGGATGTCGACGCGGCCGCCGGCCGCGGCGACGGCGCGCTCCACGTCGTCCTGCCTGGTGACGTCGGCGACGACGAGCTCGATGTCGAGGCCGCCGTCGGCGACCAGCCCGCCGGTCTCCTCGAGACCCGGCTCGCTGATGTCGAGCCCGATCACGTGCGCGCCCTCGGCCGCGAGGCGGAGCACGGTGGCGCGACCGATGCCGCTGCCGGCCCCGGTGACGATCGCGGTCTTGCCGACGTGACGGGTGGTGTCCATGCCAGTCCTCCTCGGGCACGGTCTCGCGCCCCTCGCGTCGACGCTAGCCGCGTACCCACCGGTTCGCCGGGTGTCCGGCGGGCCCGGCCGGTGCGCTCGGGCACGTGCGGCGCTAGCGTCCCGCCATGACCGCACCGATGGAGCCGCTCGGCCCGCCCAACGCGATGGACGTGCCACGTTTCGCCGGGCCCGACACGTTCGCGCGGCTCCCGCGGCTCGACCAGGTCGAGCACGCCGGTGTCGCGGTGCTCGGCGTCCCTTTCGACTCCGGCGTCTCCTACCGGCCCGGGGCGCGCTTCGGGCCGCAGGGCGTGCGCGCCGGCTCCAAGCTGCTCCGCCCCTACCACCCGGCGCTCGACGTGCACCCGTGGAAGGAGCAGCAGGTCGTCGACGCCGGCGACGTCGCGGCGAACCCGTTCGACATCGTGGCCGCGGTGGGACAGGTCGAGACCGCGGCCCGCCACCTCCTCGAGCGCGCCGACACGATCGTCACCGTGGGAGGCGACCACACCATCGCGCTGCCGCTGCTGCGCGCGGTCGCGGCCAAGCACGGCCCGGTCGCGCTCATCCACTTCGACGCGCACCTCGACACGTGGGACACCTACTTCGGGGCGCCGTACACGCACGGGACGCCGTTCCGCCGAGCCGTCGAGGAGGGTGTGCTCGACCTCGACGTGAGCGCGCACGTGGGCATCCGCGGACCGCTCTACAGCAAGCAGGACCTCGTCGACGACCACGGGCTCGGCTTCGCCATCGTGAGCACCGACGACGTCGCGCGCCGCGGCGTCGACGAGGCGCTCGACCGGGTGCGCGCCCGCGTCGGCGACCGTCCGGTCTACGTCTCGATCGACATCGACGTCCTCGACCCCGCCCACGCTCCGGGCACGGGGACGCCGGAGCCCGGGGGGCTCACCAGTCGCGAGCTGCAGCAGATCCTGCGCGGGCTCACCGGGCTCAACCTCGTCGGTGCCGACGTCGTCGAGGTGGCTCCGGCGTACGACCACGCCGAGCTCACCACCATCGCCGCGGCGAACGTGGTCTACGACCTGCTCGGGCTGCTCGCGCTGCAGTCGCGCTGACGCTCGATCCGCTCCGGTCGGCGCTCCGCCGGCCACCCCGGGCCGTCCCTCGCCGCCCGACCGCCCAGCCATGGGTTGAATGTTCAACGATCAGGGAGTACGATGGTTGAAGACTCAACGATATGGCGCGGCCTCCGGCTGCGCGGCCCCCACCGCACGAAGGAGAACCTCATGACCCTGCTCCGCATCGACGGCAGCATCCTCGGCCCCAACTCGGCGAGCAGCGAGCTCGCCGATCTGGCCCTGGCCGAGTTCGTCGCCGTCCGTCCCGACGCGCCCGTCGTCACCCGTCACCTGACCGCCGACCCGATCCCCTCCGACGCCTGGCAGACCGTGATCGGAGCCGGCTGGACCCCCGAGGACGCTCGCACCGACGAGCAGAAGACCGCCCTCGCCCTCGCCGCCACCGTGGCCGGCGAGCTGCGCGACGCCGACGTCGCGGTCCTCGCGCTCCCGCTCTACAACTGGGGCGTCTCCCAGCACACCAAGACCTGGATCGACCTGGCGATCGCCGGTGCCGACCAGGGCGAGCGCCTGCTCGAGGGCAAGCCGGTCCTGCTCCTCACCACCCGCGGCGGGTCCTACGCCCCGGGCACGCCCAAGGAGGGCTGGGACCACAACATCGTGTACCTGCGCCGCATCCTCGTCGACGTCTGGGGCGCCGACCTCACCGTCGTCGAGCGCGAGTTCACCCTCGTCGGCGTGAACCCGGCCCTCGACGAGTTCACCGAGGTCGCCGCGCTCATCAAGAAGGAGGCCCACGAGGCCGCCGCCGAGGCCGGCAAGAACCTGGCCGAGTCGCACGCCGCCTGAGCCACCTGCTCCGGCACGCCGCACTCCGCACTCCGCACACGGCACGACCACGACGACCCCCGGGCCCGCACCGGGGGTCGTCGCACGTCCGGCTCAGACGTCGCGCGCCAGGAGGTAGGAGACGTCGTCGGCCCAGGGCTCGGGGACGTGGTCGACGCGGGCGAACCCGTGGCGCGCGTACCAGCTCTCGCGCGTCGACAGGCACTCGAGCAGCACGCGTCCGGAGCCGCGCCGGGCGATCTCCGCCACCGCCCCCTCGAGAAGCAGGCCGCCGAGGCCGGCGCCGTGCAGCCGCGGCTCCACCGCCATGCGGCTGACCCACGCGTGCTCGCCGTGACGGGCATGGGTCGACACGACGCCGACCTCGAACTCCCAGTCCTTGTGCAGGAACTCGTCGTCGGGCGGCGACGCGGGGTCGACCGTGCGGCAGGCCGTGCAGCGCCCCACCGGCGACGCCTTCACGATGCCCAGCAGCGCGTCGCCGGCCCATGCCCCGAGGACGACGGCCTCCGGGTCCCAGGCCTCCGCGGCGTACAGGCGGTAGGCGCCCGCGAGCCGCACGACCGGGTCGTCGCCGAGCATCCCGAGCATGAAGCCCTCGTCGCAGAACGCGCGGGCCGCGACTCCGTCGGCCAGGCCGCGCTGGTGCTCGGCGACGTGCCGGATCTCGACGTCCATGGCCCGAGTCTGTCGGTTCTGCGCGCGCGACCAGGGGGTGTCTGATGGTTCCGCCCGTGACGAGGAGCGGAACCGACTCGCAGCAGGGCGGTGGACCATCAGGCACCCCTTAGGAGCTGGGGCCGCGGTCGGTGTGCTCGTAGAGGACGTCGAGAACCCGCCCGAGGTAGCCGACCACGGCGGCCCGCTCCTTGGCGGTGAGCCCCTTCTCGGCGTCGACGAGGTCGGAGACCATCGGGCCGATCTGCTCGAAGACCGCGCGAGCGCCCTGCTGGGTCGGGCGCACCAGGCGCCGCCGTCCGTCGGTGGGGTCGGGCTCGCGCACGACGTGGCCGGCCTCCTCGAGCCGGTCGACGAGCACGGTGGCCGACGCCGAGGTCATGCGCAGCCGACGGGAGAGCTCGACGGGCCCCATGGCGTCGCCCATGAGGTGCTCCATCGCGTCGACCTCGCTCGGGTTGAGGTCGAGACGCTCGGCCAGCGAGAGGCGCAGCTCGGGCAGCGCGAGCAGGACGCGGTAGAGCGCCTCGCTGAGGTCGGACGTCGTCCAGTCCTCGGGGCGCCGGCTCTCCGGATGCGGGGCGGCCCGCCCGCCGTTACGGTCCATGTCACTAGACAGTCTAGTGATTCTCGGGTTAGTGTCCAGATCACTAGATAAACTAGCGACCGGCGGCCCCGCCGGGAACGCCGGAGGTTCCGATCGTGTCCTTTCCCACCCGCCACGTGCGCAGCCGCGGCACCGCCCTGCTCGTCCTGGGGATCGTGGTGCTCGCGGTCGCGGCGATCTTCGCCCTGCCCAAGCCCGCTCCGATCGCGGCGCTCGTGTCGTCCGGGCTGCCGACGTCGTACCAGTCGGCGCAGGCCGAGCTGCGGCAGGGGTCGCTGCCGACGAGCGGGGTCTCGCCCGCGATCGTCGTGTTCAGCCGCGAGCACGGCACCGCGCTGACCGCTCAGGACAAGGCGGCCGTGACGGCGCGCGCCGCCGCGCTCGCACCGCTCGCCGTGGGCGGGCAGGTCGCGCCGCCGTCGTACTCGCCCGACGGCACGGTGGCCGTCGTGGCCGTGCCGGTCGACACGCAGGACGACAGCACCGTGCCCACCACCGTCGGCAAGATCCGCGCAGCCGCCGCCGCCGAGCTCCCGGCCGGCATGCGCGCGCAGGTGACCGGCGGGCCGGCCATCATCACCGACCTCACCAAGGTGTTCGAGGGAGCCGACACCACGCTGCTCGCGGCGACCGCGACCGTCGTGGCGATCCTGCTGCTCATCACCTACCGCAGCCCCTGGCTCTGGCTCGTGCCGCTCGTCGTCGTCGGCGTGGCCGAGCAGGTCACCACCAAGGTCGTCGCGCTCACGGCGCCGCACCTCGGCATCGTGGTGGGGCCCGAGGCCTCCGGCATCACGAGCGTGCTCGTCTTCGGCGCCGCCACCGACTACGCGCTGCTCCTCATCGCCCGCTATCGCGACCGGCTGCGCACCGACGAGAGCCGGTTCCACGCGATGCAGGTCGCGCTGCGTCGTACGTCGGAGCCGATCCTCGCCTCGGCCGCCACGGTCACGCTCTCGCTGCTCGCGCTGCTCCTCGCGCAGCAGGAGAGCCTGCGCGCCATCGGCTACTCCTCGGCGGTCGGCGTCGTCGTCGCGATGGTGTTCGGCCTGTTCGTCCTCCCACCGGCCATGGTCGTGTTCGGCCGCAGGCTGTTCTGGCCGTTCGTGCCCCGCGTGGGCGACGAGCCGCGCGAGGGCAAGTTCTGGGGCCGCATCGGTGAGGTCGTGCGTCGCCGCCCGAACGTCGTGGGCGTCGCGGCGTCGCTCGTGCTCCTGGTGATGGCGCTCGGCGCGGTCGGCGTCCAGGTCGGCCTGAGCCAGAACGAGCAGTTCCGGGTGAAGCCGGAGGCCGTGCTCGGCCAGGAGACGCTGGCCTCCGCCTTCCCGGCCGGCTCGTCGGCTCCGGCGGTCGTCATGACGAACCCAGAGTCGGCGGCGGCGGTCGTCACCGCGGCCAAGGCCGTCCCTGGCGTGGTCTCGGCGACGCCGGGCGCGGCGTCCGGCGAGGTGGCGCAGGTCAACGTGGTGCTCGCGGCCGAACCGGGCAGCGAGCAGTCCTACGAGCAGGTGCTCGCGCTGCGCGAGGCCGTGGGCGCCGTGCCCGGTGCCGACGCGGTGGTCGGTGGTGACACGGCCACCCGGCTCGACAGCCGCGACGCCGCGATCCGCGACTCGAAGGTGATCATCCCGATCGTGCTGGTGCTGGTGTTCACCGTGCTCGTCGTCCTGCTGCGGTCGTTCCTGGCGCCGGTGCTGCTCGTGGCGACGGTGCTGGGCACTTTCTTCGCGGCGCTGGGCGCCTCGTGGTGGATCTTCTCGCACGTGCTGGGCTACCCCGCGCTCGACAACAGCGTGCTGCTGCTGTCGTTCCTGTTCCTGGTGGCGCTCGGCGTCGACTACAACATCTTCCTCGCGACCAGGGCGCGCGAGGAGGCGCTCACGTCCGACACCCGGTCGGGCATGCTGGCGGCGCTGCGCGCGACCGGCGGCGTCATCACGAGCGCCGGCATCCTGCTGGCGGCGGTGTTCGCGGTGCTGGGCGTCCTGCCCCTCATCGCGCTGGCGCAGGTCGGGTTCATCGTGTGCATCGGTGTGCTGCTCGACACCCTGCTCGTGCGCACCGTGCTCGTGCCATCGCTGGCGTTCGTGTTCGGCGAGCGGTTCTGGTGGCCGGCGCGCATCGACGGTCGCGGGCACCACGACGCCGAGGGCGGCGTCGTCCTCGACGACTCGGTCGCCGAGCCCGCCACCTGACAACCGGCTCTGCGGACCGTCAGTCGGCGGCGATGTCCTGGTCGCGCAGGACTCGGCGCAGGATCTTGCCCGAGGCCGACTTCGGGATGGCCTCCTCGATGTGCACCTGCCGCACCTGCTTGTAGTGCGCGACGCGCTCGGCGACGAAGGCCGCGATCTCCTCGGGCGTCGCGGTCGCTCCCGGCTTGAGCACGACGTGCGCGACCGGGATCTCGCCGGCCTCGTCGTCCGGGAGGCCCACGACGGCCGCGTCGGCGACGGCGGGGTGCGTGAGCAGCAGGGCCTCGAGCTCGGCCGGGGGCACCTGGAACCCCTTGTACTTGATGAGCTCCTTGAGCCGGTCGACGATGTAGACGTGCCCGTCCTCGTCGACGCGCGCGATGTCGCCGGTGTGCAGCCAGCCCTCGGGGTCGATGGTGCTCGCGGTCGCCGCCGGGTTGTTGAGGTACCCCTTCATCATCTGCGGACCCTGCACGCACAGCTCGCCGGTCTCGCCGACCCGGACCTCCGAGTTCGTCACCGGGTCGACGATCTTCGACAGCGTGTTGGGGGCCGTGACGCCGACGCTGCCGGGCTTGAACCATCCCGGCGGCGTCAGGTGGCTCACGGGTGAGAGCTCGGTCATGCCGTACCCCTGCACGACCTCGCAGCCGAGCCGCTCGCCGGCCTCCAGCGCGAGCTCGGCCGACAGCGGTGCGGCGCCCGAGAAGATCTGCCGCAGCGCCGACAGGTCGTACTGGTCGACCATCGGATGCTTGGCGAGCGCGACGACGATGGGCGGTGCGACGAACGAGCGGGTGATCCCGTACTCCTGGTGGAAGCGCAGGAAGTCCTCGAGGTCGAAGCGCGGCATCGTGATGATCGTGGCGCCGGCGCGCAGGCCGGTGTTCATGAGCACCTGCATGCCGTAGATGTGGAAGAACGGGAGGACGGCGATGAACTTCTCGTCCTCGCTGATGTCGCCGCCGGCCGCCACCTGCGCCACGTTGGCGATCAGGTTGCGGTGCGTGAGCATCACGCCCTTGTTCAGACCCGTCGTGCCCGACGAGTAGGGCAGGCAGACGACGTCGTCGGGGTCGACCGGCACCTGCTGCTCGAGCGGCGGGCCGAACAGCTCGGTGATCGAGCGTGCGCCCTCTGCCTCGCCGAGCACGTAGATGCCCTCGACGGCGGTGCCCTTGGCGCCCTCGGTCGCGACCTCCAGGAACATCGGGACGGTCACGAGCAGTCGCGCGCCGGAGTCGAGGAGCTGCTTGTTCACCTCGTAGGAGGTGTACGTCGGGTTGACGGTCGTGATCGTGCAGCCGGCCATCGCGACGCCGTGGAAGACGACGGCGTACTCGGGGATGTTGGGGGCCATGAGGGCCAGGACGTCGCCGGGCGTCATGCCGTGGCGCACGAGCCCGCCCGCGAACGCGCGGACCGCGGCGGCGAGGCCGGAGTAGGTGATGGTGCGCCCCGAGGAGCCGTCGATGAGCGCGGGCTTGTCACCGAGCTCGGCGGCGCGCTCGAGGACGTACTCGGTGAGCGGGACGGCAGGGATCTCGACGTCGGGAAGCGGGCTCGCGAACACCATGGACGACTCCTCAGGACGGGCGTGGGAGCAGTCTGGCCCGGCCCACCCGGATCGGCACGGCGAACACGCAACACCGAACGCCGGCTGCCGCTGACCGGACGAGCACGGGCCGACGAGGGCGTCAGGCGGTGGCGGTGTCCTGGTCGCGCAGGACGCGGCGCAGGATCTTGCCCGCCGCCGACTTGGGGATCGCGTCGGTGATGACAACACGGCGTACTTGCTTGTAGTGGGCGACCTGGCTCGCGACGTACGCCTGGATGTCGTCGGCGCTCACGTCGGCCCCCGGCTTGAGGACGACGTGGGCGACGGGGATCTCGCCGGCCTCGTCGTCCGGTATGCCGACGACGGCTGCGTCGGCGATCGCCGGATGCGTGAGCAGGACCGCCTCCAGCTCGGCCGGCGGCACCTGGAAGCCCTTGTACTTGATGAGCTCCTTGAGCCGGTCGACGATGTAGAGGTGCCCGTCGGCGTCGACGTGGCCGATGTCTCCGGTGTGCAGCCAGCCGTCGGGCTCGATCATCGAGTCGGTCGCGGCCTTGTTGTTGAGATAGCCCTTCATGACCTGCGGGCCCTTGATGCAGACCTCGCCGTCCTGGTCGATCCCGAGCTCGGTGTTGGTGACCGGGTCGACGATCTTGGTGAGCGTGTTGGGGATCGCGATGCCGACCGACCCCGGCTTGAACTGACCTGGGGGCGTGAAGTGGCACGCCGGCGAGAGCTCGGTCATGCCGTACCCCTGCACCACCTCGCAGCCGACCCGGGCGCCCGCCTCGAGGGCCAGCTCGGCCGAGAGCGGAGCGGCGGCCGACACGATCTGGTCGAGCGACGACAGGTCGTACTGGTCGACGATCGGGTGCTTGGCCAGCGCGACCACGACGGGCGGCGCGACGAACGAGCGGGTGACGCCGTACTCCTGGTGCAGGCGCAGGAAGTCCTCGAGCTCGAAGCGCGGCATCGTGACCGTGGTGGTGCCGATGCGCAGCCCGGCGTTCATCAGCACCTGGAGGCCGTAGATGTGGAAGAACGGCAGGAACGCGATGAACGTGTCGTCGCTGGAGATCTCGGCGGCCGCCGTGATCTGCGCGATGTTCGCCACGAGGTTGCGGTGCGTGAGCATCACGCCCTTGCTCAGGCCCGTGGTGCCCGACGAGTAGGGCAGGCAGACGACGTCGTCGCCGTCGACCGGCACCTGCTCGGCGAGCGGGGCGCCGAACAGTTCGCTGACCGGTCGCGCCCCCTCGGCCTCGCCGAGCACGAAGATCTCCTCGACCGACGTGCCCTGTGCTCCTTCGGTGGCGACCTCGAGGAACATCGGGATCGTCACGAGGATCGTCGCGCCGGAGTCGACGAGCTGCTTGTGCACCTCGGCGGCGGTGTAGACCGGGTTGATCGTGGTGATCACTCCGCCCGCGAACGCCGTGCCGTGGAAGATCACGGCGTACTCGGGGATGTTGGGCGCCATGAGCCCGAGGACCTCACCCTTGGCGAAGCCCCGTGCGACCAGGCCGCCGGCCAGCGACCGCACGGCGGCATCGATGCCCGCGTAGGTGATGGTGCGCCCGGTCGGCCCGTCGACGAGCGCGGGCTTGTCGCCGAGCTCGAGCGCGTGCTCGAGGACGTACCCGGTGAACGGGACGTCGGGGATCTCCACGTCGGGCAACGGGCTCGCGAACACCATGGACGGCTCCTCCGGTCGGGACGTGCCAGCAGTGTGACCCCCACGCCCCCGTCCGTCACCCCGTTGGACGAACCCGTGGCACCTACAGCCGCGGCTCGCACTTCCCGGCGCCGAGGCGGGCGAGCCCGGTGAGGTCGCCGCTGCCGTAGTGGACGATCCCCGGGGTCTCTCGCGCGAACATGAGCTGCGTCGTGTCCGTGACGTGGTCGAGGCCGATGAGGTGCCCGAGCTCGTGGAGGACCACGGCCTCGGCCGTCGCGCGCTGCCCCTGCGCCAGCGTGCGCTTCATCCACGGCGCGTCGAACTCGACCTCGCCGCTCACGTACACCTCGGGACCACCCACGATGTACATCGGCTGCGGGCCGCCCTTGCCGATGACGTCGCCGACGAAATCGTGCTGCTGCTGGGGCGAGAACCACTCGATGAGCACCGGCGCCCACCGGTTGCCGTACCGCTTGGGCTGGAACACGCCGCGGTCGAACGTGGAGCGCTCCTTGGTGGTGCCGTCGTAGACGAACGACAGCCCGGTGGCGGTGGTGAGCGCGCGGAAGGCCTGACGCAGCATGGTCAGCCCCTGTGCCGGCATGCCGGACGTGTTGACCACCCAGTGGATCTGGCGGCACGGGTCCCAGGCGACCGGGGTGTGCTGGGAGCCCTTCTGCAGCACGAGGAACCGGTAGTGGCTCGACGGGTGCGCGACCCTCGGCGGGTGGCCCAGCGGCGACGCGGCGGCGCCGAGTCCGGGGGTGGGCCACTTCTGGCCGGCCGTGACCGCGGGAGTGGGGGCCGACCGTGCGGCCGGCGTCGAGCCCGTGGTGCTCACGGGCACGGCGCTGGCGCTCACCGAGGTGCGGTCACCGCCCGCGGACGGGGTCGGCGTGCGGGACGTCGCCGACGAGGGCTCGGCCACGGTCGTGCCGTCCGGACCGTTCAGGAACGACGGAAGCAGGCCCGCACCGCGCGCGTAGAAGAGTCCGCCGGCGACTGCGATGACGACGACCACGAGCGCGGCCGTCCGGCGCGTGCGCCGGGCACGGCGGGCCCCCGGGGTGCCACGGCGCCGTTCCGCGGCCTCGCGCTCGACCTCGCGCAGCGACTCGCGCGTGGGTGCGGTGGCGCCGACCCGGTCGGACTCCATCTGCGCGATCAGCGCGCGCAGCTCGGCGTCGAGATCACGGTCCTCGTCCACGTGCCTCCCCCCGCCGTGAGTCGCCCTACCAGGCGCTGTGGTGGCCCTCGGCCGCGTCGAACGACGCCCAGCCGCTCGTCGCCTCGCCGCGCACGCGCGACGCGAACCAGGGGATCCGCTCCTCCGCCATCCGGAGCGCCGACGACACCGGGTTGCGCACCGTGGCGTCGCGTCCTCGCCGCGAGGCGGGGTCGAGGTGCTCGCTCTTGCCGGTGAGCGAGAGCTTGATGGCGCTCAACGGCGTGAGCACCGTGACGACCTGGGGGCTCTGCGGAGGGACGTCGGCACCGCGCGCGACGGCGATGCCGACCGCCACGGGGTTCATGCCGGCGTACGCCGACTTGTGGCTGCTCGCGTAGTTGCGCGGGTTGCACTCGAGCATCAGCAGCTCGTCGGTGCGCTCGTCGCGGCGCAGGTCGAAGTTGAACACCCCGCTCGTGCCGGTGGACTCGATGACCGTGGTGGCCATGGCGACGGCGTCGGGCCGCTCGAGGAAGGAAACGCGGCCGTCGCCCTCGTACTTCTGCACGATGCTGCACAGCACCCGGCCGTGATCGGCGACGACGCTCACGCCCATGTCGTCGCCGGGGATGTGCTCCTGCACGAGCACCGGAAGCAGGCCGGCTGCGGCCACGCGTCCGACGGTGTCGGCGACCTCGGCCTTGGAGTCGACGACGCGGATGCCGGACGAACCCTCGGCCGCCAACGGCTTCACGACGGCCTTGCCCTCGGGCACCGACGTCTCGACGTCGGTGACGTCGGTGACGAGCACCGTGGCCGGGTGCGCGACGCCGACCTCGCCGAGCAGCGCAGCGAAGCGCCACTTGTCGTTGAGCAGCTCGAGCAGGTCGGGCTCCGCCACCGGGAACACGTTGCGGGCCGGGAGCTCGTGCTGGTGCCGCGACAGGTAGAAGGTCGCCGGGAGACCGGCCGGCACGATCACGACGTCGGGGGCGAGCTCCACGGCTCGCTGGAGGGTCGCGAGCAGGGCCGGGTCGTCGCCACGCACGGCGTCGCTCGTGACCTGCGCCGCGCTGCGGCAGTTGTGCAGCGCGGCGGTGGACGGATAGCGCCCGGTGGCCACGAGCTCGAAGTCCATCCCCGCGTCCTCGAGGCAGTACGCGGTGGCGATGGTCAGTGCCGCGCTGGTGCCCAGGAGGAGCACGTCAGGACGACTGGCGCGGGATCGGCTCACCCGTAGACGTTAGCCCAGGGCCGTGCGGCACTCAGATCGAGGACCACACGTCTGCCGCGAGCAGCTCGGCCACGAGCACCTCGGACAGCAGAGCGACGTCGTCGTCGGTGTCGCCCTCGTACCGCAGGCTCAGCGCCGCGCCCTCGACGTCGGCCCCGACCGCCACCACGGTGGAGCCGCGCTCGCCGGTCCACCGCAGCAGCTCGTCCTCCCAGCGCGACCCCGCGAGCAGCAGCATGCGGTAGTCGGTGGTCCTCGTGAGGTAGACGTCGACGTGGCTCCAGTCGCCGGTCTCGCACGCGTACGCCGGGAGGCGGGGGCCCTCCCGCAGCATGAGCGCCGACTGCTGCGCCGACGAGAGGCGCCGGGCAGGCGCGACGACGTGCGTGCCGTGCGGGCCGACGACGAGGCGGCGTACCTCGGGGAGCCACTCGGCGCGCCGGTCCAGCAGGTCGGCCGACGCCGTGGCCGCGCGACGCACGAGCGCCGGAACGTCGAGATCGACGCGCGCGACGCGAGGTTCGAGCGCGAGCAGCAGGGCGAGCGTGTGCTGGAACGACCGGCAGGCGACGCCGCCCTCCTCCACCCCGGCCTGCATGTGCACGAGCTCGTGGACGCCGCCCTCGAGGTGCTGGGCGAGGTCGCCGTCGGCGCTGTTGGTGACCAGGACGACGGGGCAGCGGTCGCCGTAGTGCTTGACGGCGTCGAGCGTCTCGCGCGAGCCGCCGCCCGCCGATATCGCGATCACCACGGTGTGGCCGTCGGCTGCGGGCAGCAGGTCGCTGCTCGCGAGCTCGGCCACGGCGTTCACGCCGCGCGACCGCAGCCGCGCGGCACAGACGCAGGCGGCGAAGTACGACGAGCCCATGCCGAGCAGCACGAAGCGCGACGCCATCGGCAGCACGCCCCACGGATCGGTGGTCTCGAGGTGGTCGGCGAGCGCCGCGAGGGCGTCGGGCTTGCGCTCGAGGTCGGCGAGGAACTTGTGCGGGTCCACGGTCACTCCATCAGCGCGTCGGGGAGCAGGTCGGCGAGTGCGGCGTCGGGCACGTAGACCCAGTGCGGGAGGTGCCGGACGGCGTAGAGGTGCTCGCGCACCTCCTGCTGGAGGCGCAGCGGCACGAGGAGGCGCTCGTCGAGGAGGTCGCGCTGGCGCAGCCGCGCGAGGGTGTCGACGTACTCGTACCGGAAGCACTCCTGAGCGGCCGCGATCCACGTGCGGACGATGCCGGCGTCGGCACCCTCGACCCGCTCGTCGACGACGCGGCCGACGTGGTCGAGCGAGGCGAGCATCCCCGCCACGTCGAACGCAGCGGGCTGCGGCGCACTGCGCTCCTCCGGCGCGAGCACCGGGTTGCCGTCGAAGTCGGTGACGGCATACTCCCATCGCAGAGCGGGATCGTCGCTGGGAGACCGCAGCACCTGGCCCACGTGGTAGTCGCCGTGGACGCCGATGAGCGGCGTGCCGGCGCAGTCCCGCAGCGCGTCGTAGCCGACGGCGATCCGCGGCGCGAGCGCGCGCAACCGCGCCCCTGGCTCGCCGGTCACGAGGCGTGCAGCCTCGTCGAGGTCGGCCAGTGCGCGCTCGTGCCATGCGCGCGCCGTGGCCTCCGACGCGTAGCGCACTCCCTCGCCGGCGAGCGCCACGTGCATGCGGGCGGTGAGCGCGCCGAGCCGCTTCGGCCCTTCGAGCGCATCGTCCAGCAGGCCCTCGTGGCAGGCGGCGCGCCGGACGTCGTCGACCGCCCAGTCCCAGCCGTCCTGCGCGCCCGGCAGGTAAGCCGTCACGCTCGCGAGCATCGCGCTCACGCCGGTGCCGGCGTCGCGCCAGCCGAGGAGGCCCCACGGCTGCGGGGTCTCCGGGAAGGCTGCGAGCGTCGCGATCCGCGCGGCCGCCGGCTGCGCCCCGACGACGCCGGACCGCGGCAGGTGCACCGCCCACTTGAGCATCGCGCGCTCGCCCACCACGACCGACTCGTTGGTCTGGTCGACTGCGAGGCCGCGCTCGCCCTGCGCGGGCTCGGTGTGCCACAGCTCGGTGGTGAACGGCTCCTGCACCAGCCGCGGGATCGCCTCGACGAGGGCCTCCGCGACGCCGTCGCCAGGTGCGGCGCGACGGACGAGGTCGCCGTCGACGACGACGGGCACGGTCCAGCGCCCGCCGTCGGCGTCCTCGACGACAGCCACGTGGCGCCCCTCGCCCAAGCCCCGAGATCCCAGCAGCCGCAGGGGTTCGGGCACCACGACGTGCGCACGCCGGTCGCCCGGAGGGAGCACGAGCGATCCCGGCGCGGCCGCGACGAGCGCGGCGAGCGCGGCCGGCATGGTCACTCGGCTGCGCCGTCCTCGCGGTCGGCGTACTCGCGGGCGACGCGCTCGATCACGTCGGCGCCCACCCGCAGCCCGTCGCGCGCACGGATGGCCTCGCCCCGCGCGGCCGCGGCGTCGCGCACCTCGGGCGCGAGCACGTGCGCGAGGGCGGCGTCCATCTGCTCGTCGGTGAAGGCGTACGTCGCGAGGCGCACGCCGAACCCGAGCTCGTCCATGCGCTGCGCGTTGTCGTACTGGTCCCAGAACAGCGGCAGCAGGACCATCGGCTTGCCGAAGTGCAGCGCCTCGGTAGCGGTGTTGTTGCCGCCGTGGGTGATGACGGCGTCGACCTGCGGGATGATCGTGGTCTGCGGCAGGAACTCCGCGCCGACCATGTTGTCGGCGAGCTCGTAGAGGTCGGACTGCGGGCCCTTGCTCACGATGAAGCGGTGGGGCGTGCCGCCGAGCGTCTCGACGAGGCGCCTCATGAGGTCGACGTCGGCGCTGCCGAGCGAGCCGAGCGACAGGTAGACCAGGGCGCTGCCTTCGGGGCGGTCGGTGAGAAGCGGCGGGAGCTCGTACTGCGCGTCGGTCTCGCGGACGCTGGAGTCCATGCGGTGCCACGTGGTGTCGAGGGGGCGCACGTCGGTGTAGTCGGCCTCCGCCGGGAACACGTAGAGGTTCGCGTGCTCGCTCGTGTGGACGAACTCGAGCTCGGGCAGCGCCGGCGCACCCTGCTCCTGCACCCAGGCGTCGAACGCCTCCCAGGTGCCGCGGTGGGTGCGGTCGTACTCGGCGCGGAAGGACGCCCACTCGCTGCGGTCGGCGGACGGGAGGCCGGAATAGGGCGGCGGGATGTCGGCGCCGGGCACCTCGAGGGGGTTGCACGACACGATGCGCACGTACGGCGCCCCGGCGGTGAGCAGCGCCGGGAACGCGACGACGTTGTCCTCGACGATCACGTCGGGCTGCACGCGCGCGAGGATCTCGCGCAGCTGCGGCTCGCAGTAGCGCGAGCCGTCGATGAGGGCCTGCCACGTGGGCTGCATGAACGTCGCGAGCTGGTCGACCGTGGGCTTGCGGAACTCGGGGGCGGTGTCGCGGATGAACTCCTTCCAGAAGGCGCCGGCGTCCTGCTCGGCCTCCTCGCCGTCGACCGGCTCGGGCGGCGGTGCCAGGTCGACGAGGTCCTCCTCGAAGCCGAGCGGCGCGAGCTTGCCCTTCCACGACGCCTCGGCCGCGAACACCACGCGGTGCCCGCGCTGGAGCAGGACGTTGCCCACGCCGACGCACTGGTTGGTCGGGCCGAAGGCCGACTCGGGCATGAACAGGATCGTGAGCGGGCGCTCGGACATCGGTGCTCCTGCTGGGCGGACGGCGCGGCGGTGCGCCGTCGCACGTGGTGCCCGCAGCCTAGGCGAGCCTCGTTTCCTGATGAGGGGGACCCTCACCCAATAGAGCCGTGCTTTCAGGCCCCTCTCGATCGTCGTCGTCCACAGGGTTCTGGCAGCACGTGCCGGACCTGGCGGCAACGGTGCCAGGTCCGTGTGCGACGACGCCGGTCGGCGTCATCCCTGCGTCCGTGTCGAGCCCCACCGCGCGTGATCCTGCGCGGCTCGCGGCTCGATGACACACTCGATCCCATGGGGGAGCGCAGGTCGCGGCGTGGTGCGATGACGGCGGCAGCTGCCGCCGCCGTGCTCCTCGCGGCATGCGCGTCAACGCCCGCGCCCGCGGCGACGGGCGACCTCCAGCTGCGCCCGGTCGTCGATGTGGCGCCGACGACCGCGACCTCCTGCACCGGCACGCCTTCCCCGGCGTCGGCGACGGCCACCATGACCGCGTGCGACACCGCGAGGCAGCTGGTGTTCACGCTCGGACCCGCCAGGGTGACCGCGGCCGACGTGCGCGCCGTCTCGGTCGCGCCCGAGGCGACCGACGGGTCGGGCCCGGCCGTTCTGGTGAGCCTCGACGCGAACGGCGCTGCGACGTTCGCGACCTGGACCCGCGAGCTGGCCGCTCAGCCGTCGCCGCAGAACCAGATCACCATCGTCGTCGGCGGACAGGTGCAGTCGGCGCCCTACGTCCAGGAGAGCATCGTGGGTGGCAACCTCGAGATCAGCGGGCTCGCCTCGCGGCAGGTCGCCGAGGCCCTGGTCAGGTCGATCACCGGCTGACCGCTCGCCCTGCTGACCTCTCGCCCTGCTGAGCGTGCCACCGCTAGCGTCGCCGCATGAGCGAGGAGATGCAGGACCCGCGGCCGAGCACCGCGGCCGCCGAGGGCGAGACCGCCACCTTGCTGGCGTTCCTCGACTACCAGCGGATGACGCTCGAGTGGAAGTGCTCCGGCCTCGACGACGCGGCGCTCGCGGCGCGCCTGCTGACCTCGGCCCTGTCGCTCGGCGGGATGCTGCGGCACCTGTCGCGCGTGGAGGACTACTGGTTCGGCGAGGTGGCCGCCCGCGCCTCCGACGCGCTCGCCCCGTGGGCCTGGATGGAGTGGGCCGAGGAGTGGGACGACGCCGCGAGCATCGCCGGCGACGAGCTGCGTCGTACCTGGGACGAGCGGGTGGCGTCGTCGAAGGTCGTGGTCGACGCGCGGCTGGCCGAGGGGCCCACAGCGCTCGACGAGCGGTTCTCGGCGTGGGACGGGAACGGCTCGGTGACGCTGCGCTGGATCCTCGTGCACATGATCGAGGAGTACGCGCGGCACAACGGCCACGCCGACCTGCTGCGCGAGGCGATCGACGGCCAGACCGGCGAGTAGCTGCGACGTCCCGCGGGTCGTGGTGGGTTGGTGGGCCACCACGACCCGCGCGACGTGGAGGCGCGGTTCAGGCGCAGACGCAGCCGGGGATCGGGGCGCACTCGCCGCACTCGGGCAGCCACCGCCAGTGCAGCCGGGTGAGCACCACCGCGGCGCCCACGATCGCGACGACGGCGTACACGAGGTAGGCCGGGACGTTCGCGAGCACGCCGTAGGCACCGGCGATCACGCCGTCGAGCACGAGCAGCCACCATGTGCCCTGCGCGAGGCCCTCGACGTCGGGTGAGCCCCACGCCGTGATGGCGGCCGGCACCGCGAACCACAGGATCGACATGCCCAGCAGCGCCGGGAAGACGGCGGGCAGCCACGGCGTGAGCGCGGCGGCGGCGGCGAGGATCCCGGCGTACGCCGCCGGCACCCACATGCCCTCGCGGTCGTCGCTGCGACGCATGACGGCGACCAGCGTGGCGACGGTGGCCGGCAGGCCGACGATCGACGTCGTCGTGACCCAGACGTCCTTGATGGCCAGGCCGTAGACGAGCCAGGCCGCCGTGGACACCAGCGAGTTGGTGACGCTCGCCAGCGAGATGCCCGCGACCGATCCGGTACGCCGCACCCGGAACCACTGCGGGAAGCCGAAGGCGAACGCGAGCACGGCTGTCGCCAGCCCGGTGATGAGGATGAGCAGCTGCGTGGTCATGTCGCCTCCTCCGGCGAACGTCGGCCCGCGGGCCGAGGCAGAAGCGCCCGGAGCGCGCAACGAGCCGCCCGATGGACCTGGACGGCTCGTCATGCGCGCGGTGTGGCGCGGGTCACGCTACTGACTCGTGAGTCAGTAACGGCACCATGCTACGTCCTCGCCGAGGCGGCGCGCCACTTCGATTCGCTGCGTAGGCCCGGAGGTGAGCGTGCGGTGAACGGCGTCCCTCGCACGGGTGACGGGAGTCTCGGGCGCGGCGCCGCGCTGCGACTTCCGTCCGGGGCGGTCGGCGTGGCAGCGTGAGCCCGGGCTCGCGGGCGGCGCGACCCGGTTCAGCAGGAGGGTCCGTGACGACCGACCAGGCCATCGAGTTCGAGCACGAGCACTGCGCGCACAACTACCACCCGCTTCCCGTGGTCATCCACGAGGCGCACGGCGCGTGGGTCACCGACGTCGAGGGACGTCGCTACCTCGACATGCTGTCGGCGTACTCGGCGATCAACTTCGGCCACGGGCACCCGAAGCTCGTCGCCGCGGCGCAGGAGCAGCTCGGGCTCGTCACGCTCACCAGCCGCGCGTTCCACAACGACCGTCTCGGCCGCTTCTGCGCCGACCTCGCGCGCTTGACGCGGCACGACGCCGTGCTCCCGATGAACTCCGGCGCGGAGGGGGTGGAGACCGCGCTCAAGCTGTCGCGCAAGTGGGGCTACGAGGTCAAGGGCGTCCCGGTCGACCAGGCCGAGATCATCGTGTGCGCCGGCAACTTCCACGGCCGCACGACGACGATCGTGTCGTTCAGCGACGACCCCGTGGCCCACGACCACTACGGCCCCTACACCCCGGGCTTCGTCACCGTCCCGTACGGCGACATCGACGCGCTGGCCGCGGCGATCACGCCGAACACCGTGGCGTTCCTCGTCGAGCCGATCCAGGGCGAGGCCGGCGTCGTGCTGCCTCCCACGGGATTCCTGCAGGCGGTGCGCGAGCTGTGCACCGAGCGCAACGTCCTGTTCGTCGCCGACGAGATCCAGGCGGGCCTCGGCCGCGCGGGAGCGACGTTCGCGTGCGACCTGGTGGGCGTCCAGCCCGACGTCCGGATCCTCGGCAAGGCGCTCGGCGGCGGCATCGTGGCGCTGTCCGCGGTGACGGCGAACTGGGACGTGCTCGGCGTCATCCAGCCCGGCCAGCACGGCTCGACGTTCGGCGGCAACCCGCTCGCCGCGGCGATCGGCATCGCGGTGATCGAGCTGCTCGAGACCGGCGAGGTCCAGGAGCGCTCCAGGCGCCTCGGCGAGCACGCGCTGCAGGTGCTGCGCGACGCCGCGCTGCCGGGCATCAAGGAGATCCGCGGGTCGGGGCTGTGGTGGGCGATCGAGCTCGACGGCACGGGCCGCACCGGCCGCGAGGTGAGCCTCGAGCTGCTCGCGCGCGGGATCCTCGCCAAGGACACGCACACGTGGACGATCCGCTTCGCCCCGCCGCTCGTGGTGGAGGAGTCCGACCTCGACCACGCCCTCGCCACGATCATCGACGTCCTCACCACCCCCGACGCCACCTCCGACGACTACTGACCCCTCCGCCCCGTTGGGGATGAAGGTGCCCTTCACTCCGATAGGCGCAACGAAAGCGCCCTCAACACCCGGGTGGACGAGCCGTTCCTCGCGGGCGTCGCTACGCGAATTCCGGTTGCGCGGGCGCCAGGACGTCGTAGGTTCTGGCGTACACGGGAGAGGAGGTGGTCCGTTTCATGAGTGAGCATCGGACGCGTGAGGTGGCTGCCCGCTAGCCATGGACAGCCCGCTGACCTGACCGGTCGCGCCACCATGGCGCGAGATCCAGGCAGCCACCCGACCCCCGAGCCCGGCTCGTCCAGCCGGACGCCGTCACCCGACGGCGAGCGTCGTACGACGTGCTCGGGGGTCGCCCACGTCCTCCCCGCACCAGCTCGTCCGCGTGGCGAGCGCGGCAGCTCATGCCCGGTGAAGGGCGCTCGAGCTCCACCTTGAGGGCGCTTTCGTTGCGCCTATCGGAGTGAAGGGCACCTTCATCCCCAACGGTCGGGGTCAGGGGAGCCAGGAGACGTGGCCGTGGAGGTAGTAGTAGCCGAGGAACGCCGTCGCGTCGATGAACAGGTGGGCCCACAGGAACGGCATCACGCGGCCCCAGCGGCGGAAGAGCAGCGCGAACACGGCGCCCATCGCGAGGTTGCCGAGGAAGCCGCCGAACCCCTGGTAGAGGTGGTAGGCCCCGCGCACCAGGGCGCTGCCGCCGACCTGCTGCCACGGCTTCCAGCCGATCTGGGCCGCCCGGTGCAGGAAGTACGCGAGGACGATGACCTCTTCGAGGATCGCGTTGTACGCCGCTGACGACAGCAGCAGCAGGGGCGTCCACCACGTGCGGTCGGTGGTGACGGCGTCGATGCGCACGTTCATGCCCAGCTTGTACGCCGCGAGGTAGAACACCAGGCCGATGCCGCCGAGCACCGCGGCCAGCACGACGCCGCGGAGCAGGTCGCGCTTCCAGTCGCGCATGTCCAGCCCGATGGCCTGCCGGCCCTCGCCGCTGCGGCGCAGCAGGTGGATCACGAGCAGCACCGGCACGAGGCGCAGCGAGATGTGCGCGGCCTGGTAGAGCACGTCGAGCCACGGGCGGTCGGCGATGTACGTCGTCACCAGCGTGGTCGACTGGCTGGCCAGCGACTCGCCGCGCGTCAGCGAGTCGAGCAGCGAGAGCAGCGACGAGAGCGCGGTGGCCGCGATCGAGAGCCACAGCACGAGCCACATCTCGGTGGAGAGCGTCTTCGCGTCGGGCGTCGACGGCGTCCAGGCCGGGTTCGGGACGCCGAGGGGCGGCGCCGTCGCCATGGACGCGTCGGAGGCGTCGCTCGAGCCGGGCTCGGGCACGGCGGGGTCGTCGGGTCGCTGGTCCACGGGGGTCATCCTGACGGGGTCGGGCGGGTGGCCGCGAGCGGTCGGGAATCGTGGGGCGTGCGAGCGGCGTTGCCTCTGGGACGACCGCGGAGGCGCCGCGGTTCCCGTTGCGCGAGAATGGCGGCCATGCAGCCCGAGCACCTGTACGAGATCCTCACCGACGACGTCGACCTCGACGCGCCGGTGCTCGTCCACGCGCTCACCGGTTTCATGGACGCCGGCGCCGCCCGCCAGCTCGCCGTCGGGCACCTGCTCGCGACCTACGAGCACCGCACGGTGGCCGCGTTCGACATCGACACGATCTACGACTACCGGGCCCGCCGCCCGCGGCTGATCTTCGACACCGACCACTTCGAGTCCATCGACTACCCCGAGCTCCTGCTCACCGAGCTGCACGACGAGCGCGGCATCGGCTACCTCCTGCTGCACGGCCCCGAGCCCGACCTCGCGTGGCAGACCTTCAACCGCTCGGTGATCACGCTCGTCGAGCGGTACGGCGTCCGCCGCACGGTCGGCATGAACGCGATCCCGTGGCCGGCGCCGCACACCCGACCCGTCGGCATGAGCGCGCACGCCACCGACCCGGCGCTCGTCGCCGGTCGCCCGACGTTCGTCGGGGCGATCGAGGTGCCGGGGCATCTCGGCGGTGCGCTCGAGGTGGCGCTCGGCGCTGCCGGCCACGAGGCCGTGGGCTTCGCCGCGCACATCCCGCACTACCTCACGCAGGTCGAGTACCCGCGCGCCGCTCTCGCGCTGCTGCGCGAGGTCGAGGGCGCCGGCGACCTCGACCTCGACCTCACGGTGCTCGAGGCCAACGCCGACGCGAGCGACGCCGACATCGCCACCCAGGTCGCGAGCAACCCGGAGAACGTCGAGGCCGTGCACGCGCTCGAGGCGCAGTACGACGCCGTGGTCCGCGGCGCCGACTCGGCGCTCCCGCTGGCCGAGGACGGCCCGCTGCCCACCGGCGACGAGATCGCCGCGCAGGTCGAGGACTTCCTGCGCACCATGGACGAGGGCAAGCCCACCGACTGACCGTGCCCGCCCAGGCGACCGCGTCGCAGGACAACACGGTGGTGGACCATGATCGCGATTCCGGGTGCCGGGAGCGAGACAGGTGCCCTTGATCTCCCCTGAGGGGCGGTCGAGGTGGGTCAGGGGGTGGTGAGGGTGCTGCCGGCGGGGTGCTCCTCGCGCTTGCCCTCGCCGAGCACCCACACCGACTGACGGCCCTGGACGGTCCACTCGTGCGGGCCGCCGACCAGCGCGGTGTCCTCGTCGATGCCCACGAGCATCGTGCCGTCGGGCTTGTGCAGCAGCGCGTTGCGCAGCACGTCGGGCATCCAGCCGAGCATCTTGTCGAAGTGCGGGATCACCCGGAGGTCCGGCACGAGCCCGAGGCCCGTGGGCTGGTTCGTGTGCACGAGGTCGCGCATGCGCGGCGCCCACGACGAGATCGCCATGGCGCCGGCGCTGCAGCCGGCCAGCGCCGCGCCGTTCTCGTGCTCCGCGACGATCGCGTGCCACACCGCGGTCTGGTGCAAGGTCTCGGCGAGGAAGGCCGGATTGCCGCCCGACAGGTAGATCAGACCGGCGCCCTTGATCGCCTCGACCCACTGCCGCGACTCGGCGTCCTCGCGCGTGCGCACGTCGACCACGACCTGCTCGACGCCGAGCCGTTCGGCCTGCTCGCGCCCGAGCCGGTGCCATCGCGCGAGCGAGTCCTCGCCCTCGGGCGCGGCCGCGGTCGCCAGCTGGACGTACTTCTTCGGGCGCCCCTCGAGCAGGCCGCCCTCGATGCCGGCCATGACGGGCAGGTACTCGCCCGACCCCACGAGTGCGACCGGCCCGTGCTTCGCGCTCATCGGCGTACCTCCCACTCGACCCCGTCGGGCGTGTCGCGCACCTCGATGCCTGCGGCGGTCATGCCGGCGCGGATCGTGTCGCTCTCGGCCCAGCGCTTCTCGGCCCGGGCCTGGGCCCGCAGCTCGAGGACGAGGTCGACGAGCGGGCGCACCGTCTCGGTGACGTCGACCGGCTCGCCCACAGCCGCGATGATCCGTGCCACCTGGCCTCTCAACGTCGACACGTCGTTCACGTCGTCGGGCAGCTCGGAGAGCACGAGCGCCAGAGCGGAGCGGACGTCGCCGGAGGCGAGCGCGTCGTCGACCGCTGTGTCGGGGGAGTACGCCGGCGCCGCGGCAGCGGTCGCCACCGGCGCGGCAGTGCCCGCGCTCGTCCCGTGCGCGGCCACCTGCTCGAGCGAGATCGTCCCGCCGCTGGGCAGGACCCACTCGTCGCCCTGCACGCGCACGACCACCGTTCCGCGGCCGACGATCTCGCAAGCACCGGAGTCGAGGTCGATGACGATGCCGGTGTGCTCGTCGACGCCGAGGACGAAGGTGTCGTCGGGCAGCAGCGACTCGAGCACCTTCAGGCGTCGTTCGCCCTGCCAGCAGAAGCGGGTGTCGTGCGTGCCGCCCTCGGCGTTGTTCCAGTGCGGCACGAGCGCGGCCCGCAGACCGGTCGCGGCGCCGAACACGTCGAGGCCGTCGAGCCAGTACGGGTCCTGGCCCACCTTGTAGATCTCGTACACCGGGATGGTGACCAGGCCGAGGGTGAGCGCCGCCGCGCTCGCGAACGTGACCGCGCCGCCCTCACGCAGCCGCGCGTGGAGCGCCTCGGGCACCGCGGTGTCCTGCCACGTGCGCAGGGCGTACGACGGCGACCCGGGGCCGGCGAAGATCCAGCCGGCCGTGCGCAGCCGCGCCATCTCGACGGCGTGCGCGGCGGGGTCCGGAGGCGGTGCCGACCGGAACGTCACGGCCTCGACGTCGCGGCCCACGCTCTCGCGGAAGTACTGCTGCGCCTTCTCGGTGAGCTCGTCGGCGTTCTCCTGGAACCCGTAGGGCGAGTCGAGGAGGACGGCGCTGACGTCGCTGCCGAGGCGGGCGAACAGCTTCTGGTGGGGCGTGACCATCGTGGGACTGGTCTCGCCCGAGCCGAGGATCGTGAGAACACGTGTCACCCGAGGATCATCGCCCACGACCTCCGACCCCGCCTCACGGACCTCCCGTCCGGGGCAGGTGACGTTCCCGGTGCGACCGAGGGCGGAGACCGGGGCGACCTCGAGGCGTAGCGTCGAAGCATGCTGACCGTGCGCGACGTCGACCACTCCGACCAGGAGGCGCTGGCCGGTCTCGCCGCCGCCTGCGGCCAGTCCGGTGCTGTCAGCGCCCAGGACCCGGCCTACGTCGCGGCCGTCGCCGACGCCGGACGTTTCGTGGTCGCGTCGGACGACCGTGCGCTCGTCGGCTTCGCGGGTGTCGTCCCCCGTGGCGAGGTCGCGTTCCTCACCGACCTGTTCGTGCTCCCGTCGGCGCAGGGCCGCGGAGCGGGTTCGGCCCTGCTGCGAGCGGTGTGGGACGGGACCTCGGAGCGTGCGACGTCGGCCTCGACGAACCCGGTGGCGCTCACGGCCTACGTGCGATGGGGCCTGGTGCCCGCGTGGCCGCTGCTCTACCTCGAGGTGGCCGGCGAGCCGCAGCCGTGGCCCGACGAGGTCACGAGGTCCGACCGGGCTCCCGCCGATCTCGGCTGGCCGGTGCCGAGCGACGACCTGCTCGTGCTCGACGTCGGACGCACGGCAGGTGCCGTGCTGGCTCACGACGCCCGAGGTGCGGTCGTGCTGCGGGCCGAGGTCGAGGGGCCGAGCGACCTCGAGCTCCTCCTGCGGGCCGCACGCGCGACCGCGGGTGCCGACGGCGTGGCCCGGCTGCAGGTGCCCGGGGCGCACCAGGGGCTGGACGCCGCGATGGCCGCGGGTGCGGCGGTCGTCGACACCGACGTGTGGTGCGCGACGCCCGGCGCCATCGACCTGTGGGACCCGCGCGCGGTGCTCCCCTCGCCTGCGTTCGGCTGATCTCGGCGGCTGTCCGGTCAGCCGAGGCCGAGGACTTCCGCGGTACGGCGCATGGTGTGGTCGAAGTAGTCGTCCATGCCGTCGACGACGTTCACGAACTGGCCGTTGATCTCCAGGCTGATCGCGCCGATGAGCTCGGTCCACGACATGAGCCCGCGCACGACGAGGTCGTCGGGGACGACGTCGGGCAGCGACTGACGGATGGGTGCCAGCGAGGCGCGCACCGCGCGGGGGACGGCCTGCGGGTCGTCGACGTTACCGGCCGTCGTGAGCTCGACGAGGATCGTGAGCAGCAGGGTGGGCACGCGCGATGCCGGCCCGATCGTGTCCTGCGGCGCGCGGTAGCCCGGCACCGGCGAGCCGTAGATGAGCGCCCACTCCTGCGGCTTGGCCAGCGCCCAGTCGCGGCTGCCGTGGGCCACGGCCATCCAGCGTGCGCGCAGGTCGGTGCGGCGCGTCACCGCTCGTTCGCGCTCCTCGACGGAGTCGGCCAGCGAGTTGTACGAGTCGATGATGAGTCGGGTGAGCAGGTCGTCCCGGCTGGGGAAGTAGCGGTAGATCGCGCTGCTCACCATGCCCAGGTCGCGCGCCACCGCGCGCAGCGACAACCCCGCCGCACCTTCGACGGCGAGGTGGCCGCGCGCGCTCTCGAGGATGGCGGCGGTGAGCTCGGCACGGGCTCGTGCGCGTGCGGTGCGCGGTGCGGAGGTCTGCTCGGACACCCGTCCATCATGCCAGAACAGAGAGCGGGTGTCATGAATCAGAGCACCGCTCTTGACACGGAACGGTGCATCGCACCATGATGTGAGCAGTGCTCTCGGAATGCCGGGACGCAAGCTTCTGGAGGCAGCGATGTCCGCTCGTACCCACCTCGTCGTCGGCGCCGGACCCATCGGGTCCGCCGTCGTCCGCCGGCTCGTCGCGGGCGGCGACACCGTCCGCCTGGTGACGCGCTCCGGTTCCGGGCCCGAGCTGCCCGGCGTCGAGCGCATCGCCGCCGACGCGGGGGACGCCGATCGTCTGGCCACGCTCGCCCGCGGTGCCGACGTGGTCTACAACTGCGCGAACCCCGCCTACCACCGCTGGGTCACCGACTGGCCGCCGATCGCCCAGGCGCTCCTCTCGGCGGCCGAGGCGTCGGGCGCCGTGCTCGTCACGTGCTCCAACCTCTACGGGTACGGCCCGGTCTCCGGGCCGATGACCGAGGACCTCCCGCTCGCGGCGCCGTTCACCAAGGGACGCGTGCGCGCGCAGATGTGGCAGGACGCGCTCGCGGCGCACACCGCGGGCCGGGTGCAGGTCACCGAGGCGCGCGGAGCCGACTACGTGGGCCCCGGGGCGGAGAGCCACCTCGGCGACCGCACGATCCCCAAGCTGCTCGCCGGCAAGAAGGTCTCGGTGATGCCGAGCGCCGACTCGCTGCACACCTGGACGTACACCGAGGACATGGCGGCGACGCTCGTGGCCATCGGCGGCGACGAGCGCGCCTGGGGCCGGCCCTGGCACGTGCCGAGCGCCCTGACCGTCAGCCAGCGCGAGGCGCTCGAGCGCCTCGCCGTGCTCGCAGGCGCCCCGGCTCCTCGCATCACGACCTACTCGCCGCTGCTCCTCAAGGCGCTGGGGCTGGTGAGCCCGATGATCCGCGAGCTGCCGGAGGTCGCCTACCAGCTCGAGCACGACTTCGTGCTCGACTCGTCGGCCGCGCAGCGCGAGCTGGGGCTGGTGCCGACGCCGGCCGACGACGTGCTCGAAGCGATCCTGACCCCGTACGTCGCATCCGCCCGCCACGCGGCGTGACGACACCGACGATTGACGGAAGCGAGACGTGGTCGTCGCACCCTTAACCCCCGAAACAGCGGGGTGGTGTGAGAGCGTGCGCCCGTGGATCTGGGACGGGCACGGGTCGCGGTCATGGTGGCGTACATCGGCCAGGGAGTGTGCTTCGCCGTCCTCGTGACGCGCATCCCGGCGCTCCAGGAGAAGTTCGGCCTCTCCGACGGCGTGCTCGGGCTCCTTGTCGGGCTCGTGCCGATCATCGCCGGAGTGGGCAGCGTCGTCGCCGGCTCGCTGGTCGAGAAGCACGGGAGCCGCAAGGTCCTGCGCGTGATGGGCCCGGTCGTGCCCGTCGCACTGGTGGTGGTCGGTGTCGCGCCCGGCGTGCCGGTGCTGCTGGTCGGGCTCGTCGGTCTCGGCTTCGGTCTCGGCGCCGTCGACGCCGCGATGAACATCGCGGGCGTGCGCGTGCAGGACGACGTCGGCCGCAGCCTGGTCGCCGGCTTCTACGCCACGTGGAGCCTCGCGGGGTTCTTCGGGGCGCTGCTCGCGAGCGCAGCCGCCGGAACGACGATGTCGTTGGGTCTGTTCTTCCTGCTCGTGGCGATCGTGCTGATCCCTGTGCAGGTGCTGGTCGGCCGCTGGCTGCTGCCGGGCCACCCGACCCCGCAGGTGCTCCACCCGGACGGCGCGACGATCCACTGGCGTCCGGTGATGCTCGTCGGCATCGCGCTCATGTGCGTCTACATCGCCGACTCGGGTGCCTCCACGTTCGGGTCGGACTACCTGCACAAGGGCCTGGGCGCGTCCCAGTCGGTGGCCGCGCTCAGCTTCGCGGCGTACGCGATCATGACGGTCGTCGGCCGGCTCATCGTCGACCGCACGGTCGACCGGATCGGCGCGGTGCCGCTCGTGCGCACCGGCGGCATCATCGCCGTGGTGGCGGCCGTGGCGCTGGCGCTCGCGCCGAGCCCGGCGTTCGCCATCGCTGCCTTCGCGGTGCTCGGCCTGGGCATCTGCCCCGCGATCCCGCTGGCGTTCGTGGCGGCCGCGTCGCACGACAAGACCTCGAGCGGCCTCGCCGTCGCTCGCGTCAACGTCTTCAACTACGTCGGGTTCGTCATCGGCGCACCGCTCATCGCGGGCGTCGCGGAGGGTGCGTCGTGGCGCTGGGCGTTCGGCGTGCTCGTGCCGGTCCTGCTCGCCGTCCCGCTGCTCGCCGGATGGTTCCGGGTGGCGTCGCACCCCGCTCCCGACGTCGACGGACACCTGCTCGGCGAGACCGCCTGACCTGCTTCCGCACGCAACTGCGGTCCTGCGTCTCAGCGCGACCTGCTCGGGTGCAGAGCACCGGTGACGTGCGGACCCCCCGTGTGCGGACCCCCAGGGTCAGTAGCCGCGGGCCTCGCGGGCGGTGCGCGACCCGGTGAGCTCGGAGAGCCGGTCGGAGCCGGGACGCACCTCGTGCTCGGTGGCGGTGACGCCGGCGCGCTCGTGCAGGCGCTGCATCTGCGTGCGCTGGTGGCG